>Ga0123328_1003559_pt1 | contig 13228 bp, 7 predicted proteins | sample BioC12SIPDNA_2_FD_89702 | JGI IMG/M metagenome (GOLD analysis project Ga0123328, IMG submission 89702) | Anaerobic biogas reactor microbial communites from Washington, USA - Biogas_R1_A C12 SIP DNA | ecosystem: Engineered > Bioreactor > Anaerobic > Unclassified | place: Washington, USA...
AGCTCAGCCGCGAGGGCCAGGTTGCGCCGGGTCTCGTCGAAGTTGCGCTGCAGATCCTCAGCGTCGACCACGGCATAGCGGGCGGATGTCGCGATACCCGAGACGGCGAGCCCGTGGTCCGCGATGAGGCGTTTGGTCGCTGCCAGGTCAGTGGTGAACTCGGTACTCAAGGTGATGTCGAGGGTATCGAGCAGTCCGCGGAAGTCGATGGCATCGTAGCCCATCGCGGCGGCATTCTCGACGATCTGGCGTAGCGTCCACCCGGGACATCCCAATGTGGTAAACGAGAGCGGTAGCATCGTGCCTCCTTGTGCGAGAAAGCGATAGGGCGAGAGAGCGTGAATCCAGAATCGAGAACCCAGAATCCAGAGTCAAGAGTCAAGAAGGGAGGGCGGAGTGTAGACGTCGATGGCGGCGGTGGGGGCGTCGATACTCTCCAGCCAATGGATGAGGCTGACGTGCAGGTCGTGGGCTATGTCCGGGTGGTCGGCGAGGACGTTGGACTCGGCGTAGGGGTCGGCCTCAAGGTCGAAGAGCTCAGGGGTGCTGTCGGGCCCAATGGGCGCATAGGCCCACTTTTCGGAATAGACAACGGGTGTTACGGCTGTGGGTAACACGGTGTCGACCTGGTTGCGCAGAAAACAGCCACAGGTTGCCGTCTCGCGCAGGGGTTCCTGAGTCTGGCCCCGCAAGCTCTGGGCAAAGGAGCGCCCGTGGAACGGCAGGGGAGGCTCGACGTCCAGCCCGTTGAGCTCGAACAACGTGGGCAGGATATCGACTGGCTGTGCCAGGAGGTCGACCTCGCTTCCGCCCTGCAATCCCGGTGCCGCGATGAGGAACGGGATGTGCGCGACCTCCGGGTAGAGCGGCCACCGCCGCCCGTCGCCGTCATTGATATTGCTCTTTCCCGTGCGGTTGTGCTCGCCCAGGCTCATACCGTGGTCGGTGGTGAAGATGACGATGGTGCTATCCCAGAGATCGAGGTCGCCCAGTTTCTGGAAGATGCGCCCGACCCAGCGGTCGACCAGCTCGGCCTCGGCGCAGTAATGCGCCCGCAAGTTGCGCAGCTCCGCAGCGGTGTAGTCGTCGGCCTTCCCGTAGTTGGGGTGGAGCATTGGCGTGCCGGTGTAGGTTGGGTCGTATTTGCGGACCATATACTCGGGCGCATCCCATGGCTCGTGGGGGTCGAAGAAATCGACCCAGAGGAGGAACGGGCGGTAACTGTCATTCTCCTCCAACCAACGGGCGACGTGTGCAGCCGTTCGATAGGGGAAGGTCTCCTCTTCAGTTCTGGGATAACGGTTGGTCCAGCGGTGGAGGTCGACGAGGTTACGGTCCTGGAAATGGTGCCCCGTGCGCGTCTTTTCGCGAGGCATTACGGGCACGATGGGATCGTTCATATGGAGGAGGTCGATATCGCCCTCTTGTCCTCGCACCTGGTAGGCGCCATTGAAGACGCGGTTGAAGCCGGTGTTGAAGAGGTGCGGGCAGTCGCAGACGAGTTGCGTGATGTAGCCATGGCGGTTGAGCAGTTGGGGCATCAGGTTCTTCTCGGCCAACTGCTGCCACGGGTACCACGGCCAGGCATAGCGACCCGAGATCAGGTCAGTACGCTCCGGGATCGTGGGAAAACTCCCTGTGTAGAACCTCGACATGCTGACCGCCCGGCTGGAAAAGGCGTCCAGATTGGGTGTGGCGACCGGGATGGCAGCACGATCGAAGAGATTGTCATACCGGTAGGTATCGGCGTTGATGATGAGAATGTTGTAGGGCCGGTCTGGCATTTCCAGTGCGCCGATCTCCTTCGTCCGCGCATCCTGGTATTCAGGTCCGGTCAGCTTCTGCGGTGTGCTATCGGCCATGGTTGGTGTGCCTCCTATGTCTGCTTGTTGGGCCCTGTTGCCGGCTCCTACCGTTCTTCGGTACGTGTCTAGCACGGAGCCTCTGGGAAAGCGCTATGCGGCATTCCGGGGCATGTCGCGACTGGCAACGACATCGATACCGGTGCCCAATGCGTTGCTAAGTATCACCTGTTCCATTTTCACCGGTGCGTCGATCTCAACTGTGCGAATCGCTTCGAGTAGCTCTGCGATCTTGGGCTTGGGGAAGGGTTCTCTGGTGTAGACCGGGACCAGGGGGTGCAGCCCGCCCGATACACGGACCGTTGTCGCGACCATACGACGCGGATCGGTCAGCTCCCGCTGGACGTACGCGGCGCCGCGGGCACAGTTGTTGCCCTCGACGTTCAGAACGGTGCTGCCCTCGTGGGTCACCTGAAGTGTGCAGCCCATAGGACAGGTGATGCAGATGAGGTTTTCGGTGACTGTTGTCATAGGGTGGCTCCGCCTTTCATTGCGCTAGCGAGGGGTCACGCTAACCCGTAGCTCACGGGCGCCCCTGACCTTGTCGTAGTCGCGCTGGCGCAAGGTGATATTGACCATCTCGCCCGGGCGGGCATAGCGCGCTCCCTGGCGCGCGACCAATGTCTCGCCGTCGAGGACCTCGATGCGTACCGCCTGTTCCAGCGGGCGGGTAACCCGCATCTGGAGCCGCACATCGCCTTCAGTCAACGCCGCCGGGTCGACGGTATGGGGTACTACGTAGCGGATGTTATCTCCAGCGACGGTCGGGATCGCCGTGTCGCAGGATGTGGCTCGGCCCAGGGCATAGTGCGCAGCACTCGCGCCGGCGAGGTATCCGGCCTCCGTGACCCAATCCACGAGATCGTAGACGTGGACGACGTTGCCGGCAGCAAAGACGCCCGGCACGCTGGTCTGATACCCCTGATCAACGACTGGGCCGCCCGTGACCGGGTCGAGACGGACGCCAGCCTTCTGTGAGAGCTCGTTCTCCGGAATCAGGCCAACCGAGAGCAGGAGCGTATCACAGGGGATGATCTCCTCGGTTCCGGGAATGGGCTGCCACCTTTCATCCACTGCGACCGCCTCCACAGCCTCGACGCGTTCCCTGCCGATGATGCGTTTAACAGTGTGGCGCAGCTGCAGCGGGATGTCAAAGTCCAGCAGGCACTGGACGTAGTTGCGGCTGAGGCCCGTCAGGTAGGGCATCACCTCGAGCACACGCTCGACCCTGGCTCCCTCGAAGGTCAGGCGTCGCGCCATGATCATACCGATGTCCCCCAAACCCAGGATCACCACCTGCTTGCCAGGCATATAGCCTTCCACGTTCACCCAGCGCTGCGCGGTACCCGCCGTGTAGACGCCAGCCGGGCGTGTGCCCGGGATGCGGATCTGGGCTCGGGTGCGCTCGCGGCAGCCCATGGCGAGCACGAGCGCCCTGGTATGCAGCTCGTTGTAGCCATCGCGTGCACTGGTGACGAAGACGCTGCGCATGCCATTGCCGCTATGGTCCGGTTCGACATCGAGAACCATCGTGTCAAGCAGGGTGTCGACGCCGAGGCCCACGGCCTCGTTGATGAAGCGCTGGGCGTAGCTCGGGCCGGGAAGATCCTCGCCAAAGGTTTCCAAGCCGAAGCCGTTATGGATGCATTGGAGGAGGATGCCGCCCAGCTCGCGGTCGCGTTCCAGGAGGAGAACGTTGTCGGCGCCGGCTTTCTTAGCAGCGCCTGCGGCAGCCAGGCCGCCTGGCCCGCTGCCGATCACGATCACGTCGTAGTCACGTTTCATAGGTGGCCTATCCAGCGTTCTTTGTCTTGCGGGTCAGGAACTCAGAACTACTGCCCTTCTTGCTGACAGTCAACGGATCGCGATCCAGCTCGCGCGCGAGGATTTCGATAACCCGAGGCATATCGAAGGCTCCTTGACAGCGCCCGGTGCCCAGCCAAGTGCGCCGCTTGATGGCGTCGTACGTGTCTGCAGGGATGGGCGCGTGAATCTCGGCGACGATCTCGCCCTCGGTGACCATCTCGCAGCGGCAGATGACCCGGCCGTAGCCTGGCTCCCGTGCAACGAGGTCGGCCTGCTCGGCGCGGGAGAGGTGTCGGAAGACGGGACGGGCAGGCCGCACCGGATCCCAGCTGGCCTTCTCGCTCAGAAGCTCTCCAGCCTCTCGAAGGAGCTCGATCACGCGCTCCGCGATGGCTGGCGCGGCAGTGAGCCCGGGAGACTCAATGCCCGCCAGATTGATGAGGCCCTGCACCTCGGGAGCGATCTCGACGACAAAGTCCTTGTTGTACGCCACCGCGGGGTTCGGCGACGGCGCGTTGCTTCCAGGGCGCAATCCGGCGAAGACGGCAATGATGGCGCGTTGGTTGAGAGAGGGCACCAGCTTTCGCGCGCCATCCCAGATCTCCTGCATCCCGGCGGTGGTCACGGCGGTGTCGTCACGGTCCTCGATCTCCTCGGCGTTGGGGCCGACGATGGTATTGCCGTGTACGGTGGTCGTGACCAGAATGCCCTTGCTGACCTTGGTGGGCACCGGGAAGAGGACGCTATCCATCTGGAACTGGTTGCGATCGATGACGTAGTACTCGCCGCGCCGGGGCGTGATCTTGAACTCCGGGCGGCTCCCCGCTTTGTGCATCAGCGTGTCAGCATAGACTCCAGCCGCGTTGATCACCCAGCGCGCCCCGAAGTCGCCCTGGTTTGTCCGAACACCGGCGATGGTGCGCTTCGAGGAACACTCGACCTGGGCCCATAGGAAGTCCTCGAATTGCGTGCTGCGCAGCAGGGTCACGCCATTCATAACGGCATTCTCGGCTGCGGCGATCGTGGCGCCCCAGGGATCGCAGACGCCACCCGTGGAGCAGGTGAGAGCGCCGCTCGTTTCCGGTGTGACCAGGGGCTCGCGGCGGCGCATCTCGTCTCCGGAGATGATCTCGACGGGGACGCCGTTGGCTCGACCGCGGGCGGCCTGCTCTTCCAGAGCATGGCGTTCTTCAGCGCCCACGGCGACGACATAGGTCCCGCAGCGGTCGAAGCTGAAGTGCAGCTCCTGGGCCAGCCGGTCCCACATCGCGTTGCCCCGGACGTTCAGCTCGGCCTTGAGCGAGCCCGGAACGGCATCGTACCCGCCGTGGATGACGGCGGAGTTGGCCGACGTGGTGCCGGTACAGATGTCGGCCTCTTTCTCGATCCAGAGAATGTCGAGGTCAAAGCGCGACAGGAATCGCGCTACCATGGCCCCGACCACGCCCGCGCCAACGATGATGACGTCGTAGTCGCGGCGCACCGGGCTTATTGCAGCTTGCATAGGCACCTCAATGTGGCCTCCAGGGCAATGGGGAGATGGAAAGGGTCAGTCCTCGACCCAATCGAGCGTGCGTGTGACGGCCTTCTGCCAGATGCGATAGAGGTGCTCGCGCTGGGTCTCTGCCATCGTGGGTTCGAAGGTGCGATCGATGCTCCAGTTCTGGCGCAAGGCCTCGGGGTCCGCCCAGAAGCCGACGGCCAGACCTGCCGCATAGGCTGCCCCTAGCGCTGTCGTCTCCGTCACGGTGGGGCGAACAACCGGAGCTCCCAGGATATCGGCCTGGAACTGCATCAGTAGTTCGTTGGCGACCATCCCCCCATCGACCTTGAGCGTACTGAGCGGGACTCCGGCGTCCTTTTCCATCGCCTCGATGACGTCGCGGGTCTGATAGGCCGTGGATTCCAGAGCGGCGCGACAGATATGGGCTTTGGTGATGTAGCGGGTGAGCCCGACCATCACGCCACGGGCATCGCTGCGCCAATAGGGGGCGAAGAGGCCCGAGAAGGCCGGGACGATGACCATCCCGCCGGCATCCTCCACCCGGCGCGCGAGATCCTCGATCTGTGGGGCGCGGGTGAAGAAGCCCAAGTTGTCGCGGAGCCATTGGACGAGGGCGCCGGTGACGGCAATGGACCCCTCGAGAGCGTAGACAGGGGGTGCGTCGCCAAACTGGTAGCCCAACGTGGTCAGGAGGCCCTGCTGGGAGGGGACGATCTCCGTCCCCGTGTTCAGAAGAAGGAAACAGCCCGTGCCATAGGTGTTTTTGGCCTCACCTGGAGAGAAACAGGTCTGCCCGACCAAGGCCGCCTGCTGGTCACCCAGGTCGCCGGTGACCGGGATGCTCTCGCCGAAGGGGCCGTCCTCGCGCGTGAAGCCATAGGGCCGCGCGGCACTCGAAGGGCGAATGGTGGGAAGCATCGAGCTGGGGATCCCCAGAATCTGGCAGATCTCTTCGTCCCAATCGAGGGTGTGCAGGTCCATCAGGAGCGTGCGGCTGGCGTTGGTGACGTCGGTGATGTGGGCGCCGCCACGCGGGCCGCCCGTCAGCCACCAGATGATCCAGCTGTCGACCGTGCCAAAGAGCGCATCGCCCGTGTCGGCAGCCTGGCGAACGGCGGGCACGTTTTGCAGGAGCCAGGCAAGCTTTGGACCGGCGAAATACGTTGCGAGCGGGAGGCCGACCTTGCTGCGGAAGCGGTCCTGACCCCCTTCGAGGGCCAGCGTGTCGCAGATCTCCTTGGTCCGGGTGTCCTGCCAGACAATGGCATTGGTGAGAGGTTGGCCCGTATGGCGATCCCAGACAACCGTGGTCTCACGCTGGTTAGTGATACCTACGGCAGCGATGCGCCCGTTGGGGATGTTTCCCTGGGTGAGCGTCTGCCGGATGACCTTCTGAGTCTTCTCCCAGATCTCGAGGGGATCGTGTTCGACCCAGCCGGGTCGGGGGTAGATCTGGCGATGCTCCTCGTAGGACCAGATGACGGGTTTGCCACTGTGATCGAAGAGGATGCAGCGGGTGCCGGTCGTCCCCTGATCGAGTGCGGCGATGTACTCAGGCTTTGCCATCTACACCTCCGGGTATAGCGATGGAGCCAAGGCTAACCCGGATTATACCCATCCGCAGGGTCCTGTCGAATCATGCGCATGGGTCATACCTGCCTCTAGTGCTCAGTTGAGTTGGTTCGTAGTCACCGCTTCAGCGGTTCTGCGGTCGCCCAGTCTGCTGGACGCGCGTGCTGCAGAACCGGAACGACTGAAGTTGTTACTACGAACTTCAGATATCAGCTCGCCTAAGCGCTAGACGGCTTTGCGTGCTTCGATGATGTACTTGCGGGCCTCAAAGGTCAGGACTTCCCCGCTATCCAGCCGGCGCTGCAGGCCAAGCAGGTGCTCGCGGTGGCGGTCGACGGAGAAGCCAGGGACGTTCCACGGCACGGCTTTGAGGTAGTAGACGATCGCGCCTACATCGGTGAAGGCGAGGCTGCCCTGCCACTCCTCGGCGCGTTCGATCTGGAGCCCGGCCCCTTCCAGCCTGGGAAGGTAATAAGCCGGAGTGGCATCAGGCCATTGGGGCCGGGCGCCAAAGACCGCCAGGAGATCCTGTGCCCACAGTCCGTGCACCTGTTGGGTCAAGAACGTGCCGCCCGGCGACAGGATTCGGGCGACCTCGTCGCAGTTGAGCCCTGAGTGGCGGTTGAGGACGAGGTCGAACTCGCGATCGAGGAAGGGCATCGGCCCGTCGCGGAGCAACGCCACAGCCACTACCTGCACGCCCAGGGGGCCGAGGCGCTCCCGGGCCAACGCGACGTTCGGCGGGTAGTCTTCAGTGACGACTACCTTTTCTGGCCAGTGGTCGCGGAGCCGCAACAGCCGTTCCCCGCCGCCTGTGCCCATATCGAGCACCGCCGTGGATTGGCGCATCAGCTCACCGGCGAGGGTCAGATAGGACCAGGGCGGCTGCTCCTCAAGCATTCTGCCGTCGAGGTAGGAGAAGTCCCACCCCGTGAAAGGGCGGGACTCCTCCTTCTTCCAGCTCTCGATGAGCGTCTCAACATCGGTGCCGACCATAGATTGCCCTCCCCGTCGCCGACTGCGCTGCTGCCACGAGCGCAGAACGAGCGTTATCTGGAAGCGGCGTCGCGTGCCACGAGCGGCAAGTAGACGTACGCCGGGACCCACTGGATGTTGCTCCAGGGGCTGCTGCCTGCGGGTGTGTGGGCGCGCACGCGGTAGTGCCACGGGCCCGGAGGCTGGTCGAGCGTGGTGGTCTGGGTTGAGGGACCTGTGTAGACGACGGTTGGCGCCTCAAAGTATCTCGACCGGCTTTCCTCGAGGGTGTAGTCCGTGGCGGTCACAATCTGTGACCATGACACGGTGTAGGACGTCGTGCCGGCGCCAGTGTCGATCGGATACAGCTCGGGGATCGGGATCGCCGGCACCGTGACGATGACGCTGCGTGTGTTGCTCGTGGGGCCATACCCCGCTGCGTTATAGGCCTGGACGCGGTAGTACCACGTGCCGCCCGGTTGCCCCGTGACCACGTAGGTGGCGCTGATGCCCAGGTAGCGCGTGATCGGTGTGGTGAAGGCGGCATCGGCGGCCTCCTGCAGCCGGTAGCCGGTTGCGCCAGACGGGGTAGACCAGGTCAGCGTATAGACATCGGGCGGTGTCAGCACGATGGGATCGAGCACCGGCGCTGCGGGCAGGACGGTCGTGCTCTGAATGGCGCTCCAGAGGCTGTCGATGGTGCTGTTGTAGGCCTGAACGCGGTAGTACCACGTGCCGCCGGTTCGTCCACTGACGGCAAAGCTGAGACTGGCGCCCTCGTAGAGGGTCGTAGGTGTCGTGAATGCGGCGTCCTGCGACTCCTGCAGGCGGTATGCGTTTGCTCCGGTCACGGCCTGCCAGACTACGCTGTAACTGCTTGATCCGTCATTAGCGATCGGCTGCAGGAGTGGCGTGTTCAGGCCCACCTGGGTCGAGACCGTGCTGCTCCAGGGGCTGACCTTGTTGGCAGACGGGCGTTCGCCGCGGACGCGGTAGTACCAGGTGCCACGTGGTCGACCTGTGACAAAGGCGGTTGAGGTCGCGCCTGTATAGCGGACCATCGGGGAGATGAACGTCGGGTTATCGGCCTCTTCGAGGGTGTAACTCGTGGCGTAGAGTGTGTCTGACCAGTCCACCCAGTAGTCGCCGTCGAAGTTGTCGTTGCCAATTGCGAGAAGGATTGGCGCCTCAAGAGCCAGAAGGCTCTCCACTGCCGCCAGGGCATCGATTCGCCCTGCGCCATAGTCAATATCCGGGCCGGTCGGACCCAGGTCGACCGACGTAACCTCCATGTGCGTTTGGAGTTCCTGTGCGGTGAGCGTGGGATCAAACGCAAGCATCAGTGCCGCCAGGCCAGCGACGTGAGGGGCTGCTTGCGATGTCCCGCTCATGTAAACAAAGCTGTTGCCCAGATACGTGCTGAGGATAGAGTTGCCCGGTGCAGCGATGTCGACGTAGGTGCCCCGATTGGAGAAGCTGGCCGTGGTGTCTCCAGAAGTCGTCGCAGCTACGGCGAAGGCCTCGGTGTCATAGGCCGCGGGATAGACAGGTTGGTCCTGATAGGTACACCCGTTTCTGCTGTAAGTCTCCGAGTCACCGCAGTTTCCGGCAGAGGTGACCAGGAGAACGTCGTGATCGTATGCGTACCGGACGGCCTCGTACAACGTCGTTGAGCCGGATGGGCCGCCAAGGCTCATATTGATGACGTCAGCCCCGTGATCGACTGCGTAGCGGATGCCCAGAGCTGTGGCCGTGTGGCTGCCGTTCCCGGTATAACTGAGGACCTTGATGGGCATGATCCGGGTCTGCCAGGCCATCCCGGCGACACCGGCGCTGTTGTTGCCCGCCGCGGCAACGACCCCGGCAACGTGTGTACCATGGCCATGATCGTCGTTTGGGTCGCTGTCATTGTTGGCGAAGTCGTAGCCGGTCACCAACCTGCCCTGGAATTCGGGGTCCAACAACTCGACGCCAGTGTCAACCACCGCAACCGTGATGGTGCTGCTCCCGGTCGTAATGTCCCAAGCTGTGGGGGTGTTGATCTTCGGATGCGCCCACTGCGAGCTATAGTAAGTGTCGTTGGGTGTGAGATGAGCCCAGACCAGGTAGTTTGGCTCTGCATAGCGTACGCGCGGGTCAAGGCTCAGGGCACAGGCTACCTCGAACTCGCGCCCCTCAGCGACCGAGACCAGGTCGACGTCAATCCCAGGAATGGTCTTGACCCGTCTGGCTCCGTAGTCGCGGAGGACTTCCTCTCTTGTGGACCTGCTCAGGGCGATGGCATCGGGGCCAGGGTTGAATGCCACGAGGACGACGCCCGGTTCAAACAGTGCGGGGGCGGCGTCCGCAGCGTGTAGTTCGCCAGCGACAGGGGACGGGCCACCCAGCAGGATGAGCGAGAGGACAACAAGGCTCAGTATGCTGACAAGTCTAAGGGTTGGAGGGCGCGTCATCATTGCTAGCCTCTGACGGTCGCGACGGTCTGGAGTAGGGGTACGTGCGCATGGTCCATCTGCTTGCTCCTTGTGGTGCCCAAGGGTAACCAGGCCATAGTATAGCGTCATCCTGTGTCGAAAGTAGGTGCGTGATGACTGTCCCGGGGAGCTCATCCGGATATCGCTTGCGGATTCGCCGGGGCGGCTGTACAATTAACTTGTTGGCAATCTACTAAACGCGAGGACGTGGGACGGCGCTGAGGCCGGACCTCCCAGGTCCTCAACGAGCATAAGGAGACCGCGCATGAACGATTACCTCTTCCGTGATCCACTTTCGGCGCTTGATCCTGAGTTGGCAGATCTGATCGGTTATGAGACCGAGCGACAGGCCCGAAAACTCATCATGATCCCTTCCGAGTCCATCGCCCCCCGGGCTGTACACGAGGCTGTGGCCTCTTCGTTCGCTCATCTGTATGCTGAAGGCTATCCCGACGAACGCACCCGCAGAATGTCTCAGGCTGACATCCTGTCCTACGAGAGCGAGCTCGGGCACTACCGGCGCTATGGGAACCCACGCTACTACAAGGGTGTCGAATACGCCGATGTTCTGGAGTCATTGGCCCGGCGACGGATTGCCGAGCTCTTCGCGACGAAGGCTGCGCCCGCCAACAAACTCTACGTCAACGTGCAGTCGTTGTCCGGGGCGCCGGCCAACACGGCGATCCAGTATGCGTTGCTGGCACCTGGCGACACGCTGATGTCGATGGCGCTCCACGTGGGCGGACATTTGAGCCACGGAAGTAAGGTGGCGTATTCGGGCAAGACCTTCAACGTGGTCCATTACAGCGTAGATGACAAGACGGAGCGGCTTGACTACGACGCGATTCGCGACCTGGCGTTCAAGTCCAGGCCGAAGATGATCATCGCCGGTTACACGTCCTATCCGTGGGCGCCGGACTGGCAGACCTTCCGCGCGATCGCCGATGAGGTGGGGGCTTACCTCCTTGCCGATATCGCGCACGTCGCGGGGCTGACAGCAGCGGGCGCCTTCCCGAGCCCGGTGGGCATCGCTGATGCTGTGATGTTTACGACGCACAAGACCTTCAACGGGCCGCGCGGTGCCGTGATCATCACCCACAAAGCGACCCTGGGCGAGCAGATCGACCGTGCCGTCTTCCCGGGGTTCCAGGGCGGACCGCATATGGAGGCCGTTGCCGGGATCGCGGCGGCGGCCAAGATGGCGGGAACCGATCGCTACCGGGCGCTCCAACACCAGACAGTCAGCAATGCTATCGCGCTAGCGAAGGCATTGGAGGCAAAGGGCGTTCGCGTGCCCTATGGTGGCACCGATACCCACATGGTCTTGATCGACTGCAAGACGGTGAAGGGCGCCTATGGCACGTCCCTGATGGGCGATCCCGCTGTGCTCATCCTCGACATCGCGGGGATCGTGGCCAATCGGAATACCATTCCGGGCGACACGACGGCGCTCTATCCCTCGGGAATTCGGCTGGGTACCCCATGGGTCACGCAGCGCGGCCTGAATGAAGTCGACATGGCGGAGATCGCGGACGTCATCGCCTCGCTGTTTGGTGGGATAACCCCCTATGTGGTCGAGAAGCGCCGGCCGAAGTATGACTACCGTGCGCGTGTCGAATTCGACGTGCTGGAAGAGGCCAAGGTCCGGATCGCGGCCCTGGCTGCAAAGGCCGCGGATCCCTATGACGTGGCGCTCGAGACCGGGTATCCCCATTTCTACTTCATCAATGACAAGCCGAAGGGAGAGGATGCCTATGAGCGGCTGTCGCTGGAAGGCCGGTTGGTCAAGCCCTTTGTGGACTGGTTGACGCCTTCGGATACTGCCGGGATGGCAATGGGAACCTCGCGCCCGGTCACGCTGCTGGAGGCAAATGGCACGGTGATGTCGGCTGCGCTGCTGACGTGGGTCGACGAGCGCACAGTGACCCTGGACGTGCCCGTGGAGCGGGCATCGCGCGTGATGACGTGGTTGCGCGCGCTTGTGGATGGCTATGCTGCCACTGACGACGCCTTCGGGCGGCTGACGTTCCTGGACGCCGTGCGCGATCTGGGCGCAGCCCCGGCACCTTTGGAGCCTTTGCAGGCCGATCCGGGCCCGTATGCCAAGTCCTACTTTGTGGGCGCCTGGTCGTGTAAGGAGCCTGCCGGTCCTGCGCTGCCCCGGTTTGAGTGGCGCGAGCCCGAGAGCGCTGCGCCGCGCAAGACGCTGCTCCATGCGGCGCACCGTGAGATGGGCGCGCGGATGGTGCCCTTCGGAGGCTGGGATATGCCGGTCTGGTATACCGGGAACCTCGACGAGCACCATGCGGTACGCGAGGCCGCGGGGCTCTTTGACGTGAGCCATATGGGCTGTTGGGATGTTCGTGGACCCGAGGCCGCAGCTTTTCTGAACCTGACCTGCGTCAACGATATTCACCTGCTCGAGGTGGGCGAGTCGCAGTACACGGCCTTCTTCGACGTCGAGGGTCGCCCGATGGATGATCTGCTGATCTATCAGATTGGCAACGACCACTACTTCGTGGTTGTGAACGCCGCCAACAACGACAAGGACTGGGCCTGGGTCAACGGCGTGCTCAGGGGCGAGGTGATGATCGACCCCAAGCGGCCCTGGGTACGCTGGCAGGCTCCCGAGGGCGCCGTGGTCCTGCGCGACCTGCGCCAGCCGGAGGCCGGTGCGGATATGCGCAACGAGCTCGCAATCCAGGGGCCGAAGTCGAAAGACATCCTTCTCGCGTTGGGCGGAGCCGCTGAGGACCAGGCGAAGGTGCGCGGGCTGCCCTGGTCGGGAATCACACGCGTCGTCTTGGGCGGCTTCGACCTGATCGTGAGCCGGACCGGCTATACGGGCGAGCGTGTGGCGTATGAGGTCTTCGTCCACCCCGACCAGATCGTGGCACTGTGGAAGAAGCTGCTCGAGATTGGCGAGCCGATGGGGCTGAAGCCGTGCGGGCTCGCGGCGCGCGACAGCTTGCGGATCGAGGCTGGGCTCCCGCTCTACGGTCACGAGATGGCCGGCCCCCTCAACCTGACGATGG
>Ga0123328_1003560_pt1 | contig 13228 bp, 13 predicted proteins | sample BioC12SIPDNA_2_FD_89702 | JGI IMG/M metagenome (GOLD analysis project Ga0123328, IMG submission 89702) | Anaerobic biogas reactor microbial communites from Washington, USA - Biogas_R1_A C12 SIP DNA | ecosystem: Engineered > Bioreactor > Anaerobic > Unclassified | place: Washington, USA...
GCTGGTGATGTCCGGCCCGTAGGTGAGGTCCTCATCCAGTGCGGTGGCGATGAGGCGGTCCACGTCCTCCGGGTCGACCTCGGCCGCCGGGAAGTGGGGACGATTCGGCTCAGTTGCGCTCATGCACCTACTGTATCGGCGCCGAAAGTTCCCGCTCTTCCGGGGTCACCAGCGCCGCGCACCAGTAACTCAGCGCCGCCATGAGCGGGGCCGCGACGAGGGCGACCCCGGGCCGGAAGCCGGGGGCGAACTCCACGAACGCCCCCTCGTCGAGACTGTCCGGCTCCGGCAGGGGGTGCAGCAGGGAGCTGGTGACCAGGCCGACCTGCCAGAAGGCGAAGGTGGAGACCGCCGCCACGACAATCAGCCACCACAACATTCCCGGGCCACGGGAGGCCGGGGAGGCGGTGTACACGCACAGGGCGACCACCGCCGCGAGCAGGCCCGTAGCCGCCGCGAAGGTGATGTAGGAGGTGAACTCGACGTTGAACGCGGGCTCGATCGCCACCTGCCCGCCGCCGACGAGGCGGCCTTCGTAGGTGGGCCGGAGCAGACCCCACAGGGCGCCGACGCCGATGAACGCCAGAAGCGACGCCGCGAGAACTCCGGCGCCGCTTCCCAGTGATCGTCTGGTCATCCGGGTCAGTTGCAGAACTTCCAGCGACCGTCTTCCTTGAGGAAACGCTGGGTCTGGGTCTCGGCCTGACCGTTGCTCACCGCGGTGACCACGGCGGAGGCCTGGTCGCCCTCGACCCGGACATCGTCGATGGACTGGATGTGGGCGTTGGACTCGGCGTAACCGGGCAGCTGGCTCAGCGGCATGTCCGGGATGTCCCCCAGGTCGAGGGCGGCGGGACCGCCGTTGGCCTCGATGACCGCGCTGCAGGCGTTCTCCGGCACGTAACGGAGGAACTGGTGGAAGGTCTGCGACTGGTAGATGCCGCCCACCAGGCCCTCGATCTCCGCGCGGTCGGCCTCGCTGGCCGGGCCGCCACCCTCGACCGGGGTGGCCTCCTCGTAGGCGAGCTGGCCGGCGGCGAAGGGGTCGTTGATCTGCGGGGCGGCCTGCGGGTCCTCGGTGTCCCCCTCGGTCGGCTCCGCGCTGGTCTCGGACGGGGCAGCGGAGGAGGAGGTGGTCTCCTCCTCCGAGGTCTCCGTGGTGGTGGTCTCCGAGGTGCGGGTGCTGGTGACCGTGCTCGGGGCAGAGCTCGTGGTCTCGTCTGCACCATCGTCAGAACCGCACGCCACGAGGGCGAGCGGGGCCGCCAGTGCGAGTGCGGTAATGGTCTTCTTCATGGTCAGCGAGATCGTCACGGTGTACTCCTGTTGGATGTTTCGCTCGTCAAAGCGCCACCTTAGCAAGGCGACTGAACTAATGTGTGACTTATATCCGGATTGTCCCGGTCTGTTACCCGCCGCAGGTCAGCCGGTATGCTCGTCGACGTGCAGTTGTCCCGGGACACCATCGTCACGGCCGCCATGGAGATTCTCGATTCCTACGGGCTGGCCGACATGACCATGCGCCGCGTGGCCACCCACCTCGGAGTGGCCCCCGGCGCACTCTACTGGCACCTGGCCAACAAGCAGCAGCTCATCGCCGCCATCGCCGACCGGATCCTCGCGCCCGCACTCGACACGACCGATCCCGCCTCACCCGAGGAGCTCGCCGACCGCCTCCGGACTGCGCTGCTGGCGCACCGCGACGGCGCGGAGCTGGTGAGTGCGGCCCTGTCGCAGCCGGATTCGGAGACGCGGGGGGACGTCGAGAAGCAGCTCTCCGACGCCCTTGCCCTCGACGACGCGGACGTCTCCCGGGTCGGTGCCGCCGCCCTGCTGCACCTGGTGCTCGGCGCGACGACGCTGGAGCAGTCCCACCGCCAGTACGCGGCGGACACCGGCACTCCCGCCCCGCCGACGGGCACCCCGGCCGAGGATTTCCGGCGCGGGGTGAGTTACCTGCTCCACGGTCTCGGACGAGGGTGACGGCAAACACCACACAATCGGGCCACAGGCGGGGTGCGCAGACGGTGAATCGACCCTGCACCCACTATGATCGGACCCCATGACACAAGAGTCCGCGCATAATTACACGGTCTGGCCGGGAGACCCCTACCCCCTCGGGTCCACCTACGACGGAGCAGGCACCAACTTCGCCCTCTTCTCTGACGTGGCGGAGAAGGTCGAGCTCTGTCTCATCGACCGCGAGGACAACGAGGTCCGCATCCCGCTCGAGGAGGTCGACGCCCACGTCTGGCACTGCTACCTTCCCGGCGTCCAGCCCGGTCAGCGCTACGGCTACCGCGTGCACGGCCCGTACGACCCCCACAACGGCAAGCGCTGCGACCCGAACAAGCTCCTCGTCGACCCGTACGCCCGCGCCTTCGACGGCGAGTTCGACGGCGACCCGTCCCTGTTCTCCTACGACATCCACGCCGAGCCCCCGGGATCCGGCCGCAATGAAGAGGACAGCCTCGGTCACACGATGAAGTCCGTGGTCATCAACCCCTTCTTCGACTGGGGCTCCGACCGCGCGCCGCGCATCCCCTACAACGACACCGTCATCTACGAGACCCACGTCAAGGGCATGACGATGACGCACCCGGATGTCCCGGCGAACCTGCGCGGCACCTACGCCGGTCTGGCCCACCCGGCGATCATCTCCTACCTCAAGGACCTCGGCGTCACCGCCGTCGAGCTCATGCCGGTCCATCAGTTCCTCCAGGACGACCGCCTCCGCGACATCGGCCTGCGCAACTACTGGGGTTACAACACCTTCGGCTTCTTCGCGCCGCAGCAGGACTACGCCGCCGCCCGCAAGCCCGGCGGTGCCGTGTCCGAGTTCAAGGGCATGGTCCGCGCGTACCACGAGGCCGGCATGGAGGTCATCCTCGACGTGGTGTACAACCACACCGCCGAGGGCAACCACCTGGGCCCGACGATCGCGTTCCGCGGCATCGACAACGAGGCGTACTACCGGCTGGTCGACGGCGACAAGTTCCACTACATGGACTACACCGGCACCGGTAACTCCCTCAACGTCCGCGACCCGCACTCCCTGCAGCTGATCATGGACTCGCTGCGCTACTGGGTCACCGAGATGCACGTCGACGGCTTCCGTTTCGACCTCGCCTCCACCCTCGCGCGTGAGCTCCACGACGTCGACCGCCTGGCCACCTTCTTCGACCTGGTCCAGCAGGACCCGGTCGTCTCCCAGGTCAAGCTCATCGCCGAGCCGTGGGATGTCGGCCACAACGGCTACCAGGTGGGCAACTTCCCGCCGCTGTGGACCGAGTGGAACGGCAAGTACCGCGACACCGTCCGTGACTTCTGGCGCGGCGAGCCCGCCACCCTGGGCGAGTTCGCGTCCCGCCTCACCGGTTCCTCGGACCTCTACGCCAACAACGACCGTCGCCCCACCGCGTCGATCAACTTCATCACCGCCCACGACGGTTTCACCCTCAACGACCTGGTCAGCTACAACGAGAAGCACAACGCGGCCAACGGCGAGGACAACCGGGACGGCGAGTCCCACAACCGGTCGTGGAACCACGGCGTCGAGGGCCCGACCGACGACGAGGACGTACGTTCCCTGCGCGCTCGCCAGCGCCGTAACTTCCTCACCACCCTCATCCTGTCGCTGGGCACGCCGATGATCTCGCACGGTGATGAGATGGCGCGGACCCAGAACGGCAACAACAACGTCTACTGCCAGGACAATGAGCTGGCGTGGATGGACTGGGACCAGTTGGAGGAGAACTCCACCCTCCACGCGTTCACCAAGCGGCTGCTCAACATCCGTCGCCGCCACCCGGTGTTCCGTCGCCGTCGCTTCCTCGCCGGCGGCCCCCTGGGTGCCGACGTCCGCGACCGTGACATCGCCTGGCTCGTTCCCTCCGGAAAGCTCATGACTCAGGACGACTGGGACTTCGCCTTCGGTAAGGCCCTGCAGGTCTACCTCAACGGTGACGCCATCACCGAGCCGGACGAGCGTGGCCAGAAGATCACCGACGACTCCTTCATCCTCATGTTCAACGCGCACTACGAGGAGATCGAGTTCACCCTCCCGCCGCGTTCCCTCGGTGTGCGCTGGCAGCTGCTGGTGGACACCACCGAGGACATCGGTTACCCGATCGAGGCGGCCATCGTCGAGGCGAAGGGCACCATCACCGTCCCCGCCCGTTCCACGATGCTGCTCAAGCAGATCGAGGGCCCGGAGTGGGACGAGAACGAGGAGACCGAGGTCGTCACCGCCGAGGACCGCAAGGCGGACCTGGGTCAGGTCGGTGACAAGGTCACCGCCGCCTCCTCCGCCACCGCCGAGGCCGTGGCTGAACAGGAGGGTGAGAAGGCCGGAGACGGAGCTGACGCCGCGGCCGACGACGTGGTCGAGGACGCCGCACACGAACCCGACTTCGAGGTCGAGGACGAGCACGGTGCCATCCCGTCCGGGGATGACTCCGGCGACTCCGACGACGACTCACCCCACGAGGACACCGGCCGCGCCGACCTGTCCGCGGAGGAACTCAGGGCGAAGCGCCAGGCCGCGATCGCCGACGAGTACACCGACGTCGAATAACTGACCCACTCTCTGACCCACGACGTCCATGGTCCGCCAGCCCCCAGGGGTAGACTGGCGGACCATTCCCATTCCCGCCCCCCGCCCATCGGGGACTGAAACGGAGTCGACCACGTGATCCCGGCCAACGGAGCCCACCTGACCGTCCATGCCACCGGCATCAGCATCCACCGCACGCCCCTGGCGGCCGCCCTGCTGGGGCAGGCGGAGGTCACCGTGGAGCTCGCCGAGGTCACCGGGGTCACGTCCCAGGCCCCGACGCTTCTCGACGCCGGGTGGGTCCACCTCGACGGCGTCGACCTCACCATCGACTTCGCCCCGAACCAGGCCCGGGAGCTCGAGGACTTCCTCGGCGACCTCGACGCCGCCCGCCGCGGCGAGGCCCCGGTCGCCTCCACCGGGGCGGTCCCGGGGCTCAACCTCATCGGCTTCGACGTGGAGACCGCCAACGCCGACATCGGCTCCATCTGCCAGATCGGCGTGGTCCGCATCGTCGACGGCGTGGAGGTCGCCGCCGGGTCCTGGCTCTGCCGCCCGCCGGCGGGCATCGACCACTTCCAGCCCGGCAATGTCGCCGTCCACGGCATCACCCCGGATGACGTCGCCGACCAGCCCACCTTCGCCGAGCGTCTCCCCCAGCTGCTGGAGTTCATCGGGGACCTGCCGGTGGTGGCACACAACGCGCAGTTCGACGCCATCGCCACGCTGCGGGCCTGCCTGGCCTCCGACCTGGCGGTGCCGCCGTTGACCTACGGCTGCTCCCTCGCCCTGTCCCGGGCCGCCCGGCTCGGCCTGAGCAGCCACCGGCTCCCCGTGGTGGCGCAGGCCCTCGGCGTCGATCTGGTCCACCACCACGACGCCGCCTCGGACGCCCGGGCGGCGGCGATGATCATCGTCGAGCTGGCCCGGCGCGCCGGCCACCGCGGCGACTTCGTCTCCTTCCACCAGGCACAGGGATTCACCCTCGGCGGACTGGAGGGTGACAGGGCGTGGCCGGTGCTGAAGATCCGCTCCGGAACCGCGGTGGCTGTGCAGGAGCGACACACTGAGCCCGCCCCGGAGAAGCAGTATCCAGAGGAGTCCGGGGGAGGTCGGCGGCGCGCGCCCTGGCAGTCGGTGGCCACCCCGGACACCATCCCCGAGGCCAACGAGGACGCCGATTCCGCCAACCCGCTGTTCGGGCAGAACGTCACCCTCTCGGGGGATTTCGAGCCCTTCGACAAGGGCCAGCTGTGGCAGGACATGGCACAGCTGGGGGCGAGCATCGGCAAGAACGTGACAAAGAAGACGACGATCCTCGTCGCCGGCAGCTGGGCGACCAAGACGTCGAAGCAGAAGCGGGCGGAGGAGCTGATCGCGAAGGGCCAGGAGATCGACATCTGGTCGGCCGAGCAGCTCTACGCCGTCCTCGGCATCGACCCCGCATCGGCCGACGCCGGGGGCACGGTCCCGGAGGACGAGCATCCCCCGTTCTAGAGTTTTCCCCCGGTACGGGAACCGGCGGCGCATTTCCGGAGTCTGACAGTAGTGACACCGCGTGACAGAGCGCGGCACCGCCGAGAGGACCCCGACCATGCCCCTGAGCCCCACGACCCTGTTGCCCGCCCTGCATCCGCTGGACTGGTCCCGCCGCCGCAGCCTCAGCGACGACGGGTTCAGCGACTCACTGGCCTATATCGCGCTGTCGCATGAACTGTGCACCGGCTTCACCAGCGACGGGCGCGACGTCAGTTACCGGGGGCTCGGGGAGCTCGACCTCTCCGCGCACCGGGCGTGGGACCTAGCGGCGAACAACCTCGTCGACCACGGTCGCACGGGTCGGGGTATCCGGTTCCTCACCCGGCCGGCGCATCTGGTGCTCGGTCCCGGCGCCCCGGGTCTGCAGGTGGCCACCCCCGGCCACCAGGTGTCCGCGTGGCTGGCTCACCCGCACACCTTCACCATCCTCGACACCCACCTCACCGACCTGGTCGGTGGCGAGGTCGGGTACCTCGCGCCCACCCCGTCGATGCTGCTGGCGTTGCCGCTCGCGGACGTCGATACGTGGGTGGACGTGGCGGCGCGCCTCGTGCCCGGCCCCGCACTGCTCGAGGTCGCGGTGCGGTGGGCGCACGGGTTCCCCACGGCGGTGTCCCGTGCCGCACTGATGACCGCGTCCGCCTAGGGTGGTGGGTGCACATTTCTGCATAACGTCCGAGGAGTCTCATGCGTCGTCCCATCACCGCCACCTACCGTCTGCAGCTGCGGGGCCCGCAGGCGGATCCAGCTGGCCGGTCCTTTGGTTTCGCCGAGGCCGCCGCCCAGGTGCCGTACCTGCGTGATCTGGGGGTCAGCCACCTCTACCTCTCCCCCATCTTCACCGCCGATCCGACGTCGACCCACAACTACGACGTCACCGACCCCACCGAGGTCAACCCGGAGCTCGGTGGCCTGGAGGGGTTGCGGGAACTGGCGGCCACCGCGCATGCCGCGGGCCTGGGCATCATCATCGACATCGTGCCCAACCACCTCGGGGTGCAGGACCCGCGACTGAACAAGTGGTGGTGGGACGTGCTCAAGAACGGGCAGGACTCGGACTACGAGCACTACTTCGACATCGACTGGCACTCCGACAACGGCGCCGACGGCAAGCTCGGTCTGCCCGTGCTGGGCCAGCCGGGTGACGAGGACAAGCTGGAGCTCACCGAGCTCGACGGCGAGACCGTCATCGCCTACTACGACAACCACTTCCCCGTCGCGGACGGCACGTGGGAGTCCCTCGACGATGACCCCCGCGAGGTCTACGACCGGCAGAGCTACCGCCTGATGTACTGGCGCGACGGGGTCATCTCCTACCGCCGTTTCTTCTCCGTCAACGGGCTGGCGGGTATCCGCCAGGAGGACCCCATGGTCTTCGAGCACACCCACCGCATCATCCGGCAGCTCATCGGTGAGGATCTCATCGACGGCGTCCGCGTCGACCATCCGGACGGCCTGTCCGACCCCTTCGGCTACCTCACCCGCCTGCGTGAGGTCGTCGGCGAGGACCGGTGGCTGGTGGTGGAGAAGATCCTCGAGGTCGACGAGGCCCTCGACCCCCGTCTGTCCGTCGACGGCACCACCGGCTACGACGCGCTGCGGGAACTTGACGGCGTGTTCGTCTCCCGGGAGGCCGAGGACTCCATGTCCATGCTCGCCCTCCAGCATTCCGGCTCCACCTGGGACGAGGCCGCTGTCACCGCCGCGCAGCAGGAACTCAAGCGTGAGGTCGCCCGCGAGGAGCTCAGCGCCGAGATCCGCCGCCTGGCCCGCGCCATGCGCCGCGACAACTTCTCCACCGCCGGTTCCGCCGTCGCCGAGGAGGACCTGACCACCACCATCGTCGAGCTGGTGGCCGCGATGCCGGTCTACCGCGCCGACTACCTCTCCCTGTCGCGGGTGACCGCCACGGTCATCGCGGAGATGTCGCGTCGTTTCCCCTCGCGTCGCGACGCCCTCGACCTCATCGCCGCGGCCCTCAACGCCAATGCGGAGGCCAAGATCCGCTTCGCCCAGGTCTGTGGTGCCGTCATGGCCAAGGGTGTGGAGGACACCACCTTCTACCGTGCCGCCCGCCTCGTCGCCCTCCAGGAGGTCGGCGGCGCCCCGGGCCGCTTCGGCGTCTCCGCGGCCGAGTTCCACCTCCTCCAGCAGGAACGCGCCCGCCTGTGGCCGAAGGCGATGACGACGCTGACCACCCACGACACCAAGCGCGGTGAGGACGTCCGTGCCCGGATCATCGAGCTGACGGAGAATCCCAGCGACTTTGCCGAGTTCATCCACCGCATCACCGCCATCGTCCCGGCCCCCGACGCCGGCACCGGGCACTTCCTCATCCAGAATCTGCTGGGCATCTGGCCCGTCGACGGCCAGATCACCGAGACCCTGCGGGAGCGGTTCCAGGGCTACGCGCTCAAGGCGATCCGCGAGGCCGGCGTCCACACCACGTGGGTCGACCCCAACGACAGCTTCGAGTCCGCCGTCGCCGACTGGGTCGACGTGCTTCTCGACGGCCCCGTCACCTCCCTGATCACCGAGTTCGTCGGCCCGCTGGCCCGCGGTGCCGCCCAGATCTCCGTGGGCCGCAAGCTCCTGCAGATCACCGGCCCCGGCATCCCGGACATCTACCAGGGCACCGAGTTCCTCGATGACTCCCTCGTCGACCCGGACAACCGGCGTTTCGTCGACTACATCGCCCGCCGCCAGGTCCTCGACATCATCGACGAGGGCGTGGACTGGGAGGACCTCGCCGCCGAGGCCGCCGCCCAGGAGGGCACCACCGGCGCCTACCCGCAGCTCGATCTCTACGGCGACCGCATCAAGCTCCACGTCGTCCACGAGGGCCTCAAGCTGCGCGCCGCGCACCCCGAGTACTTCGTCGGCGGCGACATGCAGGCCGTCTTCGCCGTCGGCCCCGCCGAGTCGCACCTCATCGGTTCCGCGCGTGGCGACGCCGGCGGCATCGGCGTCATCACCCTCGCCACCCGCCGACCGCTGCTGCTGGAACAGCGTGGCGGCTGGGCCGACACCACCGTCACCCTGCCGGAGGGCCGCTGGCTGGACCAGCTCACCGGCCGCACCTTCGAGTCGACCGCCCCTGTCGCCGAGGTCCTGGCCCTGTTCCCCACCGCCCTGCTCGTCGCCCAGCCGGTGGAGCGTGATGTCTGACCGTATCGCCCGCCTGGGCAGCCGCTACCATGAGTGGCGCCGCACCCACCCGGACGTCGCCGATGACTTCGGCGGCTCGATCGAGGACCTGCTGGCCGACGCCGGCGTCACCTACGACCGGGTGACCGCCCGGCTCAAGGACTGGCCCTCGCTCAAGGCCAAGGCCCGGAAGAAGGGCCCCGACGGGGAGTTCCTCTACCCGGAGCCGTGGACCGACATCCACGATCTCATCGGCGTGCGGGTGACCACCTTCCACTCGACCGAGATCCCGGTGGCCATCGGGGTGCTCCAGCAGTCCTTCACCGTGGAACGTTCCGTGGACAAGACCGCCGAGACCCGCGTCGCGGGCGGATTCGGCTACGGCTCCCATCACCTCATCCTCACCGTCGACGAGAACTCCTCCGACATCGAGGAACTCACCCCGTACCAGGGTGTGTCCTTCGAGGTGCAGGTGCGCACCGTGCTGCAGCACGCCTGGGCCGAGTTCGAGCACGACATCCGCTACAAGCGCGGTGGCGAGGACCTCGACCCGCGGGTGGACCGGGCGTTCACCCTCGCCGCCGGCCTCATCGAGCTGGCGGACCAGCAGTTCGACCAGATCGCCGCCCTCCAGGACGCCGAGGGCTCGCCCGCCGACGACGTCGACCTCACCGCGGAGACGCTGCCCGGTGTGCTCGCCATGCTGCTGGGCAACCGCTTCCCCGGCTCCCGGTCGGAGAACTACCGGTGGCTGGAGCGGCTGCTCAACGCCAACGGCATCACCACCGTCGCCGAGCTGGAGAAGCTGCTCAACCCGAACGACATCGAGGCCGTGCACCAGGCGGTGCAGTACCGGTTCCACCCCGGCCAGATCCGCCTCATCGACGACCTGCTGCTGCGCCGTTTCGGGCAGGAGCACATCAACCGGACCGGTTCCACCGGTTCCCGTCCGTCCCAGCGGCCCCACCAGTTGGCGGGCCGGTTGAAAAGAATGCGTGCCGCGCGGATTGTGCCGGACACCCGGCGGTCTCCGCAGTAGCATGGACTGGTCCGCACCCCCAGGAATCAACAGGAGAGTTAATCCATGATCTCGTCCATCCGCGAAGATTTCCCGCTGGCCGCCGACGCCATCCACGTCTGGGCCCTGTCCATCGCCGATTTCTTCCGTGACTTCGGCATCGACTTCCCGCCGGCGGACTGGGGTCTGTTTTAACCGGGGATCTCGCGCTACGTCTTTTGTTGACGTATCATTAACTTCATGACTCAGCGCATCACCTTCGGCCTCGACACCTTCGGCGACGTCACCCGCTCCCCGGACGGAGACGACCTCCTCCCCTACGACCAGGTCATCCGCAACATCGTCGCTGAGGGTGTCCTCGCCGACGAGGTCGGGATCGACGTCTTCGGCATCGGCGAACACCACCGCGACGACTTCGCGGTCTCCGCCCCGGACGTCGTCCTCACCGCCATCGCGGCGCAGACCCGGAACATCCACCTCACCACCTCCGTCATCGTGCTGTCCTCGGATGACCCGGTCCGCGTCTTCGAACGCTTCTCCACCCTCCAGGCCATCTCGGACGGCCGCGCCGAGATGACCCTCGGCCGGGGCTCCTTCACCGAGTCCTTCCCCCTGTTCGGCTACGACCTGCAGAACTATGAGCAGCTCTTCGAGGAGAAGCTCGACCTCATGCGGACCATCCTTGACGCCGACGCCGCCGACGAACCCGTCACCTGGCACCGCGGCTCACTGCGCCCGGGCCTGGACAACCAGCGCCTCTACCCCACCCTGGCCACCCCGCTGCCCGTGTGGGTCGCCGTCGGCGGATCCCCGGAATCGGTCGTCCGCGCCGCCCGCCACCGCTTCCCCCTCATGCTCGCCGTCATCGGTGGCGCCGCCCGCCGTTTCCGCCCCTTCGTCGACCTCTACCGCCGGGCCAACGACGAGTTCGGTCAGCCCCAGCTGCCCGTGGGCATCCACTCCCCGGGCCTGATCGCCCCCACCGACGATGAGGCCCAGGAGCGCCTGTTCGAGGAGTGGATGGCCGGACAGCGTCGCATCGGCGCCGAACGTGGCTGGCCCGCCCCCACGATGGAGCAGTTCACCCGGGAGATCAACCACGGCGCCCTCTACGTCGGCTCCCCCGACACCGTGGCCACCAAGATCGCCGACACGATCACCGCGCTCGACCTCGACCGATTCGTGCTCAAGTACTCCAACGGTCCGGTCGCCCATGAACACAACCTGGAGACCATCCGCCTCTACGGCGAGGAGGTCATCCCGCGGGTGCGCCGGATCCTCGGCCGGCGAAGCTAGGAGTCCCGACCCCGCAGCCGGTCGAGCTCGCGGCGCTCCCGCTTCGTCGGGCGGCCGGCACCCCGGTCGCGGCGCGGCTGGGAGGCGAGGATCTCCTTCGGCGGCGGGGGCGGGGAATGGTCGACGTAGCAGGTCCGGGCGACGGGGGCACCGACCCGCTTGCGCACGGTGGCCAGCACCTCCAGGTCCAGTTCCCGGTGGTTGACCCACACGCGGATCCGGTCACCGGGGACGACCTGCTGGGCGGGTTTCGTCGCGGAGCCGTTGAGTTTGACGTGCCCGGCGCGGACGGCGGTGGCCGCATCCGAGCGGGTCTTGAAGATCCGTACCGCCCACACCCACACGTCGATGCGGACGGGAAGTCCGTCGGGCTGGGTCATCGGATCAGTAGTTGTCCCGGTGGTTGACGATCTTCTGGATCTTCGACCAGTTCATGTAGCCACCGACCACCGCGACGACGAGACCGATGACCAGCCACGTCCAGCTGGTGAACAGCAATGCCAGGGCGGCACCGCCGACCACGCCACCGCCGACGCTGAGGGCGGCGTTGCGGGTGTACTTGCGCACGGCCTGCTTGCGCTGCTCGATGGGGTTGTTGGGGCGACGCTGCATTGTCATGGCCCCTATCCTATCGTCCGACGCCCCCGTGATCACGACTCCACCCAGGCCGTGCCCGCCTCCGCCGGCTCCGCCACCCCGGCGGTCAGGGACGCCAGGGTCGACGCCAGCTCCGTTCTCCCACCCGGGGCCACGGCGAGGGTCATCGTCACCTCGGCACCGTAGGCCACGTCGACCACGAGATCGCGTGCCCGCAGCTCCGCCTCGAGCCGCCCGGCCTCGGCATGGGGCGCGGTGACGGTGTACAGCTCCCGCCGGCTGCGGGTGACCCGGTCCACCAGCGGCAGCACCTGCTGGACCGACTGCGAGTAGGCGTGGACCAGGCCGCCGGCGCCGAGCTTGACGCCGCCGAAGTAGCGGACGACGACCACGGCGACGTCGTTAAGCCCGGACCCGCGGAGCATGTCCAGCATCGGTGTCCCCGCGGTCCCCGAGGGCTCACCGTCATCGGAGGAACGCTCGACGGGATTCGCCCCGTCGACGTGCAGCAGGTAGGCGCTGCAGTGGTGGCGGGCGTCCGGGTACTCCCGCCTGACCTCGGCGATGAAGTCGCGCGCCGCCTCCTCCGACATCACCCGGCGGGCGAAAGTGAGGAACTTCGACCGCTTGACCTCCCACCGGTGCGTCCACGTGCGGCCGGCGGCGGGCAACGCGTAGGAGGTCTGCATGGTGATGAATGCTACCTGGCGGGCGAATCCCGAAACCCCTACCCTCGGATGCATGAGTGCGTATGAGCCGTTTGCCGTCTGGGCACCGTATCCCCAGGACGTCCGCCTCCGACTCGGGGAGGACACCCTCCCCATGCGGCGGATCTCAGCCGACTGGTGGGTCGCCGACCAGATCGCCGAACCCGGCATGCGCTACGGCTTCGAACTCCACGACGGGAACAACTGGGCCGGCCCCTTCCCCGACCCGCGCACCACCTCCCAGCCCGACGGCATCCACGGTTTCTCCGAGGTCACCGACCCCGCATACGACTGGACCTCCGACAACTGGACCGGCCGCGACCTGGCCGGCCAGGTCATCTACGAACTCCACGTGGGAACCTTCACCCC
>Ga0123328_1003565_pt1 | contig 13214 bp, 2 predicted proteins | sample BioC12SIPDNA_2_FD_89702 | JGI IMG/M metagenome (GOLD analysis project Ga0123328, IMG submission 89702) | Anaerobic biogas reactor microbial communites from Washington, USA - Biogas_R1_A C12 SIP DNA | ecosystem: Engineered > Bioreactor > Anaerobic > Unclassified | place: Washington, USA...
CAACCCCGGCGACACGCCCACGGGCGCCATGGAGGGGACGCCGGACGCCATTGCGAACTACAACCTCCTCATGAACTATCCGCCCAAAATGGATTACTTCGTGGTGATGCGCGCCGACAGCGGTTTCCGCGACGTGTCGGGCGTGGAGGGCGACGGCGTCGGGATGAAACTGGGCGCCGACACCCGCTGTTTCGTGCAGCCACGCCGGTGGAACCCCAAGGGCACCGAGGGGGGCTCCTGGGACGGCGGCATTCTCTTCAACATCCAGTACAAGGTGATGGCCGAATACCTGGCCGGCATCACGATTAACGGCACGCCAATTAATCCGTGGCCGGACAAGGCCCGGGAGAAGCTCACGGTCGGCGAGACGTTTGGCGTGTTGTGGCAGAACGCCGCCGCGAACGACCTCGTCTGCGATCCCTCCGACTTCCCGTGCTCCTACGTGATCAAGCGCGAGTACGGGTGGTGGACCGAGCGCAGCCACAACCGGGACACGGTCAAGGCGGTGCGCTGCGGCGCCGAGGTGCACGATCTCGTGCTGACCTACGCCACGGACAACCGCTGGGCCAAGGTGACCCCCGCCATGGCGGGCCAGTCCCTGGACGCGTTCGACTTTTTCGGTTATATTGACCCGGTCACCGGGTTAGCGCGTCAAATTTTTTTGGATGCCGAATGGAACGGCCGCACCGCCATCTCCCTGTGGACCGATCCGGCGTTCTTTAACACCGACGACATTGACGTCCCCGGTTATGAATACTATCCGTCGGGCCCCCCCCGGTACATCTGGGACGCTTTCCAGGCGAAGGACCTCGTCGATTTCTACGGAATGGGCGAGCTGCGTTTCTTCCACCGGCACAACCCGTTCATGTTCCCCGACTATTTCGACTCCTTCCGGGGCGCGGGCGAGTGGCTCATGACCCACTACGCCTTTGAGACGGTGCCCTTCAAGCTGGAGGGGGACGGTCTGGATGAGGAGCTGGCCGAGCCGCGGTCCACCTTCTGGCCCGATCCGCCGTCCCAGCCCACGCTTCCGCGCTACTCCACCTGGGCCGGGTACCAGGGCGGCCAGACGATCATTAATTGGGGCGACACCAGCCTCTGTTACCTGGCCAGCGAGGGCGCCCAGGCCAACGTGCCGTACAACCTCACCGGCGCCAGCGGGGCGGAGGCCACCTACGCCGACGACGTCTATGTGTTCGTCGTGAACGGCCCGCACCTCGGCCCCCTCGCGGGGGACCTCGCGGGAAAATGGCTGGTGGACAACTACGGCGGCCGGTACTACATCCTCAGCAACAGCGGAAACTCGCTCACCCTGCGCGAGGGCCACGGCGCTTATCTTGACCGCTCGCAGGCCCCCGTCGATCTGAGTGTTCCGGACTACCCCTACGGTGTCGGCGTGGGCATCGGCAACGCCGTTTCACGCGGTCGCTGGATGATCGTGGAGGACACCCTTCCCCGGAGCGTGTATCCGCGGCTGGAGGACTGGCGGCCCGAGCGGCTGCTGAACGCCTCCAACGCGTGGGCGGCCCGCCTGCTCAAGCAGTACATCGGCGTGGACACCCTGCCCACGGCCATGCTCGGGTTCAACCTGGCCGGCACCGACGACCCCGCAGTCAACGCCTACAGCCCCATCAGCCTCAGCAACGCCACGGTCGCGTTCTGGGGCCCCGACTTCACGCCCGGCCAGCTCTCCGGCCTGGACGTGGACGGCGCCCTCTTCACCTCCGGCGTCCTGCTCTACGAGGACAGCAACAACAACGGTGTCTTCGACGGCCCCTTCCTCACGAGCGGGGTGACCTCCCCGTCGTTCACCGACCGGATCGTGCCGCTGGCGGAGGGCAGCCTGTCGTGGGCGCAGGCCCCGGAGGTCATAGACCTCGACGACGACTACCTGCCGGACGACCTCAGCGGCGACGGTGTCGTGTTTGACGGCGATCCGCTGGTGCCCGCCGACGTCGCGCGGCTCAGCGCGGCGGAGCTTGCGGCGTGGGACGGCCTGTCCGACCGCGCCTGGGTGCTCACGCTGATCCCGCGCACAAAGTGGGATGTCCCCTACAAGGACACCGAGACCGGAGTGAGCCTCTACAAGTCCGCCGGGGACCGCGCCAAGGATGCTGCGGACTGGCCGGACTACTGGCTTGACGCCCCCTCCTTCGTGGACTTGGCGTTGAAGGCCGCCGACGAGAAGGCCCTCAATATCGCCGCGGGCAGCCCGGGCGCCGACCTGTTCGTGGTCGTGCGGACCAGCCAGCAGGCCAAGGCCTTCATGGAGTTCCGCGCCGTGGTGCCGGCCAACCTGCCCACGCGCACGCCCGACGCCCGCAAGCTCGCGGGGCTGCAGATGATGCCGCGCGCCTACGACGTGGTGGACACCATGACCAAGCACAACATCGAGGAAAGCCCGCTGCAGGACTATTACGGGCACGACATGCTGCCCGTCAACGTGCGCACGCTGGTCTTTGACACGTCCACGGGCTCCATCCAGCCCGGCGGCGCGGAGTCGGCCGTGCTCGGCCTGGACTGCTCGGTGAACCGGCCGGAGAACATCGTGGCGCGCGGCCAGGGTACGGGCGCGCAGACCACCGCCTCCAGCTTCATCCCGACGGAGGCCGACATCACCGGCGCCAACGCGTCCTATTACGCCTCCGGGGCCTGGACCGCCAACGCGGTCGGGCTGTACCTTATCGGCCTTTCGCAGGGGAGCCACCCGCGCGTCGAGGCCTATGAGATCACCGCGGTCGGCGGGCGCACCCTCACGCTGCGCGCCGGCGCCCCGCGCACCGACGGGGCCTGGTACGTTGTCAAGGACCCGAGCTTCCTCGAGCAGCTTGTGGTCGAGTTCTACGACGTCGCGCGCACCGGCGCCTTCAACCTGGTGAGCGACCTCGTGCCCCTGGACCATGAGGACCCGATCAACGGGCTCTTCAGCGGCGTTTCGGTTTACCGCGACAACGACTTCCACCCCGGCAACCGCAACGGCGTGTATGACCCGCCGGTCCGCGACGCCCAGGGGAATGTCACGGAGTACATTGACCTTCCGGTCCGCCTCGACAACCCGCCCGTGCTGATCGGCGCGGTCGGCGGCGAGCCCGAGTACCAGGTCAAGATGACCTTCGCCTCCCCCGGCACGGACAGCTTCATCGGCCGCGACGCGACCCCCTACGTCTCGCAGCCGCGCAACCGCCAGTGGGTGCCCATGACCCCCGGCGCCGCGCCCACAGACGCGGACTTCGGCCCCGACTTCTTCGTCGTGGTGCGCGCCGCCACGGCCATGAACCAGGGCGACCAGTTCCAGGCCGCCATCGTGTCCTGGGGCCCGAACACCCCCACCGAGCCCGACCCGGACAACTTCACGGTCAGCCTGGCCTCGCCGCCCCTTCCCGGGCAGAACGCCGATGAGTTTGACCTCTTCTCCGAGTTCCCCTGGGGAAGCCGCGCCGTCGGGTACATCACCCTCTTCCAGCGGCCGCGGCCCGTGCGCTACTGGGGCTTCGACAAGGACAAGATGAGCGTGATTCCGCGGACCGATGTGGACCGCAGCCAGGACGGCCCCGACTTCGCCGCCCTGCGCAACTGGATCCGCACCAACACCCCGGTGGCCAACCTCACCCAGACGGTCACGGCGACCACGCCGGCAACCCTGGACTTCACCGGCACCCCGCGCCGGCAGATCGTCAACGGCAGCGTGGCCTTCACGCTGATCGGGGCAAACCAGGCCGCCAGCGTGGCGTGGAGCTTCGGCGACGGGCAGGCCTCGAACGAGATCAACCCCGTCCACATCTACACCGCGACGGGCTTCTACACCGTGTCGGTCGCGGTGACCAACCAGTACGGCGTGACGACCACGGTCACCAAGACCGAGTACATCGAGATACTGGCCACGCCGTATGTGGACTTCTCGGCGACGCCGACGCGCGGCAACATCACGCCCGCGAACCCCGTGCCCGCCCTGGCGGTGACCTTCACGGACCTCTCCGTGGGCGACAGCTGTTTCGCGCCCGTGGGCTGGTACTGGAACTTCGGCGACGGCCAGTCGTCCACCGAGCGCAACCCCGTGCACCGCTACACCGCGCCCGGCATCTACGACGTGGTTCTGACGGTGACTTACCGTGACAACTGCAACGGCGGCGCGCTGGTCACCCGCCAGTTCACCCGGGAGAACTACATCGAGGTGCTCGAGTGCATCGGGTGCGGCACTGAGGGCGAGGGTGAAGGGGAAGGCGAGGGGGAGGGCGAGGGCGAGGGTGAGGGCCAGACGGACGAGCCGACGGCCGACATCTCCTTCTCCACCCTGGTCGCGGACCGGGAGTCCGTGCTGCCCCTCTCCGACTGGGTGCCCCTCTTCCGGTTCACCATGAGCTACGGGGAAAGCGAGGAGGAGAACGACAACTTCGCGCCGCGCAAGCTGAAGTCCCTGACGTACTGGGTTCGCCCGGACAGCCGGAACAACGACGACCTGAATTACCTCAACATGGGCGCGCCCTATTTCACGGACCTGCTCGAGTTCGGCCTGTTCATCGAGAACAAGGCCGGTGAGGAGGCCGAGGAGGTGCTTGGTCCGCTCAACGGCATCCTTGACTCCCAATACGACGAGCTGATGTTCACCTGGGACAATCTGGGCGCCCCCGTGGGCGAAATCACCGGGCTCCAGCAGTACTCCGGCATCGTCTACGAGCTCGACTTTATCGGCAACGGAACGGCGGCGCGTCCGCAGTTTGACGTGCCTGCAGGCGAGGTAAACGAGGACTTCCGGCCGGACGGCAACTCGTACATCGTGGCCGTGCGCTCCTCCGCCACCTGGCGCAGCCAGCTCACCATGGGCGTCGAGGTGCTGGACGCGGTGATGGTTGACCCGCGCACGGGAACCTACCCGGTGGACGAGGAGGGGCTGCCCACCGACAGTTACTCCCCGAACTTCTGGGATGGCGAGATTCTGGAGGACAAGCAGTTTTACAGCTCTTCCTTCACGGTCTACGACTATGTGGGTTCCCCCTCCGGGCGGCAGGCCCCCATTTTCCATGACGCCTGGAGTCACCCGAATTTCCTGTACACCCCCATGGCGGAGTATTCCCGTCCGCGTTGGAACAAGCCGGACCAGCTTCTTGACGTGGTGGCGGGCGAGTTTCTCCAGATGCGCAAGCTCCTGGGCGTGGACTCCTGGTCGTCCGTCCTCGGGATCAACGCTCACTCCACCAACTCGGTGCATTTCGCCGACACGGAGATTACACGCGACATTTCCGAGAAAAACGCGGCGCAGCTCCGCGAGGTCAACGTCATCCTGACCGACATCGGCGGCGACCCCTACGGTGCGCCCGGCAACGGCGGCTTCGACCCGCGGACGGGTCTGGAGGACATCACCGAACAGCTTTGGGGGCTTCCGCTCTACAACGAGGAGGTGTTCGGCCGCGAGCTGACCTACAACGGCACCTGGGTGTGGCACGACACCAACAACAACGGTGTCTTTGACGCGCCCACGCCGAATGCCATCGGCGGGCTCACGTTCGCCGGCGATTACCCGATGCTCGCGAACGCCTCCTCCAGCGTGGAGCTCATGCCGACTTGGGAGTACATCCCGCTGCCGCCGGGAGGCGGAGACCCGTGGTGGAAGATTTCCCTGCGCCTGTGGGGCGGCACCCGCAAGCTCGGCAACTACGGCGCCTATGACAAGGGATTTACAGAGGGATTTCTCGAGAAGACCCCGGACAACTACGCCGAAGGCCCCATGGGCAATTTCGGCGCCGAGGCGTCCCCGGACTACTTTGTGGTGGTGCGTACCGACAGCGGCTTCCGCGACATTTCCCTCGCCCCGGGGGACGGCCAGGGCATCACCTACGGCGCGGATTTCCGGGCCTTCATCGAGCCGCGGCGCTTCAACCCCGAGTCCGGCAACTGGGAGGGCGGTGTGTTTGTGGACAGCATGATCCCCGCGCAGGGGGTCAAGCTCGGCGCGACGGCGCTCTACCCGTGGCAGAATGACCCGCGCTGGGGCGAATATGAGCCCTGGTGGCCGCAGCGCACCTTCAACCAGGCAACGGCCAAGCCTATCCGCGTGGGCGTGGACGTGCATGACCTGGTCATCACCTACGAGTCCGACTCGCCCTACCGCAACCAGACGGACCTCTTCTACATCCCGAGCGTGGACGTGTACAACCCGGGCAACGTGGACCTGGACAACGTGACCCTGGGCGGCTACACGGACATCGGTGTGGGCATGCTCAGCGGCTTCGACCAGTGGCTCGACCCCTTCGGTCTGGAGCAGATCAAGTTCGAGAACGGCCACACGGTGGACGTGCGCGACTGGCGTCTCTTTGGCGCGCGCGTGGTGGACTTCGGCCTCTTCCAGGTCAACTTCCTCTACGATGACACCGGACGCTGGGGGCAGTTCGCCTACGAGACGGTGCCGTTCTTCAGTCCGCTGTCCACCCTTGGTGACGCGCCGCCTGTCGGGCCGCGTTCCTCGGCATACCCCGTGCCGCCGCAGCAGCCCGCGCTGCCCCGCTACAGCACCTGGAGCGCCGAGCTGCTCCCCGGCGAGTATCCGCGGGCCAGCCAGTGGCGGTCCGCCAACGCGGGCGCGCGTCTGCTCGCCCAGAAAGTGGACGGCAACAGCGCGCATATGCCCATGCTGGGTATGAACCTGGTCGCATCCTCCGACCCGATTGTCACCTCGACCGGCGAGCCGGTGGCCGTCAGCCAGATCACGGTTGCCTTCTGGGGACCGGACTTTACCCCGGCGATGCTCCGGACGCTTGACCCGGACACCAACGACAACCAGAGCTTGGATTCCGGCGTGCTGTTGTGGGAGGACGCCGACCAGAACGGCATCTTCCTCAACACGCAGGACTTGAACAACTACGCCGGCAGCGGCGCCGCGCTTCCCCTGCTTGACAGGATTGTCCCCGTGACCAACGTCAAGTGGGCGTCCCAGCCCGAACTGGTGGACCTCGACGGGGACGGCCGTGCGGACGACATGGACGGCAACGGCATCGTGGACGACGCCGACCGGGCCTGGGTGCTCACGCTGTATCCCAGGAGCAACTGGACGGTGCCGCGCCTGGACGGGTACGAGTTCGACTTCGAGATTCCCAACGACAACAAGGCGGCGGGGGCGGGCCCCGTCTCCACCGCGCTCCAGGTGAACGGGGTGCAGCAGGCGGCCCCCGGCGCGAAGGCCCTCGATCCCGAGGTGCTCCAGCCCGGCGACGACCTGTTCATCTCGATCAGCACCTCGGACAGCGTGGCGCGCTTCTCGAAGATTCGCGCCGTCATCCCCGCCAACCTGCCCACGCGGCCCGACAACCAGCGCCGCGGCGGCATCCAGTTCTTCCCCTCGGTCAACACCAGCGGCACGGCCTTCGTCAAGTCGAGCCCCGACGAGGACCCGGTCCAGGACTTCTACGGGCATGACATGCTGGAAGTCAACGTCCCGGTCCGCATGGTGGACCTTACCAACCGCAACGCCAAGCTGAACATCGGCGGCGAGGCCGTTCCCGTGCTCGGGCTCGACCTGGCCACGAACCGCCCTGGCGACATCCTTGCTGCGGGCAACGGCGGCATCGGTCTCGTGTCCGGGTACCGCGTGCCCTCGGCGGCGTGGGTGCCGGGCGCCCTTGCCGGCGACTGGCTGGTGGACTCGGGGTACGAGACCTACGAGATTCTCGGAAACTCCGCGAACGAGCTGACGCTGCGCGCGGGGACGCCGCGCAACGGCGCCTGGCGCGTCGTGCGCGATCCGTCGTTCCTCGAGGAGCTGACCGTCGAGCTGTACCAGAACGGCGCCAACGCCATCTTCAACCCGCTGACCGACCTGCTTCCCCTGAGCAGGGACCAGCGGATCAGCGGCGTGGCCCTCTACCGGGACAACGACAACCATCCCGAGAACCGCAACGGGTACTTCGACCCCGGCATTGACATCCCGATCCAGCTCGACGGGCCGCCGCGTTTCACCGGGCAGACCGCCGACGACATCCAGGTCCGGTTCGTCTTCTCGACCCCGGGCACGGATGACCAGCCGCTGCCGCGCGAGCAGCAGTCGCGGAACCGCCAGTGGATTCAGCCGACCTTCGGCGTCTCCATCAACGACCTGGACTACGGCCCTGATTTCTTCGTCGTGGTCCGCGCGGCCCAGGGCATGCAGGAGGGCGACAGCTTCCGCGCCGGCATCGTCTCGTGGGGTCCGAACACCCCGACAGAGCCCGATCCCGACACGTGGGCCAACCTCCCCGGCGAGGACCGCAACGACTTCCGCAAGTTCCGCGAGTTCCAGTGGGCGCAGCGCGGCCTCGGGTTCGTGACCTTCTTCCGCACGCCGCCCGCCTATTACTGGATGGACGGCGCCAAGGCGGGGGTCCGCCCGGACAGCAGCGGCTTCAACTGGATCCGGTCCCACACGATGAAGAAGCAGCTTTCCGGCGTGCTCGAGGCGCGGGCGCGCGTGGTGGGCCCGACCACCATCGCCATTGACTCGGTGTCGCAGGCCGAGCTGCCCTCGCAGACGCTGCCCGGCGAGCCGTTCCGCTTCGTGATCTACGGCCAGAACTTCGGCACGCGGCCCGTGGTGGTCATGAGCGGCTACGACGTCGTCGTGACCGGCGCCACGAACACCACCATCAGCCTGTCCGTCAGCTCGCGGTCCGACGATCCGCCCGTGGAGCCCATCGTGCTCCTCGTCCGGAACACGGCCACTGGGCAGGAGGTCAGCCGTTCGGACCTCTTCTCGCTGTCGCCCGGAACGCCCGAGCGCAGCCCGAAGGTGCTGCGCGTTGACCCGAAGCGCGCCTCGCGCAAGAAGTTCCCCGTCACCCTGTACGGCGAGGACCTTGGCGATGTGCAGTCGGCGCAGGTCTACTTCGGGAAGACGCTCATGCCCGTCATCGGCGGATCGCCCGACGGCACCCGCCTCGTGGTCGGGTTCCCCGTCGGCGGCATGGCCCAGACCGGAAAAATGGATGTCAAGGTGGGCAACGCCGCCAAGAACAAGGAGGACATCCTTGTGGACGGCTTTGAGTACGTCAACGACGACAACAGAAACAAGTTCCTCGGCTATATCGGATGCGCCCCCGGAACGGCTTCGGGGACGTCCTGGGCCGATGCGGCGGTGATGCTGGCCGCGGCCGGTCTGCTCGCACTGGCGGGCCGGCGGCGCCGGGCCGCGGGCCGCGGGTGACGCGCCGGGGACGTCTTGCGAGAGGTTGTGGCTTCCGGCGCGGCGCGCCGCCCGGAAAATGGAAAGGAACAGGTACGGTGAGCAAAGGCAGACAGATAGCCCTCCTGGCGGGGTGTTGCGCGCTGGCCGCGCTGGCGGTCGCGCCAAACGCGGCGGCCTTCTTTCCGGTCGGCGGGTTTAACCAGTTCGGGCAGGTCCGGTATGCCGTGTGGCCCGCCCAGGACTTCGACACGAACAACAACGGCGTGATCGAGCCGGGCGAGGGCCTGGAGATCCGCTACGAGGGAGGCCCCCGGGGCTTCACCGCCGACGAGGTCGAACGGATGAAGGCGGGGTTCCAGGTGTGGGCCGACGTGCCCAGCAGCTATGCCTCCTTCCGTTTCGTCGGCCCCATTGAGGACCCGATCGTCCCCGGATACACCACCCCCGACTATCTGCCCACGGTGTTCATGCAGGTGACCAGCGTTCCCGACGGGTCCAGCAACATTGAGCCGGACGATGTCGGTTTTATCCTCCCGGAGGTGGAGGCCCTGGCCGGACTGGTGCTCACGCTCTACGCCATCACCGACGTGCCCATCACCAGCGGCGGGTCCGTTGTCACTGTGCCCGCCGGGAACATCCTGGACTCGGACATCATCGTGAACGCGTCCGTGCACCGGTCGGCGAGCGCGCTGTCCAGCATTGGCGCCCTTGATCTGACCGCCTCCATCGTCACCGCCTCCGGCCTCATGCTCGGCCTGGGTCTGACCCCCCTTAACAACGTGGGCCCCGTTGATGCGGACGCCCTGGGAATCCCCACTGAGTCGCCCGTGCTTCAGTTCACCGGTCCCGACGGCGTTGCCCGCATGGTCGGCGCGACGCCCAGCATGTTCTCCATGCTTTTCCTGACCGAGGATCTGTCGGGCACGCAGACCTTCGGATCCAAGGACCTCGCCCCGGACGACATCTCCGGCGTTTCCTGGCTCTACCCGCGGGAGGATGGACAGGAGAACTTCTTCCTGGTGTCGCAGGAGGCGCGGACCCACACGCGCCGGGGCACGGGCATCCCGTCCTCCCCCGTTTCCGGGGCGCACATCGTGGCCTGGGCCGATGTCAGCAACGGCGGCAACGGGCAGCGGATTCCGCTGTTCAGCACCATGAGCGGCCTCTACACGCTCTACACCAACACCAACCTCGTCGGGAAGTTTTACCTGCCGGGCATGTGGAAGCAGCTGGAGATCCCCTCCGGCGCCGGCGCCATGTTCGAGCCGACCTATGTGATGACCATGAATCCCCTGACCGGTGGCGGGGTCGAGCGGCAGGCCCCCGCGGGCATGACCGCCGGCTCCTGTGACACCCTTCAGGGAAGTCTTCCCGTCAGTTTCACGACCAACGTCCGCGCTGAGACGGAGTTCGCCAGCAACTACCCCTCGGAGGTCTTCAACGAGGACGGCAACATCTACGGCATTGAGAACAACGCCGCGGGCACGCCCCTCGTGTGGGACTTCAGGAAGAACAAGGTGGTGAGCCAGATATCCGGGAAGACGCTTCCCTCCATGCTGCCGCTCAACCGGCCCATGTTCGGCGATCCGAACGATGTCTGCCCCATGAACGTTCTGGACGGCATCGGCGGCACGGGCGGCATTGACACGGGCAACATTGACGTGACCACCGTGCTGTCCTCCAAGCGCCTGCGCGCCTTCCGCGACGGGTTCCTGATGAAGTCGGCCGCGGGCACCGCGCTCGTGGACCTGTATTACACGGCGGCGCCGGCCGTGGCGCGGATGCTCGTCCGCAACCCGTCGGCACTGGAGGCCTTCCGCCGGACCGCGGCGGCAACGGAGTGGGTTATGGCGCACTGGATGCTCCTGGCGGGGCTGGCTCTTGCGGGGGCTGCGTGGTCCCGCGTCCGTCTGCTGAAGGCCCGGAAAGCGGCCGCGCTGGCGCTTGCGGGTGCCGTGCTCCTGTTCGGTTTCGGCGCGGGGGCGCAGATGCTTCCCATCTCCGCCGCCGACTTCACGGCGAACGTCTCGGACATCTTCGTCGGCAAGGTTCTCTCCACCCAGGCCCGCTGGTACCCCCCCACCAGCGCCCCGCCCAGCACGCGCATCTTCACCGATGTTGTCGTGGAGGTGAGCCGGGTGGAGAAGGGCGACATCAATGTGGGTTCCCAGGTCTCCTTCTCCGTCATTGGCGGCCAGATGGACGGGTTCGTCATGTCCGCCAGCGGGATCCCCAAGTTCACCGCCGGTGAGGAGGCCGTCTTCTACATGGTCCGCCGCGACCGGGGCCTGGTCCTTTACGGCGGCGACCGGGGAAAGCAGGTGATCACCCCCGCGCCGGCGCCGGCGGAGGAGGAAGAGGAAGAGGCGGCGGAAGAGAAATCCGAGAAGAAGTCGGCGGACGCGAAGGTTGTCCAGGTGACGGACCCGTTCCTGAAAGCCGCGCTGGACATCTCTGCCCCGGCGAAGGCCGCCGACGCGGACGCGGCGCCCGACGCCGGTCTGGTGCCCACCGCAGTGCCCCTGGAGCAGTACCTGACGGCTGTCCGAAAGCTGGTCAGGGAAGGGCAGCGCGCCTCCGCCGGCAAGTGAGCCCCGTCCCAACATCGCATGACAAGCCAGGCCCCTTCGGTGACCGCCGGAGGGGCCTGCGTTTCAAGGGATGTCCCTGAATCCGGAGTTGCCCCCCATGAACCACCGAGAGCGCGCCCTGGCGGTGCTGAATTATCAGCCCCATGACCGTATGCCCGTCGTCCATTTCGGCTTCTGGGGGGAAACCCTCCAGAAATGGGTGGACGAGGGCCGCCTCACCGCGGCGGACGCGGAGGGCCATGCCGACGGGAACGCCGCGGACCGGCGGCTCTGCGGCATTCTAGGGTTCGACTTCAACTGGGCCTCCCACTTTTCCCCCAATGCCAACCTGATGCCGGAATTCGAGCCGCGCATTCTGGAGGAGTTCCCGGACGGGTCGCGCAAAGCCCTCAATCCGCAGGGGGTGGTCATCCTGGAGAAGCCGGGAACCCGCTCCATCCCGATGGAATTCGACCACACCCTGAAGACCCGCGCCGACTGGGAGGAACACTACCGCCACCGGTTCCAGTGGCACCCGGACCGCGTGCTGAAGTCCTGGGTCACCACGGACGCGGGGGAGCGTGTCCGCTTCGACGCGGGCGGGCTCGACTGGCTGCGCCGGCCCGGGCGTGAATACGCCTACGGCCTTTTCTGCGGCAGCCTCTACGGATACGTGCGCGACATCATCGGCGCGCAGAGCACCCTTTTCGCCGAGGACATGGACCTCTTCGTGGAGATCATAGACACCATCGCCGAGCTGTCCTACCAGAACACCAGGTTTGCGCTGGAGCAGGGGGCGCTCTTCGACTTCGGGCATTTCTGGGAGGACATCTGCTTCAAGAACGGCCCCCTCATCATTCCGTCCCTGTTCGAGGACCTGGTCGGGCCGCACTACCGGCGGGTCACGGGGCTGCTGCGGGACCACGGCGTCTCCGTCATCTCCCTCGACTGCGACGGGTGCATAGACGCCCTCGTGCCGACGTGGATCAACAACGGGGTCAACACCATGTTCCCCGTCGAGGTGGGTACCTGGAACGCCAGCATCGCCCCGTGGCGCAAACAGTACGGAAGCGAACTGCGCGGGGTAGGCGGCATGAACAAGGTGGTCTTCAGCCACGACCGCGCCGCCGTGGACGCCGAGATCGAACGCCTGCGCCCCCTGGTGGACCTGGGCGGCTACATCCCCTGTCCGGACCACCGCATCGCCCCCGACGCGGAATACGACAACGTGCGGTACTACTGCGACCGCATGCGCCAGGTGTTCGGCTGACGCGCGTCCGGCGCGCTCAGCGGTCGCGCCCCAGCACGAACAGGGCGAGCTCCCGCAGGGCGGCGGCCCCCGGCCCGAACCCGTCCAGCGCCGCCACGGCCCCCGCCACGGCCTCCTCCGCCAGACGCCGTGAGGCCTCCAGTCCCGCCAGCGCCGGGTAGGTGGCCTTCGTGTGCGCCGCGTCCGCCCCGGTGCGCTTCCCCAGCGCCGCCGCGTCCCCCGTCAC
>Ga0123328_1003568_pt1 | contig 13207 bp, 11 predicted proteins | sample BioC12SIPDNA_2_FD_89702 | JGI IMG/M metagenome (GOLD analysis project Ga0123328, IMG submission 89702) | Anaerobic biogas reactor microbial communites from Washington, USA - Biogas_R1_A C12 SIP DNA | ecosystem: Engineered > Bioreactor > Anaerobic > Unclassified | place: Washington, USA...
CTCAGCACGATCCTGATACAGCCGGACAAGCGCGCCGTCGTGGAAGTGCAGGAGATATTCGCGTCCCTCCAGATAAACGTCAACGATGCCCCGGTCGTCGGCGTAGACCGGAGGCAGCTCCGGCAGCGGCGGCAGGCGCCCGGCCTGCTGCAGGGTGAGGGCGATCTCCGGCTCGGCGGCGCATTCCCAGCCGGCGAACAGCCGCGCCCACTCCTCCTGCACCCCTTCTGCCTCGCTCTCCAGAAGTACAGACAGGTCGGCCAGCCGAACGCGCATCGTCTGCTACTCCGCTGCCTCCAGCTGGCTTTCCAGCGCCTGCACGAAGACCTCGTAGGGCTGCGCGCCGTCCACAAACTCGGCGCCCACGAAGAAGGCCGGCGTGCCGTTAACGCCGATGCCGGCTCCTTCGGAGAAGTTAGCCAGCACCTCGTCCTCATAGTCGCCGCTCTCCAGGCAGGCGCTGAAGGCGTCCGTATCCAGCTCCAGCTCGCCGGCAAGTGAGGCGAACGCGGCGGCGGCATCGGCCTCGCTGCCCCACTCATTCTGCCGCTCGAAAAGCAGATCGTGCATCTCCAGGTAGGCATCCTGATCTCCCGCGCAGCGCGCCGCCTGAGCCGCGAGCAGGGCGTTGGGATGGATCTGCTGCAGAGGGAAGTCCTTGAAGACGTAGTAGACCCGGCCCGTCTCGACGTAGTTCTCCAGAATCAGCGGCAGGGTCTCGGTCGCGTGGCGGGCGCAGAACGGGCACTGGTAGTCGGTGAACTCGACGAGGACGACCGGCGCGTTGGGGTCGCCGGTGGCGAACGCGCCGTCATCCACCTCGGGCAGCGGCTGCCGGTAGGCGTCGGCTAAGGTGCCTTCCTGCGCCAGCCCAACCGCGTACTCGAATAGCGCGAAGGGCTGCGCGCCGCGCACCGGAAATCCGTTGATGTAAAAGCTCGGGGCGCCGTTGACGCCCAGCGCCGCCGCTTCACTCAGGTTACCGGCGACGGCGTCGGCGTATCTGCCGCTCTCCAGGCAGTCCGTGAAGGTCGAGGCATCCAGCCCCAGACCGCCCGCCAGCTCGTTCAGCGCCGCCTCCACATCGTCCGCCTGCGCCCACGCTTCCTGTTCCGCGAACAGGGCGTCGTGCATCCCCCAGTAGGCTTCCTGGTCGCCGGCACAGCGCGCGGCTTCCGCCGCGATGCCCGCGCTGGGATGCATATCCAGCGGCAGATCCTTGAGCTGGTAATAGACAAGACCACTTTCAACAAGCTGCTCCCGGATCTGCGGGAACGTCTCGCGGGAGTAGCGGGCGCAGAAGGGGCACTCATAGTCGGTGAACTCGACGATGGTTACCGGCGCCTCAGGATCGCCCAGGGAGGCGGCGACGCTTTCGCCCAGGCTGACCGGCGTGGGGGCGGCGCCTGCATAACGCGGCTCTCCGGCGGCGCTCGTTTCCTCGGGCCGGGGTGTGGGCTGTGCCTCTTCGGCGCCGGCTGTCTCTGGCTCAGCGGCGGGCGCCGGCGCCGTGGGCGTTACGTCGGGGGGAACCACCGCAGGCCCGCAGGCCGCAAGCAGCAGGGCGAGAATCAGGAACGCGAGACGACTCATGGAATCTCCTTCGTGGGGCGCCAACGTTTAGACGGCTATCCCGAGCGGGCATTATCACACAGGCGGGCAACCGGGCGCAAGGCGCGTTCGCCCCCACCCGGCCTTTGTGCTAGACTCGTGGGATCGATTTTGACGTGAACGAACGACGATTTTTGGATAGAAGGACAGGGCGCGTGTGGACTCGCGGCGCGAGCGTCAGGAGCCAGGGGTGGTGGCCGTTTGTCGGTATCTGGTTTCTCGTCACGCTCCTTTTCGCCTGCGTGACGCCGGCAGCGGCCCAGGCGTTGAACGGCATCAGCAGCCCGCTGGAAGGCGATACGGTTTCCGGCATTGTCCTCGTGGAAGGCACGGCGACCGACCCTGATTTCCTGCGCTACGAGCTGGCCTTCAACCGCGGCGCCGACTGGATCGTCTTTGCCGAGGGCACGCGCCCGGTGCAGCAGGGCACGCTCGCCGTCTGGGATACGACGGTCGGCTATCCGAATGCGCCGGTCTTTCCCGACGGGACTTACCAGCTACGCCTGCGCGTCGTGCGCCAGGATTACAACTACGACGAGTATTTCGTGCGCAACCTGACTCTGGTTAACAGCGGCCCAACGCCGACGGCGACGGCGCCCACACCCGAGGCGACGGCCGGGGCAGCGGCAACGCCAAGCCCCTCGCCCGCTGCGGGCACGAGCGCAGCGGGCGAGCAGCCGCCGCTGCTGCCCTCACTGACGCCGTTTCCCACGCCAACAGCACCGGCGACCGCCGGCGGTGTGGTTGCGGCGGGAGGCCGGCCCGACGCCACGCAGGTCCCGGAAGGCGAGCGCGGCTGGGCTCAGCGGCTGCAGGCCGTCGATACGGGCCAGTTCAGCCGGGCTTTCTGGTTCGGCGTGCGCATCGCCTTCTATGCGTTTGCCGTCCTGGCGGCCTATTTTGTCCTCCGTGGTCTGGTGCGCCATCTGTGGCGCCATCTGTCGGCCCGGATGGAGGATGGCGGCGCAGACCGCCGCTGATGGAGAAAGAAACATTGTGGTCTCGCATCAAGAGCCGGCTGGCTCCCGTGAGTGAGCCGGAAGCCAAAAGCGCCGGCGGGCGCGCGATGATTGTCGGGTTGGGCAACCCCGGCCCGCGCCACGCCGCCAATCGCCACAACATCGGCTTCATGGCCGTGGACCGGCTGGCCAGCTCCTACGACATCAAGTTCGGGCGCAGCCGCTATAAGGCCCTGCAGGCGGACGGCCATATCGCCGGTCGGCCGGTCATTCTCGTCAAGCCGCAGACCTACATGAACCGCAGCGGGGACGCCGTAGGACCGCTGGCGGCCTACTACCGCATCGCGCCGGAGAATATCCTGGTCATTTATGACGAGCTGGACTTGCCGCTGGGGACGCTGCGCCTGCGCGAGCAGGGCGGCACCGGCGGGCACAACGGCATGAAGTCGCTCGTCAACCACCTGGGGCAGGGCTTCCCACGGCTGCGGCTGGGCATCGGCCGGCCGGTGGGCCGCATGGACCCAGCCGCCTACGTGCTGCAGGATTTCTCCGACGACGAGAAGGCGGTCGTCAGGGAGATCCTGCAGGAAGCGCAGCAAGCCGTCGAGACGTTCCTGCGCGAAGGGATTGAGATGGCGATGACCCGCCACAATGGCTCAGTACTGGAGAACGACGGGTAGCGATGAACCTGTCTGGCATTCTGGAATCCCTCGAGTTTATCGAGGCCTACGGGGAGCTGCTGGACCAGCTCCGGGGCGGCGAGCGCGTGCCGCCCCTGGGCCTGAGCCGTGGCGCCCAGCACGCCCTGCTGGCCAAGCTGGCCCTCACCTGCGACCGGCCTATCTTGCTGCTGACCGGCCGCGTGGACGCCGTACCCATCTGGCAGCAGGGGATGGAGTCGTGGCTGCCGGAGCAGTGCGAGCTACTGCGCTTCCCGGAGCCGACACCCCTGCCCTACGACCGTGGCCCGTGGAGCGAGTCGAGCCGGCTGGGGCGGCTGCGCGTGCTAACCAGGCTGATGGCCGGCCAGCACCCCCTGCTGCCGAACCGGAGCGAGCCGCTGCTCATTCTGGCCAGCGCCCGCTCGGCGCTGCACAAGACCCTGCCGCGCCAGCGCTTTCTCACCTCGATGCGCGTGCTGAAAGTGGGCGGCCTGCTCGACCTCGACGACATCCAGAACGAATGGCGGGAGATCGGCTACGAGCAGGTCAGCGTGGTCGAGGCGCCGGGCCAGTTCAGCCAGCGCGGCGGCATCGTCGATCTCTACCCCGCCGCGTCTCCCTATCCGGTGCGCATCGAGCTGTTTGGCGACGAGATTGATACGATGCGCTATTTCGACCCGGCGACCCAGCGCTCGGCCGACATCAAAGATAACGTGGTCCAGCAGCTCCTCGTGCCACCGGCGCGCGAAGCCCTTCCCGGCCGGCTGATGGCGCTGGGCAGCTATCTGGAGGCGGTCGCCGAGCCCAAGAGCGACGACCTGCCCTCCTGGCAGGACGACATTCCCGCGCTGCTCGCCGGCACGCTCTCGCCCCATCTGGAGTTCTACCTGCCGCTGGTCTACTCGCGCCCGGCGAGCCTGCTGGACTATCTGCCCGAAGACGCGCTCATCGTCGTGGACGACCTGCCGGCCCTGCGCAGCGCCCTCGCCGAGCTGCACGAGCACGCCGCGCAGATTGCCGCCGACCAGCCCTCGCTGCCGCCGGACTATCCCGATCCCGTCTTCGACTGGGACTATCTGGAAGAGGAGTTGAACCTGCGCCAGTTGCTGATCCTGGGTGAAGGGGCGGAAGGCGAAAACCCGCCGGCCCCGCCGCCGCTGGCCGACGCCTTCCAGCCCGGCCCGCGCTATGGAGGCCAGGTCCGCCCCTTCCTTCTCCAGCTGCAGAGCGCCCAGCGCGAACACGAGCGCACAGTCGTAGTCAGCAGCCAGGCCCAACGCCTTGCCGATCTGCTGCGCGACGAGATGAAGCGCGACACGAGCGTGCTCTTCGAGGAGGCGATGCCCTGGCGCGTGGTGGAAGACGTGCCGGAGCTGCCGCCGCCGGATCGCATCACCTTTGTGCGCGGCAGCCTGATCGAGGGCTTTGTTCTGGAGCGGGTCGAGCAGGACGAAGTCGTCCTCAATCTGTTGACTGACTCCGAGGTCTTCGGCTGGAAGCGGCCCGCGCCGCGCCGCCACCGGCCGGCCCGCGTCAGCGCGCCCGAAGCGCCCTATTCCGACCTGCGCCCCGGCGATTACGTCGTCCATCTCGACCATGGTATCGGCCAGTTCCACGGTCTGGTCGTGCGCGCGCTGGGCGGCACCGAGCGGGAGTATCTGAAGGTCCAGTACGCCAACGACGATCTGGTCTACGTGCCGGTCCACCACGCGGACCGGCTGAGCAAGTGGGTTGGCGCCGACGACCACGCGCCGTCGCTCAACCGCATCGGGGGTCGCTCCTGGCAGGCGGCCAAGGCCAAAGCCCAGCGCGACATTGCCGAGCTGGCGGAGGAACTGCTGGAGCTGTATGCGGCGCGCGAGATGATCGACGGGCACGGCTTCGCCGCCGACGGGGAGTGGATGGCCGAGCTGGAAGCCGGCTTCCCCTACCAGGAGACGCAGGACCAACTACAGGCCATTGCCGCGGTCAAGGAGGACATGGAGGAGAGCCGGCCGATGGACCGCCTGATCACTGGCGACGTCGGCTATGGCAAGACGGAAGTGGCCCTCCGTGCTGCCTTCAAGGCGGTTGTGGACGGGAAACAGGTCGCCGTACTCGTGCCCACGACGGTCCTCGCCCAGCAGCACTACAATACCTTTACCCAGAGGCTGCAGCCTTTCCCGGTGACGGTGGCGATGCTGTCACGCTTCCGCACGCGCCGGGAGCAGGAGCAGATTCTCGACGGGCTGCGCAAAGGCAGTGTGGATATCGTCATCGGCACCCACCGCCTGCTCTCTGAAGACGTCAGTTTCAAGGACCTGGGGCTGGTGATCATCGACGAGGAGCAGCGGTTCGGCGTGGCCGACAAGGAACGGCTCAAGCAGCTTCGCACCGAGGTGGACGTTCTGACGATGACGGCGACGCCAATCCCGCGCACCCTGTACATGGGCCTGACCGGCGCGCGCGACATCAGCATCATCGACACAGCCCCTTCCGAGCGGCTGCCCGTGCAGGTCTACGTAGGCGAGGCCGACGATACGCTGATGCGCCGGGCGATCCTGCGCGAGCTGGATCGCGGCGGGCAGGTCTTTTTTGTCCACAACCGCGTGCAGACGATCGGCATCGTCCACAATCTGCTCAAGAAGCTGGTGCCGGAGGCAAAGATCGCCGTCGGCCACGGGCAGATGAGCGAGCGCGAGCTGGAGCAGGTGATGACCCAGTTCGTCGATGGGGAGATCGACGTGCTGCTGAGCACGAGCATCATCGAGAGCGGCCTGGATATCCCCAACGCGAACACGCTGATTGTCGATCGCGCCGAGATGTTTGGCCTGGCGCAGCTCTACCAGCTACGCGGGCGGGTCGGCCGGGGCACGCGCCGCGCCTACGCCTACTTCTTCCACGGCCCGTGGAACAGCCTGACGCCCGACGCCCAGGCCCGCCTGGAGACGATTGCCCAGGAGACCCACCTGGGAGCCGGCTACACCATCGCCATGCGCGACCTGGAAATCCGCGGGGCAGGCGAGCTGCTGGGCGCCCAGCAGAGCGGCCACATCGCCAGTATCGGCTTCGACCTGTACACGCGGATGCTGGCCCAGGCTGTGCGCCAGCTTAAGGCAGCCCGCGAGGGGGAGGAAATCCCCGCAGCGCTGGTCGAGCCGACGACCATCGACCTGCCGCTGGCCGCCTACATTCCTACCGACTACGTGCCCGACGCGGCGTTGCGCCTGCGCCTCTACCGGCGCATGGCCGGGCTGGCGACGATGGACGAGGTGGACGCGATGGCCGAAGAGCTGGCCGACCGCTTTGGCCCCATCCCCGATCCTGTGGACAACCTGCTCTACCAGCTCCGCGTGAAAGTGCTGGCGGGAAAGGCCGGCGTCAGCAGCGTGACGGTGGAGAGCGGGCAGATCCGCGTGCGCGTGCCCGGCCTCGACCACCTGCCGCGCTACCGGCTGCAGCGCTATCTGGGCGAGGTGGTCCGCGTCAGCCGGAAGGCGGTCTGGTTCGGGCGCGACCTGAGCACCAACGAGTGGAAAATCATCCTGGTCCGCGTGCTGGAGAAGCTGGAGCTTTTCCGCAAGGAGTTGTTGCCCGGATTGGCCCGCAGCGACGACGAGGAGGAGGAGTAACCGGTCGCGCCTTCCCTTGCGCCGCTGTCTGCCTGATCGCGCCGCGTGGCTTATAATCTGCTCATGCAACCCATTAGCTTCTTTGACAGTGGTTTTGAGCTGGGGAAAGACCGGGCCGACGTCCGGTTGAGGAACCTGGGCGTCTATGTCTACGAGGAGGGGCGGCGGGTCGCGGTGGGCTTCGAGCTGACGCCCTTCCGCGAGCGCCCATCGCTGGAGGTGACGGCGACGAACGCGCGCGGCGAGCCCGCAGGCACGATGATGGTGATTGAGGCGCTATCGCCCAACTTCAGCCTGACGCTCCACCTCCGCGACCGGGTGCCCACCGACCTATACCGGCTGGAAGCCGTGGTCTATTATCCGGCGGAAGAACGTGAAGGGCGGATGGTGGTCGATCGCAAGTTCGCGACGTTTGATGCGACGCAGCCCGGCGACCAGACGGTCTGGCAGGAAGAGGAGTAAACAGGATGTTTGGCGGGATCGAACGAAGCCTAGCGACTTTCCAGGTCGAGGCGTTATCGGCTGAGTATTTTTTGCGCGGCCAGTTCAAGCCGCTCGGCGATCTGGGCGTCTTTCTTAACGACCGGCGGCGTGACTTCATCCGTCTGGACGACGTGGAGCTGATACCCCTGGTGGCCGGCCGCCAGCAGCGCGGCGTCCGTCGGGAGGCGGTGAACGTCCACAAGCAGACGCTGCTTGCCCTCTCGCTGACGGTAGCAGACGAGGCGCAGGGCGTGCAGGTTCTGGCGTCCAAACGGCCCGTTGTCTTTTATCTGGGCTCTCTGATCGTGCGTGGGGAGCTGCACGTCAACGTAGACGCCCTCGACGAAGACCTGCTCGACGATGCGCGCGATTTCCACCCGGTGAGCAAAGCGACCATCTACTATCTGCACAACGGGGCTGCCCCGTTCGCGCGCGAGGCGCCGCTGTTATTCGTGCAACGGGCCAGCGTACAGGCCTACCATCTGTACGAGGAGTAGGCGTCTGCGCCTGTGTGGCGGCTCTAGAGCTGGCCTAACTTTTCCTTTTCGCGGCGCTCCAACTTTTCCAGACGCGAGCGTGTCTCGCGCCACGTCACCTTGGAGAGGCCGAGCCGCTGGCGGATGCGGTCCGGCTCGACGCCGCGCCGCAGGTCGGCCAGCGCCGAAGCCCAGCGCAGATTCTCGAAGCTCAGCAGCCCTTTCTCCAGACCTGCTTCCTCGGCCACGTCGCTGAGGATGTATTCCAGGTTGCGCGCGGTGCAGGTGAACAGGGTGTCTGGCGGTTGGTACTGCTCCAGATAGTCGTCCAGCGTCTCCAGCCACTCGGCGGGCAGATCGATCTTGCGCTCCTTGTAGCGCCGGTTCGGGTCCTTGTAGCGGATAAAGAGGACCGGCTGCTCTGGATCGCTGCGGTCGATGTGGTTGGGCACGATAGCCATCGCCTCGCTCTTCTTGATGCCCGTGTGCAGGAGCAGCGTCAGCAGCAGGTGGGGGCGGGAGTCGGCCGTGCGGTCGCCTGCACCCTCGCGAATGGCCGTGGTCACTGCCAGCGCTCGCTCGATCTCGGGCGCGGTAGGGACGTTCGGCAGGGGACTGCTCACGCTCTGCTGGATGACGTTGGCAGCCGGGTCGTGGTAGAGCACGCCTATCTCCGCCAGCCAGCCAAAAAAGACCTTGAGCGTTGTGACGCGCCGGGAGTAAGATTTGGGGCTGCAGGGCGTTCCCCGCTCGAAGCGCAGCCAGTAGAGGAAGTCGTTCAGATTCTGGGTGCCGATCTCGCCAATTGGCTGGCCGATGCCCAGGAATTTGCCGAGGAGCCGGATGTCGCTGCGGAAGGCCTTCTGCGTATTGGTCGCAAACCCTTCCGCTTCCATATGCTCCTCAAAAGCGCCCAGCGCTGCCTGCAGGCTGGCGTTTGCCGTCAGGGGTGGGTGGGCGGGGATCAATTCAGGTTGTGCAGTCAAGCTGAGCCACTCCTTTCCGGGCAGCAGTCAGGCTGCCGCCCAGACCTCTTCGTGTAGAACCCCTTCGCATAGAGGAAGCATAGCGGAGACGGAGACGGCTGTCAAGTACGGGGAATTTCCGCGAAGTACCATGGATGTAGCGCGTTTTTTCCAAATCGCGCGGTGGGACGCGATCTAAGAAAATCGCGCTACATCGTTGCCAGTGTAGTGCCGCGCATAGGCTGGAAAGATGATCTACCGCTGTGGCAGGGTAATCTTCAGCGCCGGATCGCCGAGCAGGTTGTAGGGGTGGATGACGTCGCGCAGGCGCGCCTCGCGCGCCACTTCCAGCTCGGCCTGCAGCAGAACTTCGCCCAGGGTAGTTGCCTCGCCGCTGAGCAGCACGCGGTAGAAGGCTTCGCCCATCGGCGATTGCTGCCAGGAGAAGGTGCGCCCTGACGGCGCGACAGCGGCGACGATGCCCCCGCCGCGCGTCCACAGGAGCGTTTCCGCCAGCGAAGCTTCCTCAGGATGGCAGAACAGACCGTTGAGAGAGCTAAACGTCGTATAGACGGGGACCCGGTCGCTGTTCATCAGCAATTGGGCGTCGCTGTTCTGCAGGATGGGCTCGGCTCCCCAGGCATCGAGCGTGCCGCTGCCGGCGTAATTGACCAGCCCCACGCCCTGGTTGATCGCGCCGATGAGCGCCTCACGAATCGCTTCACCTTCCGACACAGAGAGCTGCTGCGTGGCGAAGCCAGACTCCGCGAGCCATTCGGCGAGCTGCACGGAGGCGCTGTCGAAGCGTCCTTCGCCTGCCGCTACCAGGAGCGCGCGTCGCCGCCACACTTCCTCCTGCGCGGCTTCAAAGGCCAGCGTCTTCTCGACGATGGCCTGTAGCTGTTCCCGGTTCTGCACCGGCATACGGCCAATAGCCAGGCCGGCGATCGGCGCGCCGTTCGGCTGCAACGTGTACCAGCTATCACTGGCGATGTGGCCGCCCGCCTCGGTGAAAACCAGCTGGGTGGGTAGCAGGCTCGCCGGCTCGTTCGCAGCCCGGTTGCGTACGAAGTAGGAAGCATCGCCGACCAGCAACACAAAGCGGGGAGGCGGCGACTGCCAGGCCTCACTGGCGTGGCGGATAAAGGCGCGGATCGCTGCCGGCGTGCTCCGGCCGAAGGCAAACTCGTCGTAGATTTGCTCGACGTTGACCACCGCCACCCGCAGCCCGTCTTCCTCGCGCGCTGCCAGCAGAGGGGCGAGTTCCTCTTCAAAGCCCGCATACGGGGCGACGATGACCAGATAATCGGCTCCCCAACCGGGATCGACCAGCGGCGTCTCCCAGTCTGGCGACACGCTGATCGCGGGCTGGTAGGCCTGCAGTGGCCGGGTGACCACGTAAGAGCGCTGCTCGCCGTCACCGGCAAAGGTGAGGCTGCCCGTCTCCTCGTCAAAGCTGGCGTTGATCAGGAGAACCGGCGCCTCTGGATCGGTCACGTCGAAAATCAGCGTCTCCTCGTCCCCATTGGCGATTTCTATGCTGGGCGCTCTGCTGGCGAACTGAAGCTGGCCCTGAGCCAGGTCCAGCAGGCTTTCGTACTCCAGCTCAATCCAGTCGATGTAGATATTGTCGCCCGCAGCGCCCGTATCTCCAGGCAGTGTGAGATGGAGGGTATTATCGCCCAATTCCAGCAGGCCGGGCGGGAGAGGCACGGGAATGGTCACTTCGGTGATGCCATCCCACCGGTAGCTCATCAGGCTTTCGTTGTTGACCTGAATCTCTAGATGGTGGTCAGGATAGCCTACCGCATCGTTGCCCGACCAGACGCGCAGCAACAGGCGTCCGGGGCCGCCGCTGGGCTGGATATTGGTCAGCGGGAACTGCAGGGTGCCGGGCGCATAGAGCACCTGCCCCAGCCAGGGGTCGGCGCCGGTCGTCTCGCCCTTGAAGACCCTGTTTTCCTCCCAGCGCTTGCGTTGCCAGCCCAGGGCGCTTTTCCGGCCTGTTGGCCGGGCGTTACGCTGGGCCATCGCCTCACCTTCGCCCGCAGCCAGCCAGTAGACGGCCGGCGCGTCCAGCGTGCCGGTGATCGCTTCCGCATAGAAATAGAGGCGTGCCTCATCGCCCTCTCCGTCTACGTAGAAGGGAACCGGCTGCCCGTCGCGGGTTAGCGAGAGCCCGTCGGCCGAGAAAGCGGTGAATGGGAGGTTGGTGCGGTGCAGGTCCGCGGCGCTGATGGCGGTGAGGCCCGTTTCGCCGACCGTCAGCCGCACGGCGCGCGGCGCCTCGCCCACCGTCAGGGGCGGCAGGCTAATCGCGCTCGGCTCGAAAGGGTTGCCGAGCAGCACGTAGGCGGCACTCCCCAGGAAGGCGAGCGTCATCATCCCCAGGACGATAAGAACGCCGGTCCGCTGGCGCTCGTGGCTCATAGCTGCTCCTCCGGCCTGTCAGAAGGACGCTCCCATCCGGCCAGGGCAGCGCCCACGGCGGCAGCAGGTACGGCGAAGGCCAGCCAGGCAGCCCGCACGAGGCGGCGCGGCAGGCCAAGCGTGCTCAGCCGCTGCCCGGCGACGCACCACCGAAATAGAAGCCGGTTGAGCTGCCGGCCCGCGCCCGCGTCCAGCCATAGACCCGCTCCTGCCCGTCGGCGCACGACCACGCGTCCGACCAGCGCCTGTGGAAGCCACGGCCGGTCAAAAGCGCCGCTGCGGTCCGCGCGGCTCAGCAGCCTGCCCGCCATCTGCCCCCAGTAGCGGTGCGTGGTCAGGTGCTCGTTTTCGAGGAACGTCACGATGTCGCCCCGCTGTAGCTGTTCCGGCCCGGCCGCCGCAAGGCCGACCTGATCGCCGCGCCGCAGAAGGGGCGTCATGCTGTCGCTTGTGATCTCCAGAAATGGCATCCGTCCCTGCCCCAGACTCGCGCGCAGCGCGTCGGCAACTGCCCCGGTCGTCGTCATCACTTATCTCGGTCCCGCTTCAATTGCCAGTGCTACCCTCGCGTGCACGTTTCCGCCATTCAGTTCATATACTTTATCTTAACGTTGCGCCCCGACCAAACCCATGATTCGTCTTCGCTTTAAGCAAATGTTCACGAGGAGCATCCGTTGCTCTGCTGCGCGCTTTCTCCTACAATCGGCTCAACCTGGCAGACACGCCTGAGGAGGCCAGCCATGCACGTGCGTTGTAACTACTGTAACCACACCTTCAACCTGTCGCGAGACTACGTGGCCGAAATGGTCGCGCGCGAAGAAGAGAAGGGCCACAAGTATCATCAGGTCGAGTGCATCAACTGCCGCAAGATGATTAAGGTGCCGGTGGACCAGATGCGCCGCGCCCTGCCTGACGAGCCGGTCGGAGAATAAGGACCACGCCGCTACCGGTTCTGGTAAAGGCCGGCCCGCCGGATGTAGGCAACGACAGGGTCCGCGACGACGTAGCGCAGGGAGCGACCGGCAGCGGCCCAGCGCCGGATCTGTGTTGACGAGACCGCCACCGAGGGGCCGTCCAGGAACGTCACGGCGCTGCGGATGCCCGGTACGGCTGCTTCCAGATCCGGCCAGCTGACGACCGCATCCGGCCGGGCCAGGACGGCGAGGGGCGCCTGGGCGATGATCTCCTGGGGCCGGTACCACGTGGCAAAATCGCGCAGCGAGTCGCCGCCGATTAACAACCAGAGCTGCCGGCCCGGGTATTGGGCCCGCAGCAGGGGGAGCAACGTCGCCGTCGCGTGGGGTTCAGGACGCTCGACGTCTGTCGTATCGACGACGAAGGCCGGGCTTCGGGCAAGCGCCAGCCGCGTCATGGTCACCCGGTGGTGCGCCGCGCTGACGGCATTGTCCTCTTTGTGGACCGGCTGCCCGGCCGGTACGAAGAGAACGCGCTCCAGCGCCAGCTCTTCCAGCGCCGTCTGGGCCAGCAGGAGATGGCCGACGTGCGGCGGATCGAACGTGCCGCCGAGAATGCCGACCGGCCCGGCCGGGCTTTCTTCCCCGCCTATACCTCCGTCCACTCCAGCGTCTCGTCTCCGATGATCACCGTGTCACCTTCTTCGACGCCGGCCTCCCGCAGAGCGGCGCTGATCCCCATCTTGTCGAGGATGCGCTGGAACCGCTCCGCTGTGGCGTCAAACTCGAAGTAGGTCTGGGCGGCAATGCGCTCGATCTTCTTGCCGCGCACGCGCCAGACGCCGTCTTCTACCCGGAAAATACGCCACATCTCCTCGTCTTCCTCCGGCCGGATGACGGGCAGTTCGTCTTCGTCCTGGTAGAGACGGACCGGCGGCGCCTCCTGCAGCAGGCGGTAGACCTTGAAGACGAGGTCGCGCACCCCTTCGCCCGTCGCCGCGGAAATCGCGTGGAACGGCAGGCCCTCCGCCTCGATACGTTCGGCGATCAGCGGCTCCCACGCCTGGGCGTCAGGCAGGTCCATCTTGTTAAAGAC
>Ga0123328_1003570_pt1 | contig 13204 bp, 10 predicted proteins | sample BioC12SIPDNA_2_FD_89702 | JGI IMG/M metagenome (GOLD analysis project Ga0123328, IMG submission 89702) | Anaerobic biogas reactor microbial communites from Washington, USA - Biogas_R1_A C12 SIP DNA | ecosystem: Engineered > Bioreactor > Anaerobic > Unclassified | place: Washington, USA...
TGGCTAGGGCTGACGCGGGCACTCTATCAAGAGGACTAGAGCGCCTACTCCGTGAAACGGCCCATTCCATGCCGGTCGAGTCGGTGATGTATACTAGTAGGTCGGGTGCGGGGCGTACGTGGCCCCGCTGTTGACTGATACCGCACGAGAGGATACCCGGTGCTCGAACAACTCATTCATCACGGTGTGATCGTACCTGAGCTTCCCGACCCTCCCGGTCTGTCCGTGGTCATCCGCGGACGCCGGCTGGCGCTGACGCCTGCGCAGGAGGAGATGGCGCTGGCCTGGGCGGCGAAGAAGGACACGCCGTACGTCACAGATCCGGTGTTTGTGGGCAACTTTCTGGAGGACTTTTCCGCCGCGCTCGGCGTTCGTCCGACGCTGTCTCTCGAGGAGATAGACTTTAGCCCATACTATGGGCTGGTGGATGAGACTCGACGCCGCAAAGAAGCCCAAACGAAGGAGGAACGCAAAGCGCTGGCAGCGGAGCGCAAGCGCGTCCGAGAAGAACTCAAAGCCCAGTTCGGCTATGCCATCGTCAACGGCCAGCGGGTGGAGCTTGGGACGTATATGGTGGAGCCGAGTGGCATCTTTATGGGACGGGGACAACATCCGCTGAGGGGGCGCTGGAAGCAGGGGGCTCGGAAAGAGGACATCACCCTGAACTATGGACCTGGCACGCCTGATCTAGGCGAGGGCTGGGAGCAGATCGTGTGGCAGCCAGAGTCCTTATGGGTCGCCCGCTGGAAGGACAAGCTCACAGGGAAGCTCAAATACATCTGGCTAAGCGATACGGCCCCGGTCAAGCAGAGTCGAGAGGCCGACAAGTTCGATCAGGCGCTCCGGCTGGATGATAAGTTGCACGCCGTTCGTGCCGCGATCCAAAAAGGCCTGGAATCGGAAGACCGGGGCAGGCGGATGGTCGCCACCGCCTGCTATCTGATCGATCGGCTATGCCTGCGTGTGGGGGACGAAAAAGAGGCCGACGAGGCAGACACTGTGGGCGCTACGACCCTACGCCCGGAGCACGTCACGCTGCACGAGGACGGCGTCGCCGAGTTCCAGTTCCTGGGCAAGGACTCGGTCCCCTGGCACAAGACGCTGGCTCTGCCGGAAGAGGTCTATCACAGCCTGGCCGACCTGATCGCCCATGCACGGCCTTCGCGATCGGCCGAAGGCGCGGACGCTAACGCGGCAGCGTCCCTGCCGCAACTCTTCCCGGACATCACCAGCAGCACGGTCAACGGCTTTTTCTCGCGGACGCTCAAGGGTCTCTCAGCGAAAAAGTTCCGTACGTATCACGCCACCAAGGTGGTTGAGCGCAGCCTGGCTTCTTCCGGGGTCAGGGCCCGGGACCCAGAGTACAAAAAGTGGCGCGCCGCCAATCTGGCCAACCTGGAGGCGGCGCAGCTCTGTAACCATACCAAGCAGGTTCGGGGCTCCTGGGAGGAAACCCAAGTCCGCTATGAGCAACGGATCCTGGCGGCCAAGGCGCGCATCGAAAAGTATGCAGCGCAGATTAGGGAGAGCCGAGAACGCTTTGCCGCTCTCCAGAGCGAGGCTGAGGAGAACGAGTCGGCTGCCGATGAGTGCAGCCGTGATGCAATCCGTGCTCGCTACGTCAAGCGGCTGGGCGTGGCGCGGCGAAGAGTTGAGCAGGCTCTGCAACGACGCGCCCGTGCAACCGAGGCCCTGGGCAAGATCCGCGCCCAGATGGAGATCGGTAAACGCAAACGCGAATGGAACACCAGCACCAGCCTCAAGTCGTACGTCGATCCACGCGTGTACCAGCGTTGGGGTGAACGCGTGGATTACGACGTGCTGAACGCCTTTTTCCCCACGGCGCTGCGGCGCAAGTACGCGTGGGTGCAGTACGTGGATAGCGAGGGCGACGATGAGGACATCGCAATCCGGCCCTGTCTGCCGGGAGATCTCACGGCTGTGGCTCATCTGATCCGCGAGGTCACGGGAGACCAGGTGAGCACAGATGATGTGCGCGGGCAGTACTTGCCCGAGCTGGGCGAGGAATGGCGGGTTGCGCTGATCGCGCTGGGGGATGAGCAACAGGTCGCGGCCTTTGCCGCGCTGGGGCCGGTGTACGGGCCGGAAACTGCCCTTCTTGTGGACTGCTGTGCTCTTGTCCATCCGGATCATCGCTCAGACCGGCTTGTCGATGCGCTGGCGGCAGAGCTCGGGCGTCAGTTTGAGCGCTTTGCGCTGATGCATCCCGTGCAGCGGGGCCAGGACGCTTACCGGCTGGCGCCACGTGATGCGGGATGGTACGACTGGGCACCGGGGCTGCCGGAGCGACTGGGCCTTGACGGCGCCGGAGCCGGTGACGCCAGTGATGCTGAAGACTAGAACGAGCTGCTGGGACGAGGTGCTGCCTGCCTTTTTGGCTCCGCCGGAGGCGTGTGCTATACTGGCGGCTTGTGACACGCGATGAAAGGTGGTGGCCCGAGATGACCGATAAACTGAGTGGCTGGAATCCTGAACTCAATACGGATGTCGCCGAAATCCGCCCTGGCGATACGGTGCGTGTTCACCTGCGCATCGTAGAGGGTAACCGCGAGCGCATCCAGGTCATCCAGGGCGTTGTGATGCGCCTCAGGGGCTCCGGAGTGGATGCCACGTTCACCGTGCGCCGAATCGCGGCCCACGGGATCGGAGTGGAGCGCACCTTTATGCTCCTCTCTCCGCGCATTGAGCGGATCGAGATCGTGCGCCGTGCCGACGTCCGCCGCGCGCAGCTCTACTTCCTGCGCAAGTACCGCGGCAAGGCCGCGCGTCTTCGCGAGGACCGTTCCGCGTTTGAGCGCTCGAGGCAGTAAGCATTCTGAACGGGGGACTCGCGTGGCCACCAGCACCGCCAAGGCCGGCGCGGACCAGTTCCCCAGCCTGACTCACGAGTTCAGGCTCTGGGCAGAAGGATACCGGGCGGTTGCAGGCATAGATGAAGCTGGCCGCGGCGCATGGGCAGGACCCGTCGTCGCGGCCGCTGTCGTGCTACAGCCCGATTCCACGGAGCGCTACACATCCCTTGCTCCCGTCCGTGATTCCAAACTTCTCTCACCGCGACAACGCGACCTCTGCTACGACCTCATACTGGACGAGGCTCTTTGCTGGGGGGTGGGGCGTGTCCCTGCCGAACAGATCGACCGGATGGGAATACTCCAGGCGACGCGACTGGCGATGCTGCAGGCGGTAGATGCTCTGTGCTATCCTCCCGATTATCTGCTGATCGACGCCGTGCGGCTGGACACGCACAGGCCACAGCTTGCGCTCATCAAGGGTGACAGGCTCTGTTTGTCCATCGCGGCTGCGTCGATCGTGGCCAAGGTCACCCGTGATAGGGCCATGCAGGATCTGGAACGGCAGATGCCAGGCTATGGTTTCGACAGGCACAAGGGGTATGGCACTGAGCTCCACAGAGACGCACTGGATGCCAGAGGCGTATGCGCCGCGCATCGTCGCTCATACGCTCCCATCGCTGCACGGCTAGCGAGCGATCCCGATGATTGACCTCGGCCTGCCCATTGAGACCGTTCCTCTCGCCTTCCTGGATGTCGAAACCACGGGGTTGAACCCTTCCCGCGGAGACCGAGTCTGCGAAGTTGCTGTTCTGCGCACTCGCGCGGACACGATCGAGATCGAGTGGTCGCGGTTGGTCAACCCGCAGCGCCCCATCGGGTATGGCGCCTTCCGGGTGAACGGAATCTCAGGGGCCCTGGTGGCCTCCGCGCCCTGTTTCGGAGAGATCGCCGACGAGTTGCTCGGCATTCTGCATGGCACCGTGCTGGTGGCTCACAATGCGCTGTTCGACCTGGCCTTTCTCAAGCTCGAACTGGACCTGGCGCAGCGGCCTCTTCCTTCTCTGATCGCACTGGACACACTGCGGCTTGCGCGCAACAATGTCACCGCCAGCGGCTATTCACTGGCGGCGCTGGCTGCCATGTACGGTATCGTGCATGAGGATGCGCACCGCGCCCTGGGCGATGTTCGTGCCACGCATCAGCTCTTTAGGCGGATGGTACGGCTGCTACGGGCGAGGGGAGTGAGCACCGTAGGCGATCTGTTGCGGGCGCAGGGCGGAGTCCTGCGGGATCGCTCCGGCCCGGCGGTTGTAGCCGCACCGGCGGTGCGCAGAGCGCTCCAGGAGAGTTCCTGCCTGCGGATACGCTATCGCGACACGCATGGTTCGGTTACGGAGAGGATCATCAGGCCGACGCAGCTGTCGGTTCGGTTTGGCCAGACGTACCTGGTGGCATACTGCTTTCTGCGCCGTGCCTCTCGCACCTTTGCTATGGACCGAATCGAGGCGATGGAGCCCGTTGACGCCCCTCCGGAAAGGGGAAGCTAGAGATGCCAGAACTCCCCGAACTCGAGGCGCTGGTTCTGCGACTTCGCCCCAGGCTGTTGGGGCAGACGTTGACCAACCTGGAGGTTCACAGGCCAGTCGTGTTGCGAAACCTGCTGGCTGAGCCGGAAGACGTGCTCGTCGGACGGCGTGTCACGGATATCCAGCGTCGTGGCAAGCTCCTGCTGCTCCAACTCAAAGACCTCTGGCTCGTGACCCACTTTATGCTTGCCGGGACTCTGGTGTGGCCAGAGGAGGGGGAACTTCCGCGAAGCAGGGACTATTACACCCTCTCCTTCGGGAACGCTGGCGCTATCCGCTACTATGATCCTCGGGGTATGGGCAAGACCTACCTGACGCGGGATCTAGCGCTCGTCCCCGGCCTCGCTCAGATGGCGCCGGACGCGCTGTCTGAGGAGCTTACGCTTGATGTTTTTCTGCAGAGGCTCCGGTCATGCCCGGGGGAGATCAAGGGCGTCCTGACGCACGAGCGGGTTGCGGCGGGGATCGGCAACGCTTACGCAGATGAGATCCTCTTCTGCGCCGGGATCTACCCGTTTGCCAAGGCAAACCGGCTCACGCCTGCGCAGAAAGAGCAACTGTACGGCGCGATGCGTTCCGTTCTACCGGACCGCGTGTCCTTCCTGCTCGAGCACTGGCCTCCAGACATGGATCTACACTGGCGGGAGGGCCTCCAGGTACACCGGCGGCGCGGTGAGCCCTGCCCGCGCTGCGGCACACCGATCTCAGAGATCAACGTGGCCAAACGCCCCACGAACTTTTGCCGCAACTGCCAACCCGGGCTGCTGATCAGGAACTGAGCGGTTGGCGAACCCCAGCCCGTTCGGTATACTGCCATGGTGATTGGTCCCTTGACGCTCATGATGGGAGGCGACACCGAATGGTGCGGCGCCGCTGGCGACAGACGCTGGACAGCCTGGTGAAGGACACGCGCCTCGACGGCCAGGGGTACCTGTTCGAGGTAGCCGTGCTGCTGGCCGATCTTGTGGGCGATTCGGTCCCTGTGTCGCGGAGCAGTTACCTGGCATGGCTCGTGGAGCGCTGCCGGCGCCTTGTCGGCGCTGGCCGGGAACGCGCTGCGGTGTTTCGCCTGGTGAACGGCATGCTTTGGGCTCTTGATGACGCGCCTACGCCGGAGATGATGCGCACGCTGGCGCTGGGTTATCTCCATGGGCTCGGGGCACGACGCGCAGAGATGCTTGAGAAGCTGGCATCCGCTGCGTCTCACGACCTGAGCAGATACCGGCGCATCATGACCTATGGGCGAGATACCGCTCTGCTTCAGGCGCTGATCGTCGCCGCCGCGCGACGTGAGTCGCCTGAGGTGGTGTTGAGCGAAGGTCGTCCACGGCTGGAGGGCTTGACGATGGCCAGCGAACTGGCCTGGGGAGGCGTGGAGGTCACTCTGGGCGTGGACATGGCTCTGTTTGGCTGGCTCGCCGACGTCCAGGCCCTGTTTCTTGGCGCGGAGAGCCTGTCGGTGCGCGGGCTGCTATACAGGCGCGGCACCGCGGCTCTGGTGGAAGCCGCACAGGTGCGCGAGGTTCCGGTATACGTGATCTGTGGCCGGGACGATTTCACTCCAGCGGAGTACCCGATCGCTGGCGAGGCGCTTTCGGGCCCCTTTGAAGAGATCACCCCGGACGCTCATGAGCGCATCACTGTGCGCAATATCGCTTGGGACCTGACTCCGCTGGAAAGCATCACGGCAGCCATCACGGCAGAGGGAATGCTAGCCGGGGATGCACTCGAACAGGCGCTCGGCGCCGTGCGCGCTCATCCTGCGCTTGTGGGCCGGTAGACTGAGGCGCTTCTGCTTGGCTAGCGGGCGCGGCAGCGCCATCAGCTCATTTCGATAGGAGATCGATGCAAGAAGTCGCTGTCAAGCGAACCGATATCGAAGAAACCATGCGCTCGGCGTACCTAAGCTATGCCATGAGCGTGATCACGGCGCGCGCCCTTCCCGATGTCCGTGATGGTCTCAAGCCCGTCCAACGACGGATACTGTACGCCATGAATGACATGGGGCTGAGGCATGACCGGCCGACGCGTAAGAGCGCCCGCATCGTGGGAGAGGTGCTCGGCAAGTACCATCCGCACGGAGACTCGGCGGTGTACGAGGCGATGGTGCGCATGGCCCAGGATTTCTCCATGAGATACCCGCTGGTGGACGGGCAGGGAAACTTTGGCTCTGTAGACGGGGACGGGGCGGCCGCCGTGCGCTACACAGAGGCGCGCCTGAGCGCGATGGGTGACGAGATGCTCACCGATCTCGGCCAGGATGCGGTGGACCTGGTAGATAACTTTGATGGCTCTCTCAAGGAGCCGGCCGTGCTCCCCGCCAAGGTACCGAACCTTCTCGTGAATGGCGTTGGCGGCATCGCCGTGGGTATGGCTACCAACATTCCACCGCACAACCTCGGCGAGATCGCGGACGCCGTGGCCTATCTGGTGGACAGATATCATGAGGCCGATGACGTCACGCTCGATGAGCTGATGCAGTTTGTGCATGGGCCCGATTTTCCGACAGGTGGGATGATCCTCGGTGACGAGGGGATCCGCCAGGCCTATGCCACCGGGCGCGGCAGAGTGGTGATGCGATCGCAGGTCCATCCGGAGGAGTTGAGCGGGGGTCGAATGGCGCTCATCGTCACCGAATTGCCCTATCAGGTCAACAAGTCGACGCTGGTCGGCCGGATTGCGACGCTGGCGCGAGAGGGGCGTGTTGAGGGCATCGGTGATCTGCGCGATGAGTCCGATCGAATGGGCATCCGCGTCGTGATCGAGCTCAAGCGAGGAGTGGAGTGGGAGCCCGTGCTCGCCGGCTTGCTCAAGTACTCGCAGCTGCAGGCGACCTTTGGCGTCAATATGCTGGCGTTGGTGGATGGCGAGCCTCGCACGTTGTCACTCAAGAGAGCGCTGCTCCACTATATCGATCACCGGTACAACGTAGTTTAGAGGCGCAGCCGCTACGAGCTGGAGAGAGCCCGGCAGCGGGCCCACGTGTTGGAAGGACTGCTGATCGCGCTAGATCATCTCGACGAAGTGATTGACACGATCCGCCGTTCACAGAACGCCGACACAGCCAAGACGAATCTGTGCAAGCAGTTTCGGTTCACCGAGCCTCAGGCTTTGGCGATACTGGACCTGCAGCTGCGCAGGCTGGCTGCTCTCGAGCGCCGGCGTGTCCAGGAAGAGTACCGTGATGTGATGGCTCGCATCGCGGCGCTCGAGGACCTGCTTTCCAGCGAGGCCAAGATCCGCGGTGTCGTGAAGGAGGAAATCCTCGATCTCAAGCGCGTGTACGGCGATGCTCGGAGAACACGGGTCAGCGACCTGGAGGTGTCCACCTCCGTGTCGGCCGGTGACCTGGTCGCCGACGCTTCGCTGGTGTTGGCGATCTCGTTTGACGGCGCCGCTCGCCAGTTCCCGGCCTCCATGGCCCATGGCGGTTCCGGGGGGCTGGTGCGGCAGTTGCTGGATACAGGCGTGGCCGTGCATTCGCTGGCGCGTGCAAACGCCCAGGAGAAAGTCGCCTTTTTCACCAACAAGGGGCGTGCGTTCGCCTTTGGTGCTCACCAGATACCCGATGCCAGGCAGGTACCCGACGGGGCTCCGCTGCAGAGCCTCGCGCAGCTTGATGAGGGGGAGGTGGTTGTTTCGCTGATCCCTCTGGGGGCCGTGGATGAGGCCAAGAGCGTGATGCTGGCAACGGCCGAGGGGCGCGTCAAGCGCGTGAGTTCAGGGGACATCAACTCGGTGAACCGGGATTCGATGACGGCCATCGGGCTGGTCGGCCAGGACGAGGTGGTGGGCGCCGCTATGGTGACGGAGGGAGTGGACATCCTCTGCATCTCCCGGCAAGGACGGGCTATACGATTTCCCGCTGACGATGTGCCGCTACAGGGGCTGCCCGCCAGGGGCGTCAAGGGTATGGACCTCAAGGATGGCGATCTCGTGATGGGGCTGAACGTGGCCGTGAAGGGCGCGGAGCTTCTCCTTGTCACCGCCAATGGCTTTGCCAAGCGGGTTAAGCTGGACGAGTACAGCGCGCAGGGGCGTGGCGGGCAAGGCACAGCGACTGTGGATGCCCGCAAGAGCGAGACGGCAGGGCCCATTGCGTCAGCCTGTGTGGTCGATAATGACGATCGCGTGCTTCTGGGCACTGCGCAGGGCGTGGTGGAGGAGAAACCGGTCAGCGGGATCCGCATGCTGGCCCGGGACAGCTGGGGTACCCTCGTGACGCGAACGCGGAGTCAGGCGACTGTGTCGTTGGACATGGGCGATCAGGTCGTTGCTTGCGTGGTGGTGCCTTTCTCCCTTGATGAGGGGCCGGAGCCCTCGTCCGGTGCACCTGGCGATGGCGGAGACGCGGGTGGTTCGCCTGCCCCCGGCTCCCGCCCAAGAACGCGGCGCAGAACCGCTCCGAAGGCATCCGCAGAGCAGGAGGCGGAACCCAAGAGCCCCTCGCGGCGCCGTTCTGGCAAGTCAGCCGAGAGCTCCGCGCCACGCACCACGAAGAAGGCGAGTGCATCGGGGGCGCCTGCGGAGGACGTTGCCGTCAAACCGGCTCGGAGCAGACGCAGCGCGACGGCAGCCAGCGAGGCTGCACGACAGAAGGCGGAGGCGCCTGCGCGCAAGGGCCGCGCCACCCAAGCAAAGGGATCGCCAGCTGCAACGGCGGAAAAAGCGAGCGGAACAGCCACGGATGGCGAGGGAACTGCGGCTCCGCGCAAGGCGGCGAGAACGCGTCGCGCGGCTGCCACACCGGCACCGGAACGGCTGGCCACGGGATCAGAGGTTCCGAAGAAAGCAACCAGACGCCCGAAGCCCAAGGTCGATACGCCGGCATCGGACGGGGTGGCTCCTGCTCGCCGTTCTCGTGCGCGCACGCCAAGCTCCACCCCCGCCGAGACGGAGGCACAGCCGCCGGCATCTGAGCGGCGCCGCTCCACGGCCACCGGCCGCGGCTCCGGCCGCTCTGCAGGGACGAGCGCGCCACCGACGGAGGCCGCCGATGGCGATCAGAAGGCGCCCGCCGCGCGTCCTCCCACGCGAGTCGTACGTTCAAGTCCGCAGCGTAGACGGAAAGAGGAATAGTCCGTGTCTCAAGAGAACAAGCCGCGCAGTGTGGCGGACTCCATTCGCCGCGTGGTGAACATCGCACGCATAATCGGTGCGGTGGTGCTGGTCGGCATCGTGGTTACCGGCATTCGTTCGCTCGTCCTGTTCTACTCGAATGAGGTTGGGTTCTCCGCACCGGATGCGGCGCGTCTCTACACGGAGGCGTTGCTGGAGGGCGACCTGGACACCGTCTACAACATGACGGACCCGCTCTCTCTCACGGACGTGTACGGCAGGCCCGTGTCTCGCACGGTATTCATGGCGGAGGCGCGAGAGTTGATCGGATCCGAGGCGCTGGCCGTCGAGACGGTGGAGGCCGTCAAGCTGTTTGATCGCGATGGCGTTCACTATTATCGGATGGATGTGACGTTCCAAGGGGGTGGTACCACCACCCACAACAGGCTGTTGTTGGCGCTGCGTAACGAGGAAGGAACTTGGCGAGTGGTGTGGCCCTTTGGCCTGAGCGCTTGATGCGGGCGGGAGTGTATGGACAGAGCAAGGCGATCAGAAAGCATGGGCGCGCCGGCGGGTAGAGAGCCGGGCCCAATGCTGGAGTATCTAGTGGATCCAGATGCGCGGACGCTGGCGCAGCTGATCGTCGCCTTTGCCAACAGCGCTGGCGGTACGATAATCGTGGGGCTGGATGAGCACGGCCGTCTGGATCCCTCCGCCGGGGACGATCTGGAGCCCGTGCTGCAACGTGCGATTGGGTTTTGCGAGCCGCGTTTCGGCGAGGGCGACGCGCCCCGGTTGTTCTACGAAGAGACCGCACAGGGGCAGTTCGCGACGATCGTGGTGCGCCCGTTGCCCTACCGGATGAGCATCGAGGGCCGAGAGGTCTACCTGCGCTCCGGCCGCAGCAATATGCGCGTTCCGGCAGAGGAAATGGATCGCGTGCCTCCGGCCCATGTCAGCTTTGAGGACTCCATCGTTGCCGGCGCGACTCTCGACGATCTGGATGACGCAGTGATCGAGGAGTATCGCCAGAACCGCATCCGCAGGGGGCCCAGAGGCGAGTCGTTCACGCGTTCCGAGTTGCTCCGCGACGCCGGGGCGATCGATGTCGGTGGCAGGCCTACGGCTACCGGCATACTCCTCTTTGGCCGCAATCCGCAGCAGTTCTTTCCTCAGGTTGGGGCGGTCATTGTGCGCTTCCGCGGCAACAGTCTTCGCGAGGCTGCCAGGGGCGCGGAACGGTACAGCAAGAGGGTGGAAGTGGCCGGGCCGTTGCCTCGCCTGGTCGAAGCGGCCTGGCAAGCTCTGTTTGACGAGATCCATGGGAGCTCTGTGACGAATGGGCTCACGCGGGAGGAGCGATACGAGTACCCTCTGGAGGCGGTGCGAGAGGCTGTAGTCAACGCGGTGTGCCATCGCGACTATGCACTGACGGGCCAGCGCATCGAGATCCACTTGTTTGACGGCCACATGGAGATCACGTCTCCGGGCAGGTTACCTGGGCACATCACCCTGGACAATATCCTGGACGAGCACTACTCGAGGAATCCCCGATTGGTGCGCGGCCTTTACTACTGGGGCTATATCGAGGAGCTTGGGCAGGGGATCGATATCATTGTGGACGCGATGCGCCGGGAGCATCATCCTGCGCCAGAGTTTCGCGAGGGAGCCAGGAGCTTTACCGTGGTGCTGCGAAACGAGATCGACCGCATCGAGCTCGAGTTTGGCGAGGACCTCAACCCGCGCCAGATAGAGGCGTTGAGCTATCTGCGTGAGAACGAGAGGATCTCGAATCGCGAGTACCGGCAACTCTGCCCGGACGTGACGGCTGAGACGCTGCGCCTGGATCTGCGAGACCTGATCGACAAGGGCATACTGCTCCAGGTTGGCAGTAAGCGCGGCACCTACTATGTTCTCAAGTAGGGTTGGCCCCTCCGGGCTTGGCGGCATGCCGGGTCCGCTCCTGACGGCGCTCCTGGGCGCTGTGCTTCTGCTCAGCCTCATGTGTTCAGGCTGCAGCGATCAGGCGCCCCCAGAGGCGTCCCCTTCTCCCTCTCCGGCTCCTACCGACACACCTCTCCCTCAGAACGTGCTCGATGGCCTCCTGTTTGCCATCACGCTCAATGGGCGGCTGCTGGCTACAGAGGAACTCGAAACGCGAGTGGTCGACGGCTCGCTCTATGTGAGCAGCACCCTCCACTGGGCAGAGTCCGACGGAATGGTGGAGCGGCGGAGCGTTGCGCTCTCGCCGTTGCTGTATCCCACCAACTATACGCTGGAACGAAGCCTCCGGGGCGTGACGTCATGGAGCGTCGCGCAGAGGGACGGAGGCTCCTTGAGCCTTCTGTCGAACAACCGGCAGTGGTACGGCCCAGTCTGGCATGCCCGTCTGGAGCCAGTGCCCGGATTGCTGATGGAACAAACCCCATCGGCGCTGCCCCTGGCCTTGCTGGTGCTGCAGTATACCGCAGGGCGAAGCGCGGCCGACTACGGGGCTCCTTTCCGTCTGCCGGTCCTGGACGTGACCGATGACCTGCCTGCCAGCCATGACTTGACGCTCTCGCTGACCGATGAGCAGGGAGAGGCGGTCATCGGCACGCTGGCCCTCGAGGGCGCGATCGCTCGTGAAGGAGGTCACTCGTTCACACTCTGGCTCCGGCCCGATAGCCGCCTGCTCTTCCGGGCTGAGTTCCCGGACTACCGCCCGGGATTTTGGGAGGCCCTGCGCTACCCGGCGCTGAATGAGCCAGGTCTGCTCCGGATCGAGCGTGTCAGCGAGCTGCCTGCCGTGCCCGATGAGGAGCCGGATGGCGGGCCAGAGCTGATCACTCTGCAGGGCTCCACGGGCGAGTTGAGAGCCAGGCTCTACAGGCCTTCCGGGGAAGCCCCGGCGCCGGTGCTCCTCGTGCGTCGAGGCTGGCGGCAGCCCGATCTGGCAGAATCCGCCGAGGCCTGGCGGCAGCAGGGGTGGGCCGTGTGCGTTCTGGACCCGTCGGGCGTGGGTGACAGCCCCGGCGAGTTCCGGGCAGAGTCCGAACTGGCTGAGGCAGACGACCTCGTACAGGCGGCGAGGCAGCTCGCGTCCGTGGCCGGGCTGGACGGCGACGCGATCGTGCTTGTCGGAGTGGGGGAGTCGGCGGCTGTGGTGGCCAGGGCCGTTGGGGAGGCCAGCGGTGCCGCTGCATCTGGCAGCGGCGCGCCTATTGCCGGCGCTGTGCTGGCGTCGGGTGTGTTCGACGGGGCCGCCATCCCGCAGCTGGCGGCCGATCAGGCTCTGGCTCTGGCAGATCACTATGGCTGGGGCCCGGATGAGCTCAGTGGCTTTCTCGCTCTCTCGGTGCACCAGTGGCAGGCCTGGCTCGCAAAGGAGGAGATCGATTTCTCGCGACTGGGCCGCCGGGTCTCTCTGTCGGGTCTCGCCGCGTGGGCGGCACTTGACCTCTCCGCGGTGCTGAGGAGCATCTCTGTGCCCCTGCTGGTGCTGCATGGATCCCGCGACGAGTGGACGCCACCGGCCGGCGCCGAGCGCCTGGTGCAGCGACTGATGGACGCCGGCGCACCGGTGACCTACATAGAGCTCGAAGGGCTGGGTCACGATCTGGGGAGGACGCGCGGGACGCTCTGGGCCGCCGAGGCGGACTCGGCTCTTGAGGACTGGCTCGGCGGATTGCCCTGAGCGCTAAGGCCAGACCGGCTCCTGCCCCCTGGCGCCTCTCCCGCATCCATCGACGACCGGCAGGCATACCA
>Ga0123328_1003572_pt1 | contig 13202 bp, 10 predicted proteins | sample BioC12SIPDNA_2_FD_89702 | JGI IMG/M metagenome (GOLD analysis project Ga0123328, IMG submission 89702) | Anaerobic biogas reactor microbial communites from Washington, USA - Biogas_R1_A C12 SIP DNA | ecosystem: Engineered > Bioreactor > Anaerobic > Unclassified | place: Washington, USA...
CCCTCGGTGGTGGCCTCGTCGACGACCTCGCCGTCGACGGTGGCCTTGAGGTCGATGACGGCGAAGTCGCCGGTCTTGAGCTTGCGCTTGGTGTCCTTGAGCTCACCGAAGCGGGCGCGGAGGTTGTCGATCTCCTCATCCACCTTGGCGTCGTCCACCGAGACGGTGGGGACGGTGACGGCGAGGTCGGCGAAGTCCGGGACCTCGATCTCCGGGCGGACGTCCACCTCGGCGACGAACTCGACGAACTCGTTGTCCTCGATCTTGGTGATGTCGACGTTCGGCTGGCCGATGACGACGAGATCATTCTCCTCGCAGGCGGCCTGGTAGCGGGTCGGCAGCATGTCGTTGACGACCTGCTCCAGGATCGGGCCGCGGCCGTAGCGGGCGTCGATGAGCTGGCGCGGTGCCTTGCCCTTACGGAAGCCCGGGAGCGTCACCTGCTGGGCGATCGCGGCGTATGCCTGGTCGATCTCCGGCTGCAGCTCCTCGAAAGGAACATTGACGGTGAGCTTGACGCGGGTGTCGCTCAGCTTCTCGACGGAACTCTTCACGAGTAACTCTCCTGGATTCACATTGAAGGTAAAAGTCATACGAGGCCACCGGAGTGGCCCCCTACGTCGGGGCGACAGGATTTGAACCTGCGACCCCCTGCTCCCAAAGCAGGTGCGCTACCAAGCTGCGCCACGCCCCGTAGGTTGTTCCCGAAGTCTACCGACCGCCCGCAACGCCGGCGCGCATGGGGGTCACAAAAGCAGAAAACCTCAGGCGCCGACCGGGGTCGACGCCTGAGGTGAAAAGTGGAGGGAATGACGGGAATCGAACCCGCGTCTTCAGCTTGGAAGGCTGAGGTATTAGCCACTATACGACATTCCCCTGCGTGTGCCGGACCATTCTAACGCACCACCGACGAAATCACGAAAACCGGAACTAACCTGTGCCTCCGGTCGTTACCTCTAGTACAACCCCCTAACTAAGACGGAGTGACTGACCAAGTGGAACTGCTACTTCTTTTGGCCATCGTCGGCGGTGGCGCGTATTTCTTCATGAACCGCAGCACCAAACAGAAGTCGGCGGAGCTGGAGGCCACCCGCCTCGCGGACGCTCAGGCGGATGCCCGCCGGTGGATCGAACGCCTGGGTTCCCAGGTGCTCACCATCGCGGGCAATGATGCGGCGTCCACGCAGGCGATCGCCGACGCCTCGGAGCGCTACAACGCCGCCGCGTCGGCGATCTCCACGGCGAGCACCGTCCGTCAGGCGGAGCTGGCCCGCGAGTCCGCGCTCGAGGGGCTGCACTACATGAACGCCGCCCGCGAGATCATGGGCATGACCCCGGGCCCGGAGCTGCCACTGCTCGAGGGCCAGCGCAAGGCGGGCAAGGTCACCGAGCGTCGCTCCATCGAGCATGAGGGTCAGACGCTGACCGCCTCCCCGGTGGCCTCGGACGAGACCCCGAACTACTACCCCGGCGGCACCGTCGCCGGCCGCCCGGTGCCGGCCGGCTGGTACTCCCGCCCCTGGTGGGCGGACGCGATGGCCACGGGCATGTGGACCGCGGCGTCGATGATGATGTTCTCCGCGATGTTCTCCGGCATGGCGGGCGTGACCTACGGGGCGAACGAGTTCGCGGACGGCTCCGGCGACGGCTCCGAGCCGGCCGGCGGCGAGGACATGGGAGGCGACGCCGGCGATGCCGGTGACGCTGGTGGGGACGCCGGGGGTGACGGCGGAGACGGTGGCGGATTCTTCGGCGGCGACGAGGGCGGCCTGTTCGACGGCGGCGGATTCGACTTCGACTTCTAGTCCCCCACGGCCCCACACCGGCCGGCAGTGACGCCCCTGGGCTCACTGTCGGCCGGTTTTTTCATGCATGAGAGATCCTTCACGTCCGTTTCATGGGCGCTTCACACCCGGCCCCCACGATGGGTCTCATGCTGAAAGAGATCCCTGATCCCCCGGCCCGCCACACGGCGTTCGGTTCCTTCCGGAAGCGCATCGTCGTCTGGTTCCTCGCGCTGGTGACGCTCACCCTCGTGGTGCTCATCCTCACGACGCGCACCGTCCTGCTCTCGGGTGTCACCGACGGCGCCAACGAGGACGTCACGCAGGAGACGGAGGAGTTCACCACCTTCGCCGCGGAGGGCCGCGACCCGGAGACCTCGGAGCCGTTCGAGACGCCGGAGCGGCTGCTGCAGGTGTATCTGGCCCGGCAGATCCCCGGCCCGGATGAGGCGCTCGTCGGTGTCGTCGACGGCCAGCTCATGCAGATGGCCAACAGTCCACGGCCGTTGCAGGCCGGTGAGCCGCTGGTGGCGGCCGCCCTGGAGAATCGGGCGCCGTCCGGGGTCTTCGACCACCCGGATCTCGGCCCGGTCCACTGGGCCACGGTGTCGGTGGAGGGCACGGACACCGCGCTGCTGGTGGCCCGTTTCACCGATTCCGGCCGGGCGGGGGTGTCGGCGAACCTGCGGGCGATCTCCATCATCAGCCTCGGTGCGCTGCTGCTCGCGGCGGGTCTGGCGTGGGTCGTCGCCGGGCGGCTGCTCGACCCGGTGCGCCAAGTGCGGACCGCGGCGGCCGGGCTGGATTCGCGCCGTCACGGCCAGCGGGTCCCGGTGCCGGAGCACGGCGACGCCGACACCATCGACCTGGCGCGGACGTTCAACACGCTGCTGGAGCGTATCGACACCGCCGATGACGCCTACCAGGGCATCCTCGCCCGCCTCGAGGTGCAGCTGCGTTCCTGGCTCGACCGGATCCGGCAGCGCGCCGCCGACACCGGTGACGCCACCCTGCGGGCCGAGGCCGAGGAGGGCGCCCGTGTCCTGGCGACGGTGACGGCGCTGACCTCGCTGACCGTCGGTTCGCGTCCCTCGGACGCGGCGGTGACGGTGGCGGCGGAGTCGGTGGGGCGCGACGTCGAGAAGCAGCTCATCGCCGCCGGCCTGCCGGTGGCCCTGGTGAGCAACGTCCACGACGCCACGCCGGTGACGCTCAACCTCGACGCCGTGACCCTGGCGATGGGTGAGGCCGCGCGATTCTGCGCGGGCCTGTCCACGCCGGTGGAACTCGGCGTCGAGATCAAGGACGACGCGCTGTCGCTGTGGGCCCGCGAGCGTGGGGTGGGCTGTGATTCCGGGCGGCTCAACCAGCTGCTGGACTGGCGGCCGGACGCCACCCACCCGGAGGGCCAGCAGGCCGGGCTGGCGCTGCTGCGCGCGGTCGCCGACGCCCACGGCGGCAGCGCCTGGGCACAGTCGACCCGCGGGCTGGGTACCGTCATCGGCCTCGACCTGCCCGTCCTCACGACCGGGGAGGTGGACTCATGAGCGAGCTCACCCACGGGCCGACCTACCGGGTGGCCACCACCCCTCCCCCGTCGCTGCACGTCCCGCCGCCGCCGCGGGCGAGCCTGCCGGACCTGCGCACCCTCACGGTCACGCAGATCATCCGGATCATCGCCGGTGCGCTCATCCTCGTGCTGTGGCTCGTGCCGCTGCCGGAGCAGGTCACCCCGGATGCCCGGGCCACGCTCGTGGTGTTCGCCGCCGCCGTGTGGCTGTGGGTGTTCTCGAAGGTCTCCGACACGTTCGTCGCGCTCGGTGCCGCCAGCGTCATCGTGCTCATCGGCGTCATCGACGTCGACGACCTCTTCGCACCGCTGGGCGATGAGACGGTGTGGCTGCTCATCGGCGCGTTCATCATCGCCTCGGCGGTGACGTCCTCGGGCCTGGCGGTCCGGGCGGCGGTGGCGCTGAGCGTCGGCGTGACCTCGCCGCGGGTCCTCGTGCACCTGCTCACCCTCGCCGTCGTGTGCACCGCGTTCGCCGTGCCCGCCACCAGCGGCCGGGCGGCACTCGTCCTGCCGGTGTTCCTCGCGCTCACCGCGGTCGTGCCGGCGTGGCTGTCCCGCATCCTCGCGCTCGCACTGCCGTCGGTGGTGCTGTTCTCCGCGGTGGCCTCCCTCATCGGCGCGGGCGCACACCTGATCACCGACCAGATCCTCACCGGCGCGGGCCTGCCCGGGTTCAGCTTCACCCGCTGGATGGTCCTCGGCCTGCCGCTGGCGCTGGTGTCCTCGCACCTGGCCGCGGAGATCATCGTCCGCGCCCTGTCGACCCGGGAGCAGCGCAATGCGGAACTGGAGATCACCCGCGAGGCACTGACCCGCGACATCCCGCTGTCCACCCGGCTGAGTTCCGGCGAGTACCGCGCCGTGCTCATCCTGGGTGTGGCCATCCTGCTGTGGTTCACCGAGGGTGTGCACGGAATCCCGCCGGCGATGGTCGCCGTGCTCGGCGCGCTCATGATCACCTCCCCCTACCTGGGCACGGAGGACCTCGGCGCGACGGTGAAGAAGGTGCCGTGGTCGCTGCTGCTGTTCATGACGGCGACGATCGCCATCAGCCAGGCGCTCACGGACTCCGGGGCCGCGGCCCTGCTCACCGGGTGGCTGCCCGCCGACCTTCCGGGCTGGGTGTTCGTCCTCGCCGTCATCGCCCTGTCCACCGCCGCCCACCTGGTCATCCAGTCCCGCTCGGCCCGCTCGGCGGTGCTGGTGCCCATCGTCATCGCCATCGCCCCGACCGTGGGGGTCAGCGCCGTGGCGGCGGCGTTCATCTCGACCGCGGCCGCCGGCTTCTGCCACACCCTGCCGGCGTCGGCGAAGCCGCTGGCCATCTTCCGGGGCTCCGATGCCCCGGGCGAGACACCCCATTACGACACCGCCGATCTGCTGCGCATGTCCGCCCTCCTGGCACCCATGCACCTGGCGGTCACCGCGGTGTTCGCGTTCCTCATCTGGCCGCTGCTCGGCCTGCCCCTCTACCTCTAGACCCCACCCATGAAGGAGAACACCATGACCATGTACCTGCCCGAACGCGTCCTCGTCTCCCCCTCCGGTTTCAAGGAGTCCCTCTCGGCCGTCGACGTCGCCGACTCCATCGCCGCCGGGGTGCGCCGCGTCCTCCCCGGTGTGCGCGTCGACCTCTACCCCGTCCCCGACGGCGGTGAGGGCACGGTGGAGATCCTGGCGCAGCGCCCCGGCACCGTCACCCACACCACGAAGGTCACCGGGCCGGTGGGCAGGAAGGTGACCGCGACGTGGCTGGAGTTCCCCGACGAGTCCGTCGCCGTGCTGGAGATGGCCTCGGCCGCCGGCCTGAGCCTCGTGCCGCGGGATCTGCGGGACCCCACCGCCACCACCACCCGCGGCGTCGGTGAGCTCATCGCCACGATCCTCGACCACGGGGTGGACCGCATCGTCGTCGGCTGCGGCGACTCCGGCACCTCCGACGGCGGGGCCGGGGCACTGACCGCCCTCGGTGCCCGGATCCTCGACGACGAGGGCAACGAGATCCGGGCGGGTGGCGGGGAGCTCGCCCGGGCGGTGAGGATCGACACGGCGAACCTCCATCCCCGTCTCGGCGAGGTGGAGATCACCCTGGCGTGCAACATCCACAACGTGCTCACCGGCTCCATCGGCGTGGCGCAGGTGTTCGGCCCGCAGAAGGGCGCGACGAAGAAGCAGGTCAAACAGCTGGGCAAGGCGCTGAACCGCTGGGCTGACCTGCTCACCGAGACCTTCTCCCCCGACGCCGACCTGCATCTCGGGGCCGGTTCGGGTGCCTCCGGCGGGCTCGGCGCCGGAATCATGGCCCTGGGGGCGACGGCGCGGGACCGTTTCGACGTCCTCCTCGGCGACCTGCCCTCCGCCGCCGACCTCGATGACCTTGTCGCCGGCGCGGACCTCGTCATCACCGCCGAAGGCGCCATCGACTTCCAGACCCCGCGCGGCAAGGTCCCCGCCGAGATCGCCCGGCGCGCCCAGGCCACCGGCGTCCCCGTCCTGGCGCTGGCCGGCTCGATGGGCAAGGGCGCCCCGCAGGTCCACGAGGTGGGCATCGGCGCCATCGCCTCCATCATGACCGTCCCCATGGCCCTGGAGGATGCGGTCCGGGACGGCCGGCAGCTGCTCATCGACGCCGCCGAGCGCGCCCTGCGCCTGCTCATGCTCGGCTGCGCGGTCTCCGGCCGGCGGGAGGAGACGGTGCGCAGCCAGTTCACGCCCGCGTGACAGACAGCATGACAGGGGTAGTCTCGCGCCCATGACCCGCATCCCGCGCATCCCCCTCAACGACGGCACCTCGATCCCGCAGCTCGGGTTCGGGGTGTGCCTCATCGACCCGGCGGAGACCGAACGCATTGTCTCCGTTGCGCTGGAGGCCGGTTACCGGCACATCGACACCGCCGCGATCTACGGCAACGAGGAGGGGGTGGGCCGGGCGATCGCCGCCTCCGGGATCCCCCGCGACGAGATCTACGTGACCACGAAGCTGTGGAACGACCGGCACGGTGACGCCGACGCGGCGTTGGCCGAGTCCCTCGACCGGCTCGGTCTCGACCACGTCGACCTCTACCTCATCCACTGGCCCTGCCCGGCGCAGGACCGCTACGTCGAGGCGTGGCGGTCGCTGACCGGCCTGCGCGAACAGGGCCTGACCACCTCGATCGGCGTGTCCAACTTCCTGCCCGCCCACCTCGAACGCCTGGCGATGGTGACCCCGGTGACCCCGGCGGTCAACCAGATCGAGCTGCACCCGTTCTTCCAGCCGTGGAAGGACATCGACACCGCGCGCGCCCACGGCACGAAGGTGCAGGCGTGGGCCCCGCTGGGCCAGGGAAAGTACGGTCTGCTCTCCCAGCCCGAGCTTGTCGACGCCGCCGTGGCCCACGGCGTCAGCCCCGCCCAGGTGGTGCTGCGCTGGCACCTCCAGAACGGGATCATCGTCTTCCCGAAGTCGCAGACCCCGGCCCGGATCCGGGAAAACATCGACATCCTCGGCTTCGAGCTGACCGACGCCGAGATGTTCGCGATCACATCGCTGGATGAGGGCGAGGACGGTCGCGTCGGCTCCCACCCGCTGGACGTGGAGCCGGCCTAGGAGCGGTGGCGACCCACCGGCCGTCCCGGAACTCCACCGCCCCCTCGTCGGCGAACTTCTCCAGCCACCCGCGCATGGGCCAGAACCCCCACACCCCGTGGAAGCGTTCGGCGTTGGCCAGGATGTCGCTGAAGTGCTCCCACGGCGGGTCCGACACCGGGTGCCACTGGTGGAACGCGTGTGCCCCGCCGACCCAGTACAACGGGATGCCGTGGGCACGGAGGTGCTGGGCGAAGTCGGTGTCCTCGGCGCCGTAGCCGACGTAGTCGGTGTCGAAACCGCCGAAGGTCTGCCGCAGCCGTCGCCACGTTCCAGTGGTCACCGCAAACGACAGCGACCAGAACAGCTCGTACCCGTGGTCGTCGGCGAGCACCAGCTCACCGACCGGCGGATTCGGCCGGGCGGCGTGCGGGGCGGGGGCGGTGGTGCGGAGATCACCGGTGGGCAGGTAGGTCACCGGGCCGGCGACGACCGCCTCCGGATGGACCTGAAGTGCCCGACGGTAGTGGTCGATGAGGCCCGCGCCGGGCAGGCAGTCGGCGTCGAGGAAGATGATCACGGCGTTGCCGGTCGGGTCGGTGCGGGCGGCGAGGTCGCCGCCGACGTTGCGGGCCTCCGCCAGGGAGAACTCCTCGACGGGGTACACCAGGGAGGTCGGCAGGGAACGGCGCAGCTGGTCCTCGTCTCCGAGCGCGATGACGATGTGCCGGGTCCCCGGCGGCAGGGCCTGGGCCTGGCGGACGACGTGGTCGAGGCGGCCCGCGTTGGCGAGGGTCACCACGGTGATGTCGGTAGTCACAGTCCGGCCACCTTTCTGATCACCTCAGCTGCGCGGCCGGCCGCGCCCGAGGTCTGCCACGACTCCCAGTCGGGCTCCAACATTGTCGCACGGCGCAGCAGGTCAGGCCACTGTTCCGGGGCGGGGAAGGAATCGGCGACGACGGCGAGGCCGGCGGCGTCGAGAAGCGCGGCCGTCGCGTACTGCTCGCCGAAGGGGCGCTCCTGCGGCAGGAGGATGGCGTTGGTGCCGGCGACGGCAATGTCCGCGACCGAGTTCTGGCCGGCCGCGGCGATGACGACGTCGGTGGAGCGCAGGTAGGGCATCGGATCGTCGACGAAGGAGTCCCCGCCGAGGAAGACGAAACGATGGTCCGGGCAGGCGCGCTGCACGGCCAGCCAGTTCTCCGGGGACCAGTCGTCCCCGCCGCGGCCCGAGAGGACGACGACGCGGTGACCGTCGCCGGGGACGACCGGGGCGAGGTACTCGGCGCCGTCGAAACGCGAGATGCCGCCCACCGGGTGCAGACGCTCCTCGTGCGGGAGAAGGTGCGCCGGGGTCTCCACCCAGTCCGGCCACGCGGCGATGATCGCGTCCGCCTGCGTGTACCCCAGCTGGTGCGGCGCGTCCTCGCGGACACCCGGCATGGCGATGGTGACCACCGAAATACCCATGAGCCGGGCCAGGAGAGCCACCTCGACGGAGACGTCGACGACGAACGCCGACGGCCGGTTGTCCCGGATCCAGTCCGCGATCATGGCCATCCGGTCGGCCAGGCCCGCCCGGTAGCGGGGCACGTAGTGCAGCGTGCCCCGGGCCGTGGGGTCCCGGTCCGGCGTGTCGGCGTCATCCGGGAGGACGACGTCCGCGCTCGGGTCGGTGGACAGGATCTGCGCATCGACGCCGAGCGCGTCCCGGATGCTGCGGGCCCGGTTCATGTGGCCGCTGCCCTGGTGGTGGGCGTAGATCCCGATCATCGTGCCAGTACCTCACTGTAGAGCTCCGCGTACCTGGCGGCGGTCGCCGTCAGGGAATGGTGGGCGATGACCCACTGCCGGACCACCGAACGGTCGACGCCTGCCGCGATGCGCAGCGCACGGGCCAGACCCGCGACATCATCGGCCTCGGCCACCGCCGACGGCGACCCGGCGAGCAGCTCACCGAGCCCGCCCCGGCGGAACGCGGCGACCGGGGTACCGCACGCCATGGCCTCGATGGCCACCAGGCCGAACGGCTCCTCCCACCGCGGGGTGACCAGACAGACCGCGCAGCGGCGCACCAGATCATTGAGGTCCCGGTGGTCCAGCTCCCCGCGGTAGGTGGCGTCCATGCTCGCCATCCGGGGGACGATCTCCGACTCAAAGTAGCGGCGGTCACCGACCCGGCCGGCGAACTCCAGCGACATCCCCGCCAGGCGGGCGGCATCCATGGCCAGGTGCAGACCCTTCTCCGGGACGATGCGGCCGAACCACACCGCCGACTGACCACCTGGTCCGGGCAGCCAGCGGGTGACGTCCACCCCGTTGGGCACGATGGTAACGGGTGCCTGCAGCTCCCAGGCCCCCGCGGTGGCCTCACTGACCGCGGCGAACCGGCCCGCCGCCGCGCCGGCGACGGCGATCGCGGACTGCACCTCCGGCAGCGCCGGGGTGTGCAGCGTGGTCACCAGCGGCAACCGGTTGCCGGGCGTGAACAGCGCCGGATGGAGGCTGTTGTTGTGGATGATGTCGTAGTCCTGCGTGGCCAGGTACTCGCGCAGCCGCGCGAATGCCGCGTCCTCCAGTTCCCGGGCACCGGGCGGGTAACCGGTGTCGGTGGCCTCCCGGGCGAGCTCGCCCCACTCCACCCCGGGCAGCTCGACATCGGGCACATGCCCGTGCGAGCCACGCGCGACGTAGAGATCCACCGTGTGGCCCTGATCGCGCAGCGCCCGGACGAGGGTGTGGCAGAAGGCCTCGAGACCACCGGCGTAGGGCTCCCGGATCGGGTAGCGGGCCGGCGCGATCACCGCGATCTTCATCCGGGGGATGAGCGGGCGAGGCGGGGTGGTCAGCAGCATCATCGGCTCGTCACCTCCTCGTAGACGGCGGCATGTGCCGCCCGGATCTGCGCCAGCTGAGCGTCCCGGTCCCCGCGGTAGGGCACGCGCCCACTCTCGAGGAGACGGGCCACCGCGGCGGCCGCGTCAACCGCGTCGCCCGTGCGGTAGGCCACCACCGCCGCGGGGTCATCGGCCTGGGACAGGTAGCAGCCGCAGTCCGGGACGGCGACGGTGACACCCAGGTCACGACACATCTCCAGCCATCCCGAGTGAGTGCCCCGGATGTACGGCAGCACCACCGTGGTGCACTCGGCGACAGCCGCGTGGAGCTCGTCGTCCGGCAACGGGTCGTGGACGCGCAGGTCGATCGCGGTGTCCTGCAGCGCGGCGATGAGCGGCCGGGTCTGCTCGACGTCATGGAGATGGACGCGCACCGTGCCGTCGACATGCTCAGCCAGGGTGCCGGCGAGGGTCCGGTAGAAGTCGGCGTCGGCGACGACGTTGCCGCGCAGTGACTTGAGGAAGACACCCACGATGCGCCCGTCCGGGCGGGGGTCGGGGACGTCCCGCACCACCTGCGGGTGGGGGATGACGACGGTGTGGGACGCGGCGTCGGCAAGCTGTCGACGCGCCGCGTCGGTGAGGGTGATCACGCGCGCAGCGGCCGCGACGAGGACGCGGACCTTCTCATGGTGCTCGGCCTGCTCCACGAGGTGGGGATTGTCCAGGTCATGGACGGTGACCACGAGCGGGACACCCCGGCGCTCCAGGGCGCGGGTGAACTCGACCGTCTCCTCGACGGAGAGGTGATCGAAGCCGAAATGGAGATGCACCACGTCGACGTCACGCCCGTTGTCCGGGTCCGCCCACCACTGCGCCTCGAGCGCGGGATGCGGCCACCAGTTGCCGTCGATGTCCGGGTCCGGCAGGTAGTCCACCCTCTCCGGCCGCACCGCCGCCGGGTAGACGTGGTCGGCGGGAATGGACAGGACGGTGATGCGCGGCGTCTCCGGAACTGCCTGAGTGGCTGGCGTCGCTGTGGTCGCAGGTGTCGCTGCACGGTCTGCGTGCACCTCTCACCCCTCTTCTGTCTGATCGTCGGTGTTCATCGGTGTTGATGGCTGCGTCGGCAATTGTTGCGCCGGGAAATATATTCACCCTTGTTTATGCCAGGGCCACCGATCCATCATAGGCCGGTTCTTATGATTGCACCTCCCATATGGTCACACATATCTTTTCGTTCATGCATGTCCGGCAGTTACGCGGTTACATTGGGACCATGAACACACTCGATCCGGGACGTCGGCAGCACTACGGGGACTTCTACGGGGCCGACTACCGGCGTCGGGACGAGTCCCTGCCGTTCGTCACCGTGATGGGCAACTGCCAGGCGGAATCGCTGCGCATCCTGCTCGACTCCTCCGGCGCGGTGGAGTCCTTCCGCATTCCCCCGGTCCACGAGTTCACCGCCGAGGACATCGACCTGCTCACGCCGGTCCTCGCCCACACCGACGTGCTGGTCACCCAGCCGATCCGTGACTCCTACCGCGACCTTCCACTGGGCACCGCCGAACTCGCCGCCCTCCTGCCCGACGGCGCCCGGACCATCATCTACCCGGTCCTGCGATACGACGGACTCTTCCCGTACCAGGCCATCATCCGTGATCCGGCCGATCCCTCCCGCAACCCGCCCGTGGTGCCCTATCACGACCTGCGGATCCTCGCCGCCGCCGCCCGCGGCCTGACCCGCCCCGTGGAGGCCGACCCCTCCGACGAGGCCCTGCGCACCACCGCCGCCATGTCCGTCGAGCAGCTGCGGACCCGCGAACGCCACCACGGCACGGTGGCCATCTCCGACGTGCTGGAGGCCGCGCCGGTGTGGCACACCATGAATCACCCGTCCAACGCCACGCTCGCCGCCCTGGCCCAGCGGGTCCTCGACGACATCGTCCCGGGCGGGACGGTTCACGCCCCCACTGACCGGGAGATGCTCGGCGGTCTGACAGCCCCCGTCGACCCGCAGGCTGCCCGAGCCCTCGGCGTGGACGTGACCGGCGGGGACACCTGGCTGAAGAACCACGAACCCGTCGACCACTCCGAGATCATCGACGCCCAACTCGCCTTCTACCGCGAGCACCCCCAGATCATCGACGCCGGCCTGACCCGCCACGCCGAGCGGCTGTCGGTCCTGGGGCTGGCATGATCTGCCACCTCATCGTCGGGCCGGCAGGCCACGGGGTCACCGAGTACGCCCGCTCCCTCGCCGCCCACTCCCCCGGTTCCGTACTGGTCGGCAGTGGTCCGCTTCCCCCGGGCCCCGTCCACGTCACGTTCACCGACCATCTTTTCGGCGACTCCCCCGACGCGGCGGTCGACGCGGTCCTGGCCCGCTGCACCGGCCATTCGTTGAGTGTCAGCCTCCACGACATCCCGCAGCCAGCGGAAGGCGCGGAGCGTTTCGAACGCCGCGCACCCGCATATCGGCGTCTCGCCGCAGCCGCCGATCTTGCCGTGGTCAACTCCGCGCACGAGGCGGCGTTTTTCGACGTCGACCTCCCCGTGGCACCGTTGCCGGTCCCCACCATCGAATCCCCCTATCATCCCGTCGCCGGAACGGTGGGCATCCTCGGATTCATCTACCCCGGCAAGGGGCACGACGACCTCATCCGCGCGGTCGCCGGCACCGGCCTGCGCGTCCGGGCGCTCGGCGGGGTCAGCGCGGGGCACGACGACTGGGCCCGGCACCTCCACGAGCTGGCCACCTCACTGGACGTGGATCTCGAGATCACCGGCTGGCTCTCTGACGAGGACCTGGCGCTCGAGATGGGCGGCATCGAGATTCCCGTGTGCGCCCACCGCCACTACTCCGCCTCCGGCTCACTCATGGCCTGGCTCGGCGCCGGACGACAGGTCCTGGTCAGTGACTCGCCGTACACCCGCGAGATGGCGCAGCGCTGGCCCGGCATCGAGATCGTCGACGACTGGCCCACCGCCCTGCGGGAATTCACGCCCCACCCGCCCACGGTCGGCACGTCCGACTGGGACTGGCCTCAGCTCGCCGACACCTGGCAGGGGTGGTGGCGCACCCTCTGGCCACGCGTGTCGGTGGTCATCCCCTACTACGACAACCCGGAGGGCCTGCGGGAGGTGGTCGCGGGCGTCGAGAAGCAGGACTACCCGGGAGAGCTCGAGATCATCGTCGCCGACGACGGTTCCTCCGTTCCCCCACCCGACCTGGGCACGATCGTCGTGCGGCAGGAGGATCTCGGATTCCGGGCGGCGGCGGCCCGCAACCTCGGCGCCACGCAAGCCACGGGCGACGTGCTCACATTCATCGACGGCGACACCGTGCCCGAACCCGGATACCTCACCGCCGTGGTCCCGCACGTGCTCGCCGACACCCGTTCGGTGATCGTCGGCACCCGCCTGACCGGTCC
>Ga0123328_1003575_pt1 | contig 13198 bp, 10 predicted proteins | sample BioC12SIPDNA_2_FD_89702 | JGI IMG/M metagenome (GOLD analysis project Ga0123328, IMG submission 89702) | Anaerobic biogas reactor microbial communites from Washington, USA - Biogas_R1_A C12 SIP DNA | ecosystem: Engineered > Bioreactor > Anaerobic > Unclassified | place: Washington, USA...
GCGCTCAGAAGGACCACTCGATATTCACCGTTGTCGGCGTCGCACAGCCGGATCACACCCTCGTCCAGCATGGCCCCGAGCCGGCCGAGACGGCAACAGGCCGCCCTCACGGCACCTTCATCTTCCAGGTGCTCAGCGCGGCAGGCTTCTTCGTGCGCGGAGGCCCCCCGCAGCCCGAGCGAGCGGAGCAATCTTTCGGCCAGCTCATGCCGCGCGAAGACGCGTTGCCCCGTGTGCCTCCCCTGGGGGGTGAGGCTGACGATCTCGTTCTCCAGCCTGATCTTCCTCTCGAGCGCCAGATCCGTGAGGGTGTCTGCCACCGGCCGCTGCGACAGATCAGGTTCCGCCATGAGATCAGCCAGTGATGCCGTGCGGCCCTGGGTCTCCATGCGATACAGAGCCTCAAGGCACTCCTCGCGATCCTCCCGACAGATCTCTCGCTGTTCGTCTCGCATCTCAGCCCTTCCAGTGATGCTTGCTGTTCCGCTCACCGCCGCCCGCATGGGTTTAAGTATACCGAAGTCACGAGATTAGGTAGTACTAATTCATGGTCGTCGATGGTTCGCGAGAAGCGCTGCCCACGGGTTACGGGCGCAGGCTGCGGCGCCCGCCGGGCGCAGTGATAGAATTGGCCGGGCCCGATCGACGTGTTCGGCGAGCCGCAGCCGTTTTCGCACCTCTGAGATCAGGAAAGGCTTCATGATCCCACGCGAGAAGCTCCATGAGGGCAAGGCCAAGGTGGTCTACGCCACCGACGACGCTCAGGTCTACATCCAGGACTTCAAAGACTCGGCCACCGCCTTTGACGGCAAGAAGAAAGGCACCATCACCCAGAAGGGCCGCATGAACAACGCCATCTCCGCACGGCTGTTCGCCCTCTTGGAGGATGCCGGCGTCCCCACTCATTTCCTGGGTGTGGAGACGGAGACTGCCATGCGCATCCGGCGTCTGGATATGTTCAAGGTGGAGTTCGTGGTGCGCAATGTCGCTGCCGGCTCGCTTTCCAAGCGCATCGGCTACCCGGAGGGAACGCCACTCAAGAACCCGCCGGTGGTGGAGTGCTACTACAAGGATGACGAGCTGGGAGATCCGCTGCTCTGCCAATCTCACCTGGATGAGTTGGGCGTGGTGAGCCCGGAGGAGCTGGCGCGGGCCACTGAACTGTCCAAGCAGGTCAACTCCGTGCTCGGCGCCTTCTTCGCGGAGCGCGGGGTTACGCTGGTGGACTTCAAGCTGGAGTTCGGCAAGGATGCCGAGGGCGTGGTGCGCTTGGGTGACGAGATCTCGCCGGATACCTGCCGTTTCTGGGACAGTGCCACCGGGGAGAAGCTGGACAAGGACCGTTTCCGGCGGGACATGGGTGGAGTGGAAGACGCATATGCGGAGATCCTGCGTAGGATCTCCGACTAGAGCGGTGGGGGAGATGGCCGGCGAAGGCGGGGTGTGATGGCTGAGACAGTGTGCCCGCGCTGCGGGCACAAGAACAGCTTCATCAAGGGTTTCCTGCCGGAGACCTGTGTGTGCCGTGTGTGCCAGAGCCAGCTGGATTGGCGCGAGATCCCGGGTGCCGGGCCGGATTGTGCGGCTTCGCCTGGGCCCGAGGCCGACCAGGCCGCCGTCAAGGGTGGGCCCGGCGAGCCTCCGCCTCCGACCCGCGTCTGAGCGCGGGTCCCGAACACCAAATGGGAGCAGGCCATGACTGAGATGCACGAGCAGACGCCGTCTGGACGCTCGGTACAGGCGTGCGGCGGAGGCGCGAGCCTGGAGGATTACCCCCCGCCCCCTGCTACCTCCGGTGAGATCCTGTTGGGCCTGTTGAGCAGCCCCAATATCGCCGGATGGCGTTGGCTGCAGGAGCAACCAGAGCGCGGAGCCGCCGCCGCGGTTTCGGGCATAGACGCCGGGTTGCTGAGTGCGGACGGTGGGCGGCCGGGGATTGTGCTCTGCACCGTGGGCACGGGGCCGCGGTGTTCTCTCAGCCCCTACCGAGGGGGCAAGGAGGCCGTGGCGGAGGCGGCTCTCACCGTCTCCTGCCTGGGGGCCACTCCCGTGGCGTCAACCTACTATCTCAGCGGTCCGAGCCCGCGGCAAGGCGCCGTCGCCTTGCCGCTTGCGGATATTGTGAGCGGGGTGGTGGAGTCCTGCACGGCTCTTGGTAGCCCGCCTGCGGCCGGCGACGCCTTCTTCACCAACGACGTTCCCGGCGAGCCTGGTCTTCTTTCCCTGGTGACAACCGTGTTGGGCCTGTTGGGCGGTACTGCCCGTGGTGGTGGTGCGCATTTCGCGCGGGAGGGGGATACCGTGGTCCTGTTGGGGGATGCCATCCCGCAGATAGACGGCTCCGAATACCAGCGAAGGTGGTTCGGACGCATGGAGGGGATCATCCCGGATGTGGATCTTCGGGTGGAGGCCAACCTGCAGCAAGTGGTGCGGGAGGCCGTGGCCACCGGCGTGGTGCGGTCGGCGCGGAGTTGCGGGCGGGGCGGTTTGGCCGTGGCTTTGGCGGAATGCTGCCTGGGAGGCATGGGCGTCCGGCTCAACCTGGATCGGATCCCCGGCGCTGCGCCTGCCTACGGCGGTGCGCGCGCTGATGTGGCGCTCTTCGGGGAGGCCGCCACGCGGGCGGTGCTCTCGCTGGCGCCGGAGCGTGTGGATGACTTGGAGCGTCTCTGCGCCGCCGGCGAGATTCCGTTGATCGCGCTGGGGCATGTCGGTGGGGACAGCTTGGCGTTTGAGATCCGCGGCGAACAGGTGGGGGTGGCGGTGTTGGCACTGCAGGAGGTGCGGACGTGGGGTCTGACAGAGGCCGGGGCATGACAGGGACGCGCCGGGAGGGACCGCGCGACGAGTGCGGCGTCTTCGGCATCTACGCGCCGGAACGAGATGTGGCCCGGCTCACCTTCTTCGCGCTTTTTGCCCTGCAACACCGGGGGCAGGAGTCGGCGGGGATCGCGGTGTCGGATGAGGGGCAGATCCTGGTCTTCAAGGACGTGGGGCTGGTCTCCCAGGTCTTCCGCGAGGACGTGCTGCGCAGCCTCACCGGTCAGATGGCCATAGGACATGTGCGCTACTCCACCACGGGCTCCACGGGTTGGGCCAATGCCCAGCCCGTCATCCGCAGCCGCACCACCGGTGATCCCTTGGCCTTGGCCCACAACGGCAACTTGGTGAACACCGACGAGCTGCGCCGCCATCTGGAGGCTCGGGGTGTCGCCCTGGGATCCAGCTCGGATACGGAGGTGATCGCAGCGTTGCTGGCCGCTCACCCGGCCCGGGATGTGAAAGAGGCCGTCAGCGAGGTCATCCCGCGGTTGCGCGGGGCTTTCAGCGCCGTGGTGGTGACGGACGGCCAGGTCATCGGTTTCCGTGATCCCTACGGCATCCGCCCCTTGGTGCTGGGTCGTCTCGGGGATCGTTACTGCATTGCCAGCGAGACATGCGCGTTCGATATCATCGGGGCCACGCCCGTGCGAGAGATCCTCCCCGGCGAGATGTGCTGGATTGACGAAAGCGGCTACCACTTCCGGCAGGTCACGCCGCCGCTGCGCGATTCGCTGTGTGCCTTCGAATTCATCTACTTCGCGCGGCCGGACAGCGTTATGCGGGCCCAAACCCTGCACGATGCCCGCTGCCGCATGGGGCGCCGGCTGGCCCAGGAATCGCCGGTGGAAGCCGACTTGGTCATCCCCGTGCCGGATACGGGGGTCGCGGCGGCTATCGGCTTTGCCGAGGAGAGCGGCATTCCCTTCGGGACCGGCTTGGTCAAGAATCGTTACGTGGGGCGCACCTTCATTGAGCCGGACGATTCACTGCGGCGTCTGGGTATCCGTATGAAGCTGAACCCGTTGGCGGCCGATATCCGGGGCAAGCGACTGGTGGCCGTGGATGACTCCATTGTGCGCGGCAATACCACCAGCCAACTCGTCAACATGCTGTTCAGCGCCGGCGTGGCCGAGGTGCATCTGCGCGTCTCCTCGCCGCCCATCATCTACCCCTGTTTCTACGGGATCGACATGGCCAACCAGGACGAGTTCATCGCATTCGAGAGGACGGTGGAGCAGGTGGGCGAGTGGCTGGGCGCCACCTCCCTGGCCTATCTCTCGCTGGAGGGCCTGCTCAAGGCCATCGGGATGGGTGGCGACGGTTTCTGCACTGCCTGTTTTTCCGGCTCCTACCCCTGCGCGGTGCCGGAAGAGGTGCGGATGTCCAAGCTTCGCTTCGAGAGGTCGGCCGAGCGAACCCGCTGAGCCATCGGGGCACGGCGGCACCCCAAGGGGCTGCAGAGCCGGCCGGCTGAGACGCCCGCACCTGTCGCCGCGGGTTCACACCGCCAGCGCCACCGCCAGCAGCGAGATGGCCGCCACTACTCCCTGCACCGCGATTCCGGGCGCCATGGCGGCCTTGCCGTGCGGGTAGCGGGCGAAGTGGCTGGGGAACAAGCGGACGCGGCGGGTGCCGGGGAGCAGCGCATCCAACACATCAAGGTCGGGAGCGGCCGACACGATGGCGGCGAGCCAGGCCGCGGTGGGGAGGTGATAGAGCCAGATGGCCGCGGACACCACCATCAGGGAGGCGGCCAGGTCCAGCGCCGCCCACAGCACACGCCGTCGTTGGGCGGTGTAGTCCCAGTGCGGCACCAGGTCCAGCAGCGCGTGGAGCACCAGCGCCGCCGGCAGCAGGATCCACAGGGGCCACCCCCCCAGGAGTACCCCCAGCGCCAGACCGGAACACGTATGCACAATGACCCACATGGCGGCCGGATGGTACCATCAGCGGCAATGAGTGGCGATACAGACCCAGAACCCGGAAGACCTCCCCACGAGGCCGGCGCACCGCCTCGGAGGCTGACATACGCCGCCGCCGGCGTCGATATCGACGCGGGTGAAGAGGCAGTGCAGCGCATAGGCGAGGCTGTGCGCAGCACCCACATCCCTGGAGTGCTTGGTGGGTTGGGTGGTTTCGGTGGGCTCTTCGAGCTTCCTTCCGGCCTCAAGCACCCGGTGCTGGTGGGCGCCACGGACGGTGTGGGTACCAAGTTGCTCCTGGCCCAGCAGTTGCGCAGGCTGGACACGGTTGGCATCGATTTGGTGGCCATGTCGGTGAACGATGTCCTTACTCTGGGCGCCAAGCCGCTCTTCTTTCTGGACTACGTGGCCGTCGGCCGGCTGGTGCCGGCGGAGATCGAGCAGATCGTGCTCGGCGTGGCGGAGGGCTGTCGCCAAGCGGGCTGCGCGCTCATCGGGGGAGAGATGGCGGAGATGCCCGGCCTCTACGCCCTGGATGAGTTCGACTTGGCCGGCTTCTGCGTGGGGCTGGTGGAGAGGGATGCCATCATCCACGGTTCCAAGGTGGCGGCTGGTGACACCGTGCTGGGGCTGGCCTCCAGCGGCATCCACTCCAACGGCTACTCACTGGTGCGCAAGATCTTGGAGGCGGGCGGCCCCGACGTTGACGAGGTCCCGCCGTTGTTCGGGGAGACGCTGGGCGAACTCCTGCTTCGTCCCACCCGCATCTATGTGAAGAGCGTGCTGCAGTTGCTGGAGCACGAGGTTCCCATCCGTGCCATGGCCCACATCACGGGTGGTGGTTTGGCGGGGAATTTGGCTCGCGTCATCCCCGACGGCCTTTCCGCCCGTCTGCATCTCACCAGTTGGCAGGTACCGCGTCTCTTCCGGTTGCTGCAGGACGTGGGCCGGGTGGAGGAAACGGAGATGTTCCGCACCTTCAACATGGGTGTCGGCTTCGTGCTGGTGGTCCCGCACGACTCGGCGCCTCACGCTACGGCTCTGTTGGAGCAGGCCGGGGAGGAGGTGCTCATGCTGGGCCGGGTGGTCAAGGGAGGCGCGGGCGTGAGTCTGGAGGGTGAGAGGTAGTGGCCTTCCGGCTGGCGGTGCTGGTGTCAGGCAGTGGCAGCAACCTGCAGGCCATCATCGACAAGCTGCACACGGCGCCGCCCTCGGTCGAGCGGGCGGCGGTGGAAGTGGGCCTGGTGATCAGCAACGTGCCCGGCGTGCTGGCGCTTGACCGAGCACGGGCGGCCGACATCCCCACCGCGGTGTTCCGGCTGGAGGACTATGCCGACCGGGGATCGCGGGACCTGGCCATGGCGGACGCCATTGTGGCGGCCGGCTGTGAGCTGGTGGTGCTGGCGGGCTACATGCACATCCTGACGCCTGAGTTCTTGGAGCGCTTTCCCTACCGCATCATCAACCTGCATCCGGCGTTACTCCCCTCCTTCCCGGGGACGCACGCCATTGATGATGCCATCAGCTACGGTGTCAAAGTCACCGGCGTCACCGTCCATTTCGTGGACGAGGGTATGGACAGCGGGCCGGTGATCGCGCAGCGGCCCATTGCCGTGTTTGATGACGACACCGTGGACAGCCTGGCCGACCGCATCCATGCCGCTGAGCACGTGGTGCTGCCGGAAGTCGTCGAGATGATCGCGGGCGGCTCTGTCATGCCGCCTGGGCCCGGGTCCCGGTGCGTGCGCACGGGCAGCGGCTCTGTATCACTCGGGTTCACAACAACGGAGTAAGGAGTAATGGACGAAAACACCATCAAGGTCCGGCGCGCATTGGTGTCGGTTTCTGACAAGGGCGGCTTGGCCGACTTCGCGCAGGCACTGGCCGGCATGGGGATCGAGCTGATATCCACGGGCGGTACGGCGCGCTACCTCAAGGAACGGGGCGTACCTATCACGCCGGTGTCGCAGGTGACCAGCTTCCCGGAGATCATGGACGGCCGGGTCAAGACGCTGCACCCGAATATCCATGCCGGCATCCTGGCGGACCGCCGTGTACCGGAGCACCTGCGGGCCATGGAAGAGCTGGGCATCAAGGCCATCGATCTGGTGGTGGTGAATCTGTATCCTTTCGAAGCCACCGTGGCCCATAAGGGCGTGACGGAGTCGGAGGCTATCGAGAACATCGATATCGGCGGCCCCACCATGGTGCGGGCCGCAGCCAAGAACTTCACCGGTGTGGCCGTGGTGGTGAATCCCTCGGATTACGAAGCGGTCCTCAAGGAGCTGACCGCCAACGAAGGCGGCCTCACCTTGCGCACCCGCAAGGAGCTGGCCAAGAAGGCCTTCAACCACACCGCCCACTACGATTCCGCCATCGCCGCGTGGTTCAACGAAGCGGAGGGGGACTTCCCGCGGGAACTGCACCTGGAGTTTCGGCGGGCCCAATCCCTGCGCTACGGGGAGAACCCGCATCAGCGCGGCGCCTTCTACCTGGACGTGGCGGACATCGAGGACACACCGCCCATGATCCAGCAACTGCACGGCCAGGAACTGAGCTTCAACAACATTTTGGACCTGGACGCCGCCCGCCGGGTGGTCGACGAGTTCGCCCTGCCCTGCTGCTGCATCATCAAGCACAACAACCCCTGCGGCGTGGCCATTTCGGAGCACATCAACGTCTCCTACGCGCGTGCCTTCTCCTGCGACCCTGCCTCCGCTTACGGAGGCGTCTACGCCCTCAACCGCGAGGTGGACGCCGAACTGGCCGAGGAGATGGCCAAGATCTTCATCGAGGTGGTCTCCGCTCCCGCCTACGAGGAGGAAGCGCTGGAGATCCTCACCCGCAAGCCCAACATCCGCATCCTGGTGGACCCGGGGCGTCGCCACCGCAACGGTTACCGCATGGACATGAAGAAGGTCATGGGCGGGCTGCTGGTGGAGGATCGGGACAACGAGCAGGAGGACCGCGAGAAAATGCGCGTGGTCACCACCCGGCAACCCAGCGAGGATGAGTGGGAGGACCTGCTGTTCGGCTGGCGGGTGGCGAAGCACGTGAAATCCAATGCCATCGTGCTGGTGAAAAACCTGATGACCCTGGGTGTGGGCGCCGGGCAGATGAGCCGAGTGGATTCCGCCCGCTTGGCGGTGGAGAAGGCCCAGCATCCGCTGGCCGGCTGCGCCGTGGCCTCGGACGCCTTCTTCCCCTTCCCCGACGCGCTGGAGGTGTGCGTCAACGCCGGAGCCACTTGTGTCATTCATCCCGGCGGCTCCATCCGGGATGATGAGTCGCGCGAGCTGGCGGAGGCGCGCGGCATGGCCATGGTGATGACCGGCCGGAGGCACTTCAAGCACTAAGACACGCTTCGTCGTGAGGCCGGGACGTGATCTGCGCCCGGAGGAGCATGCCTCCTCCGGGCGCAGCCTTATACTGGGGGTACGGAGCGGCATACAGGCGGGTCCGGCGGCCACGCCGGCGAGGAGGGTGCCATGCCGGCTGAGTGGGCCGGGCAGCGTGTGCCACGCAAGGGGGGAAGCGGTGGGGGCCCGTGGACGGTGCTCGGCGCCGTGCTGGCCGTGCTCTTCGCTCTGCTGATGCTCTTCGCGGTGCTGGGGTGGTGGACCCACGGCACGCTGGTGCAGGAGAAGGGCTTCGTGGGGGCGCTGGGGCCGCTGGCCGGCGAGGAGGAGCTGCAGTCCTGGGTGGCCGACACGCTCAGCCGGCAGATCCAGGATGACACCCTCCTCGCAGAGGAACTGGAGAAGGCCCTTCCCACCGGCTTGGGCTTTCTGTCGGGTTCCCTGCGCGCTGAGATGAGAAGGCTGGTTTCCCAGGCCGCCCGCCGATTGGTGCAGTCCGACTTCTTCCAACAGGTCTGGGAGGAGGCTCTTCGGCAGTTGCATCCCTCGGTCGCCGGTTTCGTGCTGCGGAATGAGGCGCTGTCCACCACGAGCGATGGGACGGTCCACCTCGATCTGGGGCCGCTGGGGGTGGAGATGCTGGCCCTGGTGGGAGACATGGGGCTGTCGCTGCCCGAATCTCTGCAGCCCGCGGCGGAGACAGGCTTGGTTCAGCTCTTCCAGTACCGGCCGATGCCCTCAATGCAGAGATGGCTGGAGGTGGTGGACCGCACACGCTGGGCGCTGCTGGTGGCCGGAGTGGTCTGCCTCCTGGCCGCGCTGGTCTTCGCGCGGCGCCGGTCGCGCGTGTTCCTGGTGGCCGGGGGGACGCTGGTGGTGGGCTTTGTGGCGCTCGAAGCGGGGCTATGGGTGGAACGGTCGACTCTGCTGGGGAGACTGGGCGGTGATGAGCTACCGGCTGAAGTGGGGAAGGCCTTCTGGAGCGCCCTGACCGGCGACCTGGCCACCGCCGGCATTGTGGGAGCCTGCGTGGGGGTCGCCCTGCTGGTGGGCGGGCTGGTGGTCGGCCGGCTGTCAGGCAGGCCGAGGGTTGCCGGGCCTGCCGGCGTGGCAGCGGCCCGCCGCTGATCACCTACACGCCCAACTTGTCCAGCTCCTCCAGCACTCCCTGCGCGTCCTCATTGGCGGGGTCGAGGTCCAGGGCCTTCTGAGCGGCGGCTCGGGCTTCGTCGTACTGCTGCAGCTCCAGCAGGCACCAGGCGGCCCAGGCGTGGTAGGCGGGCTCGGCCGGGGCCAGCGCCGCCGCGCGCTGCAGGTGCGGCAGGGCTTCCGGGCAGCTCCCCTCTCGGTAGAGGAGGGAGCCCAGGCCCCAGTGCGTGTAGTCGTCGGTGTCGTCGATGGCGAGCGAGGCGTTGAAGGCCTCGATAGCGCCCTGGGTGTCGCCCGCGTCCTTGAGCGTGAAAGCCTTGTCAGCGAGCGCCTCCGCTTCGTACCCCTGCCCCAGCTTCTGCAGGGTGGCGCAGTATTCGAGGGCTTCCTCGTAGCTCCCGGCGTAGCGCAGGGCCTCGATCAAGGCGGGGTAGAGGTGCGGCCAAGAGGGGTTGAGTACGACGGCCTGAGTATAGAAGGGGAGGGCCTGGTCCCACTCGTCGGCAAAGGCGTGGGTGATGCCGGCTCCGAACTGCGCCCAGGAGCTGGTGGAATTGAGGGCGAGTGCCGTTTCCGCCTCCTGCTGAGCCCCCTCTGTTCTCCCGGCTGCCGCCAGCATCTCGGCCAGAAAAGCGTGAGGCAGCTCGCTCTTCTCGTCCAGTTGCACGGCCCGACGCAGCCACTGCTCGGCTTCGGTGAAGTCGGTTGCCCGCCTGTCGCGCTGCCGGCGGCTGATGGTCTGGCCCAGGAAGGCGGCCGCGACGGCGTCGTCCGGGAGGGCTTCGGTGGCGATGTGCAGCTGTGTCTCGGCCTGGTAGTCGCTGTCGCTCATCATGTAGTAGGCGATGCCCAGCTGGCGGTGGGCCGGGGCGAAGGAGGGGTTGGCCTGCAGGATGGCCAGGTACTGCGTGGAGGCATCGAGGATCTGCCCGCCCCAGAGCAGCGCGTCGGCCTCGGCCAAGCGCTCCTGCTCCTCGGCGGCGGCAACGGTGGTGGTGGTTTCCCCTCCATTACGGGTGGCCAGAATGATCACGGCGGTCAGAGCGCCGATCACGGCCAGCGCCGCCAGGAGCAGGGCCCAGGTGGGCATGCGCCGCGCGCCGGCCCTTCTCCCGGGGGCGGTAGGGCCGCCGTTCGGGTGCCAGACCGGCGCCTGGGGGGCGGCGGCCGGCTCGGCCGCGGCGGGGATCGAGGGCGCCTGCACGGGGAGGTCGACGCGAGTCCCTCCCGCCGTGGTTTGCAGGGCGGCCGCGTCCTCCACCGAGTGGCCGGCGGTCTGCGACGGTCCACGTATCGCCGCGTGCAGCGCCTCCGCCAGTTGGGCCCCGTCTTGATAACGGTCGGCGGGGACCTTGGCCAAAGCTTTGGTCAGGACCGGATCGAAGCCGGCGGGGATTGAGGGGTTGTAGGAGCGCACGGAGGGCGCGGGGACGGTCATGTGCTGAGTCAGGATGGCCATGGTGGTATCGGCGTCGAACGGCACGCGCCCGGCGAGCGCTTCGAACAGGACCACCGCCAACGAGTACAGGTCGGAGCGGGCGTCCAGGGGGAGGGCTTGGGCTTGCTCGGGGGACATGTAGTGGGCTGATCCCACCACGACGCCGGCCACGGTGTGGGTGGTGGCTCCCAGGATACGGGCGATGCCGTAGTCGGTGAGGACGGGGCGCACGCCGCCCTCCAAGATGATGTTGGAGGGTTTGATGTCGCGGTGGATCATGCCGCGGGCGGCGGCGTAGTCAATGGCGGAGCCCATGGCGGACCCGAGCACGACCACGTCGCCGGGCCCCAGGGGTGTGGCGAGCCGCGCCTGCTCGGCCAGCACGGTGGCCAGGGTGGGGCCTTCGATCAACTCCATCACCATGAAGGTCGTGTCGCCCTCTTCGCCGAAATCGAACACCTGGACGATGTTCGGGTGGCGCAGGGCCGCGACGGCCCGAGCCTCTCTCAGGAAGCGCGCGCTGAAGTCCGGGTCGGAGGCCAGATGGGGGTGGGGCACCTTGACGGCAACCTGCCGGGAGAGCCTGGGGTCATGCGCGCGGTAGACGGAGGCCATCCCTCCGCGGCCCACCAACTCCACCACCTGGTATCGGCCCAGATTGACACCGATGAGATCCCGCGCCATCTCGCCTGCCCGCGTCGCTCGAGTCGGGTCCAGAATGCGTGTGCGCTCTCCACTTTCAATGATATGCGCAACCTGTACCGGCAAGGAAGGGCCGCGGCCGGTGGGGCATTGCAAAAGCTGCCCGCGCAGACAAGAATAGAGCCAGCCAACTCTGGGGGGTTCAGGTCGTGTTCTTTGGTCGTCTGTCTTTTGAAGGTCAGGGAGCTATCGAGGAGCGTCCGCTCTTCAGCGCCGTCACCAGCCTTGGGCGCGCGCCGGAGAACGACGTATGGCTGGAGGATCCCACGGTCTCCCGTTTCCATGCCCGCATCCAGTGTGATGAGGGTGGATGCCGCATCATGGATCTGGGGAGCGGTAACGGCACTCGGGTGGACGGCGTTGAGCTCGAGGTCAAGGTGGAGTACCCGCTGGCCGACCGGGCTCTGGTGCAGATCGGACCGTTCTCCATCCGCTACCTGGCGCCGGTGGTCAAAGGGGCAGAGGCGGGAGAGCGGGAGACGAAGGGCCCGGAGGCGGGCGCGCGGCCTTCTGCGGGGCAGTTGGGTCAGACAGTGGTGGTGCCTCTGCCCGTGCCGCCGCGGTTGGTGGTCGCCACGCCCCAGGGGGTCAAAGAGTTTCCGCTGACCGGCGCCACCATGACCTTGGGGCGCGATCCGGCCAACGACATCGTGGTGGACTACGACGCCGTGTCCCGGCGCCACGCACGGCTGGACCGGCGGGACACCGGCTGGGAGATCACCGACCTGGGCAGCACCAACGGGCTGCGTCTCCTGGACCAGCAGGTCCAGCACGCCGCTCTGGCAAACGGCGATGTGGTCTACGTGGGCCGGACGGTGACCCTGGAGTTCCGCGACCCGCAGGCGGCTCGGGTGGGAGCCGTGCTGCGGGGAGAGCCCTCGGAGCGGCGCAGCGCGTCCTTCGATCTGCCGGCCAAGGGGCCGCTCATCCTGGGACGCAGCGAGAATGCCGATGTCACCGTCTTCCACCCGCAGGTGCAGCGGGCGCATGCGCAGATCGAGCAGCGGGCGGGCGGCACGTACCTGGAGGACTTGGGGAGCTCGGCCGGGACCTATGTCAACGGGCAGCTCATCAAGGAGCACCGGCTGGCGGAGGGCGATGTGGTGCGCATTGGCTCCAGCCGCTTGGTGCTGGAGCAGGGGCGGCTGCGGCTGGTAGACGAAGCCGGGGATCTTCGCTTGGACGCCTTCCATCTGTCGCGCGTGGTGGGGAAGGGCCTGCCCATCCTGCAGGACGTGTCGCTCTCCATCTACCCTCAGGAGTTCGTGGCGATCGTGGGCGGGAGCGGCGCGGGCAAGTCCACCCTGCTGAACGCCCTCTCCGGATACCGGCCTGCCAACTCGGGCACGGTGCTGCTCAACGGGGTGGATCTCTACCGCAACTTCAACGCCTACCGCAACGACCTGGGCTACGTGCCCCAGGATGACCTCATCCACCGCGAGCTGCCGGTGCGGCGCTCTCTGGACTACGCTGCCCAGTTGCGCATGCCGGCGGACACCTCGGCCGCCGAGCGCCGGCAGCGGATCGAGGAGGTGATCGACGAGCTGGATCTGCGCGTGGCCGCCGACCGGGCCGTCCGCGCCCTCAGTGGCGGGCAGCGCAAGCGCGTGTCCATCGGCGTGGAGTTGTTGACCCGGCCCAGCCTGTTCTTCCTGGATGAGGCCACCTCGGGCTTGGATCCGGGCACGGAGACGCAGATGATGAAGCTGCTGCGCCGTCTGGCCGATCAGGGGCGCACGGTGGCGCTGGTGACCCACGCCACCAAGAACGTCATGGTCTGCGACAAGGTGGTCTTCATGGCCCGC
>Ga0123328_1003576_pt1 | contig 13198 bp, 6 predicted proteins | sample BioC12SIPDNA_2_FD_89702 | JGI IMG/M metagenome (GOLD analysis project Ga0123328, IMG submission 89702) | Anaerobic biogas reactor microbial communites from Washington, USA - Biogas_R1_A C12 SIP DNA | ecosystem: Engineered > Bioreactor > Anaerobic > Unclassified | place: Washington, USA...
ACGGCCAACAAGTAGGCCACACGGGAGGATGGGAGGCAGACCGCGAAATGGGACTACGCAGGCCCCACGGGCCGAGCATGGCGGCGGAGCGGCGCGAGGGTGCCCCGGCGGTGTGTTGCTCACCACGTCATTCGATGGGGGGCCGGGGGCAGCACCTGTTCCGGATGTGCCTGTGATCATTTTCCCTGACGGACTTAATGATGGGGTCCCTGATGGGCTGGATCGTCGTGTTCTGAATTGACTTGCGCCGTACCGGGTGGACGATTTCGCAGGTCAAGTCTTTGTCTGCCGGGCAGTTGGCCGTGTGCGCTCGGGGAGTTGTCCCGCACCGGTCGCGGGGTGGTACAGCGTAGTAAATATGGTAGAGCGTAATAGAGCGGGCTGGACGGACTGCGGGGCGACCAGCCTCGGAGACACACGAGCGGCGCGATCTGGCCCGCGTGTAACCGGGAACGCAATCATGTCTGAGACAATCACAAACGAACAGCTTGACGTGCGAATGTTGCCCAACGCGTTGCAGCCGTTGCGGGAGCAGATTCTGGCGGATCTGACGATGCTGGCTCAAATTCCTGCTCCCACGGGCCAGGAGGAGTCGCGGGTGCGGTACCTGGTGGACCGGTTCATGGAGGCGGGGTTGCCCGAGGTGGGGCCGGACGAGTTGGGCAATGCAGTGGGGCTCCTGCCGGGCGTGCGCGGGGACCGGACGATCCTGCTTGTTGCGCATGTGGACACGATCTACGCGCGGACGGTGAATCACAACGTGACGCTCGAGCCGGATCGCGTCATTGGGCCGGGGGTGGGGGACAATGCACTGGGCGCGGCCACGCTGGCGGTGGTGCCCCTGTGTCTGACGCACCTGGGCCTGCAGCTCGACGCGAATCTCGGTTTGCTGGGCACCGTCCGGTCTTTGGGGCGCGGCAACCACGAGGGACTCCGATTCTTTCTGGACCATCCCCCGCGCCCGATCAACTGGGGGATTGTGGTCGAGGGGTTGCAGCTGGGGCGGGCCAACTACCTGTCGATTGGCAAGATCCGCGGGGACATCGTCTGTGATGTCTGCCCGGAGAAGCCGCGCAGCGACCAGTCCCAGAATGCGCTCGTGGTCCTGAACCAGGTGATCAATCGCATCCTGAGCATCGCGGTCCCGACGCGTCCCTACACCAAGATCCGGCTGACGAAGATGCATGCGGGACTCAGCTATGACAGTGAGCCCGATCATGCGGAGTTGGGGTTCGAGGTGGTGAGTCACTCGGACGAGATGATCGAGCAGATCCGGCGGAGCATGGACGATGCGGTGGCTGAGATGGCTGCTCAGCACGGTGTGGACGTCAAGCTGGACTGCTTCTTCCGGCGCGAGACGGGGGGGATTCCCTTTTCGCATCCGCTGGTCAGGACGGTCCTGGACATCATGGCGCAACTGGACATCAAGCCGGATCTGGGGCGCGGTCCTTCCGAGCTGCCCGAATTCATCGGTCGCCGGATCCCGGCCGTCACGCTGGGCATCAGCGAGGGGGAGAAGAACCAGGAGAACGAACCGGACTACGTGCTGATCGATCCCATGCTCACCGGACTGGCACAACTGCTCGGCGTCATTCTCGAGATCGATCGGGGGTGCTGCGATGAATCTTGACAAATGGCTGGCCCACCGCACGTTTCACCACTCGGCGTTCTGGGACCGCCGCTGGCTGGCGGAGGAGAAAGCCCGGCAAGGGCTGACTATCTCCCTCTGCCTGCCGGCCTACAACGAAGAGAAGACGATCGGGAAGGAAATCGTCATCTACAAGTCGGAGCTGCACGATCGGTATCCCGTGGTCGACGAGATCGTGGTGATCGACTCGGGCAGTACCGATCGGACGCGGGAGATTGCTGCCAGTTTCGGCGCGCAAGTGTATCTGGCGGACGAGCACTTGCCGCAGTACCAGACGTACCGCGGCAAGGGGGAGAATCTCTGGAAGGCGCTTTATCTGCTCCGCGGTGACATCATTGTGTTTGTGGACGCCGATATCACCAACACGCACCCGCGTTTCGTCTACGGCCTGCTCGGTCCCTTGATCCAGGATCCGGAGGTCCACTATGTCAAGGCGTTCTACGACCGGCCGCTGGCCTTCTCGCAGGGCATTCGGCCGACGGGCGGAGGGCGCGTGACGGAGATTCTGATCCGCCCGCTGTTCAGCCTGTTCTATCCGGAGCTGACCGGCATCATCCAGCCGCTATCGGGCGAGTACGCGGGGCGGCGCAGCATTCTGGAGCAGATTCCGTTCCCGGTGGGCTATGGCGTCGAGACGGCGATGCTGATCGACATCTACGGGAAACTGGGGTTGTCCGCCTTTGCCCAGACCGACCTCGACATCCGGGTACACCGCAACCAGGAGACGTCTGCGCTGGGACGGATGGCGTTCGGCGTATTGCGCACGTTTTTCGCGCGGCTCACGCGCGACCAGAAAGCTCAGCTCCATCTGGAACTTCCGACCATCATGCGGCAGTTCAGGGTGACCGATGGTGCGTTCGACCATGTCGAGCATGTGATCGAGGAGGTGGAACGCCCGCCGATGATCGACATCCCCGAGTATCGCGAGAAGTTTCCGGCGATCCCCGCGCCCCTGATGGAATCATGAACGTGGAATCATGAACATCGTCATGCTGCACTATCACCTGAACCACGGAGGCGTGACGCAGGTCATGGCCAACCAGCTCCGTGCGCTCGATCAGGTGTGCACTCGCGCGGATCGCGTGCGTGTGGCGGTGTTCTGTGATGGGCAGGTCGGTGGCTGGCCGGCGGAGCTGGCGTCCGGCCTGAGGGCGGTCGACGTGACGCTGCACGCCGTGCCACGGCTGCGGTACGACGCGCAGCCGGTGGCGGAGGTCGCGCAGCTGACCGTGCAACTGCGCGCCCAGTTGTCGGCGCTGGGATACGCCCCCGACGACACCATCCTGCATGTGCACAATCACGGCCTGGGTAAGAACGCCTCGCTGCCCGGTGCCTTGCAGCGGCTTGCCGCCGAGGGCTTCGCGCTGCTGCTCCAGATCCACGATTTCGCAGAGGACCTGCGGCCGCGGAACTACGACCATCTGTGCAGCGCCTGGCAGACCGCGGACCTCACCCCCACTCTGTATCCCCAGGCGGCCCACATCCACTATGCGGTGCTCAACCAGCGCGACCGCCGCGTGCTCGCCGGTGCCGGAGTGCCTGCGGATCGGCTGCATTACCTGCCGAATTCCCCGGCGCTGAATGCCCCGGTGGCAGCGCGCGACGCGGCCCGCCGGAGCCTCCACGCGCGGTTCGGCATTCCGGACTCCGCCCGCTTCCTGCTCTCTCCGGTGCGGGCCATCCGCCGGAAGAACGTGGGCGAGATGCTGCTGTGGTCCGTCCTGGCAGGGCCGGACACACACATCGGCGTCACGCTGGCGCCGTTGAATCCGGCCGAGCAACCCTATTACCAGCGCTGGCGCACGCTGGTCAGCGAACTGCAGCTGCCGGTCCACTTCGAAATCGGCGGGCAGAGCGGGCTGCCGTTTGAGGTGAACAGCGCGGCCGCCGACCTGATCCTGACGACCAGCGTCACTGAAGGGTTTGGCATGGCGTTCCTGGAATCGTGGCTGGCCGAACGCGTCCTGGTCGGACGTGATCTGCCGGAGATCACCGGGGACTTCGCCGCCGCGGGGGTCCAGCTCAGGTACGTCTCCCCGCAGCTTCGCGTGCCGGTCGAGCTGATCGGCCGCGCGGCCTTCTGCGATACGCTGGTGGCGGCGTGCAGCAGCATGCGCGAGGCGTACGGGCGCCCGCCCCTGGCAGACGCCGCCGTCGCGGACCTGTGCCGGGCGCGGACGGCGGACGATACCGTCGACTTTGCCGATCTGGACGAACCACATCAGGAACAGGTGCTGCGGGTGTTGCAGCGTGACGCGGGCCTGCGCACACACGTGCTGGATCTCAATCCGACCGTGACCGGCACGCTGGCCCTGACGCCGCACGCGGCGCACGACATGATCATGCAGAACAAAGCCGTCGTGCAGGAGGACTACTCTCTGCATGCCAGCGGCGCTCGACTCTGGCGTGCCTATCAGCGCGTCACGGCGAGCCCGCGCGATCACCGGATGGCACGACTTTCGGAGGGAGGCAGGATTCTGGAAGAGTTCCTGGACCCGACTCGTTTTCGACCTATTCGCGGATGCTACCATGCATACAGCCGTTCCTGAGACGCTGCGCCAACACGCCCGGCCACAGTCACCCCGCCCCACGGGGTGCGAACCAGTGCTCGCCCGACTCCCGGACATCCGAGCCGTCCTGTTCGACATCTACGGCACGTTGTTCGTCAGTGGCGCGGGGAGTATCGGGGCGACCAGCCGCACGTTTACCGGTACAGCGTTCAGTGCAGCGCTCGACTCCGTCGGACTGGCGTATCACGGTCCGGGTGACGCGGGTGTCGAACGCTTCACCGGCATTGTGCGAGACCTGCATGCCGCGGCCCGCCAGTCGGGGTGCGAGTATCCCGAGGTCGACGTGCTCGACGTCTGGCACCGGACGCTGGCCGCGCTGATGGAGGACGGCCTGCTGGCGCAGACCGACGTCAGCCGGGAGCAGTTGACACGCCTGGCGGTCGAATTCGAGGGACGCACCAACCCGGTCTGGCCCATGCCGCATGTGCTGGACTGCTGCCGGGCGCTGCACGCGCAGGGCATCCTCCTGGGAGTGATCAGCAACGCTCAGTTCTACACGCCGGCGCTGTTTCCGGCCTTCTTCGACAAGACGCTCGAGGAACTGGGATTCGATCCGGAGCTGCAGTTCTATTCCTATCGGTTTAGCGCTGCCAAGCCAGGTCTCAGCATGCACCTGGCTGCCCGCGAGACGCTGGCGCGCCGGGGCATCGCGCCCGGCGCAACCGTCTATGTGGGGAACGATCTCCACAAGGACGTGATCACCGCGGCCCGTGTCGGGTTCCGGACGGCCTTGTTCGCCGGCGACCAGCGCAGCCTGCGCTTGACACCCTGCCCCGACCACGCGGACATCGTGCCGGATCTGGTGCTGACAGATCTGGCGCAACTGCCTCCCTGTGTGCTCGCAGAGCGGCGGGGATGCCGAAGCTGCGTGCCGGAGGCGTTCTTCGATCATCCCGAGAACGTGGCGATCAACCGCCAGGTCGACGGCCGCCTGCGGCGGTTGGCCGAAGTCACGCGCAAGATCCGCGAACTGGCGAAGACCTCCTTCAGCTACTCCGTACTGCGGCGAAAACTCCGCGCGCTGCTGGACAATGTCACCGGGTAATGTCACCGGGTAAGGCTGGTCGTGACGCTGTACAGCCGAGGACCCTGCCCTGGATCAGTGAGACCTATCGATGTGCCCTTCTGTTACGTTGCAAACCCAACTGCTGGATTGCCTGACAACACTCTATGGCGACGGAGCCGGGGCCTGCCTGGCACGCGTGCTGGCTCTGGCCGGTCAGCACCGGGAGGCGATGCGTGCAGGCCGCGAACGGCTGTGGGACGCGCGCGATGTCGTGCTGATTGCCTACGGGGATCAGCTGCAGCACGGTGCCCAGACGCCGTTGGCAACGCTGCGGCAGTTCCTGCAGCAGCAGGGGCTGACGGAGCTGATCCGCATTCTGCACATCCTGCCCTTCTTCCCGTCCAGCTCAGACGATGGATTCGCCGTGAGTGACTATGAGCACGTCGATCCGGCCATCGGTTCGTGGTGCGACGTGCGCGAACTGGCGGGCTGTGTCGACCTGATGTTCGACCTGGTTCTCAATCACTGTTCGACACAACATCGTTGGTTTCAGCAGTATCTGGCGGGCCAGGCACCGTACACCGGGTACTTCATCGAGTCTGATGCGGCCGCGGACTTGTCCCAGGTCACTCGCCCGCGCAGTACGCCGCTGCTGACCCCCTTCCGTACGGCCGCTGGAGTACGCCACGTCTGGACGACCTTCAGCGCCGATCAGGTGGACCTCAACTGGGCGAACCCCGATGTGCTGCTGGAGATGCTGCACGTCCTGTTCTCCTATGTCGCTCACGGCGCCCGCATCATCCGCCTCGACGCGATCGCCTATCTCTGGAAGCAGATCGACACTCCCTGCATCCACCTGCGCCAGACCCATGCGGTGGTCAAGCTGATGCGTTTGCTGTTGGATGCCTGCGCACCAGGCACACTGCTGTTGACGGAAACCAACGTGCCGCACGACGAGAATGTGAGCTACTTCGGGGCGGGGGACGAAGCGCATATCGTCTACCAGTTCAGCCTCCCGCCGCTCGTACTGGACGCGTTTCTCAACCGGGACGCCACGCCGCTCATGAGCTGGCTGGCCCAACTCGAGCCGGCCCGGCCGGGCACCACCTATCTCAACTTCACGGCATCGCACGACGGCGTCGGACTGCGACCCCTGGAAAGCCTGCTGCCGGCGGAGCGGGTGGAACGGCTGGTGGCGGAGATAATCGCCCGCGGCGGCCTGACCAGCACGCGGCGCCGGACGGACGGGACCGACAGCGTCTATGAGCTGAACGTCTCCTACTTCTCCGCACTGGGGGATCCCGCGGATCACGATACGGTGACGCACGTCCGACGCTTCCTGGCCGCGCAAGCAGTCATGCTGGCACTGCGCGGCATCCCGGCCGTCTACTTCCATAGCCTGTTCGGAACGCCCAATGATCGGGAGGGGGTGCAGCGGACCGGCCGAGCCCGCACGATCAACCGGCGGAAGTTCCAGCGGGATGAGTTGCTGTCCCTCCTGGCTTCCCCAACCTCGCCGCCAGCTCAGGTGCTGGCTGGCTATCGGCAGATGCTGGCAGTGCGTGGGCAGCAGCCGGCTTTTCATCCGGACGCGGCGCAGGATGTGCTTGAACTCAACCATCCCGCACTGATCACGGTCGTCCGCACCTGCCCGACGACCGGCCAACAGATACTCGCGGTCACCAACGTCGCCAGCACGCCGGTATCGGTCTCCCTGCCCGCCGACTTTGGGCCGGACTGCGCCGCCACACTCTGGTGGATGGGCGCAACTTGGGGGGCCGGCGGCACGCTGACGCTGCTGCCGGCGGGCGGGGCCTGGCTGAGCACTTACCGCGCCCGGTGAAGGACCGCGTCGGCGACGAAGTCGAACGTTGGCATGGCCGCCAGGGGAAGCGGTTCCCCATCGACGTCCCCGTCTTCAAACGCCTCGACCGCGCCCTTCAGCTCCCCACGCACAATGCGGACGTCGTGCGGTGCCTCAATCCCCAATGAGATGCGATTGCCGGAGATCTTGTTAACGATAACCGTGATGTTGTCGCCAATTACGATCTGCTCGCCAACCTTGCGGCTGAGTACTAACATGATGTGTTCCTCCTTGAATAGCGATCGTGGTACCTTAGGTTTCTGCTGAGATCTTCGAGCTAATCGCAGAACCGGGTGGGTGACCTGCATCCTGGCCCGATTTTTCCAGAAACACTACCAGCAGACTGACAGTCTGTAACTTTTGACACCGTAAGAGCAAAGACGATGCCTGGAATCTGAAATATCCCGGGAATTATTTCTGCACAATTCGTAAGGTTTTGCCGACAGGCCGTTTGCACGTTTTGCTGCCAGGACGCGGCTCGAACTCATCGCGCCACCACCGTGTGTAAATGGCTCTCACTCTGGGAACTTTTTTCCATTTCCCGACGTCACCGGATGCTAGCAGCTGCGGCGCTGGCCACCCCGCACGATGTGCCGCTTACTTGTTAGCCGTGCTGAAGGAGCGGACCGGTGAGTCCAACAGCTGCGCCCGCTCGGAAACGGAATAGACCGGACGATCGCCACATCGCACGGCCACTGGATAGGCAAATTGGCATGCTTGGGGAGGGGCGGGAAAGATGGTAGCCCGTGCTCTGGACGAGAAGCTGACGCATCCGCACACGGCTCATTGCCGTGAGGTCGCTCTTTACCGGGTGTCAGGTGGACGGTGTCTGGTACGGCCTTGACCGGACGACGTCGACCGTGTTAGCGGGCGTACATGAACCCCCGCGCTGGGAGGGTGAGGGCCTCCTGTCGCCGCCACTGCGAGCGGCATTTGAGCATGAGCTGGCAGGCACTTACGTCTGTTCGCAGCGGCCTGCTGGCGGAACGCCGGGCAGGAGGAAACGGCGGCATTTGGTTTACAGTCCGGGGCAACGCAACTAAAGTAGAAAATAGCTGCAACTTGTTTTGCCTCAATAGCTAACTCACCATTAGAGGCTAACTCACCATTAGTGAGGAATCTGCACGTGGTTACGTGGTCTCCCCGAGCTTTGCGGTGCGCGCGCACCGTGCGGCTGACTGTTCGTCTTAGTCTTAGTCTTGGTCTTGTGGTTTTGGCATCGTGTCTTGCCACGCGTCAGGCCTGGGGCCAGCAGGATTCCCCGGCGGCGCCGCAGCAAGAGTCGGCAGCGCCGGCCCCGGCACCTGAGCCCGAATCGGATGCCGCGCCGCAGCCGGCGTCTGAGCCCAAACCGGATGCCGCGTCTGAACCGGCGTCGGAGCCGGAGGCTGCGCCGGCACCCAAGGCGGAGCCGAGCAGTCCGGCGGACGAGGCCCCACCGGCGCCTGCGGAGCCACCTGCGACAGCTCCGGACGATCAGGTCCCGGTGCCGGGTCCCGGGCCGGTTGCGCAGCCGGTGTTTGACTTTGCGCGTCTGGCACACCCGGCTGTGGCAGACCAGTTGGAGTTGACCAGCGAGCAGCGTGCGGCGGTGGCGCGGTTGATCAACGAGCGGGCGGAGGCGTTGGCGGCTGCTGCGGCTGACAAGCGGGCGGAGGTGTTGGCGGCGGCCGACGAGAAGCTGGCAGCGCTGCTCAATGAGGGGCAGCGCGCCAAACTGGCCACGCTGGCCACGACACAGAAGCTGCGGTTCAATTTCCGCGGCCAGAAGTGGGATAATGTGCTCGATTGGTTTGCGCGCCAAGCTGGTCTGGCGCTGGTCATGGACCAGCCGCCGGCGGGCCCCTTCACGTACAGCGACAATCGCGAGTACTCGCCCACCGAGGCGATCGACCTGTTAAACAGTGTCTTGCTGACCAAGGGGTTCACACTGGTCCAGCGCGGTCGCATGCTGATCCTGGTCGATCTCTCGCAGAAGGCGCTGCCACAGAACCTGATTCCGCGGGTGACGGCGGAAGAGCTGGCGGAACGCGGTAACTTCGAGATGGTCACGGTCTTCTTCCCGTTGGGGAAGCGGCCGGCCGAAGGGGTGGCCAAGGAGATTGAGCCGCTGTTGAGCCAGTACGGCACCTGTGTGGGGCTGCCGCAGACCGGGCAGCTGATGGTGACCGAGACGGCGGGCAAGTTGAAGGCGATCAGTATCCTGATCGCGTCGATTCCGGAGCCTTCGCCGCCGAGGAAGGAAGAGCCCAAGCAGACGCCGCCCCCCCCGCCGCCGGTCCTGGCGGTGTATCCGGTGACGGCCATTGACCCGGCCGCCGCTGTCCAGACGCTGACCGTCCTGTTCCCCAACGCGAAGTTCCAGATCGACGACAAAGTGGATCAGATCATGGCGTATGCGCCGCCGGCCGAGCAGCAGGCGATCAAAGCGGCCGTCGACCAGATGCAGGCGAATCGGCCGCCGGAGACGCAGCCCCGTCTGGAGATCTACTCGCTGCGCGGCATGCCGCTGGACACGGACTCGGCTGAGGACCTGGTCAAGCAACTGAAGACGGTGCTGCCCAAGGCGCAGGTGACGGTCGACATCGCGTCCGAACGCCTGCTGGTATTCGCGGAGCCGAAGGACCAGGAACAGATCAAGGTGACGATGCAGAAGCTGGGGGGGGATGTCGACGAGGAAGGCAAGCAGGTGGTGGTGTACATGCCCAAGCGGTTCGACCCCGCCGCACTGGCCACGCTGGTCAAGGAACTGGTTCCCCGCGCCGACATCTCGTCCGACCCGAAGACGCGCCGCGTGGTGGTCGGCGCCTCGGCGGCGGCGCAGACGATGATCAAGTCGCTTGTGGAACAGCTGGACCAGGAGGCGGCGTTGGAGGACACCCCGACACTGCAGCTTTACTCGCTGGACAAACGTCTCGACGAGTCCGTGCTCACGCTGCTGCGCCCCATGGTCCCGGACGCTCAGCTCACGCTCAGCCCTGATGGGCGGCAGGTGACGGCGGTGGCCCGCGTGGTGGATCAGACCATCGTCAAGAAGCTGCTCGATCAGTGGCAGCAGGTAGCGGCGGAGCGCGAGGAGCCCACGCTGGTGATCTATCCGCTCACCGAGCAGCTCACGGCCACCGACGTGACGACGCTCAAGACGCTCGTCCCCGGCGCGGACCCCACGCTCTCGAGCGACGGGCGGCAGCTGCGCGTCGTCGCCCGCCCGGCTGACCACGAGCAGGTCCAGACGTTGATCGGGAAGCTGGAGGAGTCGATCAAGGCGGAGGGGAAGCCGGTTCTGGAGTTCTATGCCGTCGAGGGGGTGCCGGCAACGCAGCTGCAGTCGCTGCTGCAGCCGCTGGTGAAGAAGGCGACCATCACGGTCGATGCCGTGCAGGACCGGCTCATCGTGTGGGGGCCGGAGACCGAGCACGCCGAGTTTGCCAAGGTGATCGACCGGCTCCAGGAGGACCCTCTGGCGGCTACCAAGCCGGTCCTGGAGTTCTATCCGCTGGTCGATGAGGCCATGTCGACCAACATTACGACGGTGCTGGCGAACATGGTCCCGACGGCGAAAGTGAGCTGGGATCCGGAGACCCGGCGGCTGATGGTCGTGGCGACGCCCAAAGACCAGCAGAGTGTGCGGGAGACGATTGAGCAGGTGACGCAGGGTGCGCCGCTGGCCGAAAAGCAGGTGCTGCGGATCTACCCGCTGGACGTCGCCCAGCGCACGCGGTTCCAAGCGGTGCAGGCCGACCTGCTGCAGCGGTTTCCCGGCATCCGCGTGATCGAGGATCCGCAGACTGGGGAACTGGCGATCTGGGCGAAGGCGACGCAGCACGAGAAGCTGGCCGAAACGATCGATTCGCTCGCCAGCACCAGCGAGGCGATGGAGCCCCCGGTGCTGATCTCGTATCCGGTCGAGCGGGGATCTGCCCAGGCGGCCTTCGACTTGCTCAAACAGCTCTACCCGACCCTCAAGCTGACGCTCGACTCGAAGAACGACCGCGTGCTGGTCTATGCGCCGCTGAGTCTGCACGGCCGCATCAAGCAGGCCCTGGGACAGGTGGATGTGGAGGCCGCCCCCGGCAAGCAAGAGGAACTGCGGTCCTATGCTACCGGCAACCTGGATCCGACACCGCTGGTCGCCGCCCTGCAAAAGCTGCTGCCGGACATGCAGATCACTCCTGATCTGCCGTCCAAGAAGATCATCGCTTTCGGCACGGTCGCCGATCATGAAGTGCTGGTCAAGGCCTTCGACCAGCTGCGGACCGGCGATGCGGCACAGCGACCGATCGTGGTCGTCTACCCGGTCGAAGGACGTTCGGTCGGGGCGATGTACCAGCTGCGGGACGTGATCACGCAGGTGGTGCCCGAAGCGGTGATCGGCATCGACCACCGGGGCGGCGCCATCATCGTCTCCGCCCGGGAGGAGGACCAGCAGCGGGTCAAGGAGGCGATCGAGCAGGTGGTGGCGATGGACCGCGAGGCCGAGTCGCGGCTGGAAACGTACACGCTCGACAAGATCAAGGCGACCGAAACGCTCGCGGCGCTGCGCATGATCGCCCCCACCGCGCAGATGGCCCCCGGCGCCGTGCCGGAACAGATCGTCGTGTGGGGCACGCCCCAGGACCACGAGCGGGTGAAGGCGGCTCTGGAAAAGCTGGAGGAGGCGGGGGGCCGGGACGCCTCACGCGAACTGCGCGTGCATCCGGTCCGCAAGGCGGCCAGCACCCAGGCGGTGTCCATGCTGGCCACCACCGTGCCCGAAGCCCAGATTCTGACCGGCCAGGGCACCGATCAGCTGTTGATCTGGGCCAGCCCCAAGGACCACCAGCGCGTGGACGAGTTGATCCAGCAACTGGAGAAAGAACTGCGGCTGGATACCGAGAAGACCATCAAGACCTTCGATCTGGAGGACGTGGATCCGGCAGAAGCACGCCGCGTGCTGGATGCCGAGATCGGCAATCTGGAGTACCTGGCGACGACCGTCCCCCGCCGACTGGTCGTGCGGATCGAACCGGAACGGGTCGAACTGGTGGAAAAGTTCCTCGCGGAACTGCAGCAGGCCGTCGAGGTGCCGGAACAGGTCGTGCGCGTGCACCGTTACGACCCGGACGAACTGGATATCTCGACCGTGTACGGCGCGCTGAGTCCGGACGACCTGAAGGATCTGACGATCCAGGTCAATCCGACGACCAACAGTCTGGTGGTCCGCGGGCCGGCCGACCGCCAGGATGAACTGGCCGCGACGTTGAGCCAGCTCGCCCTGCAGCTCCCCGCTCCAGACAAACCGGTGGCGGAGGTGTATCACCTGCAGCGGGCCGATGCGACCATGGCCGCCGGCGTCATTCGGCCGCTGGTGCCGACAGCCTCTTTGTCCCCCGATCTAACGAACAACTCACTGGCCATCACCGCCACCGCGAAGGACCATGTGAAGATCAAGGAGATCGTCGAGCAGCTCGATTCAACGCAAGGGGGCGAGTTGATCACCGAGACCTACGTGCTCAAGAAGGCCTACCCCCCAGGCATCGTGGCGGCTGCGAAACCGATCGTCCCCCGCGCCATCATGAGTCCGGATCCGTACAGCAGGTCGCTGATCGTGACGGCCACTGCGGAGGACCATGAGAAGATCAAGGCGATTGTGGAGAAGGCCGACGGGCTCGGCGAAGGAGAACTCACCACCAAGGCCTATCCGCTCGAGTGGGTCAGCCCCTACTCGATCATGGCAGCCCTCTCACCGATCGTCCCCAACGCCACCCTCAGCCCCGATCCAGCGAGCAAGTCGCTGCTCGTCACCGCCAACGCGAAGGACCACGAGCGCATCGAGACGGTCATCAAACAGGCGGATCAGCGCGGTGGCGGCGAATGGACGACGAAGGCCTACCCGGTGAAATGGGCCAACGTCAGCACGATCTCGTCGGCGCTGATCAGCGTGGTGCCGGACGCGAAGGTCAGCAGCGACCCGACCAACAAGATGCTGATTGTGACCGCCTCGGAAAAGGACCACACCAAGATCCAGGCGGTGCTCGACGAGGCGGACAAGCGAGGGGGCGGGGGCGAACTGATCACGAAGGCCTACCCCCTGCGGACCGCTTACCCGTACACGATCGTCTCGGCGCTCA
>Ga0123328_1003580_pt1 | contig 13189 bp, 10 predicted proteins | sample BioC12SIPDNA_2_FD_89702 | JGI IMG/M metagenome (GOLD analysis project Ga0123328, IMG submission 89702) | Anaerobic biogas reactor microbial communites from Washington, USA - Biogas_R1_A C12 SIP DNA | ecosystem: Engineered > Bioreactor > Anaerobic > Unclassified | place: Washington, USA...
AGGGATCGGGAAGATCGTGTACGCGATAGACGGCGGGCACCCTGCGTTTCTCCAGGAACTGAGCCACCTGCTCGTTGGCCAACACCATGAAATCTTCAATGAACCCGTGGCTCTCCAGGCTCTCGGCCGCCTCAACCCGCACCAGTTCGTCGCCCTCCCAGTGAAAGTCGGGCTCATGAGAGATGACATTGATCCTGCCGGCCTGGTCACGCCGCTCGCGCAGGGTAGCGGCCAAGGGCCTACCCAGCTGCAGGGCGTCGGCCAGCGCGCCGGTGGCCGCCTGCTCGCCCCGGAACGCGGCCTCCAACTGCTGGTATTCCAACCGCCGGTCGTTGCGGATGAGGGAGCGATAGAAATCGGCCGTGCGCACCCCTCCCTCCCCGTCCACCACCATCTCCACGGTCACGGCCTTGCGGTCCACCCCCGGCTGCAGCGAGCAGACGTCGGTGGACAGCTGCGGCGGCAGCATGGGCTCCACGCCGGTGGGCACGTACACCGAGGTGCCACGTCGCAGCGCTTCCAGGTCAACGGCGTCCCCCTCCTGCACGAAGTAGCAGACGTCGGCGATGTGCACATACACCCGCACCTCATCCGCACCGGCGGGCTGGAAGCTGAGCGCATCGTCGAAATCGCGCGCGGTCTCAGGATCCACGGTGAAGGTGAACAGGTCGCGCAGGTCGACGCGCCCTTCGTCCAGGCGCCTCTCCCTCCCGGCCGCATCCGCCGCTTGCGCCAGGACCCGTTCGTGGAACCCGCGCTGCTGCAGACTGTCCAGCAGAAGGGCCTCCATGACGTCCTGTATGTGACCCTTCTCGCCCACGATCTTGAGGATCTTGGCCCGCCTACCATGCGAGAAGGTGTACATGACCAGGTCGCCGGAAGCGGCCTTCTGCCCGTCACGGGTGAGCAGGAAGGAGGTGCCCTTCTGGAACAGCGGCTCAACCTCCAAATGCTTGCCGTGGCGAACCACGACCCCGGCCGTGGGCCGCGGCATTCCGTCGAGCGGCGCCCCACCCAACCGCCGAGCCGGATCGAAAGCGGTGCTGTGACGCCGGGCACTGCGGCTCAGCCGTTTAGGACGTAGCGCCATATTGCAGTCTCCTGCTCAGGTCACCAGATCCAGCGTGACCCATTCCCCATCGCGCAGCGCCGCCGCCACCCGCCAGCCTCCCTCCACCGCGCGCTCCGCAACGGCGCACTCCTGCTCGCCTTGCAGCAGGCCGGCGGCCATCAGACGTCGTGGCCGCCCTTCTGAGCCCAACTCGGCCACGCGGCCCAGCAACTCCAGCACCGGCTTCTCGGCGATGTTGGCGGCCACAGTGGCCCCTCGGAGCCAATCCGCATCGGCCGCCGCCACGGTGGCCTGCACCACCTCCACCTCGATCCCGTTGGCGGCACAGTTGGCCCGGGCGGCCTCCACGGCCAGCGGGTCGGCGTCAAAGGCCCGGATGGGCCCGTACCCCAGACGAGAAGCCGCGATGGAGAGAATGCCCGACCCACAGCCGGCATCCAGCAGTGCGCCCGGCGCCCCTACTGCGCCGCATGTCTCCTCCCCGGCCAGCAGCCGAAGCACTCCCCGCGTGGTCTCATGGAGACCGGTTCCGAAGGCCAAACCCGGGTTGATGCACACGTCCAGCAGGGGAGGCCGCGACGCGGGCTCCCAAGGGGGGCGCACGTACAGCCGCCCGATCTCGAGCGGGACGAAGAAGCTGCGCCAGTTGTCCTCCCAGCCTCCTGCCACCTCCACCACTTTGCAGCGCACAGCTGACTGCAACGCAGCGTGGTCCGGCAACAGCTCAAGGATCCGGTGGAGCGTGGGAATAGAAGCGCCGTAGCGCTCCGGGTAGAAGAGAAGGCCGCTGGTATCGCCTTCGGCGCGCTCCTCGAAGGGTCCCAGCACATCGAAGAGCATGGCACCGGTCACCTCGGCCCACACCGCGGGGACGCGTATCAGAACGGCTCTCTCGGTGCGGATGGCCACGCCGGCTCAGCCCGTGAAGATCTGTTTGAACTTCTGGAAGAAGCCTTCCGGTTTCTGGTTGTAGTGCTCCTGACCGCAGGCCGCATTGAAGGCTTCCAGCAGTTGGCGCTGCTGCTCAGTGAGGTCACGGGGGACCACCACGTTGATCAAGATCTTCTGCGCCCCGCGTCCTGCGCCCCGCAGGTGAGGCACGCCGCGGCTGCGCAGCGTGACCACGTCACCAGGCTGCGTTCCAGGGGCAAAGCTCACCTCCTCCTCTCCGTCCAGCGTGGGGATGTTGAGCTCGGCGCCCAAGGCCGCCTGCACCATGGTGAGATCCAGACGGTAGAGAACATCGTCCCCCTGCCGCTCGAAGTACTCGTGCGGAGCCACACGGATCTGCACATACAGGTCGCCCGGCGTGCCGCCCCGCTCTCCAGCGCCACCCCGCCCGGTCAGGCGGATGCGTTGCCCATCACTGATGCCGGCGGGCACGTCCACCGACAGCGTGTGCCGGCGCTTGGCCCGGCCCTGCCCGTGGCAGTCGGAGCAGGGGTCTTTGATGATGCGGCCTTCGCCCCCACAGACGTGGCAGGGCCCGGTCTGCACGAACTGCCCAAATACCATGCTGCGCACGCTACGCACCACACCGCTGCCGTTGCATTCCGGGCAGGTGAAGGTAGTGTCCGGATTGCTGGTGCCCGAGCCGCCGCAGGTTCGGCAGGTGTCCAGCGCCTCCACCTCGACTTCCCTGGAGGCGCCAAAGGCCGCCTCCTCCAGATCCATCTCCAGTTCTACCAGGAGATCTTGACCCCGCGCCGGGCCCGCGCGCCGTTGACCGGCCGCCCCGCCGCCGAAGAACGGGGTGAAGAAGGTGTCGAACAAGTCACCGAAATCGCCGAACCCACCTTGACCGAAGCCCTGCCCACCCTGACCCCTACCACCCGGCCGGAAGGCATCGGGCCCGTAAGTGTCGTAGACGCGGCGCTTCTCCGCATCACAGAGGACCTCATAGGCCTGAGTGGCCTCTTTGAACTTGTCCTCGCAGTCGGGATCATGATCGTTGACGTCCGGGTGGAGTTGGCGCGCCAGTTTCCGGTAGGCCTTCTTGATCTGCTGGACGTCCGCATCACGGGGCACGCCCAGGACTTCGTAGTAGTCACGCGTCATTCGTAGCGATCCTCCAGGAACTGGGAAAGCAGGTGGGCGGTGTCCTTTACCGTGTTGATGGCCGACTGGTAGTCCATGCGCGTGGGGCCGATGAGGCTCACCGTGCCCAGATTACGCTGGGGAAGGCCGTAGCCGGCGGCTACCAGCGAGAAGTTGTGTAGGGGCTTGGCCTCGTTCTCCTCCCCGATGCTCACCACCACCTTGCCGGCCGACAGCGTGGAGCGCAGCACCCGCAGCAGCAGCAGGCGCTCCTCCAGCAATTCCATCAGCTGCTGCAGATCCTCGATGTCCCGCACGGATGTGCCATCGGCCAGCCGGGAGGCGCCTCCCACGTAGAGCTCGGTGGAGAGCTCCTCGTCCAAAAGGCGGTTGAAAGCTGAACCCAGCGAATGCAGGAAGGCCGCTTCCTTGGCGGACAACTCCGGATTGGCCAGCGCACGGCGCACCACGCGTTCGCTCAGGGGGACATTGCCCAACGTCTCATTGAGGTACGCACGTGCCCAATCCACCATCCCTGCATCCAGGACGGTCTTGTACTCCAGCAACTCCTTGGTCACCTCACCGGTGGAAACGATGAAGACCACCATGATGGTCCGCGGCTGCAGCATCAGCAGTTCCACGTGACGCAGGCGGGCGCCCATCACTTGGGGAGCCATCACCAGCGCCAGCAGGTTGGTGGACTTGGCCATGGCCTCACTGGTCTGCTGCATGGCGGTGTCCACCTCCATGGCCAGGTCTTCCAGGTTGACGGGGCAAGACGCGCTGTCCCGCGGGGAGAGACGGCTCACCACGGAGTCGACCAACTCCCGATACCCCAGGTTGGTGGGCATACGCCCCGCCGATGTGTGCGGGTGACAGAGGAATCCCAGTTCCTCCAGCACCGCAAACTCGTTGCGAACCGTGGAAGAGGAAACCTTGAAGTCGGCGAGGGAGGCAATGGACTTGGACGAGACCGGCACGCCGGTGCGGATGTACCTCTCGGTCACCAGTTCCAGTATCGATCTCTGACGCTCTGTTAGGGTCATCATGACCACCACTACAGACTCATGCCATCAGGCAACCGGGGGCGGAAGGAGAATTGCGGACAGAACGAAGTTGCTCACATCCAGACCGCCCGCGCTGAGCGCAATTTTATCACGTTGCTCCCGCACCAGCCCCCGACGAAGCATCAGGTCCAACTGCTCCCGATCGGCTACCGCCTGCAGGAGCCGGCGGTGGACACCTTCTCGGGTGCGAAGGCCCAGCATGACCGCCTCGTAGCACTTCACCTCCGGGGTCAATGGCTCCTCCTCCACCCCGGCCTCCCGGTGGGCAACCGGGAACGCGGTCCAAGCCTCAAGGTAGCGCTCCCAGGAATCGGGGTTCTTCCAGCGCCGTAGTCCCACGGTGGAGGTGGCTCCGGCACCCAGGCCCAAGTAGTCCTCACCACGCCAGTAGCCCAGGTTGTGACGGCATTCGCAGCCGAGGCGGGCGAAGTTGGATACCTCGTAGCGCCGGAAGCCGCGGTGTTCCAGCAGGTCAACGGCGAAGTGGTAGGCGCCCTCCGAGGCGCGCCGGGCCCGGCCGGCCGCCGCCGGGCCCAGCCGCCGCGCCAGGAAGGCTTCATAGCGAGGAGTGTAGGTGAGGTCGTAAAGCGAGATGTGCGAGGGAGCCGCCGTCAACGCCGACTCCAGGTCCGCCTCCAGCAGACGCCGATGCTGGCCGGGGATCCCCAGCACCAGGTCAACGTTCCAGCTGAGGCCGGGGGACGCGCGGAGTAGACGAACCGACTCCCTCACCTCCCGGTCCGACACCCGCCGCCCCAGATTGGCCCGCAGTTCCCGGTGGAAACTCTGGATCCCCAGCGAAACACGCGTGACACCGACGGCGCGCAGGGCGGCCAACAAGGCGGCGTTGATTGTCCCAGGATTGGCTTCCACGGTGACTTCCGCTCCGGGCAGCAACAGAGGCCGTACCGCTTCCAGGAGCGCCCGCAGTTGCGTCTGCGGCAGGTGAGTGGGCGTCCCCCCGCCCAGGTAAACCGTGTCCAGGCCATGAGCTGTGAGCGCCGCCTTCTCCGCCAGTTCACGTGTGAGCGCCGTCACGTAGCGGGAGGCCGTCGCCTCCAGACGCCGTCCGTCAACAGCTTCAGCGTAGAAATCGCAGTATGCACAGCGCGAGCGACAGAAGGGAAGGTGAACGTACAGATGCCTGACAGTCGCCGGAGCCGCGTGGGCCCGACCCTGCGCCGGATCAGCAGCAGACGACCCCACTCCGCGCGCTACCCCGCCAAGACGAAGGCCAGGACGATGGAAACCACTCCGGCCGCCACGGCCACGTAGCCCACCACCTTCGTCCACAGGCCCCAAGCGCTGGCAGCACTGTGGGCGGGAATGGTTCGCGGGATCTTGAAGGGCCAGAGACCGTTGAACCACAACTGCACCACGCCCAGCCCCGCCAGAAGGACGCCGGCGATCAAGTACTCGATCCGCATCTACTTCTGTCCCCCCAGGTCCAGCACGGCCAGAAACGCCTCCTGCGGCACCTCAACCGTCCCGATCATCTTCATGCGCTTCTTTCCCGCCCGTTGTTTCTCCAACAGCTTGCGCTTGCGCGAGATGTCGCCACCGTAGCACTTGGCCAGCACGTCTTTGCGCAGCGCCTTGACCGTCTCCCGGGCAATGACCCGGCTGCCCACCGCAGCCTGGATGGCAATGTCAAACAGCTGGCGGGGGATACGCTTGCGCAGCCGCTCCACCAAGCCGCGCCCCAGGGTGTAGGCCTTGTCCTTGTGGCAGATGAGGCTGAGGGCGTCCACCACATCTCCGGCGATGAGGATGTCCAGCTTCACCAGCTCTCCGGGCAGGTACTCCGCCAGCTCGTAGTCCAGGCTGGCGTAGCCGCGGGTGCGGGTCTTGAGCAGGTCGAAGAAGTCCAGCACAATCTCTGCCAGCGGCAGCTCGTAGGCCAAGCGCACTCGTTCCGGCGTGAGATATTCCATGGCCTTGAAGATGCCGCGCTTCTCCGTGGCGAGCTCCATGACGTTGCCCACGAACTCGGTGGGCACCAGGATGCTGGCCGAGATGTAGGGCTCGCGGATCTCGGCGATACCGTTGGGATCGGGGAAATCCGTGGGGTTGCTGATGCGGACAACCTCCCCCGAGTTGAGCACCACCTCGTAGAGCACGCTGGGCGTGGTCATGAGCAGCGCCAGGTCGAACTCCCGCTCCAAGCGCTCCCGCACGATCTCCATGTGCAGCAGGCCCAAGAAGCCGCAGCGGAAACCGAAACCCAAGGCTTTGGAGGTCTCCGGCTCAAAGTACAGAGCGGCGTCGTTGAGGCGCAGCTTCTCCAGGGCGTCCTTGAGCTCCGGGTAGTCCTCGCCCTCCACCGGGAACAGCCCGCAGAAGACCATGGACACCGCCTCACGATAGCCGGGAAGAGGCTTGGAGGCAGGCCGGGCAGCGTCAGTCAGGGTGTCGCCCACCCGCAGGTCGGACACGTCCTTGATGCCGGTGATGATGTAACCCACCTCACCGGCCCGCAGCGCGTCGGCCTTCGTCATCTCCGGGCTGAAGAAGCCGACCTCCTCCACGTCGCTTTCGCGCTGGTTGGCGAACACACGAATGAAGCGATTGGCCCGAAACTCGCCGTCCACCACGCGCACGAAGGCGATCACCCCACGGTAAACGTCGTAGAGAGAATCGAAAATGAGGGCGCGGGAGGCTCCCTCGGCGTCACCCTTGGGCGGAGGGATGCGTTGCACCACAGCCTCCAGCACCTCATCCACTCCGGCGCCGGTCTTGGCGGAGATGCGCAGGATCTCGTCATACCCGCAGCCGATAAGCGAGACGATCTCCTCCGCCCGCTTGTCCGGCTCCGCCCCCGGCAGGTCGATCTTGTTGAGCACCGGGATGATCTCCAGGTCATTCTCCAGGGCCAGGTAGGTATTGGCCAGCGTCTGCGCCTCGATGCCCTGGCTGGCGTCTACCACCAACAGCACACCCTCGCAGGCGGCCAGCGCCCGCGACACCTCATAGTTGAAGTCCACGTGCCCTGGGGTATCGATGAGGTTGAGTTGGTAGTCGCCCCCATCACGCGCGTGGTACATGGCACGCACCGCCTGAGCTTTGATGGTGATGCCCCGCTCGCGCTCCAGATCCATGCGGTCCAGGAGCTGCTCACGCATCTGGCGCCGGTCCACCGTCTTGGTGATCTCCAGGATGCGATCAGCCAGGGTGGACTTGCCGTGGTCGATGTGGGCGATGATGGAGAAGTTGCGGATGTGGGCAAACTGGGTCATGGTCGGTCAAGTTTACCCCAACCGCACCCGGGACCCGCCGTGGCCCGCCCCCCGTCGCACGGGCGGGAGGGGCGAGAACCTAGTCCACCCGTGCCTCCCCACCCCGTTCGCGCCCGCGGCGGACCAGGCCCAACACCTGCTGCATCTCCGGCAGCCGTAGGAGCCGTGCCGCAGCCGCGTAAACTGCCAGACCCACCAGGTATCCCCCGGCCACGGATGCCAACTGGCCCAGAACCGAGCGGCCCAGCAAATGGTCAAGCCCCCACCAGGCGCCATATCCCGCCGCCGCCAAGGGCAGGCATGCCAGCACCGTCAGCGCCACGCCCTTGGCTATGCCTCTCCCATTGAGAGACCCTATGTCACGGCGCAACAGCCAATACAGCCCTGCGAAGTTGCAGATGGTGACCAGGCTGGTGGCCAGGGTGATGCCGCACACTCCCAGCGGTCGATAGAACAGCCAATTGAACAGCACGTTGAGCCCCAGGTTGACCACACCCATGATGAGCGGCGGCCAGGTCTTCTGGATACCGTAGAAGCCTCGAGTCAGAAGAGTGTTGGCGCTGACGAAGGCCATGCTGATACAGAAGAAGTACAGAGCCCAGGCGACGGCTTGGGTGTCGGCAGACTCGAAAGCACCGCGCTCGTAGATGAGCCGCACCGTGGGCTCGCCCAGTACCAGGAAGAAGGCCGTGAAGGGCAGCGTGAGAAAGAAGACCTGCCGGATGCCAAAGCCCAGAGTGGAGCGGAACTCCTCCATCTTCCTCTCCGCCCCCAGCCGCGACAGAGACGGCAGCAGCACCGTGCCCAGCGCCACGGCGAAGACGCCTTGTGGCAGCTGAAAGAGCCGAAAGGCCTTGTCGATGACCGTCGGCGCCGCCACGCTGATGTAGCTGGCGAAGATGGTATTCACCAGCCAGTTGAAGTTCACCAACCCCAGGCTCAACACCACCGGCCCCGCCAACAGCCCCACGCGGCGGACCGCCGGGTTCTTCAGATCAAGCGCCAGGCTCCCCGGTTCCCTTTGCCGGACAACGGCGGGGACCTGAACGCCCAACTGGACCAGCGTGCCGGCCACCACCCCCCAGGCAAGGTACGTGACACGGGGGGAGTAGTCCGTGAAAGCAAAGGCCGCGAAGACCACGAAGCCGACAATGACGATGTTCCACAGCAGCGGGCCCACCGCCGGCAGGGCGAAACGGTCGTAGGAGTTGAGAATGCCGGTGCAGATGGCCGAGAGCCCCAGGAGCAACACCAGCGGGAACATGACCCGCGTCAACTCCACCGCCAAAGAGATGGTGGACGCGGTGGCGGTCTCCTGGAAACCCGGCGCCATGATGAACACTACCTGCCGGGCAAAGACCATGCCGGCCAGGCTGACAGCCCCCAGCACCACCGCGGCCAGGAAGGCCACCGTGCCGGCCACTCGCCAGGCCTCCTTCGTATTGCCCTTGACAAGCAGGGCGGAGAAGACCGGGATGAAGGCGGCGCTCAGGGCAGTGTCGGACACCATGGTCCACACCAGGCTGGGCGCCTTGAAGGCGACAGTGAAGGCGCCCATCTCCGGACTCAGGCCCAGCGACCAGGCCATGACCATCTCCCGCACCAACCCCAAGACACGGGACAGAGCCGTGGCCGCCATCAGGAAGGCGGCAATCAAGGCGAGTCGGCGGTGGCTTTCGTTGCCCATGGATTCGGCCTATGCTAAACTCCCTCGGCCCTCAAGGGAAGCCGAGGAAGGAGGTGAATCTTGGCGAACACTCCCCAACAGCGCAAGCGCGTTCGTATCGCCGCACGGCAGCGGATGGAGAACCTGCGCTACAGATCCAGCATCAAGACGCTGTTCAAGCGTTTGAATAGTACGCTCACTGCCGGTGAGGAGGAGGCCGCGGCCACGGTGGCCGCCAAGCTCACCTCGACCATTGACAAAGCAGCGGCCCACAAGGCCATACATAAGAACAACGCGTCTCACAAGAAGGCACGGGTGGCCAGGGCCCTGGCCCAGAAGTGACGCAAAGGGGGCGCCCGCCGGGCGCCTCTTCTGTCTGGAGTCACTCACTCCTCCCGTGGCCCCACCGGCACACGGGCATCCAGTATCCGACCCAGGCACAGCTCAAACACCAGGTCAGGCGGCAAGTTGCTCTTGCCCTTCATCTGAGCATCCGCCTCGGCCAAGGCACCCAAGGCTATGCGCACCGCTTCCGGCGTTACCTCCCGCGCCTGCTGCCAGAGCTTCCGCGCGGCAAAGGGATGCATGCCCAACTCCCGCACCGCCTCCTCTTGGGAGCGTCCCTCCAGTCGCAAGGCAACTGTGCGGGCGAGTTTCTCGAAATGCCACAACACGCGATAGAAGAGCCCCGACGCATCTTCACCTGAAGCGTAGAGCTCTTCCAGGACACTGAAGGCGCGGGCGGCGGCACCGGCGGCGAGCGCGTCCGTGAGAGCGAACACGCTGGCCTCGAGCGTCCGGCTGGAGAGAAGCTCAACATCCTCGGCGATGACAGGCTCGCCGTCCTTGTACGCGGCCAGTTTCTCCACTTCCCGCAACAGCACGTGCTGGTGCTCACCCACACGCTGAACCAAGAGCCGGGCCACCGGCGCCCCCAGCTCCAGATTGACCTTGTGCGCCTGTTTCTGGAGCCACTTGATAAGGTCCTCTTTCTTGGGCGCCCAATACTCCAGCACCGTGCCCGCCGCCTGCACACCCTTGCGCAGGGGATCGGTTGCCGGCAGCTTGTCCGCCACCAATGCCAGACAGGCGTCAGGCGCCGGCGAGCGCAGATAGGCAGCCAACTTCTCCTTGTCCGCCTTGTGCCAGCTCTGTGCTCCATGCACCAGAACCAGGCGGACGCCTCCCAGGAAAGCCAGGGTGTTGGCGGCGGCCACCACCTGCGACGCGTTGCCGGGCTGCGCGTTGAACTCATCGATGTTGAGATCCGTGCCGGATTCCTGGGAGATACGCCGCCGCAGGCGCTTGAGGGCCAGCTCCACTTGGGGCGCGTCATCCCCCATGATGAGGTAGGCCGGTCGAAGCGGCTCTGTCACCTTGCAACCTCCGCCATCAACGGCGACTTCTCCACTACCACGTCCACTCCTTGACCCGCGGGCCGCAGCGCCACCCACCCGCATTCATCCGTGCGAAGCGCAGGGATATGAGCCCGGTCAAGGGACAGCATGGTCTCAGCGTGGGGATGGCCGAAGCGGTTGTCGCGACCCACCGATATCACGGCGAGTCCCAGGCGGAGCTCCTGCAGGAGCTCATCCGATACTGCCCCCTTGCTGCCGTGATGGGCCACGGCCAGAACGTCCACCGCATTCAGCTCCATTGCCTCCAGGTACTGCGCCTCCGCGTCACCGGGCACGAGTATAGCAACGCCTCCCAAGCAGACCTCCACCACAAGAGAGAGCGCGTTGACATCCTCCGAAGCCGTCCCCTCGGCACTGGTGGCACCCATGAATCGCAGCAGTGCACCGTCCACATTCATTTCGGTCCCGCTGGGGGGATGGCCCACCTCCTCCGGCGATACAAGGCTCTTCCGCGCCTCCAGATACGAAACCAGCTCTGCCTCCTCTCCCTTGCCGGCCAACAACCCGCCCTCCGCTGAACCGGGAGAAACGGCCACGTGGGTCACCGTATCCAGAATGGCTCCCACCGCGATGGTCCCGGCCATTTCGCCCAAGCCCCCGAAGTGGTCCTCGTGTGCATGAGAGATGATCACCAGGTCCACGCGATCCACCCCCAGGGCACGGAGTTGGTGGACCAAGCCCTGCTCCGGAGGCCCGGCGTCGATGAGCACCGCGTGGCCGTGCGGGGTGCGCACCAACGTGGCACTCCCCTGTCCCACGTCCAGCACGCGGATCTCACCCCCCGCCGGCCAGGCCAACCGCGCCCGCCAGAGTTCAGCCGCATCGTAGATGCTGACCGCGGGGAAGAAGAGCAACGCACCCGCCAATCCGGCCGCCGCGACCACCGAGAGGCAGACGCCCGCGGAAGGCGGCGCCGGGCGGCCGGCCGCCCGGCGCCGCATCACCAACCACGCCGCGGCCGCCGCCACAGCTGCGGCCGCCAGCGGGCCCACGGCACCTCGGCCCAGCGCAGGAGCCCGGGCGGCGACAGATGCCACGCGGCACGTCCACTCCACAAGCACCGCCGCCGGAAAATTGAAAAGGACCGCACACCACGTGGCAGCGAGCCCACTCAGCGATCCCAGCAGCGCCATCCCGGTCACTAGCGGCACCAGCGGGCCCACGGCCAGGTTGGCCGGAAGCGAGCTGAGCGACGCCTCTCCAAACTGCAGCAGTGAGACAGGCAGCGTAGCAGCGGAAGCGGCCAGGGTGACGGCGGCCGCTTCCGCCAGAAGGGGAGGCAAACGGGACAATCTGGCGGCAATCGGGCCGGCCCAGCACACAATGCCAACCACCGCCGCGAAGGAGAGCTGGAAACCCGGGGACATGATCATGAACGGATTGGAAGCCAAGAGCATGGTGGCCGACATCAGCACCACCTGCCAGGTATCCCGGCGTCTACCACTCAGACGGCACGCCACCAGCAACCCGCCGGCCACACCCGCCCTCACCACCGAGGGGCTTTCGTCTGTCAGGGGAACGAACAGCATCAGGAGAACCAGCGAAAGCACCAGGGCCACCGTCCGCGACAGACGCAGAGCGCGACCCAAGGCCGTCATGAGCACCAGCAACCAGGCGATGTGGGACCCACTGACCGTCAGCAGATGGGCAAGCCCGGCACGGCGGAAGGCTTCCATGGTCCCGTCTGGGATGCCCTGTTTCAGCCCCAGGAGGATGCCCTGAAGAACACCCGCATGGGTGGAGGGGATCCCCAACCTCAGGTTGGCGCACATGCGAAGACGCAGATGATCGATCCACCCGGCGATGCCGCCACGATGACCCGTGAGTTGCACATCCCCAACCGCCGCCGTCAACGTGACCGCTATGCCCTGTCGGCGCAGGTAGGCAGCCTGATCGAATCCCGAGCCACGCGCGATAGGGATACCCACACGTCCCTCCACGCATAGCACGTCACCCCGGCCCGCCCCCAGCTCCGCGGCGACGGCATCTCGCTCCTCCCCCCCGCCGGAAAAGGGAATCGCCACCTGCAGCCACACACCGCCCCCGGCCCAGGGCTGACCGTTCCTACCTGTGACCCGGGCAGGGCCCGACAGATAGCGCCCGCGCTCAACCAAGCCGTCCTGGAGAACCACTTCCACTGCAACCAAGCGCCCCACGCCTTCAGCCATGGGACTGCTGCTCAGCGCCTGCACGCGGAGCGCGCCCAACCCCAACCCCGCCGCCAGCGCGCAGGTGATGACAAGCAGGGGGACCATGTCACCGCGGCGGGGCCCCACGGCCGCCACTACCGCCACCAGAGCCAACGTGAGCCCCGCGCCCAAGGTCAGGGTGAGACGTGACCCCACTCCCAACACGGCCACGGCCAGCCCCACGGTTGCCGCTCCCCACGCGCACCTGGCCAGGCCCGCCCGCCTCAGGATCCAGCCGCCCATCCCCAGACACCGCAACGCCTCCCAGCCTCGCGGGCGCCGCCGCTCCCGCTCCTGCAGACTAGGGAACGACACGATCCTTCAGCTTGGACAGCAGGGAGGGCCCGATGCCCGGCACTTCCTCCAACTCCTCTACCGAGACGAAGGGCCCGTGCTCATCTCGGTAGGCGATGATGGCCGCCGCCAGCGCCGGCCCGATCCCGGGCAGGGCGTCCAACTCCTCCCTTGAGGCGGCACTCAACGACACAGGCCCAGCGTTCTGAG
>Ga0123328_1003586_pt1 | contig 13179 bp, 8 predicted proteins | sample BioC12SIPDNA_2_FD_89702 | JGI IMG/M metagenome (GOLD analysis project Ga0123328, IMG submission 89702) | Anaerobic biogas reactor microbial communites from Washington, USA - Biogas_R1_A C12 SIP DNA | ecosystem: Engineered > Bioreactor > Anaerobic > Unclassified | place: Washington, USA...
AGAGGGCCAGCGGCTTGGGCATTCCCCGCAGGCGCGCCAGCGCCGCGTCCAGCGTTTCAAACCCCAGCACGGGCAGCACGGGGCCGAAAATCTCCTCCCGCATCACCGGCGCGTCCGGCGCGGGGTCGGCGAGGATAGTCGGCTCGATATAGAGCGTCTCCGCGTCGTGGCGGCCGCCGTGGACGATGCGCCCCTGGCCGAGATAGGCCGTGAGACGGTCGAAATGGCGGCGGTTCACGATGCGCCCATAGTCGGGGCTGGCGGCGGGGTCGTCACCGAAGAAGCGCCGGAGCGTGCGGCCCAGGGCGTCCAGCAGGGCGTCCTTGATCCGCTCGTCCGCCAGCACGAAATCCGGCGCGACGCAGGTCTGCCCGGCGTTCAGGGTCTTTCCCCAGAGGATGCGGCGCGCGGCCAGTTCGGGGTCGGCGTCGGCGCACACGATGCAGGGGCTCTTGCCGCCCAGCTCCAGCGTGACGGGGGTCAGGTGGCGCGCCGCCGCCGCCATCACGGCCCGGCCCGCCTCGCCGCCGCCGGTGAAGAACACATGGTCGAAGCGCTCGCGGAGCAGGGCCTCCGCCGTCTCGCGGCCCCCCTCGGCCGCGGACAGATACTCCGGCGGGAAATGCGCGCGGACCAGTTCCGCAACCGCCGCCGAGGTGCGCGGCGCGAGCTCGGAAGGTTTCAGCACGGCGCAGTTGCCCGCCGCCAGCGCGCCCACGAGGGGCGAGAACAGCAACTGGAAGGGGTAGTTCCACGGCCCCAGCACCAGCGCCACGCCCAGGGGTTCCGGGCGCACCTCGGCCCGGGCGGGCCACGCTATCCAGGGCGCCCGCGCCCGGCGCGGCCGCGCCCAGCGGCGCAGATGCCGGAGGGCGTGGGCGATGTCCGCCTGCACGAAGGCGATTTCGGAGACATACGCCTCAGGGACCGGCTTGCCCAGGTCGGCGCGCAGCGCCGCCAGCAGGGCCTTCTCCTGCGTGTCCACCGCCCGCGCCAGCGCGCGGAGCTGTTTCTCCCGGTATTCCAGGGCGCGGGTCGCGCCGGTCTCAAAGAAGGCGCGCGCGGCGGACACCTGTCCCGCGAAGGGGTTCTCCTGCGTGTCGTCGGGGGATGCCAACCGTTGGTTTTCCTTGCGTTCAGATCCCTGAAAACGTATATTGATAACGGTTTCCATTGTAGGGAACCGGACCGGGGCAGTCAACATCGCGGGGGTATGCGGCCATGGCGGAACGGGGCAAAACGGTGGCGGTTGTCGGGTCGGGGCTCGGGGGGCTTTCGGCGGCCATTTCGCTGGCCCAGGAGGGCTACGCCGTCGAGGTGTTCGAGAAGAACGCCCAGATCGGCGGCAAACTGAACGTGCTGTCGGACGCGGGGTACAGTTTCGACCTCGGCCCCTCGATCCTGACGCTGCCGCACATTTTCGAGCGGCTCTTTGAGCGCTCGGGAAAGCGAATGGCCGACTACTTCACCATCCGGCCCCTGCGCCCCCACTGGCGCAATTTCTACGAGGACGGCACGGTCTTCGACTTTGTCCCGGAAAAGGACCTCATGGCCGCCGAGGCGGACAAGGTGGGCGAGTCCCCGGCGAACGTGGAGCGGTTCCTCGAGTACTGCGAGAACCTGTACGACCTGGTGAACGAGGGCTACTTCGAGCGCGGGCTGGACACGGTGCGCGATTTCCGGCGCCACTATGGCCTCGCGAAGTTCCTCCGCTTCGACTTCTTCCGCACCATGCACCAGGCCGTGGGCGCCCAGCTCACCACGCCGCACATGCGCCAGGCCTTCGACTTCTTCATCAAGTATGTCGGATCCTCGGCGGAGGACGCCCCGGCCTTCATGAACTGCCTGCCCACCATCCAGTTCCGCTACGACCTCTGGTATGTGGACGGCGGCATGTACAACATCGCCAAGGGCCTCGGGCGGCTCATGGACGAGCTGGGGATCCGCGTCCACCTGGACTGCGAGGTGTCGGAGATCCGCAAGGGCGGCGCGCGGGTCGAGGGTGTGGTCGCCGGGGGCGTGTTCCACCCGGCGGACATCGTCGTGAGCAACATGGAGGTGATTCCCGCGTACAGGGAGCTGCTCGGCGAGGACGCCGCCTTCCTGCGGACGCTGGAGAAGTTCGAGCCCGCGTGCTCGGGGCTCGTTCTCGACCTCGGCCTGGACATCCAGTACCCGCAGCTCGCCCACCACAATTTCTTCTTCTCCGCCGACCAGCACGACCACTTCACCAGCGTCTTCCGCAAGAAGGTGCTGCCCAATGACCCGACGATCTACCTCGTCGCCGCGTCGAAGACGGACCCCACCGTGGCCCCGGCGGGCTGCGACTGCCTGAAGATTCTGCCGCACATCCCGCACATCAACGAGGAGAACCCCGTTTCCCACGAGGAGTACCTCGCCTTCAAGGAGCGGGTGCTGGACAAGCTAGAGCGCATGGGCCTGACGGACCTGCGCAAGCATGTCGTCTTCGAGCACATGTGGACCCCCCAGGACATCCTGCGCATGTACCGGTCCAACAGGGGCTCGATCTACGGCGTCGTCTGCGACCGCTGGAAGAACTTCGCCTTCAAGGCCCCCAAGCAGAGCACGCGCTACGACAACCTCTTCTTCACCGGCGGCTCCGTCAACCCCGGCGGCGGCATGCCCATGGTCGTCCTGTGCGGGCAGAACGTCGCCCGGAAGATCGCGGCGTGGGACCGGAAATAGCCGTTGTCGCCGTGCTGGCGGCGCTCTGGGCCGCCGGGGGACTCTTTCTCCGGGCGTCGCCGCCCCGGGATGTGTCACCCTCCGCCGGCGGGTTTCCCGCCGTGTCGGTCATCATCCCCGCGCGCAATGAGGAGGACAATCTGCCCCGGCTGCTGGACTCCCTCGCCGGGCAGGGCGATTCCGGCGTGGAGGTCATCGTGGTGGACGACGCGTCCACGGACGGCACGGCGGCCGCGGCGCGGGCGCGCGGCGCGCGGGTGGTGACGGGGAAGCCCCTGCCGCCGGGGTGGCTGGGCAAACCCTGGGCCTGCTACCAGGGCGCGTTGGCCGCGCGCGGGGAATGGCTGCTCTTCCTGGACGCCGACACCTTTTTCGAGGAGGGCGGCCTGCGCCGCCTGCTGGAGACCTATCAGCGGACCGGCGGCGTGCTGTCCGTGTGCCCGCACCACGCCGTGGTGCGCCCCCACGAGCAGCTTTCCGCCTTCTTTAACCTGATGATGGCGGCGGGCACGGGGGCCTTCACCGGGCCGCGGGCGCGGCCGACGGGGCTCTTCGGCCAGTGCATGCTGTTGGACCGCGCCGCCTACTTCGGCGCGGGCGGCCATGTCACGGTCAAGGGGCGCGTGCTGGAGAACTTCCATCTGGCCGACGCCTTCCGCGCGCGCGGCGTGCCGCTCGCCTGCCGCCTGGGCCGCGGATGCCTGTCCATGCGCATGTATCCCGGCGGGCTGTCCGACCTCGTGCGCGGCTGGGGCAAGGGCTTCGCCTCCGGCGCGGCCAAGACCCCCGCGCCCCTCATGGCGCTCATCGTCGCGTGGATGATCGGCGCGGTGTCGGCCTTCCTCGCGCCTGCCGCGCTGCCGTGGGGCGGCCCCGTGCTTATCATTCCCTACGCGCTCTACGTCCTCCAGCTCCTTGTGCTGCTGCGGCGCATCGGCGCCTTTTCCCCGTGGGCGGCGCTGCTCTATCCCGTGCCGCTGGTCTTCTACCTGGCCGTGTTCACCCGGTCCGTGCGCGCCGCGAAGGGCGGCGGCGTGGTGTGGAAGGGCCGCACCGTCGGCGGCGCGGCGGGGGGGGACGGCCATGCTCGTTGAACTTTCCCCCCTGATGCTCGTGGTCACCGACTTCGCGGCGTGGTTCGTCATCCACATGGCCGTCGCCTGGGCCGGCACCCAGCTCCCCGACCGCCTCTTCCGCCCGGACGGCTTCGTCTGCCGCATCCGGCCCTGGGAGGACGGCGGCCGCGTCTACGAGCGGCTCTTCCGCGTCTCCGCGTGGAAGGACCGCCTGCCCGATGGCGCCGCACTTTTTAAAAGGGGGTTTCCCAAGAAGAGCCTCCTCTCCCGCGACCCCGAATACCTCGCCCGGTTTGTCCGCGAGACCTGCCGCGGCGAATGGGTCCACTGGGCGGCCTTCTGGTGCGCCGGACTCTTCTTCCTCTGGAACCCCTGGCACCTCGGCGTCGGCATGTTCCTCTACGCCGCCCTCGCCAACGCCCCCCCCATCATCACCCAGCGCCACAACCGCGCCCGCATGGAAAGGCTCCTGGCACGCATGACCGCCAAACGCTGAGGCCCGCCGGGAGACGGTCAATTTATGAATCAAGAGGGCGCGGCAAGCAGCGCCCCTACATGCCAGCACTCTGGGCATGCGCGATAAACGCCGGGTCATCCTCCCGTAGGGGCGCTGCTTGCCGCGCCCTCTTTTTTCGCGGCAGGACCGTCTTGTCCGCCGGGGTGAAAACCGCGCTTTTCAAAACCGCCGCGTCCCTGCTACAATGGGCGGAGTGGCCGCCCGGGCGCGCCGTGGGAAGTTCAACCTGCCGGAGGACGCGAGATGAAGACCCTGCTGTTCAAACTGCTGAGCTTTGTGGTGGTCGTGGCCGGGGCGGGCGTCATTGTGGTGGCCGCCGACCCGGGCGACTGGGTCATGCGGTCGGTGGAACTGCTGAACCGGATCACGGACACGGGCGCGGTGGCCGGGGTGCCCGTGGCCGCGTGGGTGGGGGCCATCGGCGGGGTGCTGGTGCTGCTGGGTCTGATAGGGCTGCTGCCGGAGCGCCGAGCGGGCGCGGCGATCACTTTCCGCACCGAGCGGGGCAATGTCTCCATCGAGCTGCGCCCCATCCAGCAGACCCTGGCCAAGGTCATCGGCGCGCTGCCGGAGGTCCGCCGCATCAAGGTGCGCGTCGCGCCGGACCGGACGGCCCGCAAGATTAATGTGCACGCCGCGGTGGTGCTCCAGAACTGCGCCGACGCCGGCCTGCGCCGCACGTCGGCCGTGGTGTCCGACTGCATCGCCCACACCGTGAGCACGGCCTTCGGCCTGGAGGACATGGTCGAGGTGAAGCTGAACGTGGTGGGCGTGCATGTGGACGCCAACAGCACGGCCCAGAAGATCCGCGACGAGGTGGAGTCCGACAAGGGCTCCCTGACCAACCGCATGGCCGTGGCGCTGGCGCGCCCCCCGCTGTCCGCCCTCACGCTGGACGACACCGTGGTGGTGGAGCGGCCCGCCCCGGCGGCCGAGGAGAAGAAGGGACCCGAGATGGAGGTGTTGGATTCCTCCGATCCGGCGGGGTTGGAGGAGGTTTCCGGCCTGGCCCCGGAGGACCGGGACTGATTATCATCATTCTGCCGCCCGGCGTGTTCACGTCCGGGCGGTTTCCTTTTTTAGGCCGGCGCGGGAGCGAGATGGCGTCGCTTCGCTCGCCATGACGGAAATCTCCGCGTTGTTGCGAGACGGCTGCCCTGGCCTGCGCGAGAACGAGATGGCGTCGCTTTGCTCGCCATGACGGAAATCTCCGCGTCGTTGCGAGCCGGTCGCCCCGGCCGGCGCGGCAATCTCTTGTCGGAAGGACTCCGGCCGGGCGCATTTTCTTGGTAACGGACCCGCCCCACAGGTTGCGTTTGGGGTGCGGTTCGGCGCACAATATGATGTGTTCCGGTCAAGACGCGTTCAATATGTCGTATGCCGCCGCCGGTATTTGGGGTGGCTCCGGCATAAACCGCCTGAGAGGGATAATGGCCGCATGAGCCAGGAAATCATGATTGAGGCTGAGGGCCTGACCAAGTATTACGGCGCGATTCCCGCCGTGGAGGACGTCTCCTTCCAGGTGGGCAAGGGGGAGATCGTGGGGTTTCTCGGGCCCAACGGCGCGGGGAAAAGCACCTCCATGCGCATCCTGACGGGGTTCACCCCGGCGACGCGGGGGCGCGCGCGGGTGGCGGGGTTCGAGGTGCACGACCAGCCGCTGGAGGTGAAGCGGCGGGTGGGCTACCTGCCGGAGAGCGTGCCGCTGTACGAGGAGATGGTGGTGGAGTCGTTCCTGCGCCATGTGGCGGTGGTGAAGGGGGTGCCGCGTTCGGCGCGGCGGGCGGAGGCGGACCGGGTGATGGAGCGCTGCGGCCTGACGCACATGGCGAAGCGGCTGACGGGGAACCTGTCGAAGGGCTACCGTCAGCGCGTGGGGCTGGCGCAGGCGCTGGTGGGGAGCCCGCCGGTGCTCGTTTTCGACGAGCCGACGGTGGGGCTGGACCCGGGCCAGATCGTCGAGATACGCAACATGATCAAGGAACTGGGGCGCGAGCACACGATCCTCCTCAGCACGCACATCCTCCCCGAGGTGACCATGACCTGCTCCCGGGTGATCATCATCCACCGGGGGCGCGTGGTGGTGCAGGACAGCCTGGCCAACCTGACCGGTGAGGGGAAGCGGCCCCTGGAGGAGGTCTTCATGCGGGTGATCGCGTCGGAGGAGCGCGGCGCGTCCGGGGGGGGCGCGGCATGAGAAACACCTGGGCCGTCTGCCGCCGCGAGTTTTCCGCCTTTTTCCTGACGCCCGTCGGGTACATCGTGACGGGGGTGTTCGCCCTCATTTCCGGGCTGGCCTTCGCGCTGTCCCTGTTCACCTACGCCAAGATGTCCGTGGACCCGACCTCCTACGGCTACTCCACCGTGCCGGACTTCGCGGAGACCTTCCTGAGCCCCTATCTGGTGTTCACGGGAATCTGGATCATGTTCCTGTCGCCGCTGATCACCATGCGGCTGCTGGCCGAGGAGCGGCACCGGGGCACCATGGAGCTGCTGCTGACCTGGCCCCTGCGCGACCGGGAGATCATCTTCGGAAAATACCTCGCGTCGCTGGGCATCCTGCTCGTGCTCATGCTCATTGTCTCGGTGCACCTGCTGGTCGTGTCCCGGTTTGTCGCGCTGGAGCCCGCGGTGATCATCTTCGGCGTGTGCACCGTGTGGCTCATGGGCATGGCCTTCCTCGCCATCGGCCTGTTCGTGTCCGCCCTGGCGCGCAGCCAGATCACGGCGGGCATTGTCACCTTCGGCGGGTTCCTCCTGCTGTACATCCTGGGCAACGTGGGCGAGAAGCTGCCCGCGGCCAACCCGGCGCCCGCGGCGTGGCCCGAGACGGTGCGCACGGCTTTCGGCGGCGGCTACGCCCTGTTCCGCGGGCTGGTGATGGAGCTTGCGCTGGACAACCACGCGCGGGACATGGCCCTGGGCGTCGTGTCGCCCCCGGACATCGCGTACTATCTGCTGGTTTCGGCGTTCTTCCTTTTCCTGACTTTCCGCGCGCTGGAAAGCCGCCACTGGAGGGGCAAATGATGCGGCGGGCGCGGCAGCTGGCGGGCGTGTTCTCCATCCTGTGCGCGGTGGCGGCGCTCAACGCGGTCTTCTGGGTGTCCGACCCGTTCTCCCTCCCCGTGACAGCCCCGCTGGGGCTGTCCGCGGCGCTCGGGCTGGCGTGGGCCGGGCTCACCCTGTTCTCCTACTTTGTGCGCGGGGCGGCGGAGGAGCGCTCGCTCGGCGGCCTCAACGCCGCCGTGTCCACGGCTGCCTTTCTGGGCATCTGCGTGGTGGCCTACCTCTTTGTGCAGTCCTGGGACGCGAAATGGGACCTGACGAAGGAGGGGCGGCGCGACCTGTCGCCGCTCACCGCGCAGGTGCTGCGCAACATCACGCAGCCCGTCGAGGTCATCTGTTTCTTCCTCGACGTGGACGACGAGCTGGTGGTCATCGCGCGCGACAAGACGCTGCGCTTTCTGGAACAGTGCCGGAAACTCACCGACCAGATCCAGGTGGAGGTGCTCGACCCGACGGTGGAGCGCGGGCGGGTGGAGGAGCTGAAGATCACCCACGCGTCCACGCAGGGCACCGTGGTCGTGCGCGCGGGCGACCGCCAGCGGGTGATCACCCTCTCGGGCGGCAGCCCGCGCCTCGAGGAGCGCGAATTCACCAACGCCCTCATCAACGTCCTGCGCGACACGGAGCCGAAGGTCTCCTTCCTTGGGGGGCACGAGGAGCGCGACCCGGCGGGGCAGGACGAGCGCGGCCTGTCGGGGCTGGTGCAGCTTCTTACGGGGGAGTCCTTCGCCCTGGACCGCCTGAACATCAAGCTCGCCCAGCCGGAGATTCCCAAGGACGTGGACGTGCTGGTGATTGCCAATCCGCAGACGGACCTGCACCCCCTGGAGATCGAGGCGTTGGACGCCTTTGTGGACGCCGGCGGCCGCCTGCTGGTGCTGATGGACCCGTGGCGCGCCGCCCCGCAGGGCGCGGTGTCCGGGGAGCAGCTGCGGCCCTGGCTGGCGCGCCGCTTCGGGATCACCGTCGGCGGCGACCTGGTCATCACCGACGCCTCCTCGAACAAGTGGCAGGCCGAGCTCTCCTATGACGGGAAGCCGTTCGAGGGCGTGGACGCCGGGTTCATGGAATACCAGGGCTGCTACCACAAGGACCATCCCGTCACCCGGGGCTTCGACCAGACCATGCTCCTGCAGGCGCTGCGCAGCGTGCGGCTGGCGGAAAAGCCCCCCGCGGGCGTGTCGGGCGTGGAGCTGCTGCGGACCACGCCGGATTTCTGGGCCGAGACCGACACGGCGAAACTGCTGGAGACGGGCCAGGCCAAGCGGGACGAGGCGGACGCGAAGGGTCCGATCCCCGTGGCCGCGGCCGTCCAGGTGCGGGTGGACCAGGAGAAGAGCCCGAAGGGCAGGGGGGACGCCCGCGTGGTCGTGGTGGGCGACGCGGACTTCGCCACGAACGGGCAGGTCACCGTGCCCGGCCACCTGAACTTCCTCATGAACACCTTTGCGTGGATGAACGAGAGCGAGGAGCTGATCGCCATCCGCCCGACGGGGGCCGAGGCCGCCCCCCTGATCCTCACGGACACGCAGCGCCGGGCCGCGGCCTGGGTCGCCGTCATGTGCCTCGTGCAGGCCGTGGCCGCGGCGGGCCTGCTGGCGCGCGCCCTGCGCGGGAGGCACCAATGAAGTTCCGCTCCACGCTCCTGCTCCTGCTCGCGCTGGCCCTGCTCAGCGGCGTCTACTGGGGCATGCGCCAACGCGGCCGCCGCACGGCGGAGCGGGCGGCCGAGGCCGCGCGGCTCTTCGACTTTCAGGGGAAGGATGTGCGCCGCCTGACCCTGGCCCAGGTCGGCCAGCCCGCCGTGACCGGCGAGCGCGGCGCGGACGGCGCGTGGCGCATCACCGCGCCCAACGACACCATCCCCCCGCTGCAGATGCTGTGGGACCGCGTGGCGGACAACCTCTCCACCCTGCGCAGCCAGCGCACCGTGGCGGAGACGCCGGCGGACCCCGCGGAGTACGGCCTTGACGTGCCCGCCCTCACGGTCACGGTGGAGGCCGGGGACGCGGCGCCCGCCACCGTGGTCTTCGGCGATGTGGAACCCACCCAGCGCCACCGGTACGCGCGCCTTAACGGCGGGCCGCTCCTCCTCGCGGACACGCGCGAGTTCTTCGAGGTCAACCGATCCCTGGAGGAGCTGCGCCACCGCTTCCTGGTCGAGGACCGCGAGGCGGACATTCTGGAATTCCGGTTCGCCTGGATCTGGACCGGCACCGACGCGGCCCCCCCGGAGGACCAGCCCGCCGTCGGCGAGGAGTCCACCGAGGTCGTCGTGCGGCGCGCCGCCGCCGGCGAGCCCTGGCGCCTCGAAGCGCCGCTGGACGCCATGGCCGACCAGGAGAAGGTTGACGAGGTGGTCAAAGAGGTGCAGTTCGCCGTCGGGCGCGAGTTTGTGGACGCGCCGGAGAACCTGTCGGACTACGGCCTCAGCCCGGCGGCCGCGCGGATCACGGTGGTGGACGGCAAAAGCGGCCGCGCGCAGAACATTCTTCTCGGCGCCGTGGACGGCGAGAAGGGGGGCGTGTGGGCCCAGGTGGCGGGCCAGCGCGCCGTCTTCCAGATGGACGCACAGATCATGATGCTCCTGCCGCGCAAGCCCGATGCCTGGCGCGAGACGCGCCTGATCACCCGCCGCCTGAGCGAGCTCAAAAAGGTCGAGTACCGGCGGGGGGAGGAGACGCTTGTGCTCGAACGCGGCGCGGACGGGGCCTGGAGCCTCACGGCGCCGGCCCTGCCGGAGGTCAACCAGTTCGCCGTGTCCGGGTTCCTCGCCGTGCTCAAGGAGAGCCGGGGCGAGCCGCTCGACGTTGCCCCAGAGACCCTGCCCGGCGGCGTCGCCCCGCAGGTCTCCATCACCCTGTCCCACGACGACGGCGCAACCGCGTCGCTCTCCCTCTGGCCCAGCCCGGACAACGCGTCTCTGTGGTACGCCACCCAGGACAGCGGCGGCGTGGTCGCGCTGCGCGGCGTGGCCGTGGACGCGCTGCTGCTGACAGCGGACAAATTCCGCTCCATGGAGCTGCTGCGCTTCAACCGGCCGGATGCGGAGGTGCTGGAGTTCCAGTTCGAGAACCTGGGCGCGGTTCTGGAGAGGCGCCACGGCCAGTGGGTCGTGACGCGGCCCGAGACCCTCCGACTGAAGAACCAGTCGGACGCCGAGGCCCTGCTCGCGGCGGTCAGCCCCCTGCGCATCACGGGGCTCGCGGCCCCGGAGGCGCCGCGCGACCTGTCCGTCTACGGGCTGGACAAGCCCGTCTTCACCCTCTATGTCCGCATGGCCCCCGTGGCGCCGCCCGCGGCGGGCGAGCGCATCGGTCCCCTGCGCATCGGCGGCGTCTCGCCGGAAAATTCCCGGGAGCGGTTTGCGACCCTGGAGGGCAAGGCGGGGGTGTTTCGGGTGAGTCAGGACGCGGTGGACGCCCTGCGGGACGCCCTTGAGGGGTTGGAGGAAGTGCCCTCATCGTAGGCGGTTACGGCGAGGGCGCGCGAAGTTTTGCGCGGCGGACAGGAATTACTTTACACTGAAATGCGAAATCTGCCGATATGCTCCGTGGCATTCGGCAACCTAAATTCAAGCATCATTTGGAATTGCAGGCAACTTCTCTATTGACACTTTGGCCCGGCTGTGATATAAAAACGGAGTGGACAACGGGAAAAATGTGCCATGACAGGTCGGTCGGCAGACGAAAGGATGCCAGCGGACGTGTCCGGGATTTGTGTTCCGGGCGCGTGCGCGCCGCCGTGCAGCCGGGTTTTTCGGCGGCGGCGGGTGCCGGCAGGGTGTTACGAAGCATTGGCGGCCCCCGGCGCGCACCGCAGGTGCGGCGGCGCGCGGGAACGCCTTTCTGGGAGAGTGGCGTGGTGAACACACGACTTCGCGCGACAATCAGAGTGGCCCTGTGGGGTCTTGTGCTTGTGGGACTGGCGGGGTTCCTGGTGGCACGCGCACCGGGCGTTCTATCCCAGGACGCCCGGCGGGCGGAACCCATGCGGGTCGCCTTTGCGGGGAGCGACGCGGCTCTGGCGGGCCTGGTCTCGGCCAGCCTCGCGCCCGGCCAGATTGACTGCCTCCTCCCGCCCTACCAGGTGAGCGTTGAGCTGAGCGTGTCGCCGAACCCCGTGACACCCGGCGGCAGTTTTCAGCTGCTCGCCCGGGCGTTCTCACTGCCCAGCCGCATCCCCGTCCGCATTGAGCGCGCGCGCTACTGGTATGTCAAGGAGGACGTGGACCTCTACCGCGCCTGGTTTGCCGACCGGACCGAGCCCAAGCCCAACCCCAACGCCAACGCCGTGAACCAGACCCCCGCAGGCACCGTCGCCGACCTGCCCACCGTGACGGGGAGCATCGCCAACGGCGGCGACTACGATGTGATCGTTGAGGCGGTCATCATCATGCCCGACAGCACGACCCAGATATGCCGCGTGGACCTCGTGGAGGCCATCACCGTCGCGGAGGTCGCCACGGCGGACTTCACCGCGGAGGAGTACATCACCGACGCCGCCGGCCTGGTTCCGCTGAACGACTGGGTGCCCCTTTTCGGATTCACCCTCAAGTGGAGCAACGAGAATGAGCCCGCGCCCCGCGCCCTGACACGCCTGAGTTTCCGCCTGAAGAGAGACCCGGTCTCCATGACAGACCGCGGCTACATCAACAACATCTCCCCCCAGGAGAGCGACTATCTGATTTTCTCCGTCCATCAGGTCTTCAACCTGGACGGCGACGGCCTGCCTTCCGGGGACAACGTGCAGGTGGGTTTGCCGGACATTCCCGAGGTGGTGGCCTATTCCGAACCCCTGTATGAATGGGACAGCCACGGCTGGCCGTACGACATGCCGGCCTTTAGCGGAAACACCGTCGCCCCCAACGGGCTCAAGTACAACATCAACGACAACGTCTACAACCTCAGCTTCATTTACGACAGCACGGACCCGGACTTCCCGGTGGCCGTCAACAATCCGGGCAGCGAAATTTTCGGGTCCACGGCGCCCGGCCCCTTCCGCCCCGAGGGCGAGTGGATCACGACCTCGCCGACGGGCAACAACTATGTCGTGGCCGTGCGGCTGTCGTCCGCCTGGCAGACCGGCACCTCCCTCAGCATGGAGTTGACCAACGTTTGCATGCAGCCGTATTACGTTGACCTCACCACGGGCGAGGTGCGGATGCAGACGATGCCCCTGGACGATGAAGGGGTTCCGATGGACACCTTCTCCCCGGACTTCTTCAAGGGGGAAACCCTGGCGCCCGAGGAGGCGTACTCGTCGAGTTTCGGCGTGTTCGACGTGCGCGGCGGCGTCCTTCCCATGCGCTACAACAGCTGGAACGACCAGCCTTCGCTCTACACCCCCCTGGAGCAGTTTGTGCGCCCGCGCTGGGACCTGGCCACGGCCTCCCTGCAGGCCCTCATCGGCGAGGCGGTGGACATGCGCCAGCTCTTCTCCGTGGAGTCCTGGGTGCCCCTGCTGGGCATGGACGCCCACGGCCTGCCGGGCGTCGGCGGAATCCCCCAGCCCACGTCGCTGCACATGGCCATCACGGACGTGGGCGGCGACCCCTTCGGCCCCCCCGGCAACGGCGGCCTCGGCGACCCGAGCGAGAGGCTGGAAAAATTCACGACCGTGGGCAGGGTGGACGCGGAGAACGCCACCGGCGAGGACTTCGCGTACAACGGCCTCTGGCTGTGGCACGACACCAACGGCAACGGCCAGTTTGACCCCCCGGCGCCCCGCGGCACGCTCGGCATCCAGTTCACCGACTACCCCATGTATCCGTATCTTCCGGGCACGTTTGGCGAGACCCAGCCCATACTTCCC
>Ga0123328_1003590_pt1 | contig 13165 bp, 9 predicted proteins | sample BioC12SIPDNA_2_FD_89702 | JGI IMG/M metagenome (GOLD analysis project Ga0123328, IMG submission 89702) | Anaerobic biogas reactor microbial communites from Washington, USA - Biogas_R1_A C12 SIP DNA | ecosystem: Engineered > Bioreactor > Anaerobic > Unclassified | place: Washington, USA...
CGAGCAGAGAGAACGCCATCGCCATGCCCGGCTCGAGACGCGTCAGGCCGAGCGACTTGACCGGCAATACGAGGCTGTAACCGGTCACATTGTCCCGCCGGTCGATGGTCAGTTGAGCGTTTTCGATCAGTCCTATTTTCTCGCCGATCTGGCTGCCCTGCCGGAAGAGCTTGGGGCCGGACGCGGTGAGCGCCGCGGTCAGTTCGGTGAACTGTCGCGGCATCGGGCCGCCGAGCAGCAAGGTCTGGAGGGCCACCTGGAGCGAATCGCCTTTCCAGAGGGCGGCGTCCTCGAAGTTTTGAAAATGTGCCTCATCAGGAACCTTAGCCGTCAGATAGATACTGTCGGTGTCCCACGCGACCGTAAACGACGGTCCGACTTTGTCGGGACGGATGGATCGTTCGACGACGAGTTCGTCGAGACACGCCTCGCCACGGGCGGGTTTGGTTCGATCGTTATTCTCGATGGAAATCGAGTGGAAAGAGAGCGGGAAATCGAATTTGCCGTCGGCGTTGCCGTCCCAGTGGCTGTCGGGTTTGCGATTGGCCAGATCGAGGGTGACGGTGATCCACTGTTTTCCGGGCACGCCGGTGACGCACCAGGCGAACAGTTCGCCGGTCTTATCGATCAGGCGCACCCAGACCATGTGTCCAGAACCGTCGCCGCACATGCGGAAGCTGAGCTTGCGGGCGTCGGCAGGCAGTTCGATGCGTTTGACATAGGAGCAGTCGTTGATCTGGTTCTTTACGCCTTTGAAATCAAAAAGGAGTTCCGCGGCGCCGTCTTTGGTGACCGACGGTCGGGCGACGTGCCGAATGGCTGTTTGAGGGCCATTATTCTGACCCAGGACGCCCCAGCCGTCGACCGTGGCGAAGGTATCGAGTTCGCGGACGGCCATCGCATCCTGCTGGTTGAAGTGGATTTCATGGGGTTTGACGGATACGGGCGAGGCGAAGGCCATCTGCCTGGGCAGATGGATCCGCGTGCTCGTGGGGCGTTTGGACTCGGGCATCGGGTGGACCTTGACCTCGGGCAGAACGCGGACGTTCGACAGGTCGCCGACGATCAGCCAGGGCGTTTCGCCGACGGTGGCAAAGAGCTGGTCGGCGATGAACGGTTCGCCGTCGTGTCGGGCCAAGGAACCCCAGGCGCGGGAGATCGGCGCATGGCCGACCTTCTGGAACTCAAGCGGCGCGGGATTCGCCTGCGTGGTTTTCAGAACGACGCGGCGAAGATCGTCGGACGTGCTGCTCCAGACGGCCAGGACGTCCTTGCCGTCCCTGCGTTTGAACTTCAGGACGTACGCGTTCGGATCGTTGGTTTCGACCCGGCCGAGGAATTCTCCGGTCGCGACGAGGTCCGCGACGTCGCGCAGGCCGAACCAGGCGGGTTTGGGCATGAAGTCCTGGTCGATCAGGCCCCAGTGGGCGTCCGCATTGTCCGGGGTGTATCCGACGTCATTCTGAAAGTCGTACCAGTAGATGCCCGCGAGTCTCGGTACGGTTCGGCCGAGCAGGTACATCCGGGCGATGTAGGGCAGGACCTTGTCCGGCGGCGTGCCGTCGGCGAGGACGTGGGTCGGCCAGCAGGTTTCGGTGATGTAGAACGGGATCTTCCTGTTCGGGCTGGCCTTGGCCAGTTTGGCGTCGGCGAGCTTGATCCACTCGATCCAGCCTTCGGGGGAATAGCGTTGAGCGCCGGCGTTGTGAGGATAGGCGTGGATCGACACGGCGTCGAGGTACTCCAGACCGCCGCGTTCGATCAGCTCATCGAAATACCCGTCGATCATCCAGCCGCCCTGGACGACGGCGTCCGGGTCCACGGCTTTGATGCGGGGGTAGACGTATTTGATCAGCTTGACGTAGTTTTCGATCGACTGGCCGACTCGCGGAACTTCGGGCGAAAACCCGCCCAGATACGCGCCCCACTCGTTCCAGACTTCATAGTGACGAATGCGACCCTTGAAGTGGCCCACGACGTATTCGCAGTATTTGGCGAAGCCTTCGCGCGATTCGTCGGTCACGGGCGAACCGCCTCCGTTGTAATATTGATTCCAGTACCCCAGGACAACGACCGGCTCAACGCCCGCGGCGACCGTTTCGTCTATCATCTTTTCATAGGGCATCTGATATTCGCCCTTTTTCTGTTCGACCGCGACCCAATAAATGTCTTCATAGAGCGAATTGAGGCCGCACTGCTTCATCAGGCTCAGCAGTTCGGGCATCGGCGCCTGGCCGTGCGTGAAATGGATTTTGGCCCCGACGATGAACCGCGGCGGCTCGCTTTGGGCCAAGCTGATACCGGCGGAGCCCAGAACAACGGAGGCGATCAAGGCGCAGAGGGTCGGTTTCATAGGTCTCCCATCGCTTGAACGAAGTCAGACGGCATGTACTATTCCCAATCGGGACAGAATCGACCGAGGTTGGCCGGATCGACCAGATCAACCTGGGGCAGCCACTGGACGTGCAGATCGGCGAAGAGGGAATCGGCACCCATCGCATGAAGGGCGGCGATCTCGGCCTGATAGGCCGTCAGGCCCGTCGTCCAGGCTCGGATGATCTGAAACGCGTACCACGCATGCTCGCTCATTTCCGAGAGGATGATCTTGCGGCTCGGCTGCCTGAAGGCGGAGAACGTGTACGGCGGACCCCATTCCGGATACCCCGGACCGGTTCCGAGCCTGGTCACATAGAAGCCCTGGGCCAGGGTGTCGCCTTGCGCGTAGTTGGTCAACGGCACGTTCATCGGCCCTTCCACGACCGCCACGGGGTTGGCTGGACACAGCAGTATCTTGGACCGGGTATTGGCGGAACGCCCGATTTCCGCTTCGTACGCTCCGCCCAGGAAATCATACCATTGGGCTCCGGAGGCGGTTATCCGATAGGCGGCGACCTGGTCGTTGTTGTCTTGTGCGAAAAGGCTGAAGAAGGCGCCGAGCTGCATGAGATTCGACTGGCAGGCGACGCGTTGGGCCTGTTCGCGGGCGCTGGCCAGGGCCGGGAGCAGCATGGCGATCAGTACCGCGATGATGGCCACGACGACCAGCAACTCGATGAGGGTAAAGGCGTCGATTTTTCGCATGCTTTGTCCTTTGGCTATCCGCAAACAGCCGTTGTCGTCAACGCCGTCCACTGGTTTCGCCTTCGAAGACCATTGCGTCAGCCGGCTGAACGGCCAGTGGACCGACCCAGTTCTCCCCTCCCCTCAGGATCCAGTCGACGCAGACGCCCAGGTACGGCTTGGGGTCGCGGTCGCGCAGGCACGTCAGGGCCGGCGTCAGGTACGGAGCGACATCCGCTCCGTCCTCAGCGGAGCACACGGAGATGTCTTTTCCGGCTTTGAGGCCCTTTTCGTAGATGGCCCGCAAGGCACCCAGGGCGGCGCTGGTGGTGACACAGAAGAGAGCGGCGTTCGGTTTGAGTTCGCCGGCGTCCAGCAGGCGTCTGACCGTCTCGCAGGCTCCGCGTATCGGCGAGTGGTAGACTCGGACGGGTTCGTCGAAGAGCGTTCCGGTTCCGCCGTGGGCGGCGAGCCAGAGCTGCCACTGGTCAATTCTCGCGCGGATGACCTGGTCGGGCGGCTGGGTGTTGAGGCAGTCGACGTGCCGATGACCCAGGCCGCCGAGGTGGTCCAGGAGCTTCTGGACCATCGACGGAGAGGTGATCCGCAGGGAAGGGATACCATGTTCGGACGTGTCCTGGCCGAGAATGACCACGGGCCGGCCGGCCTGCTTGATGCGCCGGATCAGGGACAGGGGGATCTGGTCGGACAACGGCAGCAGGAAGGTTCCGTCGAAACCCTCAATGGTGTCGAGGATGACGGCGTCGTCCCAGTGGCAGTATCCGATGACGCGGACGAAGCACTCTCGCTCTCGGGCCATTTCGTTGAGCCACAGGTGCCAGAGTTCGAGGTACGGGTTGGGATAGGGCGAGGAGAGCAGGGCGATCTGGACCTGCTTCCTGGCGTTGCCCCGGTCGCGTCGGACGGCCAGCCGCCTGTTGGGCCGGCGGACGAGCAGACCCTTGTCGACCAGATGGAGGATGGCCTTTCGGGCGGTCATGTGGCTGACCTGGGCTTCCAGGGCCAGTTCGCGTTCGGAGGGGACTTCTTTGAGGAGATAGTCTCCGTGACGGATCCGGTTCTCGAGAAGACGTGCAATGTATTCGTACTTTGCCATAGAGCGATTGTGATACTTTTAGGTGGCAATAGAACAAGTTGTTATATTTTCTTCTACTATAATCAAACTCGTTATAGCTGTCAATATCTGACCCTGAGAATACTCTCTAGCCATAACTTTAGGTTTTGCAGGAAGATAGGTCTTTACCCATTTATATCTCCCGACTGTTTCGGAAAGATGAGGGCCGTTTGCGGATTCGCAGCCGAAGAGCCTTCGACCACGTCCCAGCGGTTTCGGGGCCACATGCGTCAAAGCCGTCGCCTACCTGGCCGGCATCGCGAGGCGTTGTTTGGCTTCTGTGGCTTCGGGCTAAGGACGGGGGGCGTCTACGGAGGATCACTCCGGTCGAGGGAACGGGGGGCTCGCGATCTGAGCGGTCCGAGAAGGCTGCGGCACGGAGCACGCGGAAGACGCGGAGAAAGAACAGAAAATGAAAACTGAAAATACCGAGCAGCAAAATGCAAAATCCAGGTCCGCCACCCAGGGGCATTCTGCTTCTTCTGACTTCTTGCTTCTCGCCGGCGTTTGCGCGTGGTCCGGGTGCTTTGTGCCGGTCTTGTACGTTTGCTCGGGGTGCTGAGAAGCTGTGGCCCGGTCGGACGGTCTAGCTTGGGAGCGGGGTGACGGGGACTTTGGTGAGGTGCGGGAGGGCGAGGGCGTCGAACTGGACCTGTCGTTTGGCCATGCGGAGGAAGCCCTTGTTCATGCCGTGGACGAAGAGGGCGGTGGTCAGGGAACGGGTGCGGAAGAGGGACTTGATGGTGCGCTTCAGGACCCATGGGCACTCGGCGGCGGCGCGTCGGAAGAGGAACATGGCCTCGTCGAGCTGCCGGGCGGTCATGCGTTTAGGCTCAAAGACGGTGTGGATGAAGGTGTACTTGTCCCAGTCGTTGGGATAGTCGGCGGCGATGAGTCGGCCTTCCTGCTTGAATTCATCGTAGAGGTCGGTGCCGGGCAGCGGGGTGAGGTTGGTGATCTGGAGGATATCGACGCCCAGGTCGATGGCGGTGCAGGCGGCGTTGCGGATGGACTCGGGGACGTCGTTGTCGGCTCCGACGATGACGGCTCCGAAGACGGCGATGCCGGCCTTGTGGAACTTGCCGATCAGTTCCTTGTAGCGGCCCAGCGAGCGGCTGGCGAGGCGTTTTTGATATTCCAAAAGGTTCTGTTCGTCGAAGCTTTCGAGGCCGACGAGCATGGCGCGGCATCCGGCTTTGTAGGCCAGCCGCAGGGCTTCGGCGTCGTCGCCCATGTTGATGGTGGTCTGGCTGAACCAGAGGCGTTTCTTGCCGCGTTTGATGATTTCGCGGAGCAGTTGCTTGGTCCACTCGGCCTGCTTGGAGGAGAGGCCGAAGAAGTTATCGTCGACGACGAAGACGAAGCTCTTGGTGATGGCGTTCCACTCGTCGAGGATAGAGTCGATGGTGCGGCGTCGGATGCGGGCTCCGTTGACGCGGGTGACGGAGCAGAACTTGCAGCCGGTGGGACATCCGCGGGAGGTCTGGATGGAGGCGACGTCGTAGCGTCCGTTGACGGGTTCGACGGTCTGTCGGGCCTCGCCGTGGCCTTCGTGCAGTTCGGGGAACTTGTCGGTCTGGTATCGGGGCTTGAGGTTGCCCTGTTCGAAATCGCGGAGGATTTGCGGCCAGAGTTCGTCGGCTTCGCCGATGACGACGGAGTCGAAGTATTCGGCGGCTTCGTCGGGACAGGTGGTGGCGTGGATGCCGCCGAAGATGACGGTCATGCCCCGCTCGCGGCAGGCGCGTGCGATCTGGTAGGCTCGTGCGGCGCCGCTGGTCATGGCGGTGATGCCGACGAGGTCGTAGCGTCCGGAGGCGATGTCGTCGATGGTGTTGTCGGAGCCGAAGATTTCGTCGTAGATGTCGACCTGGTGCGGGGCTGGGGTGCACCGGGCGAGGACCTGCAGGCCGAGTTGCGGGATGCGGCTGCCGATGGTGTGGTAGCCCTGGCCGCTTTGGGATATCGGATTAACCAGCACGATACGCATGGCGTCTATTAGCCTCCAGAAGCGGGCCGGGGCCGTCCGGTTCCGCCCAAAACGGAGATTATAGCCGGAACGGGCGGGAAAATCGCGATAAAGTCGCCGGATCGGGGGGTAAAATGTGGGTTGGGGCGGGTTTGGCCGAACGGAAGTGCGGTATTCCCAAGGCCGGCCGGCGGTGATATACTGGTTGGTTAACGAACGGCAAAGCAAAGCGGTTCAAGCGGTTACCGCACGAGGGCGAAATTGGGCTCGCAACCGGCAGGACAATTGCGTCTGCGTCCGATTTTGGAGCAGTCGGAGGGGACGGAGGCCCGCGATCCGGGCGGTCGGCGGCGTTTGGCGCTGGGGCTGGCGGCGGTGGCGGTCGGATTGGGGCTGGCGGCGACGTTCGTGGCGAAGCTGGCGTTGGTGAACCTGCGGTTTTTCCAGGCGAGCGGCGAGGTCCGGATCAGCGGGGTGGTCCCACAGCAGGAGTCAGCGGCGCTGATGCGTCATCTGGGGCGGATGTACCTGGCGACGGTAGACCTACCGGCGGGCGGGTCGGTGCGGACGATCGCATTGGCGGATCTGATTTCGGACGGCCGGCTGCGGATCACCACATCCGGGTCGCAGACGATCGGGTTGGCGGTTCGCGAGGGGTCGTGGTCGTCGGCTCGGGAGCTGGTGGAGCGGATCGGGGCGTCGACGGTCAACGAGTTTCAGAAGGCCAAGGGCCAGCGGATCGCGGCGGCGGACCAGACTCAGCGGGATAGGATCACGGCGCAGCAGTCGCTGCAGGCAAGGCAGAAGGAGTTGATGGAGAAGCTGGCGGCGGCGGCGGAAGGCCGGGCCGACGGCGGAGAGCTGGACCGGTCGATCGTGGAGTTGGGCAAGAAACTGCAGGGCTCGCTGGCGGGGGCGGCGGAGCTGAATCGGAGTTTGGGCGGGATCCGCGAGGCGATCTATCGGGCCGAGGCGGAGATGGAGAATCCGACGATCAACGTGGACCCGGCGGTGATTCAGCAGACGGCGATGGCGGACAAGCTGTTCGCGGGCGATTACCGGATGCTGGGGGTCAAGCACGCGGCGTATCTGGCGGGGTTTCGGGCGGAGTTGAGCGAGGCGGGCGGGGCGTTGACGCGGCTGGAAAAGCACATGCAGGGCCTGTCGGAACGGGTGGGCAAGCAGTTGGTGCTCGATCTGCCGGGCGAGGTGGCTGACGATCTGCTGGAGTTGAACCTGTCGGCGGAGCTGCTGGAGACGAATCTGGTGGGGTTCCGGGAGCGGTGGCGGCAGTACGAGCAGAAGCTGGTGGAGATGCTGGCGGACGGCCAGACGGCTGATTACGACGGGGCGCAGACGATCCTTTCGCAGGCGAGGCAGGAGTTGACGCAGCGGTGCGGCGAACTGGCTGGGCAGATTCAGACGTTGTTTGAGCGGCTTCGAAGCGGCGGCGGCGCCGACGCGCGTCGGCCGGGCGGGCTGTCGGGCGCGACGGTGCGGAACGTGGCGAGTTCGGCGATCGCCCACGACGTCGAGCAGGTGTCGGAGGCGTGGACGCGGTTGACGTGGCACATCGACCGGACGTTTCCGGAGGCGAACGTGCAGTTGCGGATGTTGACGCGGCTATGCCGTTCGCTGCAGGCGCGGCTTCGGCATCGGCACGAGCAGGTTCGCGAGCAGGTCGAGGACCGCTATCGCGTGGCGGCCAAGCGGGAGGCGCGGGAGGAGTTGAACCGGCTTCAGGGGGAGTTTCACCGGCGCAGCAGCGAGGTGGCTGCGACGTACGAGCAGTTGTTGACCGATCAGCAGGCGTTGTGCGGGTTGACGGAGAAGTGGCCGGCGTGGCGGGAGTTGAACACGGAGCTGGACAAGCTGAACGTGGAGTTGGCGGCGTCGACGGCGGGTCTGGCGGAGATGGGGGTGGAGATCTGGCCGGAGCAGTTGGAGACGGGTCCGGTCGAGGTGGCGCGGATGAGCCGGGCAGGGGTGCTGGGCGATCATGAGAACGCGACGTCGGCGGGCGTTGGGCTGTTGGCGGCGCTGATCGGGGGTGCGGCGGTGCTGGCGGGCCGGCGGGTCGGCTGAGATCGGTCGATGCGTCACTCGTTTTTGGCGGGCTCTTCGTCCACCGGATCGACCAGGGCGATCAGCGAGTCGCCGGATTTGGGCGTGGGGCTTGAGTCGCGGGTGAAGATTCTCATTCGGCCGTTCTCATCGATCAGGAACATCGGCAGCGCGGTCTGGCCGTAGTGGTCCTTGAAATCGTCATATTGGAATTCGCCGGTGAGGCGGACCTTTTTGACCACGGCACCGGCGCGGAAGCGGCGGGTGAGGTAGCTATAGGTGGCTTCGGGACCGAAGAGGATGCGGCCGTGGAACTCGAGGGCCTCCTGGACGTCCACCTTCCGGTCGCGTTCGGGCATGAGTTGATGGACCTCGGCCCGCCCGAAGGCGCGGGTGAATCGCAGGGCGGCCAGCGAGTTGACCTCGGAGTTGGAGCTGAGGGCCAGAAGGCGGCCGGTCTCGGTGGCCTCGGCTTCGGCGGCGACTCGTTCGGCAAAGACGCTCTCGTAGATGGCGGGCAGTCCTTCCATCCGGGCGGCGTGGACCTCGCTCCAGTTGGTGTCCACCAGGAGGACGAAGACGTTTTCCTTCTTGAGGGCCTGGGCGATCCGGCGGGCCCACGCGTGGGCGCCGAGCATCAGCACCCCTTGCGGCGCCGGCTGGGCGATTCCCAGCCACCGGGCCAGCGGGGAGGCGCTGAGGCCGTAGAACGCGACGGTGCCGGCGATGACGAAGAAGACGATGGGGGCCAGCCGTTCGGCGTCGGGATAGTCCGGGGCCATGCGGAGGGCGAAGATCGAGGCGACGGCGGCGGCGACGATGCCGCGCGGGGCGAGCATGGCCAGGAATACCCGCTGACGCCAGTTGAGGCGTGAGCCGAAGGTTGAGAGGGCCACGGCCAGCGGCCGGGCCACGACGATCAGTACGGCCAGGAACACCGCCGCCCGTCCGTCGATCTGGGCGAAATCCGTCCAGGTCAGCCGGGCGGCCAGCACGACAAAGAGGATCGAGATCAGCAGGACCCGCAGGTCCTCCTTGAACTGGGCCACCTTTTCGATGGAGACGAACCGCTGATTGGCCAGGAGCACCCCCATGAACGTCACCTCGAAGAGGCCGGCTTCGTCCTGCAGCAGGTTGGCGGCCAGGAACGTGGCCAGTACAATCATCAGGGCCATCGGGTTGGTCAGGAAATCGGGCAGCAGATGCTGGCGGAGCATGACCACCATCAGGGCAGCGCCGATCAGGCCCAACCCCCCTCCGACCGCCAGCGTCCACGACAGGTTGACCGCGGCGATGGTGATCGGATGCTCGCCCGCCCCGTTGGAGACCGCCTCGTAGGCCAGCACGGCGAGCATGGCCCCGATCGGGTCATTGACGATGCCTTCCCACTTGGCGATCCAGCCGATCTGGCCCTTGGGCCGGACGTGGCGCAGCAGCGGGATGATGACGGTCGGACCGGTGACCACCAGGATCGCCCCCAGCAGCACCGCGATGGCTGGGCTCAGGTCGAGCAGCCACCAGGCGGCTGCGGCAGTGACCGTCCAGGTCACCAGCGCCCCCAGGCTCACCAGCGACCATATCACCGTTCCGGTCCCGCGGAGTTCGGCGATGCGCAGGCTCAGCCCCCCTTCGAAGAGGATGATCGCGACGGAAACCGAGACCAGCGGCAGGAGCAGTTCGCCAAAGAGCTCATCCGGATGGATCAGCCCGGCCACCGGTCCGGCGAGCACGCCGAGAATCAGCAGCAGGAGGATGGAGGGCAGGTGGAAGCGCCACGCCAGGTATTGGGCGAACACGCCGACCACGATGATGCCGACCAGGCTGATCAAGACCATCTGGTGCTGCACGTGAACCCCCTGTTCGACGGGCGGCCGGAACGGTCGGGCTCGGGGCTAGATCGTGATGAGGGCCGAGGCCCAGGTCAGGCCCGCTCCGAACGCCACCATTAGTATGGTATCGCCCCGGCGAATCTTGCCGTTGCGCATGGCCTCATCCAAGGCGATCGGGATCGAGGCGGCTGAGGTGTTGCCGGTCCGGTCGATGTTGACGTAGACCTTGTCGGAGGGAAATCCCACGTGCTCGCAGGCCGAGTCGATGATCCGCTGATTGACCTGGTGCGGGACGATCATGGCGATCTGGTCGGCGGTCAGCCCGCAGTTTTCGAGGGCGTCCTGGATGAGGAACTGCATTTTCTGGACGGCGAACTTGTAGATTTCGCGGCCGCGAAGCTGGATGTAGTGTTCGCGTTTTTCGACGGTTTCGCGGGAGGCGGGGCGTTTGGAACCGCCGGCGGGAATGAACAGCAGTTCCCAGCCGTCGCCGTCGGCGGCCATTTTGGTGTACCGGATTCCGCGGTCGGCCTGGTCGGTCGCCTGGAGCACGACGGCGCCGGCCCCGTCGCCGAAGAGGATGGAACTGCCGCGGTCCTGATAGTCGGTGAAGCGCGACATGGTCTCGGCCCCGATAACCAGGACGGTGCGGTAGACGCCGGTCTGGATGAACTGGGCGGCGATGCTCAGGCCGTAGACGAATCCGCTGCACGCGGCGGCCAGGTCGAAGGCCCCGCAGCCGGCGGCGCCGAGTCGCTGCTGGACGAGGCACGCGGTCGAGGGCAGGGGCATTTCGGGGGTGAACGAGGCGCAGATGATCAGGTCGAGGTCGGAGGGTTGGATGCCGGCGTTCTCGATGGCGGCGCGGGCGGCGTGGGCCGCCAGGTCCACGGTGGACTCGTCGTCGGCGGCGATCCGCCGCTCTTTGATTCCGGTGCGGGTGGTGATCCACTCGTCGCTGGTGTCGAGGAATTTTTCGAAATCGGCGTTGGAAAGGACTCGTTCGGGCAAATAGCTTCCCGTACCGATGATGGCGGCGCGTTGTCGAAACGTCATCGTCCGTGCCTCACGTTGGGGTCAGTTGGGCGGGATGGCAGCCGGCTCGGACTGCAGGAATTCCACGATCCGCTGATTGATGTTGCTGCGGCAGAGTTTGGCGGCCACCGCCACCGCGTTGCGGATGGCGCGGCGGTTACTCGAACCGTGGCAGATGATGCATATTCCGTCGACGCCGAGGAGCGGGGCGCCGCCGTATTCGCTGTAGTCGTGCTGTTGCCAGAGTTTTTTGAGGATGGGTTCGAAGGACTTGGCGAGGGCGGGATCGGCCGAACTGATGTCCTTGGTCAGCATGCTCACCAGGCCATCGGCCAGTCCCTCGATGAGTTTGAGGGCGACGTTTCCAACGAACCCGTCGCAGATCACCACGCCGGCCTGGCCGGAGAGCAGCGAGCGGCCTTCGACGTAGCCGACGAAGTTGATGCGCGGGTCGGCCTTGATCAGGTCGCGGGCCTGCTTGACCAGGGGATTGCCCTTGGCGTCCTCTTCGCCGATGCTCAAGAGGGCGACCTTCGGCGAACCGTCGACGCCGAGCAGGTGTTTGGCGTAGATGATGCTCATCAGGGCGTACTGGTGGAGGTGATGCGGTTTGGGCGCGACGTTGGCGCCGACGTCGCAGAGGATCATGGGCCCGCCGAAGGAGGGGATGACCACCGCGATGCCCGGACGCTGGACGCCCTTGAGCGGACGGATTTTCATCTGACAGGCGGCCACACAGGCCCCGGTGTTGCCGGCGCTGATGACGGCGTCGACCTGTTCGCCAGCGGCCATGACGGCCATTTTCGCGATCGAGCTGTCGCGTTTCTGGCGCAGGGCTTCGACCGGATGATCGCCCATCTCGATCACCTGGCTGGCATGCACCACCGAGAGGCGGGGATCGTCGGGCGAACCGAGTTCGCGGAGTTCCTCGCGGATTCGGTCTTCCAGTCCGATCAACACCAGTTGATCGTCGGAGCCGAGGCCGCCGAGGGCCTCGACCGCCCCGGCGACGATCTCCCGGGGGGCGTAATCACCGCCCATGGCATCAATGGCGATCCGCATCTTCAGGCTTCCTCGGATTCCTCGATCTCGATCCTCGTGGCGGGATTGACGTAGCCGCAGCCCGCACAGGCGGCGTGCGGCAGTTTGGCCGCGCTGCACTGGGGGCAGGTCGAGAGGTTCACCGGGGACAGCGCGTGATGGCTGCGACGCAGGCGTTTTCGCGACTTCGACGTTTTTCTTGCCGGTAACATGACACCAGACTCCTGTACCAAAAAAGACAACCGCATTTCGAGCCGGTTGTCAGCGGATACGAAATCGGCTTGCCTCTTGGCTCAGAGGGCAAGCCGAGGGATAAACCGTTAGTATCGCATTGGCTGTGAACCGCTGTCAAGCAAAAACCGCCGTTTTGCATCGCTCCGGGCGGGCCAGCGCCACAGACCGCCGACAACCAACAACGGTTATTATACCCCCCCTACCGGCGTTTGGCCGGGTCCGTGAAGCAGCCAGGGGACCAGAATTCGGAAGATCGCCTGCCCGATCAGGTTGGCGTAGACCGCAGCGAACAGGTCGTCGACGACAATACCCCAGCCGAACGGCAGTGCCTCGGACTGGCGGGATGGAAACGGCTTGACGATATCAGCTATTCTGAACAATAAAAACTGCGATACAGCCACAATGATGAGCGAGAGCGGTCCGGCGTAGGGGATCCAGAGCAGGGCCAGCCACATTCCCGCCGCTTCGTCCAGGACGAACGGTGAAGGATCCTTCATCAGGAAGTGCCGAACCGCCCATTTGCCGAGGGCCACTCCGACGACCGATCCGGCGATCACCAGAATGGCGGTCACCAGCCATGCGGTGCCCGCTTGGTCCGCCCCCAATGGGTAGGCGTAGGCGAGGAAGATCAGGGCCGCTCCGAACGAGCCCCACGTCCCCGGGGCGATCGGCATCAGGCCCAGCCCGAAAACCGTTACTAATAATCTCTTAATAACTGTCATCTGCCGCGGTCTCCCGTGGCCTCACGGGTGAGCCGCGACAGCGCGATGTACCGGGAGATATAGGCGATCATGGACA
>Ga0123328_1003593_pt1 | contig 13156 bp, 10 predicted proteins | sample BioC12SIPDNA_2_FD_89702 | JGI IMG/M metagenome (GOLD analysis project Ga0123328, IMG submission 89702) | Anaerobic biogas reactor microbial communites from Washington, USA - Biogas_R1_A C12 SIP DNA | ecosystem: Engineered > Bioreactor > Anaerobic > Unclassified | place: Washington, USA...
CTACTTGCAGGATGACAAAATGATCGTCTGGGATGCCATAACTGCGTCGAAGCTCTGCTCGTTTGTCGGCCCCTGAACGCGCACGCGACAGATCGATGCCGTTATAGATCCGAGCGAGTCGACGTTCCGCAAACACACCTTCCCGACGCCGACAGTCGCGAACAAAATCGCTGACGGCGATCATCTTGGTCACGGGAGCATACGCCAGGCGCTTGGCCATGCGTTTCCACGCGGGGGACGAATTGCCGCAATATCCCTCGGGACGCGATATGTGGTCAGTCAGGTAGACATTGGGGACGCCCAGTGACTTGGCAAGCCACGGATAGCGAATTGGATCCAAGAGGTGAAAGTGGGCGGCGGCGGGGCGATACTTGCGTAGGAGACCTGCAGTGTGGCGAAGCGCCCGGGTGGTTCCGCTGCCACTAAAATCGAGCGACTCGACGTACGTATTCGGCAGTTCAAAGAGGGGAGCCACTTCATCGGCAGGGGGCGAAGAGAATACGAGCACGCTCTCCCATCCGGCCTCGCCCAGTTGTGCCGACAATTCCCTGGCAAATGTCTGGAGACCTCCGACCACGTTCGCCCGGACGCCGAAAGCAGAGAATACTGCCTTCTTCCTATGCTGCTTCATCGTGTCCTACTGGGTAGTGCTATAAGGACTGTGGGAGTCCGATCCATGTCGCGTAGGGCAACTGAGAATCATTCTACTCGTTCGGGTCTTTTGTGGTTTTCCTGCCGATCAGTGCATTTCCGCAACTTGGAAACGCGGGCAAGTGTGCTCCGAACCAGGCGCGATTGAAAAGGACCGTGGAATTCCGGATGACTCCCTGAGGGAACCGGGCAACGTCCCAGAACTCTGTGGCAAAGCGGGTTAGCGGTTCAACGCCACAATCCTGGAGTGTCTTTGTCAGGAAAGGGATGTTTGCGATGCGTGCCAAAGGCGCTTGCCCCGGCTCGCTCCAATGGAACTCGATACCGGCCGGTGTCTTGATGATTTGAGACTTCGATTTCCGCAGCATTCGCACGACGCGGACAATCCCGGCTTCCAGAGAACTCGCATTGGACTCAATCACAACGATTGTCCCATTTGGGGCGAGAACTCGGCACAGCTCTTTCAATGCATCGGCCCATCGGAGTATGTGCATCAGAACGCCACGGCAGTGCACGGCATCGAACTGACCGGATGAAAACGACAGCTTCTCGAGCCCGCAGCACGTGTACTCGACCCGTTGCTCCAGGCCTTCCACTCGCGCCCTTTCTCTCGCGCGGTCGAGCATCGGTTCGGAGATGTCAACTCCCGTACAGTGGAACCCGCGTCGGGCAAATCGGAGCGTGTGATCGCCGATACCGCACCCGGCGTCCAGGATCCTGGCGCCTTTCGGTTGGTCAAGATATCGAAGCAGCCGGTCCATCAATACATCGTTGAACCTATCCAGTAACCGGTTTCCGCGGTAGGCTGATTCCCATACCTCGTGAACGCGTTCATCCTGGAACGCATCGTGCAGTGTGCTGTTTTGGCTCATGTGAGGGCTCCGAGGAACAAGACTCGACTGATTTTGCGTCCACTGAGGGAGAAGCTGTACAGGCCAGCTAGCCGACAAGACTCTCGCCGGCGGAATTGCATTCTGCGATCTGAAGTGGCTCAACATCCGCCGGCTGAGACAGATTCATCATCGATCGATAGCGATGGAAGTACGCTTCCCGCATATGATTCAGATTGAACAGAGCCTCGGCCCGTTGCCTCGCCAGCCGGCCCATACTTGCACAACGATCAGGATCGGAGATGAGTCGCGCGATCGATTCGGCGAAAGCCTCGTCGTTCCGCGGTTCGGCCAGCAGCCCCGTTTCATCTTCCGAAATAACTTCGGGCACACCACCGACTCGAGAGCCGATGCACGGGAGCGACGTCGCCATGGCTTCGATCAGCGTCAGGGGAATCGCTTCGGTAATACTGGTAAGTACGCAGACGTCCGCTGCAGGCAACAAGCGTTCGACGTCGCTTCGGTTGCCGAGAAGAGTGACGTGACCCTGGAGGCCCATGTGCGTGACGAGTTGCTCGATGGCTGAACGTTCGGGGCCGTCTCCGACAAGGACCAGTCGAACGAGCGGGTGTTCCGACCTTAGGCGGCTGATGGCGCGAATGCTGGTAGCATGGTCCTTCTCCACTGATAGCCGTGCCACCTGCATGACGACAAAGTGCTCGTTGCGCAGACCAAGCCAAGCACGTGTTTCCGCCCTGGTGCTTTGGTCGTTTCTGTACCGGCTGAGATCTCGGCCGTTGAAGATCACTTCGATACGGTCTGCCGGTATTCCCTCGTTGACGGTGAGAGCGTCCATGAGGCAGTGCCCGACTGCCACCATGCGGTCGGTCGCCCGCAAGAGCAATCGATTCATGAGAACTCGCTTCCAGGATCGCTCATCAGGATAGCGCCGGCCGTGCTCGGTGATCAGAATCGGGCACCTCCCCCCGAAGAAGCGAGCGAGACCTGCATGCCTGAACGGCCCGATATGATGAGCATGAATCAATCTGACGTCCTGCTCCCGGCAGAAGCGGGCAAGGCGCCGTGCGCAGCGGAAGTCGATGCCCGGCTGCCGATCGAGGACCTCAACGATTGTGCCTGATTCCCGAAGCTGCTCGCCCAATGGGCCGGCGCTGTCCAGGCAGGCAAACACGAATCGAAAATCGCCCGCCCCGGCCTCGGCAATCTCCTTGGCCAGCACTTCCGCACCGCCGACTTCCATGCTGAACAGGAGTTGGCAAACCGTGGGCAAGTGATTGCTGGAGTTCTCAGTCATCGTCGTCTCGTCTTAGCCGCACACTGGCGCCGGCTGCCGGCAACCGCCAGCAACCAACTGCCGATACATGTCTACGTGAGCTTCTGCGCTGCGGGCCAGCGTGAATTCCGCTTCAAGACGTTTACGTCCTGCCGATCCCATCGCTTGCGCTGCTGGCGTGTCGGCCAGCAGGCTCTCGATGGCGCGAACCATGCCGTCGACGTCCTGATCGTCAACGAGAAGGCCATTCACGTTGGGGGTAACCAAGTCGGGAACACCGCCGACGCGCGTTGCCACGACGGGGCGCGACCAGGCCATGGACTCGAGGATCACGTAGGGCAGGTTTTCGATGCGAGAGCAAAGCACAAACAGGTCTAACTGGCGGAAGAACTCGTCACGATCCATAAGACCCGCAACGGTAACGTGAGATTCCAGCTCCAGATCTCGGACTGTCCTCTCGATCTCCGATCGCTCCGGTCCGTCTCCGGCAATCAGAAAGTGAGCCCGAGTGCCGCTGTGCACGAGTCGAGATGCGACACGCAGGAACATGGAGTGGTTCTTCTCGGAACTCAGGCGGCCCAGGATGCCGATGACCGGCTCGGCCACGGATCGAAAGGGGCCACAGGTGGGATCGACCGACAAGCTATCCAACCGGATTCCCGAAGGGATCCACTTCAGTCGGTCCGGACGAATCCCCTTCTCCGACAACTTGCGTTCATAGAACCTGGAGAGGACGATAACGCCCTGGGCGCGTTTGAGTGTCTGGACCTCCAGCCAATCGTAAAAGCGTTCCTTTAGATCAGGGCTTCCAAGCCAGCCGTGCACCGTGCTGACCCACGGGCAGATTCGACCGAAGCGGACGGCGAGGCCGCCATGGACCGCCGCCTTGTAGCCCACGACGTGGACGCAATCGACATTCTGGTCGAGGATGTGTCGCCTGATCGCCCTGACGAGGCCCCATGAGAACGGTCGGCGAGTGGGAATCGAAGTCGCGGGGATGCCGGAATCCACAAACGCCTGTTGAACTCCATTGCCCTGGTTGTGGAGACGAGACTCGTGAATCAACGTGGCGGAGACATCGATCCGTCCGGTGTCGCGCAGACCGCAGGCCAGGTCGAGCGTGGCGCGCTCGGCACCATAGAGAGCACCGGTGTCCTGCATTACGAAAGCAACGTGCATTTGTTCTCTACTCGACACCGGCGATCGTCAATCGTTGTCGCTTTTCCTGCTCGTCCATCCGCTTCTCCATGCAGCAACCGGAGACCCACCATTTTGGTCGCTTCTTCCAGATCTCACGGGGTGACTGGGTCTTGATATTCCCGACGGGTGGCATGGAACTACACGTCTTGACGTCGCCGTTTGACTGCACCTGGAAGAGTGCCAACGCCGCACAACTCGCCTTCTTCTCGTGCGCCGAGTGGGCCTGCGTCGAGACCCGCAGGGCCGCGGGGTCCCGAAAATAGGCCATCATCACCTCCAGGCTCGGGACGGTGTTGGCGATCGAGAAGCCGTCATGCTTCATTTGTATCAGGCGTTCGACGGCCTTCACTGCTGCCTCGGGGTCATCCGGCCAGTTTTCGCTGTGCTTGTACCACTCCGGATCGTCGGCCGTGTTGTAGTTCTGCTCGATCGGCTGGAAGAGCACCTCCATCCCGTCCTGATTGGCATATCGGGCGACATCTTCCAACGCTCCGATATTGTACGACATGATGACCGTCTTCAACCGAATCGTGTAGCCGAGCCGGTGCTCTTTGCGGACTCGCACCAGTGTGTTGATCGTATTATTCGTTCGATCGAAGAATCCTTCTCTCCCACGGACTCGATCGTGTGTACTTCCGAGTCCATCGAAGGAAAGCGTGACTCGCCAAGGGTTGGCGAGGGCAAGGTTCTCGATTTTGGCCTGATCCTTCCAGAAGCCGTGGGTGAGCAACTCCATGAACAGGCCGCTCTGCACCCCGTGCTCGACCAGGCCGATCGTGAACGGTTTGAGGAGCGCTTCGCCGCCGGTAAGAGTGATTTGAACCGGGCCGAGCCATTGGCGGAAGTCGGTCAGGGCCGCGGCCCACTGTTGTTCCGTTGGTGATTCCTCCTGGCCGCGGTTCTTCCAGATGTCGCAGTGAACGCAGCGGGCGTTGCAGCGTTCGGTGAGGAGGAACTGGATTGCGGTGGGGCGGCACAACGACGCCAGTCTCGCGCCCCCCAATGTGCGAAGGCGATTGTTGACACCGTCATAGAGACGTTTGCGAGTCCAGCGAAGGTTGGTTGGGATTGCAGCCATGGCATAGCCTTTCTGTATTTCGTCGTATTATTTTGTCGATATCGATCTCGTGGAACTGCCCAGGATCTCTTGCCCTTCGCGCCTTACCGGTCCCAGTTTTCGATAGAGATTATCAATTCTGCGCCGATTGGCGGCCGTCACGATCCGCCGTGTTGCCGTTGACATCGCACCTTCTATCAGTCGCGTAAAGCGTCGTGTCGCCGACAGCTTCTCGCGAAGTCGTTGCACGGTGCTTGACTTCTTCCGCACGGGGTCGCCGAGTTCATCTCGGTAGTAAGCGAGTTGCTCGTTCTGCCATCGGATTCGTGCGAGATATTTATAATAATCCGACAGGGCCGGCGGTTCGTAGAAAACTCGCTGCTCGGTAACCCGAAAAGCGGTTCGCGGAACGAGCGTCTGCACGAATGCATCCTCACCCACGATTCCGCTGGGAATCCCGTCGAGCTCCCTTTCCTTAAGGGCCCGCTCGATCACGTCTCTGCGAACAGCATAGAAGGCGCCGTTAAGAAAGTCTTGGGCAAACGGTATCTGCAAAAAACCTGTCAACCTCTTGTCCAGCGGCAGACCTGTCGGTTGCGGTCGAAGTTCCGGGCATACAATAGAAACCGTCGGATTCTCAGTCAAGCACTGATACAATCGCGCAACGCACCCTGGCTCTGGAGCAATATCCCCATCGGAAAAGAACAGAACTAGGTTCTGGTTCTCCACAAAGGCCGTGTTCCAGGCTTCTGGCTTAGACGGTTTTGCCAGTTCGCGTAGTCGGAGATTCGGGACCGTCGCGAGAAGACCCTTCACAACCTCCGTCGTCTGGTCGGTACAACCGTTTGCGTAGACGACCACGTCGAAATCCACGCCGTCATTACCGGCGCGGATGGCCTGGACGGTTCGCGCGATATGATTCTGCTCGTTGTATGCCAACACGCACACACACGCCTGTTTCACGCGAGGAATCTCCAAGACCGTGCGATGACTTCTTCCCGACCCAACCCGGGCGCGGGTGATGGATCAGGCCCTGTCGGCCGAACTGTGCAAAGGCTCGTAGTGAGTTGAATTCCAGCTCTTGCCGGCGCGTCCTGAAATCCAGACCCAAAATGCCAGCCATGCGGCGACGTTGAGCATGACAAATGAAGCCACGGCAGACCCGAGTCGAGTCCGTCCCACGAAGTCGGACCGGACACCGACCAATACAGCACCGCCCGCAACGACCTGAATCCAAGAGAGAATACGATACACGCCTTGGTCGATAGCGAAACCAAGAAGAAGCACGGCAAGTAACAACCAGGGAACGGCAAGCCGCATCAGTTTGTGCGAGACAAACTGCCACCAGAGCCGGTTTCTCCTGGGACTAACGACTGCAGGCAGGAGGGCGACGAGCTGGAAGTTGCCTGAAAGCGTGCGGATTTTTCGGCGAAGTTCGGCTTGCGGCTTCTCGGGAAGCCGGTCGAAAGCGACTGCTCGAGGGTTGTGAGCCACTCGATAGCCCTGGAGAATGACTCGCATGGGCCAATAAACGTCGTCGAGGATTGTGCCGGCGGGCACACCATGGAAAAGATGCCGACGAACGGCACAGATCGCTCCGGTCACTCCAACCACGGAATCGAACATAGCTTCGTTTCGGCGGATCCATTTTTCGTATTTCCAATAGAGTCCGACACCCTGGAGGACGCCGTCTGTGGACTGCAACACAAGATCGCCGCTGACCGCACCCACTTGGGGATCGCGGAAGCTTTCGAGGAGCCGCTGCAATGCGTCTTCCTGCCAGCGCTGGCGAACGTCGGCAAAGGCAAGAACCTCATGCTTGGCCAGGTTGGCACCTTCCGAGATGGCTGCAGCCTTACCTCGGTTTTCAGAAAGCTGCAATACATGTACGCGTTCCAGATCTTCGAGCCGTTTCGTACAAGTGATGTGCCCCGGACCATCCACTACCAGGATAACCTCACCTTCGACTTGGGAATTGTCGAGCTGCTGCACCAACTCTGCGACGCGTTCGGCAATCCGCTCTCCTTCGTTGCGCGCGGCGATGACAAAGGACACGGATGGCAAAGTCACCCCCTCTTCGATACGCGACGAACCACGGAGGCAGGCAAACAAGCGGATTGCTAGTGGGTAGAAGAGATAGGTGTATGTGATGAGGAGTACACAAATCCAGAAGATGGAGATTTCAACGTGCATTTTCTTGCTGAGAATCTAGCGACTATCGAGCCGTATTCGTAAGGCGGCTACCACCGCACCAACAGAACAACCGCCAGTTTGCTGGCGATCAGGAACAGAACGCTCAAGCCGCAGAACTTTACGAAGAGAGAGGAGAACGGCGTGGTTTCTTCGCCCGCGAAGTTCCGAATGCAAACGGTTGTGACGGCCAGGACGATGTACGTGGGCATGGTGTACAAGTGATTCAACGCAAGGATCGCGACAGCGTAACCGCCCAACAGCGCGAGCATCATTGCGACTTGAGCCTGGTTCGACGGCTCAGAAGTGCCGGGCTGCGTCGCGAGGCTTCTGCGAATGGAGTAGAGTTGCCATGCGCCATAGCCGAATGCGCCGAGGAACAGCGTGCCTCCAAAGAAACCAAGTTCTGCAAAGGCCTGGAGAAGCGAGTTGTGACTTGCCCGGCCGACGATCGTTGAGAAAGAGTCTGGCCCTGCGCCAAGAAGCGGATTGGATTTGGCCAGAACCAGGGCAGACGTCCAGAATTGCAGGCGGCTCTGGCCGGTGTCCTCCAGAAATGCCGAGCCAAGCCCAGCCATCCGCGCTGTGGCGATCTTGGCGGCGACGAGGGGCAACAGGCACGCGCCCCAGAGCAGCCCTTTCTTCCCCCATCGCAGCCAGACGTAGGCTCCAAGTCCGACCACCAGCGACAAGAAGCCGCCTCGCGAATCCGTCAGTTGAAGAACGTAGATGTTGCAGCAAGCCATGCCAAGCCAGACTGGCCGGAGGAAAAGCGGTCGTGCCACGGCCGCAAAATGAAGGGAGAGGATTGTTCCCAGCATGGTCAAGACGGCGGTGTCGTTTGGGTCAAACGTCAGGCCGCCGATCGCACCAAGCCGCTGACCTCCCCTGTCTTCCCATACGCCTCCAATCGGTGACGAATCCGATCCAACAGCGAGGATTCCGTGATGATTCAGCAGGACCAGTAGCCCCAGCAGGAAGAGGACGCAGGCGAAGCCCTGTAGAAACCGCAAGAGCCGTTCGTGTGTATCAATGAGCCCCGTCACGAGCAAGTACAAGAGAACGGACTTGGCGAACTGAGTCGTCGAAGTCACCGTTCCCAAGTTGAGGACCTCGGAGACGAACGAGATTCCCAACAGTAGGCAGACGCATGCGGAAATCGGCGAGGTTCTCAGTGAGCGTTCGCTGATCTGACTCGTCCACGCACCAAAGCAGAGCACGAGCGCTGTGAGAATCACGATCTGGAACAGCGGCATTCCAGCCAGTCCCGGAAGCCATTCGGAAGGGCGAATGAAGTAGATCGCTGTCAGGAGAAGCAGGAACAACTGGCCCATGATGACAACGTGTGAACGTTCTCAGTCCCAGAAATGTGAGACGCCTATCAGATTCGAGATCGATGGGCTTCGATGACAGCGTCGAAAGTCGTTTGCACCTTCATCGCATGCGATTCCGCCGAGAAGTTTTCCAAGACGGTCGTCCGACCGTTCTCACCGAGCCGCTGGCGCAGGCCGGCATCTCGCACCAGCGTTGTGATCGCTGCGGCCAGTTGCTCCGCGCTGCCCGGTTCATGGAGGAGTCCGTTCTTGCCGTGCTCGACATACTCGGCCGGGCCGCCGTCGCGAGCAGCGACGACCGCCTTTCGCATAGCCATCCCTTCAGCGATAATCGTCCCAAAGGGCTCCGGCCGAACAGAAGCATGCACAACAATATCCAAATTCGCGAGTACGCGCGGCACATCGTCGCGAAACCCCGCAAAAACAACCTTGTCTGCAATGCCGAGTTCAGCCGCCTGCTCTCGGAGCGATTTGAGTCGAGTGCCAGACATATCGGGATCATCGCCAACAACGACAGCGACGCTGTGCGGCGACTCTGAAAGCACGGTTGCCGCGGCTTCCAGGAAGACATGTTGGCCCTTCCAATCAACCAGCATACCCACGATGCCGAACACGGGCGCATGCTCTCCGTTGCGATCGATTTGGAATTCCCCGGTGGCAGGAACCCGGTCAGGATCAAACAAAGACGTGTCCACCGGCTCGAATACGGTAGTCATGTGTTCGGGAGGACAGCCAATGTGGACAAGGTGTTCGGCCACCGCATTCGAGGCGACAAAGAACTTGTCGATTGGACGGGCCAGTATGCGAACAAGTCGGCCGCTCTCGAAGCCTTGGACTTTGCAGAAGAGCGGGACGTTCCATCGCCGGGCAAGCAGGGCACCTGTATTGCGAGAGAAGCTCACACCGTTGTTGAGATAGACGCCGTCGATCTTCAGATCGGAAAAGGTGCTCGCGATGCGCCCCGCAAAACCGACAGTAGGAACGCACCCTACAAGACGAGCAACGGGGCCGAAGCGTTTGGCGAGCGTCAGGCATGTCGAGGTTATGGTGTGACCTACACTGCCAGATGGCGACAGCGATCGGATGAACCTGCTGGCATGCTTTCCGTTACGCTTCACCATTCGGGCCCTGTCAACGACAACACGCTCGAATGCCCCGGTGTTCCGAAGGTACTCTGCATTGCTGTGGCAGGAGACGACGGCAACTGCCAAGTACTTCTTAGGATCCAAGTGACGCACCATCGTAGCGAGGGTCGTCAAGGACCCACCGAAGCTGGGCGTGCAGTCGATATAGTAAATTCGTTTCATGCACGTGCAAGCTGCAGAAGGCTGTTGAGGAAATCACGACAAAAGATGAATGCGAACGCTATGTTCCATGCCGCGCCGACGAGAATCGCCATGACTACGTAGATGGCGCTCGCAGTTGAAACCTCAGGAAAGGCCGCCACGAGACTCCAACGCAAGAAGACGAGGACGAGAAGCATAGAAATCGCGGCCAGGATGGAGGGGCGCAGGTGTTCCAGGAGGATTGAAACGGGAATGTCTAACGTTCTCAGCGTGATGAAGGCATAAGCAAGCTGTGCGGGAATGTAGATGGCTGCCCAAGGAATCGCCAAGTAATTTGGATTGCCCGAAGCTGCGGCCAGATAGAAGCCAATGGTCATCGTGACGGCACAAAACAGATTGAAAAACAGACCCCAGTGGGGCCGGCCTTGGGCCGTGTTGGCGTTGTGAGCGGGGCTGACAATCGTCGTGACAAGGAAGCTGATACACAGCAACCTGAACGGAAGAACGCTGGCCGCCCATTTCTCACCGAGGAGCCAGGGTATGAGATCTCCGCCGATGAAGATGGCGCCGCAGTAGAGGGGTAGAACGATAAACGCAATGAGTTCCGACAGTCGAAGGTAGAAACGGCTGAACGCGGCATGATCGTCCTGCAGCCGCGAGAAAACCGGGTAGGAAACACTGCTGATCAGGGAAACAATCTTGTCGTTGGGAATGACCGCTAGTTGCATCGCAAGGGAATACTGGCCCAGTTCACCCGGCGAAAAAGCGCGACCGCCGAAGACTACCGGTGCTTGGGAAACCACGTAGAACAGCGAGTTGCCCCCAACCACGGGCAGACCGAATCGCAAATAGGGAACGGTCTCATGATGTTGGAAGCGAAACTGTGGTCGCCAGCCGGACAGGTAGAAAAGCATGAGGAATGTTACGACGGCACGGATGTAGAAACCGCCGACGAGCGTCCAGACGCCTGCTCCCAAGTAGGCCATGAGCGGCATGACGATGCAGGCGACGCCCGCTGCGAACGCGTTGATGATACCAAACATCTTGAACCGCATCTGGCGTCTGAGGACACTGCTGGGGACGACAGACATTGTTCCGAGAACCAAGAGGCCCGCACTTGCCTGGGTCACGGGGAGTAGCCGCGGCTCCCGGAAGATCGCGACCGTCGGGTAGGCAAAGAGGAAGCACAGCAGCGAAAGAAGTCCTCCCCACAGTATCAGTGCCCAGAACAGGCTCGATAGTTCTTGGTCCGATACGTGCGGGCGTTGGATGACGGCCGCCCCGACACCCAGTTCATAGAAGATCTTGACATAGCCGGTGATGACAAACGCCATCGCCATGAGGCCATAGTCGTCTGGACTGAGGAGGCGAGCGACGACAATGGTTGCAATCCACGAAACCGCCTGAGTGGCAAAACTGAATGCCGTGAGCCACAGGCCCCCACGAAATGCCAGTTTGGTCATGGACATACGAGGGAAATCACTTATCATTTGATCACAATGCCCATGGGCGTCTTTCGATCGTCGCGCATGCCGCTACTCAGTGAATCGCGGTTTTTCCAAGATACTCCGTGAACCAGCATAGATTAGGGCTAGGTCGGTTCTCTGAACAACGATCTTGCTTTGCCAAGAAGTTACCATTCGCCCATGTGCCGTATTGACAGGTCGTAAGCGAATGACTTGAAGCAGCGGCCTTAGCCCAAAGAGTAGGTATAGACCCCAATTGAATCAAATCAACGTTCCGCTTAATTGTTGGTTTTCTTGCTAAACAACCCAAGAAAAGGGCTTTTCTCGCTGGGAAGGCTATACCACGAAACATGGAAACCAACAATTAAGCGGATCGTTGAATCAAATACCTATTTCCTTCTCCTCACCGCGGCGGCCGGCCGCGAAGCTTCATCGTCTCTCTCAGCAGTTCATCGCTCATCGTCTCGGTGAGCTTGTCGTTGCCGTTGCCGTTGCCATTCCCGTTGCCATTTCCGTGGCCGTTGCCATTTCCGTTCTTCTTGGTCTTGCCGAGGGCTTCGGCGAGGGCGGCGGAGGGCAGAGGGCAGGAGTCAGAGGTCGGAGGTCGGAGGTCAGGGGGCAGGAGGGGCTGACTCCTGCCTCCTGCCTCCTGCCTCGGGCCTGTACCGTGCTGAGGGAAGGGGACAGTCCCATTTTTGTTGCGCTGCGCATCACAAAAATCGGGACAGTCCCCCTGACTCCTGGCATCCGCGGGCTAGACTCCGTCCCCGTCGCTTGCGCCGAAGGGGGCAAACGAAATGGGGCGGGATTTCGATTTGCAGGCAACCATGGCCGGTTATCTGCCATCCGTTTGCAGATTCTGCGGCCGGTCGAACAATGCGATCAAGAGTTGCTGACCTGACCCTGCCCAGCGCCGCAGCCGTCGAGTCCCCTACCGATAGGGACCGATCATTCCATTATGTATGACGACCTCAAAATGTTAATAGCTGCCGGCCTAGAATTTTGTTCCGATAGCGTTCAATGGCCGTAAAATCCGGCGTAAACAGCACTGAGGCCGTTTGTTGCCTGCGCGGCATTTTTTGGGGGGGTGACGCATTTCGGTGGCCAGAGACTGGCCCGACGGACAAGTCAAATTGGCCGATTGCTCGCGGTGCTTGACTCGGCTGCGACGAGCCGTGTAGAGATACAGCTTAAGGGCCCGCGCAATTGCGGCACCCACAGGGGGGTAACCGGATATTTTCGGTGCAACCCGCTCGTTCGGGTGCCCTCCGATGGCAAACTGAAAGAACTGGCGCCTCCCACAACGACATTCTCTGAAGACTATCGCCCATGCAGTGTAGGTATTGCTCAGCCACCGGTACGAATCCCGACCGGCTTCCTCGGGGCTGGAAACGGACGGGCGAAGGTCATCCGGTGTGCGCCGAGTGTTGGTCATGCCCATGACAATGTCTTCGGCAGTGGCCATCTCGTAATCGGTGCCGGCCAACACACCGGTCGTGCCGTGGCCGGAAACGTTACCGTTGTGGTCGCATCGGTAATCCGACCAGGCTCCAGGCGGCTCCCGTGTGGCGGCCGGTCAGTCCGGCAGGTTGATTGCAGACGAAATGCTTCACAGAAAGTGCCCTTGGTGCCTCAGGGGCGTTGGATGAGAAAGACTACAAGACGATCAAAGCGATCATTGAGTCCTACGCCTATATCGCCGAGTTGTTAAGCTGCTCCTCCCCATCGCGTATCACGCGACCGCCGATTCACGCGGAGAGAGAAGGCGTACCGCCTTCTCTCTCCGCGTTTCCCAGGATTGTCCAGTCCGCCCCCCTTGGCCACCCCCTGGCCATCGCCACCCGCCGC
>Ga0123328_1003599_pt1 | contig 13144 bp, 9 predicted proteins | sample BioC12SIPDNA_2_FD_89702 | JGI IMG/M metagenome (GOLD analysis project Ga0123328, IMG submission 89702) | Anaerobic biogas reactor microbial communites from Washington, USA - Biogas_R1_A C12 SIP DNA | ecosystem: Engineered > Bioreactor > Anaerobic > Unclassified | place: Washington, USA...
ACGGCGGGATCGGCGTCATATGCGGCCTGACCCCGATCCTGGGCAACCTGCACCTGTTCCTTTCCCCGGAAATGCTCTGGAAAGGAGTTCCCGGCCTGGTTTTCGCCCTGCTCCTTTTCATCCTCATGCAACGGTATCCCCATTATCTGTTTCTGCCGATGGCTCTGGTGGCCGGAGTGGCCGGTTATTACTCGGCCTTTGCCCTTTCCGGGCGGCCCCTGGAGGCTTTTCGAAAAAGCGGCTTGCTGATTTCCGGCGTTCCGGACGGCGGCCTCTGGCCGGTCTTTTCCTTCGACTCGCTGGCGGCCATCCACTGGGAACTGGTTTTCCGCCATACCCCTCTGGCCCTGACCGTCGCCCTGATCTCGACCCTGGGCATGCTGCTCAACACCAGCGGCATCGAGGTGGCCGCGGCCGAGGATATCGATCTCAACCGCGAATTCAAAACCTTGGGCGCCGCCAATCTCGTTGCCGGCCTGGGGGGATCCCTGCCGGGATACAGCGCCCTGTCGCTGACCATGCTCGGTGTCAAAACCGGCGCCGTCACCCGCTTGTGCGGAGTGGTCTCAACAACCATGGTCTGCTCCGTTCTGTTCATCGGCGGCTGGCTCCTGACCTGGTTTCCCACGCCCCTGCTGGGCTCCCTCCTGGTTCTGCTGGGCCTCTTTTTCTTCTGGGATTGGTTGGTGCTGACCGTCACAAAAATGCCGTTCCTCGATTACCTGCTGATACTCTTCATCACCCTGACGATCGTGTGGAAGGGTTTCCTCCCCGGCGTGGCCGTCGGCATGGCGGCCACGCTGATGATTTTCGTGTTCCGTTTCAGCCGCGTGTCGCCGATTCACGCCGTTTTCGATCTGCGGCAGCGCCACAGCCGCAAACAACGCTCGGTCCCCGACCGCCATCTGCTGGCTATGGAAGGGGAATCAGCCCTCGGCTTCGAACTGACCGGCTACCTCTTCTTCGGCTCGGCCAGTGCTTTCGTGGAACAGGTCCGGGGCCGGCTTGCCGATCCCGTCCGCCTGCTCTTTCTCGATTTCCGCCGGGTAACCGGCTTCGATATATCGGCGGACAATAACTTCCAGCGTTTGCTGCAGATCACCGCCAAGGCCGGTATCCACACCTTCCTCTCCCACTGCCCGCCGGCCCTGGAACAATCCCTGTGCCGCCAGGGCGAAGGCCTGCTGGCGTGGCCGGCAAAGGATCTGGAAAGCGCTCTCGAAAGGGGGGGAAGAACTGCTGCTGGCCAAAGCCCACGAGCGTCTCGCCCAGGATGGCGAAGACCGGCGCAGCGCCCTTTTCGATGCCGCCGTCGACGAAATGATGCTGCGCCTGGAGCGGCTGGAATGGTGCGAATCGCTGGTGGAAAGGGTCTCCGGCTATGGCCGGACCCTCTCCTTCGCCCGGGATGAAACCGTTCTCCGCGGCGGCGAGCCGGTACCGGGCACGATGTTCCTTATCGCCGGGGAAAGCTGTGAAACCGGTGCTGAAAAAACGGCCCGAAGGGAGTGGGAAGCCGGCGCCGTCCTCTACCCCCACGCCCAGTTCCAGGGGGCGCCGGCGGAAGGAGCGCTGAGCGCGGCCACGGAACTCCGGGTCTTTCTCCTGGCGCCCGAAGGACGGCGCCGCCTCGAAGGGGAGTCCCCCGCCCTGGCCTTGGAGCTGGACCGCTATATCCTGTCGAAAACTTCGTCAAAAGGTTTGTGAAATGGAGTTGCAGGAAAGGAAAGTTGACCGGCATCTGATCATCACCGCTTCGGGAAGGCTCGACGCCTCCTGGTCGGAATTCTTCCAGGAACACCTGCTGCAGCGCATCCGCGCCGGAGAGCATCACATCATTCTGGATGCCGCCGCCCTCTCCTTTCTCAGTTCGATGGGCATCCGCGCCTTGATGGCGGTCTACAAGGAACTGCGGGCCATCGGTGGCACCTTCCTTATCGCCAAAAGCACCTCCATGGTCAGCGAAACCCTGCGCAAATCGGGACTGGGTCAATGGCTCTCCGATGCCCCTTTGCCGGAAGTGGATCCGGCGCGAAAGCATCCCGGTGTGGCCCCGGTTGCACCCAGCCTGGAGCATTTCCCAGGGGACGTCGACAGCGGTCTCCGCCTGGAGATCGTCGACGCCTGGCGCCCCTGGCAACCGGTGGACCGGCAACGGAGCCGAGAGCTCTCTTTTCCCAGGGATGGTTTCGGACTGGGCATCGGCGGCGCCGGCGCGAGCTACGAAGCGGCCAGAAACTATCTCGGTGAGTTTGTCGCCGTCCACGGCCATGTGGCGGTGCAGCCCCCCGATGAACGTGGACGCCCCGACTGCCTCCTCAGCGAAGGAGAATTCGTGCCCTCCCTGCACTGCGCGCAGGCCCTGTTCTGCCGGGGCGCGCCCGGCCACCTCTTGCGTTTCCGCGCTGCTGACGACCATCCCTGCTATACCGTTTCCGCCCTGCTGGAAGAGATGTTCACCATCGCCGCTACCACCACCATCGGCTTTATTGCCGCCGGTGAGATCGAGGGATTGGTCGGCGCCGCCCTTATCGCCTCGCCGGGACGTCTTCATGAACAAACGGAGGTTGGCTACCCGCAGATCAAGGAGTGGTTGATTTTCAGCGGCGAGCGCGTCTTTGCCCGGGAGCAAGCGGTGATCGTCGGCGTGGCGCGAAAAATTCCTGAACACTCCGGCTCGGAAGAGAACAGCCCCGTCGCCTCGTCGTCATCTTTGATGGCGACGGGGAGACGTTCGATCCGCTCCCATATGCATGCCGCCGTACTGCCTTTCCAGATGCTGCCCAACGGGCCCATCGCATCGATGGCGATGGCAGCGCGCCTGTTCGGTGGCGCTTCGCCCCGCGCCGTTCTTCATCTGGTGAACGACGACCGGCCCGGCGATGGGTTGGGGGAAAGCGCTCTCTTCCAGGGTGCCTGCTGGTTCGGAGCCATTGTTGAAGGGGGTGATCTGTTATGAGCCTGGTTCTCGGGGCCTTCACCATGGGGCTGATTCTCGCCCTGCTCTCCCTGGGGATGCTGATCAGTTTCCGCATGATCCGCTTTACCGATATCTCCGTGGACGGCACCATCACCCTCGGCTCTTCGGTGACGGCGGTCTGTCTCGCCTCCGGGATGGATCCCTGGCCGGCGGTTTTGCTGGCCACGGCGGCAGGGTGTGCCGCCGGAGCGGTCACCGGGATTCTCCATACCCGTTTCCACATCCAGGAATTGCTGTCGGGGATTCTGGTGATGACAGCCCTCTACTCCATCAACCTGCGGATCATGGGGCGCAGCAACATCCCCCTCCTCGACGTGCCCAAAGTCGCCGATGGCGCCGAAGGGCTGGTGGCCATTTTGGCGGGAGCCGGCGGCAAGATCGATCTGCTCGGCTGGCCGGTGCCGATCGCCGATGTGGCGGCCTTTGTCAGCAGCCTCCTGATCTGCGTCGCCAGCGCCCTGCTGTTGCGCTATTTCCTTCTTACCCATCTGGGAACCGCTCTGCGGGCCGCGGGAAACAATCCCCAAATGGCCCGGGCCCAGGGTTTCAACCATCAGGCCGCAGTGGTTTTCGGCCTGGCTCTGGCCAACGGCCTGGTCGCCCTTGCCGGATCGCTGCTGGCCCAATACCAAGGCTTTTCCGATGTGCAGATGGGCATCGGCATGATGGTCTGGGGCCTGGCCAGCATTATCATCGGCGAGGCCCTGGTGCGCCACAATGGCATCGGTCTGATGATTTGCGGCACCATTTTGGGGACCATCCTCTTTCGCCTGCTGATCGCCATCGCCCTGCGCTGGGGCCTGAACCCCAACGATCTTAAGCTGGTCACCGCCGTTTTCGTCTTCCTGGCCCTGATCGCTCCGGCCCTCGGCGGCAGGATAAAGGCCCGGCTTCGCCAAGGAGACAGCCATGCTGGAAGTTAAAAATCTGTCCAAGACCTTTTCGCCCGGCACGGTCAACGAGGTGAGAGCCCTTCAAGGGGTGGACTTCACCCTCGCCGAGGGGGGGGTTCAGCGCCATTATCGGCACCAACGGCTCGGGGAAAAGCACCGTCCTGAACGCCATCGCGGGCACCTTCCAACCCGATGAAGGGAGAATCATTCTCGACGGCATCGACATCACTCGTTGGCCGGAATTCAAACGCGCAGCCCTCATCGGACGGGTTTTCCAGAATCCCTTCGCCGGCACCGCCGCCGAGATGAGTATCGCCGAAAATATCGTCATGGCCATGAAGAGGGGCAGGAGACGAGGTCTGGGATGGGCTGTGGATCGGAACACGAGGGAAGAGATCGGCGCGCGGGTGCGGGCATTGAAAATGGGCCTGGAGGATCGCCTGGACAACCCCATAGGCACCCTCTCCGGCGGCCAGCGCCAGGCCCTGACCCTGCTGATGGCGACCTGGCTGCGGCCGCGGATCCTGCTTCTGGACGAGCATACCGCCGCTCTCGACCCCAAAAGCGCCGCCAAGGTTGCCGAACTGACCAGCGAGATCATCGCCAGGGACAAGCTGACCGCTTTGATGGTGACCCATTCCATGCAGCAGGCCGTCGCCATGCCCGAGCGGATCATCATGATGCATCGGGGAAAAATCGTCGAGGACTACCACGGCGAAATGAAGCGGCGGGTGCGCATTCCCGACCTGGTCGAGACCTTCAACCGGGTGACAAAACGGGATCTGTTCAGCGAATCGGCCGCCGTTATGCTCATGGGGCAGTACCGCTGAACCCTCGCAGAAACCGGAACAGCCGCTTATCCCTGCACCGCGGCGGGTTTTTCCGCACCTTCCTTGAAAGAAAAAATCCTCTCGAAAGGCTCAGGTTTCGGCATGGGGAAGCTCCCGGCCGGGCGTTTCCAGCCGTTTTACCATGGTGACGACGTTTTCGCCCTCCTGGCGCTGGTAGCGGAGTTCATCCAGGCTGTTGCGGATGAAGAGGATCCCCAGCCCCCCGATGGGGCGCTCTTCGAGGGAAAGGCCGAGATCCGGTTCGGTCTGCGTTGTCGGGTCGAAAGGTTTTCCATCGTCGCGAACCTCGATCCGCAATTCCTTTTCCTTTTGCCACAGCCTGATTTCTATTTCATGGAGCTGGTCATCGTCAAAGGCATAGCTCATCACATTGACCAGCCATTCCTCGAGGATCAGGTTGATCTGCCCCACCAAATCATCAGACCATTCGAGGCGCGTCTGCAGACCCTCCAGCCAGGTCACCAGGCGGGGAAGTTCCGCATGATGATTGGTAACTACCAGCAGGCTGGTCGGCGAGGTGCCGTTCCCTGCGGCTGACGGCCGCGAACTCCCATAGGAAAGGCACAGCAGGGTGATGTCGTCCGACTGTTCGGCGCCCTGAGCGAATTCCGCCACCGTCTTGACCAACTGGGAGACACACCCTTCCGCCGTCTGCCGGGGCTGGCCGCGAAGAAAGGCCAGCAGTCGCTCCTCGCCGAAGAGTTCCAGTTGTGGATTCATCGCCTCAGTGACCCCATCGGTGTAGAGCAGCAGTTTGGCATCCGCCGGAAGAACGAGACGCTGGTTCTGGTATGGGCTGTCGGGCATGGCGGCCAGGGGAGGAGAAAAGATCAGGTCAAGGAAGGAAGCCCGGTCCCGGTCAAAAAGGACGGGTGGGTTGTGCCCGGCGTTGGCGTAGACCAATTCATTGGTTCGGAGATCGAGAATGCCGCAGAAGAGGGTGATGAACATGCAGGTGTCGTTGCCCTCGGCCAGTTCGTTGTTGACGTGAAACAAGGCTTTGGCGGGATCCTGAAGAGTCTGTACGGTCGACTTGAGCAGAGTCTTGCCCACCGCCATGAAAAGGGAAGCGGGTACCCCTTTGCCGGAGACATCACCGATGCAGAAATAAAGACGATCCTCGTCCAGCAGGGTGAAATCGTACAGATCCCCACCCACCTCGCGTGCCGAGGAGAGCATGGCGTAAAGATCGAGACCGGAACGCTGGGGAAACGGGGGAAAGATCTTGGGCAGGATGCCGTGCTGGATCTCGCGGGCGATGGAGAGCTCGCTGGCAATCTTTTCCTTTTCCGCTGTGGTCCGGGTCAGCTCGGAGATATAACTCTGCAGGTCGGTGCGCATGCCGTCAAAGGCAACGATCAGGCGACCGATCTCATCGGTGCGTCCGTCGGCCGGCAGAGGTGCCTCGAAATCCCCCCCCGCCAACCTGTCCGCCGCCCGGACAAGAACCTGAAGCGGTTTGGTGATGGCGGCGGCGATGAAAAAGGCCGGAACCAGCAGCAGCAGAACGCCGGTCAAGGCAATCAAAACGGTTTTGATCCCCAGGTTCACGACCGGGGCTAGTATCTGTTCTTCGGGAATGAGGAAACCGATTTTCCACTCGGTGAGGGGCACGGAGCCAAAGTAGAGCCAAGCGTAGGTCCGCTTACCGGGCTGCCGGAAACGCAGGCTTCCCGATTCCTTGGCCGTCAGTTCGCGGGACACGGCCAGCAAGGTCTCCCGGTCTTCGGCATTTTGCGCTCCTTCGGCAAGGCTGTATAAGGTCTCCTTGTGAACCCATTCGCTGCGGGGGTGAAGGATGATCTTGCCGAAACGGGAGATCAGCAGCGGATTGCCGTGCCTGCCCAGTTCGAGCTCCGAAAGACTGGCCTTCAGTTCCTCTAGGGAAAGGTCACAGGTAATGACCGCCACCACCCGCCGCCGATCCACCACCGGGGCGCTGTAGGTAACCATCAGCGTGCCGGCGTCGGCGTCATAATATGGATCTGTCCAAACCGGCTTGCGCAGATGATAGGGAAGGTAGAACCAGTCGCTCTGGTAGTCCTGTTCGGGCTGGGAACGCTCCATGGTCTGCATACGATCCCCCGCCCGCCACGAGTAGAGGATTTGGAAACCGGCCGCCTGCTGACCTCCAGCCAAAGCGATGGCACTGCCGTAGATGTCGGGATTCCGGCTCAGGATCCGCCCCAGAAGGTTCAGGGCCGTGCCCTTGTTGTGGGGCAGTGCCGAAAAAAGAGCGGCGGCCTCGTCCACCACCTTCTGCGCCTGCAGGAGCTGCAGATTGAATTTGTAGGCGGAGGAAGAAGCGAGAGCCGTGTAGTAGCGCTCCTGATCGTCAAGGAGGGTTCTGCGCATCGTCAGATGATTGAAAAGGACGATGGCCAGCACCACCAGAGAGCCGCCGCCGAGGATCAGCAGCGCCAGGCGAAGGAACAGGGATCGATTAATGTAGGCCACGCTGCGCTCCGGGTGTAACAAAATCACCATAGGCCGGCTCCGATCCCTCCAGCCCGAGAATGGAAACGGCTTTGCGGTAACGTTCTTCCGTCAGTTGTCCGGGAATCCACCCGGCGTCCGTGGCGGGAAAAACGGCCTGCAGAATGGTATCGAGCATCCACTCCATATGGGGGCGGTTGGCGGGGAGCCGCGCCTCTTCCACGTAACGCATGACCACGTCCAGGGTCTCCCGGCGGTGGTCGCGGGCGTATTGCCACCCCTTCATGCTGGCGCGGACAAAGGCGTCGCAGACCGACAAACGGCGGCGCCAGGTTTCTGCGACGGCAAAGAGACCGTCTTCCGGCAGATCGACGCCGAGTTCGTGAAAATCGAAGACGGTCAATTCCTCATCCCGAAGACCGTGCTGTATCAGGGAATGGTATTCGTTGTAGCGCATGGCGCAGCAGGCGTCGGCGCCGCGATGCAGAAAAAGGGAGAAGCTATAGTATTGGGGGATGATGACCGGATCGATGCCGTATCGCCGGAAGAATGCTTCGTAAGGGGGGCGGAAGCCGTCCCACAGCGTGATCCGCCTCTGATCGAGGTCGCTGGGTGCGGCGATGGAATCGATACCGTGGCGGCCCTTTTTCCACGCCACCAGGGTCAGATTGGAGCGGTTCAAAACCTGTTGCAAAAGGACAAATTCGTTGCGGTCGTGGCGACCGAGAACGGAGGAGAGCATGGTCGTACAGAAATCGGCCTGACCGTCACGGATCATCCGCAGCGGATCGACATGGGCGCCGCCGGGAATCAGGGTCACGTCGAGGTTTTCCGCGCGGTAGAACCCCTTCTCCAAGGCCATGTAATAGCCCGCGAACTGGGACTGGTGCTGCCACTGCAGAACCAGCCGCACCGGTTCAGCGGCGGCGGATCCCGCCGCCGACAGGAGAAAGAAGAAAATCCCGGTTAGGATCCGTTTCATGATCTGTCATTCCTTTGCATGGATGCGACGTTCGAACCCCATGGAGGGGTTAAGGCGTCCCTGGACCTGAAAAGCGTTTGCCTCTTTGGCGCAAAAACCTTCCGTTCAAAGCGCGAAAACGGCAAATGGTCGCCGCCATCGTTGCAGACTCACCTTTTTTCGGCCCGGCCTAGAAATTCGGGGGCAAGCACGAGCCCGAACCGACGGGCCTTTTCAACATCCACCAGCAGTTTTTGAGAGCGGACATTGCTGAAGGGGATGCTCCCCGGAGCGGCGCCTCGCAAAACCGCCACGGCCTTCTCCCCCGCCTCCACGCCAGCTTCATAGTAGTCGCTGGCGACACAGAGAACCGCTCCGCTCTTCATTTGGGAACTTTCAAAGACAAAGACCGGGAGTTGATGGACCTCCCCCTGCCGGGCGATTTGGGCGAAACCGGGACGCGTCGTGTTGTCGACGATCTGGGCGATGGCTTCGATGTCCTTCTGACACAGGGCCGCCGCCGCCTGGGCGATGTCGGCCGACGAAGTGAGCGGAACCGAAACCAGCTTTATGCCGTATTCCGCCAGGGCCTTTTCAAAAAGCTCCCGATAGATTTCGCTGTTGATCTCGGCCGGGGTGAACAGGGTGCCGACGGCTTTGGCGCGGGGCATGGTCTCTCGGATCAGCCGGGCCATTTCGCCGAAGGGAGAGCGGGTGGTGATGCCGGTGACATGGGGCAGATGGTCGGTTTCACTTTTGCCGGCACCGGCCTTGACCGCGTCGCCGACCCCGGTGAAGACGATTCGAGTGTCGGCGCCGGCCAGACGCAGAGCGGCCTGCAAGGGAGGGGTGGCCACCACCATAAGCAGATCGGCCCGGTCCGCCTTCACTCCCGTCATGATACTGGAGAGGGTGGACATATCCCCCTGGGCGTTCAAAATCCGCAGATTGTAATCCCTCCCCCTTTCCAAACCGCCCCGGGCCAGGCCGTCGAGGAGACCCCGGGAACAATCTTCGGTGAATGGGGTTTCGTTGTACTTCACCAGCCGCAACTCGAAAAGCTTGCGGGGTGATTTTTCCCCTTGCCTTTCCCGCCGCGGCGCAGGCTGGACAACGGTGGTATTGGCGGTCGACTGTACGGGAATCTCCGCCACCGGCACCCCGGCGAGAATCTTTACCGCCATAGCGGCCGCCTGCCGCCCCCAGTCGGTGTAATCGTCACCGATGCCCCCCGCCGCCCCCTCGTCGATCAGATTCATGTCGGTGACGAAAATGGGGATGTCCTTGGCTTCTGCTACGGCCCTGATGGAGCCGAAACCGGTGTTGGCCAGGTTGTCGGTGGACAGAATAAAGGCATCGACGCCCCGTTCCAGCAGGGAACGGGCAGCCAGAGGCAGTTCCGCCAGTGTCGAGGCGGTCGCCTCCAGAACCGAAATCCTCTTTTCCTTTCCTGCCCGACGCAGTTTCGACACGGCAAGGCGGGACTGTTGTTGGCTGGGATCGTAAACGATGCCCACCGAGGTGAGGGCGGGGTTGTGGGTTTGGGCCATATCCAGCAGCCGGTCCAAGGCCGGATCGTCATGGACTCCGGTGATGTGCGCAGGCCGGCCCTGGGGAAACAGGCCGATTTTCTGTGGATCGGAGGCCACATAGAAAAGATAGGGGATTCCCTTTACCCTGCCGGCTCCGGTGGCCAGGGCCGGCGTGGTGAGGGAAACGACGAGATCGGGGTTTTGACGCAGAGCAGCATCGAAGATTTGCGGAAGAAGCGCCAAATTCCCCTGGGCGGAGTAATAATCGATGAGGAAATCCTTCCCAGGCGCCAGGCCCTGATCCTCCAGTCCGCTTCTAAAACCGGCGACGGCAGCGTCCTGAACAGGATTCTCGACCAGATTGATCATGGCCACCCGGGCGGGACGACCATGCAGGTTCGAGAGGTGGTAAATAAAATCGAGGCGTTTTTTCATCTCTACAGGGATCGTTACGCCGAGCCGCTCCGCCGCCGCGAAATCGACCTGCAACGAGGTGCCGGTACTCGCCTCGAAGGGAATGGCCCTCGGTGATTCGCCGTCCAGCACCCGGGCGGCCATTCGCGCCGTATGGCGACCTTCTTCATAGGGACTCGGCCCGCAGGAGAGAAGGGCGCCGCCGCCCATGAGGCTGCCGTCGTCGGCCAGCACCGGAATGCCGTTGTCCCGGCACATCCTGAGAATGGCGCTCAAACCGTTGACGCTGGTGTTGTCCGCCATGGCGAAAAAGAGGTCGATCCGGCGCTGCACCAGCAACTGCGCCGCCTGCTGGATCTCGTTGCTGTTGGTCACCGTGGCCGCGATCAACTCAAAGCCAAGCTCCGGAAACAGGGCCTGCAGCTTCTTCACCTCGTCCAGGGAATTGGCTTCAGAGGGATTATACAGGGTGCCGATCCGCACCGCTTTGGGGAAAAGGGTCCGCGCCCACTCGAACAGATCCCGCGTCGGCAGGGTGAAAACCGCGCCGGTGACATAGGGCAGATGGTCGGAAAAGGAGGTTCCAGCCTTCACTCCGAGAGGAGAAGAGACCAGCCCGAAGACGATGGGCGTCTCTGTGACCAGATTCAACGCGCTCCCCAGGCAGGGGGTCGACAAGGGGATGAAAAGGTCGGGGCGCTGCTGGGCCAGGCTCTGCGTCATCTGGGTCAGCATTCCCATGTCGGCGTTGGCGTGGGCGGTAATAAGTGTGAGATTGCGGCCTTCCACATAGCCTGCCGCCGCCAGACCGTCCCGGACCCCGGCGATGGCCTGATCGAAAACCTCGGCCGGCACGAAATAGGAAAGGGCGACGGTGCGCTGGGGTTTTACGTGCAGTGACCGGGTTCCGGCATGTCGCCGACCGGGCGGAGGCTCGGCAGGATTGGAGGTTCTGGTGACGGGTTGTCGTCCTCCCAGATCCGAAAGAAGCAGAACGGCCGAGGCCCCCAGGATCAGGGCGACCGCGATCCACAAATGTTTGATGAGTATTTTCATGAAATTTTCTGTCCTGTTTTAAGACAATGCAAAAAATCGGCCTTTAAAGTACCCCGACAGCGAATACTTTCACACAAAAAATCCTCATCCACCCTGCGGATTCCCCTTCTCCAATCCCGCTCCTTTTTCCCCTGCGTATGCTAAGCTTAACCAGCTGAGAAGGTTTTTTTCAGCCACCGCCCAAGGGAAGATCTCTCCGCGGGAACGAACTCAACAGGAAGGGATGAAACAACCCATGGCCAACGGCAAGATCCGCATCGGCATCAGCAGCTGCCTGCTGGGGATGAATGTCCGCTACGACGGCGGTCACCAGCTCGACCACTACCTTCGCGACACCCTGGGAAAATGGTTCGATTACGTGCCGGTCTGCCCGGAGGTGGAAATGGGCCTGCCCATTCCCCGCGAAACCTTGCGCCTGGTGGAAAAGGAAAACGGCATCCGTCTCGTTTTTTCCCGCTCCGGGGAAGATGTCACCGAGCGCATGCGCCGCTGGGCCGAAAAACGGGTGCGGGATTTGGATCAGGAGGATCTCTGCGGCTTCATCTTCAAGGCCAAATCCCCCTCCAGCGGCATGGAGCGGGTCAAGCTCTACGACGGCAACGGCATCCCCGCCAAAAAGGGTGTGGGTGTTTTCGCCGGCATCTTCATGAATCACTACCCGCAGCTGCCGGTGGAAGAAGACGGACGCCTCAACGACCCGAACCTGCGGGAGAATTTCATTGAATGCGTCTTCGTTTTCAAACGCTGGCGCGACCTGCTGAAAAGCGGAACCGGCATCGGCAGCCTGGTCGATTTCCACACCCGCCATAAATTGCTCCTGCTCAGCCACAGCCCGGAACTCTACCGCCAAATGGGCAAACTGGTAGCCAAAGCAAAAACGGAAGAACCCGAAAACCTGCCCGGAGAATACCAGGCCCTGCTGATGAAAACCATGCGCCTGCACGCCACGAAAGCCAAACAGGTCAACGTCCTGCAACACATTCTCGGCTACTTCAAGAAGCAGCTGAGCGCCGACGAAAAACAGGAAGCCCTGGAACTGATCGAGGGCTACCGCCAGGGCAATGTGCCGCTGATCGTGCCGGTCACCCTGTTCAACCATTATGTCCGCAAATACCGTGAACCCTACCTCGGCCGCCAACATTACCTGCAGCCCCACCCCGCCGAGTTGCAGCTGCGCAACCATGCTTGACGGCGGCATCGGGCGGCCAGCGTCTTTCAGGGAAACAGACTTGGAAAACCGCAGTCTACAGAGGTTAGGCGGAAAGTTTGTTTTTTCACGCCGTCAGGGCGGCCCGCCAGGCCAGAAACACCAGTGCCGCGGTGGCCATTGCCAGAAGGCTGTTGACAAGGATCGAAGGACGGCCGTGTTTTTTGACCCACCAGCCGGGAGCGAACCCCAGGAATAAGCCGGCGCCGAAACCCCACAGGTGGGCGCCGATATCGACCCGCTCGCCGTGGGCACCGAGCAGGGCGAGCAGGGCCAGAGCCCCGGCCACGGGCAGAGACCAGCGGCGCCGCAACAATACCGGCCTGTTGACCAAAGCGAAGGAGGCCAAAAGACCAACGACCCCGAACAGGGCGGTGGAGGATCCCACGGCGCGATGGTCGGCGGCCTGCATCCAGGCGTTGCCGAGGTTGCCGACAATTCCCGCGAGAAGGGTCATGCTCCAGCCGAGTCCGCCTCCCAGCAGGCGGCAGAGCATGACGGCGAAAAACCCGCCGATGACGATGTTGCTCAACAGGTGGAGTCCGTCCCCATGCAGGGTCAGAGAAGTAACGGTGCGCCACCATTCTCCGCCCAGGATCCTGCCGGCATGGGCGTTGCCCCGTTCCAGCCAGTCCACGGCCGGCAGACCGAACCAATCAGGGCCAACATGAACAAGATTGTGGAAAACAGCCAGCAGGCCCAGTATCGAAAGGGTCGGCAGAATGTTGTCGGCCAGGGATAGCCGCCCGCTAACCGGCGGCCAGTGGCGGTTTTCTTTTTCGAACAGGACGATTTCACGCTGAGCGGCAGCCTG
>Ga0123328_1003604_pt1 | contig 13136 bp, 14 predicted proteins | sample BioC12SIPDNA_2_FD_89702 | JGI IMG/M metagenome (GOLD analysis project Ga0123328, IMG submission 89702) | Anaerobic biogas reactor microbial communites from Washington, USA - Biogas_R1_A C12 SIP DNA | ecosystem: Engineered > Bioreactor > Anaerobic > Unclassified | place: Washington, USA...
ATCTTCCTGATCGGCAACAATCTTGGCGAATCCTGCATAATTGAAAGGGTCTACAGATCCGCTCGGGAACTGGATTTCACGGTGGAGAAGATTAAAATCCTCCACACAGTCGACGGTCAGGAGAGGTCATCGTGGCCGGAGCGGTTCCCCACTGAGGAAATCCTCGCGGAACGAGCCTCCTTTGAGTCCCTCGGCAAGATCGACGTTTGGACTCGGGAACGGATGTGCGAGGCCATGGCCGCAGAGTCCAGACCGTTGAAACCAGAGGATCTGAAGTACTTTGACGAGTACTCACTGAGCCTCGACGGGGCCTTTATTGTTACCATGGTCGACCCCGGAGTAGGGCAGAAAAACTCGAGTGACCCGACGGTGATCTGCACGGTGGCCATCAGGGATGACGGTCACTGGGACGTACTCGACATTGACAGGGACCGGAGGGATCTGACGGGGATTGTGGACGCGATCTTCCGTGCGGTCAGCCGGTGGGGACCGCAGTCCGTCGGCGTGGAGACGGTAGCCGCGCAGGATTACCTCGCCCAGACCCTCGAACTCGAGATGAAGAAGCGCAACATGTACTTCAATCTCGTGAAAGTAAAGACCCGGAAGGAAAAAAACAGCAAGATCCGTGGCCGACTGGTCCCCCTCCTCAAGGTGGGAGCCCTGCGGGTTCCGCAACACGCCGAGTGGGTAGAGGGCCTGAAGGCAGAGATGAGGGCCTTCCCCAGTGGTGGCCACGACGATATGATCGACACCCTCTCCATGATTCAGGACGCGACGGTGGACCGGCTGATCGAGGCCTTCTCCACTGATTCCTGTGTGGTGGGCGAGATCCCGGTGCCGTCCCACTGGCCGATCTGGACCGCGATGGTTCCAGACCCGGAGGGTGAGGCGGTGGTCCTCTGGATGACATGCTCCCCGGACGGGTGCTTCACGGTCTACGACCAGCTTTTCGCCAACCTCCCGCCTGAGACCCTCTACGCCCGGTACAAGGAGAGGACCGGCAACCGCAGGGTGATTCAGCTGGCGGCACCGGACACAATGTGGAGGGAGCACCCCATCAGCGGGAGGGTGTGGGCGCAGACCTACATGTCAGCCGGATTCCGCATGGTCCCGGCACCGTCCGACTGGGACAAACAGGTGGCCAACCTCAACAGGCTGTTCGTGGCCTCGAACGGCTCCAAGCCCAAACTTCAGGTGTCGAACAAGTGTAAGAGGCTCCTGTGGGAGTTGTACAACGGACGCGCCGGTGAGGCGAAGGATCAGGGCCGGAAGAGCATTCAGGCACTGATGGCGATCCTCTCCATGGGACCGAAGTGGCGCGACATGGAGGGACAACGGGTGAAGAGCGGACGGAACCTCGACTACCCGAAGAGGGACGTACCGTGATGATGGCACCCATATGGGATGGCAATGGGGTGGCAATGGGTACCCAATGGGGACCCATTAGGGACCGAAATGGGGAGTATAAGATCCGGTGCAAATTGATGGAGCACCTTGGATTCGTCCTCCAGTGGGGGATGAATGGACTGAAAGGGAAGGGAGATTCTACTGATGAGTAACGGTGACAACTGGGCCGGGAGATCCACCGGAATGATCTGCGGAACGTGCATCTTCTTCGTGGCTAAGGCGTGTGGACTCATGAAGGATGACGAACTGATGGAGAGGGGTCCCATTGGCCGGTGCCGGAGACGGTGTCCCACCATGAACGGATTCCCCGTGACCTTCGCCACCGACTGGTGCGGTGACCACAAGATCGATGAGAACAAGATTTAATCCATAGTCACACCCGCCGGGCAAATCGCTACCTTGCCGGGTATCAGATCCACGGGAGCCTTCCCCAGAGGGCTCCCATTTTTATTGCCTACCCCAGTAAGCACAAGACTTTTTGTGCGTACCGGATCGCAAAACAACATTCACAAGGAAAGGGGGTGGAAGAGTGCTCAACAACGGAATGACAAGCCCATGGGGGACCATGTTCGACGAGAGGATGGCCGGGACCAGTGCCGAGGAGAGTCCGTACGGGACACCGGCGCAGTCTGACGAGGAGCTTAAGGAGATGGCTCTCCGTGTAGTCCGGGACGATATCGAGGCCGGGAAGAAGGGTACGGACGCGATGTCTGCCTTCCGGTCCCAGATGTACTCCCTCTACAGGGCCAAACCGGTCGACGGTAACGAGACCGAGAAGGACGGTGGCCGGTCCCGGATAGTGTCCTCCGACGTGATGGACACGGTGGAATGGATGATGCCCAGCTTTATGAAGGCCTTCGCCGGTGGCAAGGATTCCATCGACGTGGAGCCGCAGGGGAGCGAGGACATCGAAAAAGCGGAGAAGAACAAGAAACTGCTGAACTGGCAGTTCACCAACAGGTGCAAGGGCTTCCTCGTCCTCTATGAACTGATTAAGGCCGCTCTGGTCTACGGGACATCCTACGCCAAGGTCACGTGGCGCGAGGACTTCGTGCGGAAGGGGTTCCACCTGCCCGAGGTCATCGAGCCCCAGATGGAGGCCCTGATGCAGGACCAGAGCATCGAGGAGATTACTGCCGGTGGGGTAGAGGAGATCCCGCAGGGGATGCCTCCGGGCATTGACCCGAACTCCATGGGATACGGATGGCCTCCACCCCAGATCGAAATGATGAGGGTGTACCGTGACGTGCGGGGTGAGCGCAGGATCGTGACCTACTCCGGCCCAAAGGTGGACGTGATCCCGCCGGAGGAGATGCTGATCGACCCGGAGGCCAAGAGTCTGGACGAGGCCCTCTTCGTGATCCACAGGGTGAAGAGGACCATCAGCTATCTCCGGGAGAAGGAGAAGGAGGGTGTCTACTCTGGTATCGCCGAGGTCATACGCCACACATCATCTGACGAGGCTCTTCGGAATTCGGAGGAAAGTACCCGGTACGCCACTGCCGGTGACGCGACGATGTTCTCGAATACCGGCGAGCAGGAACAGATCGCCCGTCGGAAGGTAGAGGTTTACGAGTGGTGGGGTCTCCTCGACACGAAGGGTGACGGCATCGCCGAGCCCTACCTTGTCGTGGTGGCCGGTGACACGATCATCAGGATGGAGCGGAACCCGTACGCCCACGGACTGCCTCCGTTCATCGAACTGAGGCCGATCCTCGACCTCTTCCGTTTCCACGGAATCGGGATCGCCGAACTGGTCGGCGAATTCCAGCAGACGAAGACTGCCCTGATGCGCCAGATGCTGGACAACCTTTCTTTCCAGAATAACCAGATGTGGGAGGTTGACGAGAACGCAGGGGTGGACATCCAGTCCCTGATCAATCCGCGACCGGGAGGAGTGGTGTTCACCAACTTCCTCGGCAAGGGGTTCAGGGAGATCACGCCCCAGCCTCTCGGGAGCGCGCCTCTCCAGATGATGGAGTTCATCCAGACCCAGCTTGAACAGCGAAGCGGCGTGACCCGTTACAATCAGGGGCTCGACGCACGGTCCCTCAATAAGCTCCTTGCCCTAGACACTCTGGTTCCGCTCATCGACGGAACATACAAGCTGAACAAGGACATTGTCGAGGGTGACATAGTTGTCGGATCTGACGGCAAGGGAGTCAGAGTCCTGAAGGCCCACCCTGTACAGATGCCGGAGAGGGCCTTTGAGATCACATTCAAGTCCGGCGATGTCATCCGCGCCGGTGGTGATCATCGGTGGTCGGTGAAGGTGTGCGACAGGCACAGCAGAAACATGTCCCCCGAATGGGAAAAACTCCCGACAGAGCGGATATATGACCTCATCCAGACAGGGCACAAGGTGTTTATCCCCCGTGTCGGCCCTGTCGATTTCACGGAGAAGGATCTCCCCATACCTCCCTATCTCCTCGGGGCATGGCTTGGAGACGGCAACGCTCATACCAACCGGTTCACAACGATGGAGCCGGAGATTGTCGAGGCCTTCGACTCATGGGCAAAGACATTCTACAAGGGTCGTGTTGAGGAGTGCCTCCATAGCAACAGCGGGAAAGCCAAGACGTACCAGCTTGTAAATACGCCGTTCAGAAAAATGCTGAAGGATCTTGGAGTGCTACGTGATTCGAGGCACGAGGAGACGAGATCCAATGTAAAGCATATTCCTGATATTTACCTTCAGGGGAGCTTCGATCAGAGACTTGCCCTTCTACGTGGACTCATGGATACGGACGGCTGTATCGACAAGAACGGCAACGCCATATTCTGCAACTCGGAACCGGCCCTTGTAATGGGGTTTGCTCTCCTTGTGGAGAGTCTCGGTGGACAGCCGAATGTGAACTGGCGCAAAGGCGTGTCGAGAAGGTTCCACAATGCCAGACCTCATGCCCACGTGACATTTGCTCTTGAGTACTGCCCGGTGACGCTCCCTGCAAAGGCGGCGAGATGGAGGACGAATCCGAAGTACTGGGAAAAACAGGCAATCGTAAAGATCCGCGAGATACCCATAGAACCCATGAGGTGTCTGACTGTCGACGCAGAGGATGAACTCTATGTCTGCGGAAGAAGGCTCACCCTCACATCGAATACTGCCACAGGTATTTCCGCAATCATGAACGCTTCGGCCCAGAGGATCGAACTCATCGCCCAGATCATGAGCGACTCCATTCGGAGGCTCTACAAGATGATGCTGGAACTGAACCAGCAGTTCATCGATCAGGAGATGGTGGTCCGAATCTTCAACGAGGCACTGGAGATCTCGCCGGATGACCTCGCGGGGAACTTCGACGTTCAGGTGGACATTGGAGGCGCGACCGGCAAGGAGGAGACGAGGGTGGAGCAGATGCTGTCCATTCTCCAGCACGTGACCCTCCTGATGCAGATCGGCGTGATGACTCCGCAGAACGTCCATGAGGCAGTGAAGAAGATCATGGAACTGTTGGGATGGAGGGACTATGAGTCCTACCTCACAGACCCGCAGGAGAGAGAACAGCTTATGGCTGTGATGCAACAGATCGCCCAGCTTGGCCAGATGGTACAGGCAGGGCAGATGCCCCCGATACAGCAGATCGTTGCCGTATTGCAGGGAACATATCATGTTCTGGCCGCAGTGACAGGGGCCGGACTGGGAGGAGGGGTCGATGGTGGTGGAAACAGTCAGGGAGCCCTCTCCTCTGGAGGAGGAAAAGGGCAGTCAAGAGCGTCGGGACCAGCGGTTACAGGACTACTTGACCCGAATGCACGAACAGGCGCAGGAACTGGCCCCATGGCTGGCCCGGCTGGATATGGAGGCTCTCCGCAGGGTTGAGGAGTCCTACCAGCGGGAGCTTCACGGTGCCCTCTTTGCCTTGAGGCATGAGGACCAGCATGGCGTGATGGAGGCCATGGGATGGATCAAGGGCGCGAGAGCCCTTCTGACATGGATCGAATCGAAGAGGAGGGTAGTGGGATGACTAGTGTAGATGTGTACGTTCAGGAAGACAAGAACGGGGAGAAGAAGATCGTCATGATCGCCTGCGCCGGTCATGCCAACTACGACGAGGCCGGGCGGGACGTTCTGTGCGCCGCGACCTCCATGGCAATGCACATCCTCGAAAGCGGGGTTCGCCAGTACCTTGGTGTTCCCTGTACCGTGAGGACTGACCACGCCAAGGGAGAGTGGGAGATCGAATGGCCTCTGAAGGAAGCAGACAAGGCGGCCCCCTTCGCTGAAGTGGTGGCCAAGTCCCTTGCCAATCTCGCGGAGGAGTACCCGGAGAACATATCCTTCAGCGAGGAGGTGATGGTGTGATGGACGTGGCCACGAAGATGCGCCGCTTCTACGTCACTCCGATCGTCCTCGACTTCTTCTCTGGAGAAGGGGAACCTGTCGCAGATGAGGGGAAGAAGGCTGTTCCCATCGAGCCTGAGGAGGTCGAGAACAGCCGGTACAGCGAATTCGACGCGAAGAACCCGCTGATCCACGGTGGAGTCCTCGACGAAGACGCACCGGAGGGAATTGACCCCGCGACACTGTTCGATGATGAGGAGAAGCCGTCAGCTTCCCCATTCGACAAGACTCCTCCCAAGCCGGACAAGGGCGAGCCTGAAGGTGGATCTGTTCCGGCCCGGCCCAACGAACCGGCACCGGCCCCCGCTCCGTTCCGTGTCCTGAAGTACGGAGGAAGGGAGATCCCGGTCGCTTCTCAGGAGGAATATGACCGCTTCGCCACGGCAGGGCTCGAGGCTGAGGCACTGAGACAGCAGATCGCACCCTATGTCCCGTATCTCATTGAGGTCGAGAGAGACCCTGAGCTTGCCCAGCAAGTGGTCTCCATGATCGAGGCGAGACGGAGGGGAGCAGTGCCCACCACACAGCCTGTGGCCGAGGAGCCGGAACCCGAGCAGGGTGATGACGAGACCTTCGACGATTACGAGAAGAGGCTGAAGGCTTGGAATGCCCAGAGACAGGCCAAGCTCGTCGAGGAGAACGTGAGGCGGGTTCTCGAGCAGAGGGAGGCCGATGCCCGGAACCAGAGGATGACGGCTATGAAACATGAGGTGGCGCGGCTCGCCATGGCAGACCCGGGACTGAGCGAGGTTCTGCCGGTTCTGGCCAACTCCCCCAAACCACTTCAGGAGGCCATGAACTCAGATCCCGCCACGTTCATGGTGGAGTACGACAAGGCATGCAGACTTCTGGGAAGGGAAGGGTACTTCGGCGCGCCCATCATGCCGAACTTGCCTTCTTCCGTTCCCGGAAATCAGAACACGGCACCGCAACCACAGAAGGGAGGAGATACCGTGAACAGCGCACCCGGCGGGAGAACCGTTCTGAAGGAACGGTCAGTCCCGTTCGCCGAGAAGGGGGGTGTGGGTTCTTCCGGCAGGAGCGGATCTGGTCTCCCTGATTTCAAGAAGCTTTCCGAGGATGATTTCGAGAAGGTGCTGAACAAGGTCCGTTCCGGCGGCATGTAACACCCCTATTTCCATGGAGGGGGACGGGGACTGAGTATCGGGCCCCGGCAACTTTAATCCCCGTACGGTTTTGCCCTGCGGCCCCCGTATCTCGAGAGAGCGGGTTCACCCCTCCATGGGCACCACCATTATTTTTATCCCGTCGCACAAAAACCAGAGAACACCAGAGAAGGAGAGATGATGACACCCATGTACAAACTTTTCAACATTCAGTTCTTCGCAATCAGTGGCCAGACCACTGAGAACTTCCCCAACGAGATCCGGGACTTCTACGACCGGGTCGCGCTTCGGAAGGCCGTTCCCCTGATCACGTTCAGGAAATGGGGACAGAAACGCCCCCTGCCCCGGAACAAGGGAGAGGTTATCCGCTTCAAGAGGTGGGGGAGCCTCGCTCCCGCGCTCACTCCGCTGACTGAAGGCGTCACCCCCGTCGGCAACAAGCTCGACTACACGGAGATCACCGCACAGATCAAGCAGTACGGTGACTGGATCCCCGTGACCGACCGTGTGCTCATGACCGCAATCGACCCGTTCCTGACCGAGGCATCCGAACAGCTTGGAGAGCAGGAGGGAGAAACCCATGACATTCTCATGAGGAACGACCTCCTCGCCGGTTCCAACGTCATGTACGCCAACAATGTTGCCGGACGGGACAGCGTGGTTGCAAAGATCTCCACATCCGACCTCGACGTTGCGATCCGTACGCTGAAGCTGGCCAACACTCCCCGGATCGCCAAACAGGTCAGCGCGACCACCAACTACAACACCACTCCCATCCGGGCCGGATACATCGCTGTCATCCACCCCTATATGAGCAACGACGTGGAGGCTCTCACCGGATTCGTGCCTGTGGAGAAGTACCCCTCCAACAGCGGAGTGATCGAAGGCGAGATCGGTTCCTACAAGGGGATCCGCTTCGTCGAGACAACTCAGGCCATGTGCTACGAGGGCCTTGGCGGCTCCAGCACCTCCGTGAAGAACACGGCAGGGAAGGCCGACGTGTACCCCGTCCTGATCTTCGGCGAGGATGCCTACGGTGAGGTTCCTCTTTCCGGGGCCAACCACGGGATCATTATCAAGGTCCACGGTGACTCCGACCGGAGCGATACCAGCGACCCCCTGAACCAGAGGGGATCGGCTGGATGGAAGACCATGTGGACTGGGAAGATCCTCAACGACGCATGGATAATCCGGCTCGAGTGCGCCGTGAGCAAGTAAGGAGGTTTTGAAGTGAGCTATCCTACCCTCAACACAATGCCCCATGCGGAAATGAATGAGAACTTCGCCACCATGGCGAGGTACATGGAAGAGGTCAGGGATGCCCTCGCCGGTGACAGGGTGATCTCTCTCTCCCAGACAACCGCTACTCCTCTTGTCAGCGAGCTTGGTGCCGGTGATGTGGTCTACTCCATCACCATCAGCCTCAAGAACGCCGCAGGGAAACTCCTCGACTGGTACAACGGCAAGATCAAGCTTGCCATTGCCGACGATGACACACCTGATGCAACGATCGATCCTGAGGCTGGCGAACACGATATGGTCGGAGGTCAGCTTACAGTGACCGTCACCATGCCCGAAGCAACGTGGGTGGCAGGGAAGAAGGCCACTCTGACCGTCTCTGCTCCCTCAACTGCCACCAACGCAATCATCACTGGAGTGGGCACAAAGACCTTCGTTGCGACCGTAACTGCTGACCCTATTGGTGGATAAAACCAACTGATCGAAAGGGGAGGGGCCATAGTGCTCCTCCCCTTATTTTTTTATGTCAAGGAGGAATAAACAGTGGGAAATGTTAAGGGAACTATGAATGAAATGTTCAGGGATGACCTGTTTTACGAGGTCTCCGTGACAGACAACCTCGACCCCGGCGCAAAGAGCTTCATCGTTGGGCACAACGGTGTGCTCAGTTCGTTCGAGACGAAGAAGCCCGTCAGACTCTCCGGTGCCCAGTTGAGGGTTCTGATGGATGCCCAGATCCCGGAAGAGAAGGTTGAGGTGAAGAACGGATTTCGGACCATTACCGGTGTCACCTTCTCAGACCGGTTCGCCATCAACTTCAAGCAGTTCGGCACATTCGCGTCGGCTAGGGGGACGGTCCTCCAGCCATTTGGAACGAAGACGGTCCATCTCGATGCGGTGGAGAGCCTGAAGGAAGATCCTGATGTAAGCTCCCCCGAGGATATCGAGGCCATGCCGGAGCCTACTCCTGAAGAGGAAATCATGTCCGGTCGCGACATGAAGGCCCTTCTGGAAGAGCGGCGCGAGGAGCTCGAGATGACCACCAAGGAGGTTCTTACTGCCCATGCCGAGAGCATTGGCATCAAGGTCACTCCGAGAATGAACAAGTCTGCCATTGTAGATTCCATCCTCGCGGCAGAGGCGAACGGAACGGGAGAATAACCCATGTCGACATGCCGGGCCATTCTCCTCGAAGTAAAGCGGAGGGTTGGGGACACTGTCGCTTCCGTACCCGGCGAAGTTGATCTCATGGCCCATCTCAATTCCGCACTGCGCATGCTGTGGAATTATGGCGGGATGATCAACTCATCGAAGCTCCATACGAAGCAGACGTTTACCGGGTCTGGGAACGAAATCACCTTTGACGGTCCTCCGATGAAGATCGTATCCGTGTTCGACAACACGGCAAAGAGGCTCGTCCTCCCTATTAATGTGGTGTACGACGGGTACGAGATGTGGAACCCGTCAAGCCCGAGATACTTGGTCAATGGTGACAGCATCGAACTCCTCCCCGGAGACAACTATGCCAGCCACGACGTGTCCGTCCTGTACATCCCCGAATTCACCGAACTGACGGACAGGGACGCAGATATCCCCTTCCCGTCCTATCTCGACCAGTACGTCATCGACATGACGCTCAGTGCCCTGGCTGGGAGTCTCAGCGTTGAAGCTGTGAACTCCGCTGTCCAGAGCGGAAACGCACTGACAGACTATTTCCGTGGCGGGGCGAGATATGTAACGGGAACCCCCCCGTGGTGAGGTGATCGGACATGAAAGCAGGAACAGTAGCTTCAAGGGTCAGGTTTTACATTAGGGATACAAGCAAAAACATCACGTCGGACTGGGAAATATACGAATCCATCAATGAGGCCCTCCGCATCGTCGCAGAGGTCAACTCGAAATCCAAGGGTGGCATCTTCAGGAAGAGCGAGACTATCGTCATCTCTGACGGGAAGGGTCTCCTCCCCGAGGATTTTCTCGATGTAAACAGGGTCTTCTCCTCTGACGGGAAGGAAATGCTTGCCGTGTTCAGTTCCATGCCCGGAAATCTTGAATACTCGACGGACGGCATGTACATCTATTCCGGCGAGCCATCTGTGACCATTTTCTACTTCTCCTTCCATCCCCAGATTCTGAACGACATCAGCGACATCGAGATCCCCGAAAGTTACTTCACCATGCTTGCCAGAGCAACGGCACTCGTTGTCTCTGGAGATCCGAATGGGGCAATGAATCTCGTCGCGTCCATCCTCACCGGCACTCCCATGGAGGCTTCGGGAGATGGTGGTGATGGGAAGTGAAGAAGGCCGACCTTCTCAACAAGCTCCGTCTGGTCCTGTGCGATGCCCAGAAGATCGGGTTCCCGGATGACTCGGAGCTTTTCGACTACCTCGACAGGGCAACGTCGTTCTATTCTGAGCAGATGATCGCAGTCCGTGACCCGTCCATGATGAAAAACATTCCCGTCATGGGGACCATGTTGCTCCCAGACGATTTTGTCCGCATGGCTGGACAGCATCCAGTTGCCATTGTGGGGAAGAGCATGGAGTATTACGGGGCCGTTCCTCATGAGATCCTATATTTTGCCCGTCTTCCCCTTCCGTCGACCTTCGGGGACAATGACGAACTTCCCTACACTGTCGATCAGGTGGTCATGATCGTCAATATGGCATCGGTCTACGCCCAGAACCGCAACGAGTACGACATCACGCAGGATACTGCCCTCATTTCGGCGTGGGCAGAGGCCATGAAGGGGGCGAGATCATGACCCTCGCAGGATACAAGGGGCCAGCTGACAGGTTTGGCACCCTTGAAGCGGTGAAGGGCGAATCGTACGACGGAGAGATCATCATGTGCCAGTCCGACGGAGTTACTCCAATCGTTCTTACCGGATTCAACCCGTCCTTCTTCCTCTGGTCAGACCCAGCATCCGAGCCCATCGCAGAGGCCAACGAGGATAATGGAGGCATTACGGTCCTAGAGGAAGAGGGTACGATCCAGATCCACTTCACTCATGAATTTATGGACACGCTGGACCCTGTGGCGTACCTCTTCCAGTTGTGGGGAGACAACGGGTTCGGGTCGCGGAAGCTGATCCTTTGGGGGTATTTCTGGGTCAAGGGGGGCATGGCAACATGATCCCCGACGATGCCGTCATCGTAATCGTCGAGAAGGACACGGAGGTCAGACAGGTCGAGAAACCGTCAGGTGTCATCCAGATGGGGCCGAGAGGGCTACCCGGCATCCTCGATCCAGAGGCCGTTGCCCATCTCCTCGATGTTTCGACGAACCCGCACGAAGACAGCTTCTCCGATCTAACGGCTCCTTCGGGGAATGATGGCAAGTGGGTGAAGATCGACGGTGATGCCATCGTCACCACTGACGAGATCCCTCTCTACCCGGAGGACATCAGACCACCCACCGTCTTCGACGAGAAGGTGAAGGTGGACGAGACCACCGAGCAGAGTTCGCTGTCCAACCACATCAGGTTCCCCCTCCACGTCAATTACGGCTCACCTGAAGGAGAGCACCGATGGAGGATGAAGGGGGACAGATCCATCTCCAGAACGGTCTCGTTTCCGGGGGAGTTCACGGAGAACGTTGTGGTGCCGGGAGAGATACCCACAAGAATTCCAGTCACCTATCCCAACAACACCGTATTCGACGTGTCTGACCGTGTTCCACGGAGGAGTTATTACGGCACCGACTGCGCCGGGACGGTCGGATTCCATATCGTGCCCGGAAAGCAGGTGATTCCATGAGGGTAACCTATTCGTCCCAGAGGAGGGTCATCAAGATCTCCTCGAACAGAATCAAGGTCATTGACGTTGCCACGCAGGGGCCTCCAGCCATACCACCCACGGTCTACATGGACCACATGGCGAGGGTTGACAATCCCCATCAGGTGGGGGTCTTCCAACTACTCGTTCCGTCTGGCAACAACGGCAAGTGGATCAAGTTTGCGGAGGACGGAAGTGCCCTCGAGCCCACCCGTGCCCCTCTGGTGGAGCTTCCTCCGCTTCCCATCCCCCAAGACGAGTGTGTGAGGGCAGACCCATCAGACCCGGTGACTGGTTTCCTGAACTCCAAGGTTGCCGGTCTGATCTACGTGGACGAAGCGGAACACGTGGTGCGTCTCCTCGGCGTGACTGGTGGATCCGATGTCCCGCCGAACTGCTACTACGGAACCAACGACGAGGGGCAACTCGGGTTCTGGCCCCTCCCCGAATCCCTCATCCATGTGTCCGGGATCGGGACAGGGGTGTGCGCTGAGAACGAGGATGAATGGAATAACACGGGCGAGGTTGCCCTGTTCACTTGGCCTTAGACCAAGGAGGTCGTATAAATGGCAAACTGGGACAAGGGCTTTTTAGCCCCCGTCACCGGGGTCTGGCATGATGTTGTGTCGGCTTCGGTGGACACGAAGCTGAGCTTCTTCTCCATATCGAATATTTCACGGTACGAGGTTGCCCGTACCGTGGTCGCAATAGGGGCATCGGACGATGAGCCGATCCTCGCCCCCACCGGACTCTCGCTCACAGAGGCGGGAGGGATTGGCACCACGCAGTACGAGTATCTCGTCACGGCAGTGAAGCCTGATGGCCGGGAGACAGATCCGTCTGCGATCATCTCCGTCACCACCGCTCCGGCAACGCTCAATGCGACCAACTACCACACCCTGTCGTGGAATGCCGTGTCTGGTGCATCGAAGTACAGGCTCTACTGCCGGAAGGGTGGACCGACGAGCCTCCTCATCTACGTGGTGGAACTCACTGCCCTCACCTACATGAACAAGGGCGAGATGGTCTCTGCCGAGGCGTGGCCTTGGATCAACCTCACTGGAGTGACTGTCCTCCTTGCGTGGTCGGACCTCGCTCCCGGCACAGGGCTGGAGCCCATCAGCAGACCCATGCCCCTTGCGGTGGGGAGCAGGGTCATGATCTTCACCACGGGGCCGATATCTGCCTTCGCCAGTGGGGAGGTGTAATCCATGAGAATGTTCGGATTCAACGCCCCCC
>Ga0123328_1003607_pt1 | contig 13133 bp, 12 predicted proteins | sample BioC12SIPDNA_2_FD_89702 | JGI IMG/M metagenome (GOLD analysis project Ga0123328, IMG submission 89702) | Anaerobic biogas reactor microbial communites from Washington, USA - Biogas_R1_A C12 SIP DNA | ecosystem: Engineered > Bioreactor > Anaerobic > Unclassified | place: Washington, USA...
CCATGGCGCCGGTCACGTCGCCCGAGGAGAATCGCGGCAGGAACCGCTGCTTCTGGTCCTCGTTGGCGAAGGCGTTGATCGTCTCGGCGATGCCCTGCAACCCGAAGATGTTCATCAGGCCGGCGTCGGCCCGCGAAACGATCTCGGTGGCCATGGCATAGACGGTCGAGGGGCAGTTCAGGCCGCCGTACCGCCGCGGCAATGTGAAGCCCATCAGGTCCGCCTTGCTGAGCAGGTCAAGCGACTTGCGGATGCCGTCGGCGTAGGTCACCTTGCCGCCTTCGAGCGTCGATCCCTCGCGGTCGATCGATTCGCTCATCGGCGCGATGTGGTTGCCCGCGATGTCGCCGACGAGGTCCAGGATCTTCTTGTACCCGTCCACGGCGTCTGCGGCGTCGGCCGGCGCGTAGTCGAACGTGCCGGCGTCGCGGAACCCTTCCTCCTGGATCGCGGCGATGTCGGCCAGCGGCAGGTGACCCAGGTGGAACAGAATGTCGTCGTTATCGGTCAGGAAATTCGGCATGACTAGCCCTTCGCCTTGATGGCGGCAATGAGTTTCGGAACCACGTCGCAGAAATCGCCCACGATGCCATAGTTGGCCACCGAGAAGATCGGGGCGTTCGGATCGGTGTTGATGGCCAGGATCTTGGCCGACTCGGCCATGCCCGCCCGGTGCTGCACCGCGCCGCTGATGCCCACGGCGATGTACAGGGCCGGCCGCACCGTCGTGCCCGTCTGGCCCACCTGGTGATCCTTGTCGATCCAGCCGTTGTCCACGGCCGCGCGGCTGGCGCCCACGGCCGCACCCAGCACGTTCGCCAGGTCCCACAACAGCTTGAAGTTCTCTTTGCTGCCGACGCCCGCGCCGCCGGCGATGATGATGCGGGCCTTCTTCAGGTCCACCTTCTTCGCCGTCGTCTGGCGCTTCACGAGCCGCAGCGGCAGGTCCTCCGCCCCGAACGGGCACTCCACCCGGACGACTTCGCCCTTGCGCTTCGCGTCCGCCTTGGGCATCACCATGACGCCCTCGCGCACCGTCGCCATCTGCGGCCAACGGTCGAAGTTCACGATCGTCGCGATGATGTTGCCGCCGAAGGCCGGGCGAATCTGAAGCAGCAGGTTCTTGTACGTCTCCTTCGTTGCCGGCTCCGTGTGCTCGCCGATCTGGAGGTCCGTGCAGTCGGCCGTCAGACCCGACCGCAGCGCCGAGGCCACCCGCGGCGCCAGGTCACGACCCAGCGGCGTCGCCCCGAGGACGAAGATCTGCGGCTGGTGCGCCTCGACCATCCGACACAGCACCTTGGCGTACGACGTCGCCTGGTACTGCGCCAGCGACAGGTCCTCGCACAGGTACACTTTGTCGGCTCCGTGGCGGATCAGGTCCGTCGCCAGGCCGTTGATCTTGTCGCCCAGCAGACACGCCGCCAGCGGCACGCCCAGCGTGTCGGCCAGTTCGCGGCCCTTGCTCAGCAGCTCCAGGCCCACGTCGTGCAGACGACCGCCCTGCTGCTCCGAAAACACCCACACTTCCCCTTGGGGATTCACGCGACTCATAGGCACCTTATCCAATCGTATGGTCCTCGATCAACTGGTGAACCAGGCGGCTGATGTCGCCCTCGGTCGGCTGATACTGCTCGTGGCCCGACCCCTTGAGCACCACGCTCTGAATCCGCTTGACCTTCGTCGGCGACCCGTCGCGGCCGCACCACGCCAGGTCCGCGTGAATGTCGTCCAGCGTCCACTGCTCGATCAGCAACCCGCGACGCTTCAGCTCGGCGGCCTTCTGGTCCACCGCCGCCGCACGGGCCTTCTCGTCCGACCCAGGCATCGACTGGGCCGCCTCACGCTCCAGCTCCAGCCGGCTCCGCGCGTGCTTGCACTTCAGCATCGCCTTGGCCGCGTACGGCCGCGGCTCCTGGAACGTGTCGGTCACCGTCAGCAGCACCGGCATGGCGCACTCCACCACTTCATACCCGTTGCCGATGTTTCGCCGGGCCACAATCTGCCGGCCGTTGATCGCCACGATCTCTTCCAGGTACGTGATCTGCGGCAGGCCGAGCTTCTCGGCACACTGCGGCCCCACCTGGGCCGTGTCGCCGTCGATGGCCTGACGCCCGCAGAACACCAGGTCGACCTTGCCCACCGTGCGGACCGCGCACGACAGGATGTAGCTCGTGGCCAGCGTGTCGCTGGCGGCCGCACGACGGTCCGTCAGCAGAATCACCCGGTCGGCGCCCATGTACAGCGCGTCGCGCAGCACTTCGCACGCCGGCGGCGGGCCCATCGTAATGGCCGTCACCGTGCCGCCGTGACGCTGCTTGACCTCCAGGGCCGCCTCCAGGGCGTACAGATCCTCCGGGTTGAAAATCGCCGGCAGGGCCGAACGGTTCACCGTTCCGTCGTCGTTCATCGCCTTGCCGGTCACCCGCGCGGTGTCGGGCACCTGCTTGATCAACACTACCGAGTCAAACGACATCGGCGCCTCCTTACAGGGAACCAGGCCGATTCCGGACGGCCAGGGGCCGTCATTGGAAACACTGACGCACGACGGCCGCTCCGTCTTCCAAAAGGCGGACGCAGGGACGCCCATCGAGCCCCAGGTCCGCCGGTAAAGCACCGTAGCGTAGTTGCCCCGGCAGAGACCGTCAAGGTAAAAATGGCCCTGGCAGAAATGCGGGGGGCACGTCACGTTGGCAGGTACGCAGGCTCTCGCACCGCAGCAACGGGGGTGCGCACGTTGGAGGCCGGACTGAAGTCCGGACCAAAGTGTGCGCCGTGTGACAGAGCCCAGGCCGACATGGCCTCCTGTGTCGCACACTTTGGCGCCGCCTGCGGCGACGCACCGCGACGCAACCATTTGCCGGACTGCGACTTTGGTGCTATAATACCATGGTAGCCGCATATCGCGGGACGGGGGCTTCATGTTCGCCGAAGATGGGAGATCGGACGCATGAGCGACACGGGCAATTCGAGCCAGGGAATCCGAATTCTGAAGGTAGTCGCCATCGTGGCCGTGGTTGTGGCCGTGGCGGGTCTGGCCTTCGTCATCGTCCAGCACAGCACCAGGAGCCCCGGCACGGCCTCCGGCGGCCCGTCCGAGTCGTCCTCGGTCGCCTCGTCGGGCGAGCAGGACGCCACGCCGGCGGGAACCGCCGCGGCACGCCGGACCAGTGCGGCCACCGGCGCCCAGGGCACGACCCGCCCGGCAGGCACGGCCTCCGTCACCCCCGGCAACGCCACCGATAGGCCCTCGGTCGCCAACGTCACGCAGTTCTCCGGTCGTTCGATGGTCACCGGAACCGGTTCGCGCGCAACCGACACGGCAGGCGTCCCCGGAACCGGCACCACGTCCGAAGCCGCCGGTCGCCGGCCTCGCACCCCCGGCACGTCCCCCTCGGGCAACAACGCCGACACCGTGGTCGAAGCGCCCCAATCGTCCGAACGTCTCGTGGCCGACAAGGCCGTCGTCTACATCCCTCACGCGTGGGACGACACTAGCGGCGAACTCCTCGTCGGCGACCAGCGGTACCTGACGAAGCTGGGCGCCATGCAGCGGACGAACCAGGACGCCCAGACGCTCCAGACGATCAGGCAATTGCGCGAAACCATGCGGAATCGCGTCGATTTCCAGCTCAAGGACATCAACGAGGAAATCCGCGTCGCCGTCGAGTCCTATCAGAAGGCCATCGCCGACGGTAACCGCGAAGAGGCGGACAACTACCACCACATGGTAACCAAGCACCTCGTTTTCGACCGCCAGACGATCCTCGACACAGTGGACCGCCAACTGGACGAGCTGATCCAGGAAGCCCTTCCGGGCCGCTGAGCGGCACGCCACGGGTCTGGGAATAACGCCGGGTGCCATGCCTGCCCCGTCAGGCATGCCCTATGGCGCGAAGCCTCCCGCCGATTTTTCCTCAGCGCGTCCGTGCTCGTGGTTCGATGAATCCTGTTGAGGAGCGGCTCGCGCGCCGGGCGCCGTGTGTCTGCGCGCCGTCGGCCGCTCGCCAGACCGGGCGCAGCCGCGCCGACCCGCGCGCCCACGGGAGCCCCACCGCGTGAAGAATATCCTGCTGATCAGCGACCGTCCGGAAGCGCCGAAATCGATTGCCGCCGTGGCCGAGACCCTCGGCTACGGGCTTTCCGTCGAGACCGACCCGCGCGCGCTGTTCCAGTTTCCCGACATCCGCCGCGTGGACCTCATCCTGATCGTCGTCCGCAACGACGATCCGGTCAGTTGGAGCGTCCTGCAACTGGTCGGCGAAACGCTCGCCGCCACGCATCTGCCGATGGTCGCCCTGGGCGATGACCTGGACGTCGGGCAGCGGATCAAGGCCTTCCAGGCCGGGGCCTGCGAGTGCCTGACGCTCGATCTGCCGGTCGAGGAACTCAAGGTCCGGCTCGATATCCTGGCCTCGACCAAGGGCCGGTTCGACCAGATCATCGACCAGAACATCCATAACATCCTGCTGGCACGCGAGATGCGCAAAAGCTCCGAACGCATGAACGAGGAGCTTCAGCTCGCCCGCCGACTCCAGATGGATTTCCTGCCGCGCACCATGCCCGAAATCGGACGCACGCGGTTCGCCGCGCGGCTCTATCCGGCCGGGTGGGTCGCCGGCGACTTCTACGACGTGTTCCGCCTGGACGAGCACCACGTCGGCTTCTACATTGCCGACGCCATCGGCCACGGCGTCCCGGCCGCCCTGCTCACGATCTTCGTCAAGCGGTCGCTCCAGACCAAACGCATCGCCGGCAACAGCTACGAGCTCATCCCCCCGCACGAGGCCCTCGCCCTGCTGAATGCCGACCTCGTCAGCGCCGATCTGCACCAGTCGCCCTTTATCAGCATGTTCTACTGCATCGTGCACACCCAGACCGGGCGGCTCCGCTATGCCCGGGCCGGCCACCCGCGGCCGCTGTTGCTCGAAAACCACAAGCCGCCACAAGAACTCCCCGGCGACGGCCCCCTGCTGGGCGTCGTCCGCGAGGCCCGATTCCAGGACGCCGAGGCCGACATCACCCCGGCCCAGCGGCTCCTGCTCTACACCGACGGCGTCGAGCGGTGCATGGTCAACGGCCGCGAAGGCACCGACGCCTTCTTCGCCCTGGCCGCCGAAGAAAACGGCCGTCCCCTGACCGTCTACCTCCAGGCCCTCCTGGACGTCGTCCTGGCTCCGCGATCCCAGCAGCCCATCTACGACGACGTGACCCTCGTCGCCATGGACCTGACCGAATAGCGTCTGGACAGAAAAAAAGCCCTGAGCCGACCCGGCACGAGGGGGGTGTCACGCGCCAAGGCGTTCAGGGCACTTGGGCAGACGACTCCGCCGCCGGGTCCGCTCCGACGACACGTCGCGTTCCGCCCTGCCAGGAACGTCCCACGGTGGGGGACACTCTCGGGACATCCCTGCTTATCACCCATCGGCATTTTCTTCTGCGAAGATGAGGCGCATTTACAGAGATGGCATGGACCTGTGATGCGGCCACTGACTCATAATACAGCGGCGGCGGTCCCCACAGGAACCGCCGCCGACAGGTCGTCTCGCAGTCGTGTGCCGCAGGCTCACAGCGCCTCGCACACCAGATCGCCCACTTCGCTCGTCGAGTAGCCCATTTTCCCGGCGCTCATGCTCTTCATCTTCGTGCCCGTGACGGTCATAATGGCCTTCTCGATGCGCTTGCCGGCCTTACGCTCGCCCAGCGACTCCAGCAGCATCTTCATCGCCCCGATGGCCGCAATCGGGTTGATCACGCCCAGGCCCGTGTACTTCGGCGCACTGCCGCCGATCGGCTCGAACATGCTCACGCCCTGCGGGTGGATGTTGCCGCCCGCGGCCACGCCCAGGCCGCCCTGGATGATCGCCGCCAGGTCCGTGATGATGTCGCCGAACATGTTGCTCACGACGATCGTGTCGTAGTAGTCCGGGCTCTTGACCATCCACATGCAGCACGCGTCCACGTGGTTGTAGTCCCGCTTGATGTCCGGATAGTCCGCCTCGCCGATCTCGTGGAACGTCCGGAACCACAGGTCGCTGCAATAGGTCAGCACGTTCGTCTTCGCCACCAGCGTCAGCATCTTCTTGTCGTTGCGACGGCGGCACTCCTCGAACGCGAACCGCAGGCACCGCTCCACGCCCTGCCGCGTGTTGCACATGATCTGCGTCGCCACCTCGTTCGCCGTCCCCTTGTAGACCACGCCGCCCATGCCCGAGTACAGCCCCTCGGTGTTCTCGCGGATGATCGTGAAGTCGATGTCCTCGGGCGTGCGGTCGGCCAGCGGCGTCGGGACGCCCGGATACAGCTTCACCGGACGCAGATTAATATACTGGTCCAACTGGAACCGGAGCTTCAACAGCAGCCCCTTCTCCAGGATGCCCGGCTTGACGTCCGGATGGCCCACGGCCCCGAGCATGATCGCGTCGAACTGCCGCAACTCGTCCACCTGCTCGTCCGTGATGATCTCGCCGGTCTTCAGATACCGCTCGCCGCCGTAGTCAAAGTCGGTGGCCGTGTAGCTGAACCCTTCGAGCTTGCTGACGGCCTTGAGCACCTTCATCGCCTCGGCCACGACTTCCGGCCCCGTGCCGTCGCCGCCCAGAACCGCAATCGCGTACTTCCGCCCGGCCGCCGCCTTCGCCTTCCCTGCCGCTTTCGCCTTTGCCACTGGAGCTTCTCCTTACATGGATCCCATCACCTGTGAATCGGCCCATTCTAGTGGTTTCGCCCCCCAGAGGCAAGCCCCTGCGAACTCTGCCCACACAACCAGCGCAGGGTGGCTGCTTGACGCAGTCCCCGAGCACCGTCGAGGGGCAGCCACGCAGAAGCGCAAGGAAACTTGCCCATGCCTGACATGGCACCCTGTGAACACAACCTGCGTAGGGTGGCTGCTTGCAGCCACGCGGTCGCACGGGCTTGACAGGCAGTGTACAATAGCAGCCCGTTGAGAAAGTGTGGCACAGCCGCCCTCGGCTGTGCAGTCACCGCGGAAACCGTCGTTTTCGGTCTGTCGCCACGCCCGAGGGCGGGCGTGCCACACGGACTCCGACTTCCTCAACGGGCTGATAGCCTGCATGTGCCGCCGGGCTGGCCGGCGCAAGGAGCCGCCCCATGGGCAAGAAGAAACTGAAGATCGCCGACAACCGTCCCTGGTACCACCAGGGGCTGCGGTTCGAGTGTCAGGCGTGCGGGCGCTGCTGCGGCGGCGAACCCGGATACATCTGGGCCACGCACGAGGAACTCGCCCGCATCGCCGAGACCGTCGGCATGCACGTCCTGGACTTCTGCCAGATGTACGTCGCCGAGTACGAGGAAGGCTTCAGCCTCCGCGAAATGGACAACGGCGACTGCTGCATGCTCCAGGGCGGCAAGTGCCGCGTCTACGGCGTGCGGCCGATGCAGTGCCGCACGTGGCCCTTCTGGCCGAGCAACCTCAGCTCGCCGCGCGCCTGGCAGGAGGCCAAACAGCGGTGCCCCGGCATGGACCGCGGGCGCCTCTGGTCGCTGGCCGAGATCGAACGCCGCAAGAACATGGTCCTCGTCTGAGGTCCGCGCTGTGACGCCTCCGCTGCCATCCTCGTCGGGCACCGCTCCGTGGGAACCCATTCCCGCAGCGTCGCCGCCGGACCCCCGCGTCGCGGCCGCCCTGGAAGCCCTCTGGGCCGAGTGCGACCGCCGCCTGGCCGACCTCGGCGTCCAGTGCCGCGCGTGCGGCCAGTGCTGCGACTTTCCCCGCCGCGGCCACGTCCTGTTCGCCATGAAGGCCGAGCTGGACGTCTGCCTCGACTGGGCCCGGCGGCACCTCGCGACCGACCCGCGCGACGTGCGCCGCCGCCTTGATGCCGGCCTCTGTCCGTTTCAGGACGGCCCGCGCTGCCGGATTCATCCCGTTCGCCCCCTCGGATGCAGGATATTCTTCTGTAAAACCGGCGACGCGGCACAGCTCGAACGGCTCGCAGCCGACTTGCACGACCGGTTGCGGAGCATCGTGCGCGACAACGAGTTGCTCCAATGGTATGGCCCCGCACTGGCCTATATCAAGGCCATTTGGCCACCACCGACTCATCCTATATAGGTTTATCCCATTGGCATTACTACTTGACAACGGGAGTCCTTGGAGATTACACTTTGGTTCTGACGCAACATGAGAAGGCACACCGCCGCAGACGTGCAACATGAGGCCTTGCAAGATGACCAAGAAAGACATCGTGAAGCAGATCGCTTCAGAACTCGGCGTGAGCCAGAGTCTGGTATACGAAGTGGTCCAGCGGACCTTCGACGGCATCACCGAGACGCTGGCGGCGGAACACCGCATTGAACTGCGGAACTTCGGCGTGTTCGAGATTCGCCTCCGGGCGCCCCGCAAGGCCCGCAATCCCCGCACCAACGAACGCGTGGACGTGCCGCAACGAGCCGCTGTGAGCTTCAAGCCCGGCAAGGAAATGGCCCAGCGGATCGCGACCATCGAGCCGGACCAGCTCGCGCGGCCGGTCGCCGAAACGCGGTGCCCGGTCGAGTGACCGCCCGCGCGGCCGCGGGAGCCGCAGCGCCCCGCCGACGGTTCGGCGCCCCGGGCAGCTGGCTCGCGCGGCCGCAACCGGGTCCGCCGCCCCCCGGCAGCCAGACGCCCGGCTCCCGTAACTTACTGTCCTTACTGGGGTTTTTGGCACTTGACAGGGCCGCCCGCCACAGCGTACACTATGGGTCGTTTTCATACGATTCGTGACAGACGGTGGCTTGGGAACATCCGACGAAGTCCCCTTTGCTCAGGAGTCTTGCGATGCGTACACTCGTGATTCTGGCGGTGCTTCTGGTCAGCAGCGTAGCGATGGTCGGTTGCGGCGGTCCGAAGGACTCGCACCAGATTTACACCGAACGCATGAGCCGTCGTTCCAACATGGCCGACAAGCGGGCGATCGTGGACGACTTCCACTCAAGCATCCTCATGGACGAACGCCCCTCGCACCTGACGTTCTTCATCAACGAGTAGGGCTTGGCGTGTCGCTGCGGGCCCGGCGGGCCCTCGTCGCGACGCTCGATGGCTTCGCCTGTGTCTCCGCAATCCTCCCGCCGCGAGGCGAGAGGATTGTCTTTTTCGTCGATCTCTTTCTCGTCGCACGGTCGCGCGTGGGCGTAGTCGCAACGGTTCCGGTCGCCTGACCCCAGGCGGCCCGAGGCCATGGCCTTCCGAATTCCAGCTTCGGCTGCACGATCCTTCCGGATCGACCTGGCTTCGGCCAGCGCCCTGTCCCTGGGCCTGGCGATGCTGGCCCTGACCACCGCCGTCCTCCGCAAGAGCCTGGCCGCCCCCGACTGGCTGCTGGCCCTGGCCGTCGCCCTGCCCATGGTCAACCAGTTGCTGTCGCCCGCCTGGTCCGGGGCCACGTTCCTGCGCCGCAAGGTGCCCTTCGTTCGCCTCGGGGCCTACCTGACGGCCGTATGTCTCGTCCTGGCGGCCGCCGCCTCGGTCGTGCTGCCTCGTGTGGTCGGACCGAGGGCCTCGCAGCCGCTGGTCTGGGGCGTTTCGGCCGAGGCGATGTCGTTCATGTGCCTGACGACCCTCGCCTGGCTTGCGGCTTCGGGCTTCAACGTCCTGGTCACCTCCGTCTATCGCTGCAACTACCCCGTCTTCGTCCGCGCGCGGGTGGTGTCGCGGATCAACGTCTTCAAGCTCATCGCGTCGCTGCCGATCGCGGTGGGCGTGGCCCTGATGCTCGAGCAGTCGCGCGGCAGCAGCGACCGCGGCTTCGTCTGGATTCTCGTCGTCGGCAGCCTCGCGCTGGTGGCGGCCGGCCTCGTCTACGGACGCCAGAGGGTCCTGGGCGAAGAGGCGTACCCGTCGGGGTGCAACGGCCGCGAACTGCTCCGCCAACTGGTCCCCAACAACCTCCTCGACCTGCTCCGCCGCAATCCTCATTTCGCGCGGTACCAGATCTGGCAGACCTTCAACGGCGTCGGCAACGTGGTCTGCCTGCCCGCGATGACCATGGTCATGGTCGATCCCGACAAGTGGAACATGAACTACACGGAGTACCTGGTGCTGGCAACGGTCATTCCGGGCGTGACCCAGATGGCCTCGGCGGCACTGTGGGCGCCGCTGGTCGATCGCCTGTCCCCGAGCAAGGCCCGCACCTTCAACACGCCGTTCTGGGTGGTCGCGTGGCTGCTGTTCGGGTATGCCGCCGTGACGGGCAGCGGCGGATGGCTGGTCTACATGAGCCGCGCGGCCATGGGCTTCGGCATGAGCGGCGCCGACCTCATCTGGTCCCTCGGATCGCTCCACTACAGCCGCCGCGAGGACCCGGCGCAACTGGTCGCCGCACACAGTTTCCTGACGGGAATCCGCGGACTGGTGGCGCCGCTGATCGGCGGGGCGCTCTACGCCGCCTTCGGCAACGCCGTCTTCTTCATCGGCGCCGCCATCATGACCGCAGGCGGCATCGGCTTCTATCTCCAGGACCGCGCCGAGCGACGCGACCCGGCCTTCGTCAGCGAAAAAGACGCCTGAGTGCGACTCTCGCCGCGGGCGATCCGACGACGCTCAAGCCGCCATCGGCGCAACACGCGCTACGCCAGCTTGTCGCCGTAGCCGAGCTCGCGGACGAGTGCCATGAACCGCCGCCCATACTCCACGTAATTGTCGAACCGGACCCGCGCCGACGCCTGCACCCCCGCGTCGTGGTGCACCACGGCCAGGTGCGGCTCCATCGAAAAGCCCCCGTCGTACCCGCCGTCCAGCAGATCCTTGACGATCCGGCGCACGTCCCCGTCGCCCTCGCCGGCAAACGTGTAGACCATCTTGCCCGTCGCCGCGTCGAACCGGCCGTCCTTGATGTGGACGTAGGCCACGTGGTCCTTGACGTGCCGGTAGAACTCCCACGACGACTGTTTCGGATACGGGGCCGGCTGCGTCCGGTCGTCCGACGTCACGGGGTTCCCCGTGTCGTACACCAGCTTCAGCCCCGGCACGTTCTCCACGAGCTTCATCGTGTAGGTCCAGCCCATGCCGCCGTAGTTCATGCAGTTCTCGTGAACCATCGTCAGCCCGGCGTCGCCGAACCGCTTCTGGAGTTCCCTCATGCGGCGGAACCGCTCGGACTCCATCTGGTCGTCCGGCCCGCGGTCCTTCAGCACCGCGTAGCTCATCACGCGGATCAGCTTGCACCCCAGCCGCTGCATCCGCGGGATCGCGCGCGACACCTCCGCCAGCGTCACCTCGAACGGATCGGTGATCTGCTTGGCCCAGTTCGCGATGGCCGACCCGAAGCAGTTCACCCGCACGCCCGCGGCGTCCAGCTTGTCGCACGCGGCCACGAACTGGTCCTGGTCGATATCGTGAATGTTCGTTTCGCCGTCGATCTTGCGAGCCTCGATGCAGTGCCATCCCAGCTCGCGCGTCGCGCGAATCTGCGCTTCCACCGACACGCCCGCCTCATCCGCGAATCCCGTCAGATACATGCCTCGCCCCTTCCTGCTCCGCGGCCGCAAGCGACGGCCACGGCAAACCGATGCTCACGCCAGATCGACCCAGGAGCCGCTGCGGTGCGACTGGTAGATGCCCAGCACCACGTCCACGGCGTGCCTGGCCGACTGGGCCGTCACGAACGGCTGCCGCCCGGCGCGAATCGCCTCCACGAAGTCCGCGATCAGTTCCGGATGCGTCGTCCCGTAGTGCCGTTTGCCGGCCGCCACCTTCATCGCGCGGTCGCACTCGGCCAGGTCCTGCTCGATCCGCTTGGCCGTCGCCTCGTCCGTGAACCGCACCTTCAGCGGCAGACCCCCGCGAAGATCGATCGACCCCCGGGTCCCGTGCAGCGACAGCGTCGGTTCCCAACTGAGGTGGCTGGAGCAGGTGGCCTCCAGAATGCCCAGCGCGCCGCCGGCGAACTTCAGCGTCGCCACGGCCGTGTCCTCCGTCTCCATCGAGTCGCCGTGCGTCAGGTTCGCGTACACGCCGTTGACGGCCCGCGCGCCGCCGACGATCCACAGCAGCGCGTCGATGAAGTGAATCGCCTGGTTGATGAGCACCGCGCCGCCCTCTTCGGCCCACGTGCCGCGCCACCGGTCCGCCCGATAGTAGTCCGGCGACCGCCAGCATCGTATCTGCACGCCCGCCGTCAGCAGGTCGCCCAGCGACCCGTCCTCCACCAGACGCTTCAGCAGTTGCACGTCCTGGTCGAACCGGTGCTGAAACACGCCGCCGAACGCCAGCTCCGGGCGCCGTGCGTGCGCGGCGAACATCGCGTCCAGCCCCGCCGGCGACGCCGCCAGGGCCTTCTCGCACAGCACGTGCTTGCCGCCGTCCAGCGCCGCCACCGTGATCGGCGAATGGCTCGCGTGGTCCGTGCAAACGCTGATGCAGTCGACGTCCGCGGCCGCTGTCACCTCGCGGTAGTCCGTCGTGACATGGGCGATGCCGTACTTCTCGGCCAGCCGCCGGGCCTTCTCCTCCACCAGGTCACACGCCCAGGTGATCTCCACCCCGTCCGCCAGGCGATAGCTCTCGGCATGCAGCGGCGCGATCACCCCGCACCCGACGATCCCGACCCTCAGTTTCCTCGCCGACACAGTCCACCACTCCCAATGCGGTTTCCGGCCCGCGACCGCGCCGACGCCGTGCGACCCGCCCCACGCGGCCGGGCCCTCCAGCGACTGCGAATCCGAGCAAGCTTAGACTCCTGGCTGCCGATGTCAAGGCCGCTTCAGGAGGACATGGGAACGCAACGCGGCTGGGTCATTGCAGGTGGTGACGCATGTGGCGGCGACCCGCGCGGCCCCCCGACGGCGGCGATCCCGAGGACGACGAATCGGACTTGTCTCCCGCGGCCGACTTCCCGATCGGACCGCCCACCGTCTTGCCGCACTTCGGGCAGAAGTAGCCCGGACGCGGATAGTCTTTACGCCGAACGTGCTGCTTGCAGAACGGGCATGTGACCGTGAGCCCGGCGATGAACCAGCCCGCCAGCCCGCCGACGATGAACGTGATGCCCGTGATGCCCCAGAAGTTCGTGAACCCATTCCACAGGGTCGCGTGCTTGTCGGTGTCCTTGCTGGCCACCACAAGCCCCACGGCCACCAGACCCAGACCCAGCCCGCTGAGTATCAGGGCCGGCCACCCCTTCGCAGCAACCGGA
>Ga0123328_1003610_pt1 | contig 13127 bp, 6 predicted proteins | sample BioC12SIPDNA_2_FD_89702 | JGI IMG/M metagenome (GOLD analysis project Ga0123328, IMG submission 89702) | Anaerobic biogas reactor microbial communites from Washington, USA - Biogas_R1_A C12 SIP DNA | ecosystem: Engineered > Bioreactor > Anaerobic > Unclassified | place: Washington, USA...
CCGCTCGCCGGAAGCGCTGAGCAGATGGACGGCGACGCCTCCGAGCAGCGGTTCCCCGGCGTCGTAGAGGCCGTTGCCGTCGAGGTCGACGGAGACGCGGCCGCTGATGCTGCTCGGCAGGATTTCGTAGAAATCGTAGCCGGTCGCCTGGGTGCCGCTGACGAGGGGGATATCGAGGATCGCATCGGGCGCAAGCAGCGTCCCGCCGGCCGAGCCGACGCGGTCCACTCCGTCGAAATATTCTTGCGGCTGGATCTCCTCGACGGCGTAGACGCCGGGGGCCAGGCCGGTGAACTGGTAGCGCCCGTCGGCGTCGGTGATCGCCGTGCCGATCCGCTTGCCTTGCTCGTCGCGGAGCTCGATCGTCACGCCTTCGATGGGAAAATCGCCGGCCGTGAACGTGCCGTCCCCGTCGGCGTCGGCGATCACGCGGCCGGCGATCGAACTGGGCAGAATCTCGCCAAAGTCGTAGTTCTCGCCGGCCTGCCCGCTCTCGAGCCGGATTCCCGTAATCGAATCGCCGGGGTTCTGCGCGGTTCCGCCGGCGGTGCCCGCCGCGTCCAGGCCGTCGAGATAGCCTTGCGGGGTGATCTCCACGACCTGCCAATCGCCGGGGATGAGATTGACCGCCATCCAGGAGCCGTCGGCGGCCGTGGTCACGGTGATCGGCTCGGCCGTCGTCCCATTGGGCAGAACGCGGATCACGCGGACGGTCGCCCCGGCGATCCCCACTTCCCCCGCGTCGCGGACGCCGTCGTTGTTGGCGTCGTGGTACACGTGGCCGCTGAGCCGCGCCGGCGCCGCCTCGGCGAAATCGTTGTTGAGGCTGTCTTCGCCCCCGAGGAGCGAGATGCCGGTGATCGTCTCCGAGTTGAGCACCGAGCCGCGCGTCGCGCCATCGACCGCGCCGGCCGCCGCGCCGACGCTGAAGTAGCCGTCCGGTTGCGTTTCGACGACGCGGTAGGTTCCGGGCAGGAGCGTATCGAAACGGTAGTTGCCGTCGGCGTCGGTGGCGGTTCTCATGCCCGTGTCGGCATACTGCCCTTCGACGAGCTGGTAAAGGCCCAGCTTCACGCCGGCGATGCCCGGCTCGCCCGTGTCTTGCCGGTTGTCCAGGTCGATGTCTTCGAACACGGTACCGCTGATCGAGATCGGCAGCGGCGTCTGCTTCAGGCCGATGAAGGCCCCCGCCGTCAGGTCGGGCCGCGGCTTCTGGCCGGGTGGCATGTAGCTGTCCGGCGGGAGGGCCAGGCCTGAAGACGTCAGCCTTCCGTCGTATTCGTCCCAGAAGATGTCGCTCTCGGTGACGTCGTAATAATGGGGCGCCGCGAAGGTCGCCACGAGGTGCGAGCCCTCGAACTCCGCTCCCTCGGCCACGGGGTTGTCCGTGTAGAGGCCCTTCTCGTCGACGTCTACGGAGAACAGCAGCCGCTCGCCGGCGTCGAAGCCGGAGAACGTGAAGGCGAGCGTCGTGCCGCCGTCCTCGACCTCGATCGCCAGGATTTCGAACCCTTCGTTGGCCACGATCTCGACGCCGGCCGATCCGGACACGCCCAATCCGCCAGGCGCCGTGTCAAAAAAACAGTCGATTGGGCTGATGCCATCGCCGAGCTTGTCGGTGTCGATCACCAGCCGCGTCAATTCGGTTCCCTCGGCGCCGCCCGACCAGGTGACTTCAAACAGGTCGCCCGACGTGTCGGTCCCGATGCCGTCCTCGAAGTAGACGCAGCCGATCTGGATCGGGCTGGCCGAGAGGAGCCAGCGGTGCTCGATCTGCTCAAAACGGCAGATCCGCGTCCCGTGCGCCCTGGCGGCCTGTCTCCGCCGGGCCAAGGTTCGCTTCAGCCGTTGCCACGCCGAGATGTCTTCAAGCAAGCCCACGAACTACCTCCATGCAGCTCTTTCAGCAGGCGTCCGCCGGGGACCCAACACGGCTTGGCGCCGTCCTCTTGCCCGCCCCACGCGTCTGCCGAGTGCCGTTGAAATTTTCCGCGAATTCCCGTTACTGGCCCATCGCCCAGAGACGTACCGTCGTGTCGTAGCTCCCGGAAATGAGTTGTCCCTCGCCCCCGTGGAAAACCAGCGTGGAAACCGACCCGGTGTGCCCGGCGAGCCGCGCGACCTCCCGCTGCGTGCTCGGCTCCCAGACGCGGATCGTGTTGTCGCTGCCGCCGGCGGCAAGCCGGTCCGCTCCGCACCAGGTCAATGCCATCACCTTGCCCGGCCTGGCCGGCAGCGTCGCCGCCAGGCTCCCGGTGGCCATGTCCCAGATTGAAATCTCGGCCCCATCGCCCGCCGAAGCCAATGCGGCGCCGTCGCTGCGAAAGGCCAGGGCCGCAACCGCCCGCCCGTCGCCCGGCAGATCGGTGGCCTGCCCGCCGCCGTCGACCGCGATGATCCGTATCCGTCCTTGGCTCCCCGCCGCCGCGAGCAGTTGCCCGTCGGGCGAGAAGGCCAGCGCCCGCACGTCGCGCCCGCCGCTGTCCAGCGTCGCCAGCGCCGCGCCGGTCGCCGGATCGAACAGGCGCAGCGCGCTGTCGAATCCGCCCGCGGCCAGCGTCTTGCCGTCAGGCGAAAATGCCAGGTCGAAAATTGCCGCCGGCAGGCGTCCCACGCGGCGCGCGATCCGGCCCGCCGGCACGTCCCAGACAATCACCTGCCTGTCCTGCCCGGCGGTCGCCAACCATTGCCCCTGGGGATCGAACGCGCAGGCCCGGAGCCAATCCGTGTGGCCCTCCAGTCGGCGGAGGATCTGGCCGGAGCGCGGGTCCCAAAGCCGCACCACGTGGTCGTCGCCCGTCGTCGCCAGATACCGCCCGAGCGGATCCAGCGCCACCCGAGAGACCACCGGTCCGGTCGCCCGGCTCGGCACCTCTTCCATGGCCAGGATGCCAATCGGCCCGGTCGCAGCGACGCCGTCTGCCCGCAAGACCGCAATCATTGAACCGCTCGCCGCCAGCGCGGCGGCAATCCCTATCAGACGGGTACAGGACATCCTCATCCACCTGTCGTGCCGAATTGACTTGCCGGTCCCCGGGCAGCCGTTTCCACCCGGGCGCCCCGAGGGGGCCATCGCCATCGACGGCCGCATCCGGCGAAGCGAAACGCTGGTTGGCCAAGACGGACGGGCCATCGCCGTCCCGTCGCCCCCCCGCGCCGATCCCTCGCGCGGCGCGATCGGTTCGCCCTTGCCGGTTGTTCCCGTTTATCGGCAGAAACCGTTTCCGTCACGCACGGGAAATCTGGAAATGGAGCAATAATGCAGGGATTGTCGGTTGAAGCGACTGGGGGATACTGGCAATTTTGAGAGGTGTGGAAAGCTCTCCGGACAGGTCCGGTCCTTTCCTTCATTCCCAGCTTCCCCTCGTTCCCAAGCTCCGGCTTGGGAGCGCGCCCGTCGCGCTTCCCCTCATTCCCCGTTTCCCCTCGTTCCCAAGCTCCGGCTTGGGAGCCAGAGGAGCCGCACGTGGGACTGGCAACGGAATGACTTCCGTTTTACGGGAATCGTCCGCGCTACCGGAGTTGAACACTCCGGACCGGTTCATCGGCGATTCGGGCCGGCGGCAGCGGCTGTGGCTGCGGCGGCGCGGCCTGGGCGGTAGGGGGCGGCGGCACCGCGGCGGGCGGCGGCGGGGAGGGAGGGGCAACCGGCGGCAGTGTCTCGACTTCAATCGAAGGCGCCGGGCCGGTCTCCATGATCGGCCCGGGATCGATCCACATGCCTCGATCGTCCAATTCCATTGTGCCCATGTCGAGGTCCAGGTTGATCCGCTGGGCTTCGTAGTCAACCCAAGCCGCCAGGAAGGTGTCTTGGGCCGAAAGCAGGTCGTTCAGCGCGTTGAGGACGTCGATCGCCGCCGTCGATCCCATCGCCGCGCCGCCTCGGCCTTGCACCGGCTTGGTCAGTTTGAGCCGTTCCAGATCGACACGCGTGACAGCGACGAACAGTCCGGCCCGCTGCACCTCGAAGTTGAGCTGGCTGAGGCGGATCACCCGCTCCGCGTCCCGCAACGATTGCTGGATGCGGTCCTCGAAGGCGTAGTAGTCCCGCTTCATCCGCTGGTAGTTGATCAGCGCCCTGCGGTAGGCGTTCCGCTCGGCCAGCCGCGTCAAGGGGGCGTCGAATTGCAGTCCGAAGGTGAGCCTGCCCTGGGTGTAATTGCTCGGCGCACCGAAGTTGTCGCTGACGGGGTCGACCCGCCCGTTGACGACCAGGTCCAGATCGCTCCGCAGCGCGTTGGCGAAGATCTCGATCTGCCGCCACTGGTCGACCAGCGCGGCACGCGCGTTCATCCAATCGCGGCGGTGCTCGCGGGCGATCTCCAGGGCCCTCTCGGCGGTGATGTCGATGGGAACCAGCGAAATCGTGTCGAGCCGGATTTTTGCCTCAAGCAGCGACAGCTCCAGCAATTGATCGCTCAGGAGCGTCAGCAGGTCGACCAGGGTGCCGCGCGCCTCCCGGCTGACGATCGCCGGATCGGCCGCGTCGGCCTGCCGTGCGCGGGCGATCGCCTCCAGCGCGGTGAGCGTGCCCTCCAGGTTGTTCGCCTGCGTCTGGAGACTCTCGATCATCTCGTCCCGCCGCTTGTAGAGGTCTTCAATGCTGAACGTTTCGGGGTCGATCTCGCGGTTCTGCGCTTCGGCGCGGGCAGCCAGCATCCGCAGGTTCACCTCGCGGCGCGGCAGGGCCTCGTCGAGCAGAACCAGGTCGTTCTCGATCATCTCGACCTGGGCGGAGCAGCGTTCGCGGATCGGCTGGAGCCGGTCGTACAGGTCCAAGGGGACCTTCGGATGGCTCTCCTCGTCGCGGAACACGTCCAGCAATTGGTCGAGGTCCTTCTCGATGGCCGTCAGGTCCGGATCGATCAGATTGAACTGTTTCAGCATCGGGTCCTCGATGCGGACCTTCAAATCCGACGGCAGCCCGAGGGTCAGCTTGTAGCTGTCGAGTTGGTTTTCGTAGCCCGCGCGGCGTTCGAGCAATCGGCTCTGCGCGCTGTAGAGTTGCTGGCGGACCCGCTGGACCTGGTCCAGTTGCACCTGGCCGGCGTCGAAGTTGGCTTCCATCAGGCTGAGGCTGTCGCGGGTGCTTTCGACGTTGTTTTCCAGGTTGCGGATATTGACTTCCGTGGTCAGCAGACCGACGAACCCCGCGGCGCGAGACGTGAAGCTGCCGCTGACCGAGGGGAGCGCCACGCCTCCGGGAGCCGGCCCCACCACGCCGCTCCGCCCAAACACAATCGCGGTATGGAAACCGCGGCGGAAACGCTCCATCTGGCGGATGTTGGCCAGCAAATTCCGCTCCGACTGGGTGAGGTTTTCCATCGCCACCGCGCGGCCCGCCGCGCGCAACAGCGGCTGAGTCAACGCGAAAGTCAGCGGGGTGCTGACCCGGTAGCCGTCGGAACCGCTGAACTCCCAGACGATCGAGTTGGCGATCCCGGCGAGCAGTTCCCCGCCGGCCGCGAGGTTCTTTCGGGCACTCAAAGTCGCATCGTTCGAGAGCTGGCTCGATGACGCGATATCCCCTCCCAGGGGGCCGGTCGTCGCGAAGAACGTGTCGTTGCCGCCGAAAAACTGCACGTCGAACTGGAACCGTTCAAACGTCACGTTCAAGGCCGACAGATACAGGTCCTCCACCTCCTGGCGATACTCGCGCGAGTGGATCAGCGCAAGCTGCATCGCCGCGGTCCGGTCGAGCACCAGGTACCCGTCCTCCGAGAGCGGCAGGAAGGCTCTCCAGTTCGGACTCTCCACCTGGTTCGTCTTCCCATACTTGTCCCAGTGCTTCCAACCGTGCTTCCCATCAACACAGTGCATGAGCTGATGCGAGACCGGATCATCGGGCGGCATCGGCGGGCAGTCCGGATCGTGAGGATCGAAATACCGCGACCGCTTGTCGGCGTTGATCGTGTAGTCCTCCAGCGGCCACCGCGGGTCGTTGGCTCCCGACTCGATCAGGCAGTGCACCTCCTGATCCGCCTGCCGCCGATAGTGGTCCCGGCTACAGGCCACCAGCCCGGGAACCAAGAGAATCAAGCCAGCCATGGCAATCCATCTGCGCATGGCGCCGCGGGGGGCGTCTCTGCCGTGGTCGAACATTGGGTCGCTTCCTGATGACGGCACCGGCCGTCGGCTCTGATCCACGATGCGGGTTGTCGCGGGGAGTATCGCCTCGACTTCGGGGTCGACGGGGAACCGCTGGCAAGAATCCTCCCTCCTGCCCTGGCCTCCGCCGATCGGCGAATACCCTCCATTACGGGGGGGTGCGGGTGTTTCGGTTGCACGGATATTAGTGCGAGTCCCCCGCCAATTGGTTTCGGTGTGCGGCTTTCTCCTTCTTTAAGCATTGTGCCACGGAGGGCGATTGCAGCGATTCTGCGGCGATTCGGAAGTCTCGCCAAATCCAGCGTTTACGGAAAACTGGCCGCAAACGGCGAAAACTTGACATTCCCGCGAGCGCGAAATAGGATCGAGTTTTGGAGCCAATCCCCGCACTGCCGGCCAAATCCGCCGTTTCAGGCGCCGTCTCGGGCGCGGGGAGGATCGTGTGTTGTCTCGGGATTCGCTTCTGCAAAACGAGGTATGCTTGTGTGGCGGGAGAAGGGCTCTCCCATCGGGGGCCGTTGTGCCGGGAACTTGGCAGCAAACCCTTCAGACGTGGCTTAAGACGCAATGAGCATCTGGAACAAAGTCCTGCTGGGGTGCATCTTCGTCGCCGCATTGGCGTTGTTCGTCTTGAGCGCGCGAGCTCTCCAGGCCCATCGCTACTGGCGCGAATCCTACAACGCCCATGAAAAAGCCCTCGCTGCGGAGCAGCAGCGCGCCAAGACGCTCCTCGAGGGGGATTCCGCGTCCGGCGAAATGGGACTCCGCCAGGTCTCGTTCGAACTCTACAAACTGCTCATCGGCCGCGGCCGCGTGCTGGCTGGCGCCCGGCCCATGGAGGTCACCAAGGACCAGGATCCCGCCACCAAGCAGGACCGCGTCCGCATCCGCATCGAGACCGATCTGCCCAACGCCGCCGAAAGCCAATCGGTACTGCACGTCTTCGAGGAAAAACCCGTGTCCGAGGGGGGACGCTATCTTGGCCAGTTCACCGTCGCCAATGTCGCCGGCACCCAACTGGAACTCAATCCCAGCGTGCAGCTCTCGCCGGCGGAACTCAAACGCGTGCAGGACAGCCAGCAGGCGGGCACCACCTGGCGTCTCCACGAACTCATGCCAGCCGACAGCCACGAAATCCTCGCCGGCCTGAGCGATGATGAACTGAAAGCCATGTTTCCCGAGTCGGCTGTCGCCGAGTACAGCAAGGATGGCCAGGTGATGCTCAAGCAGGACGCCGAACAGATGGGACTTCAAGGCAAAGTCCTGCTGGTCGACGAGAACGGCAATATCGTCCGCAACGAGCAGGGGGTCGAGACCGAAGTCGCCGATGGCAAGGGGATGTACGTCCGCCAACTCCGCGATTACAGGACCCTGTTCAGCGAAATCCGCCGTCTCCGCTCCAATACGCAAGCGCGAATCGAAATCGCCAATCGCGACAAGCAGTTCCTCGACGAGTCGCTCGCCGATGCCCGAGCTCTTCAACAGGCGCGCCAGCAGGAGATCCAGGATTTGCAGCAGGAACTCACCTCGACCCGTCGCCAGCGCGACGCCGTCCAAGGCCATCAGACCGCCCTGGCCGCCGCGATCGACACCATGCAGCAGGCGATCGACAACATGATGGCCACCAACGAGGCGACCGTCGCCGAGATTGCTCGAATCCAATCCGAGGCCGCTCGGGTCATCAACGCCCGGACCATCGGCGTCGCGCGGGCCGATGCGCAGTAGGGGGGCCCGGATTGAGGGTTCAGGGTTCGGGGTTCGGGGGTCAGTTTTTGCCTCGGACTCTTTCTCAAGTTCCGGCTTGGGAACGGCGGGGAAGGGTTCGGGATTGAGGGTTCAGTTTTTGCCTCGGACTCGTGCTTTGAACCTTGTCCTTTTGGCTCTTGGCTGCGAATCGGTCTGGGGCAATAGGCCGGTTCTTGCTAGACTCACGCCTGCTACTGCCTGAGGGCAGTGCGACTCCTTCGACCACGTCGCCGATTCTACGGTCCTGGGGTCTGCCCCGTACAACCCTCGCGCCAGCCAGCAGAGACTTTGGAGGGACCCATGCAGCCGATCCGATGGATCACCATTTTCGCCATCCTCGTTGGCGGTAGTCACGGATCCGCCCGTGCTCAGCAGCCCCATTACGCCCAGCCACCAGCCCCCGCCTACAACCAGTCAGCCAGCCAGCCGGGGGCCCAACGCGCCCAGGCGTCCCCCCAGTCAGTTCAATCAACGCATCCTTCCCGGAATCTGCAAACTTCTCTGGTATCCCAGCCATCCGGCGGCCAGCCGATATCACCCGGCCCGGCAAGCATCGTGCCTCGCAACACGCCTACCCTCGAGCGTCGCGAGCCGCTCGCAACGGCTTCCGCGCCGTTCCACCTTACCCCCGACCAGCAGGCCCAGGTCGACGAGATCCTCACGCAATGGGACGAGGCGAGCAGGAAACGCCACCGCTTCGCTTGCGAATTCTTCCGTTTCGACTTTGTGCCGGCCTTCTCGTCGTCACCGGACGTTCCGCTTCACATCGACCAGGGGGAGGCGTGTTTCTCCGCCCCCGACAAATGGATGTTCGCCATCCACGGCGAATTCGTCGAAAACAAGCTCGTCGAAGGGCAGCGGGCGGAACGCTGGGTCTGCGATGGCAAGTCGATTTACGAGTTCGACTATCCGGGCAAGACCGTTATCCAGCACCGCCTCTCCGACGACATGAAGGGCGAAGACCTCGTCAGGGCCCTGTTGCCGTTTCTCTTCAATCCCGATCACGCCAGTCTCAAGAGCCGCTATTTCATCCGCCTGGTGAATTTCTCCGGCCTGGCCGAGGGGCACGCCTGCATCGACGCCTGGCCGCGCTACCAGGACGAAGCCCGAAACTTCCGCAATGCCCAGGTGATCATCCGCCTGGCCGACATGCAGCCCACGGCGATGATGCTGGTCATGCCCAACGGCACCGACTCGCACCGCTACCAGTTCACCAAGGTCAAGATCAACAGCAACAACCTCCTTGACCGCTTCCTCAACGATCCGTTCCAGGTCAAGATTCCCGTCGGATGGCAGAAGCACGTGGAGCAGATCCCCGCCGCCGAGGTGGGGAACCGGCCGGAAGCGGCGAGCAGAAGGTAGCCCCCGGATGCGCCATGACCATCGGCGCGGTCCCTCGCGCCGGCATTACCGGTTTGGCTTCCCCTCGGCCGCGGCGCCGCCGTCGCGGCGCTTGAGCATCGTGACCTCGTTGCCAGCCTCGTTGAAGGCGACTTCATCCATGAACATCTGCATCAGCCGCACGCCCCGCCCGCTGGCCCGTTCAAGATTCGCCGGATCGGTCGGATCGGGCAGCGCCGAGACGTCGAATCCCTCCCCTTGATCGCGGATGACAAACCGGCACGCGTTCCGCGAGCAGTGGGCCTCAACGAACACGCGGCGGTCGCGATAGGGCGGCTGCTGCACACGGCTCTTGGCCAGTTCGAAGAACGCGATCAAGCCTTCCTCGCGAATCTCCGAGCCGATGCCCAGGTTGCCGTGGAGAATCGCGTTGAACAAGGCTTCCGTCAGCGCCACGCCGAGGCGGGTGCGGTCGGTGTGGTCGAGAAGGCCCATGTATGCGACGCCGTCCTGAAGGAACCTGACGATCGTGCTGATCCGCGACCATTCGTTGCCGGTGACCAGCGAATACTCGAACGAACGCATCTGCTCCATCACGTAGGCGAAATCCGTTCGGCCGGCGGTGATCGTCAGGAGATTCTTGACGGTGTGGATCAGGTCCTTCTCCAGCCGGCTCTTCGAGACATAGCCCGCGGCGCCGCGCGTCAACGCCTCCGTGGCGATCTCCTCGTTGCCGCGCGACGTCATCAGAACGACCGGCACGGCGGGCCAGCGCCGCTTGATCTCTTCGACGACTTCCAGGCCGTCGACCTTGGGCATCACCAGATCGGTCACGACCAGGTCGGGAGCCTCCTGCTCGATTTTCGCCAGGGCATCTTCCCCGTCGATGGCCGACTTGACCGAGAGGGACTTGTCGCGCTCGAACAGCCCGCAGACCAGGCGACGATCGACGGCGGAGTCATCAACAACGAGCACGTTGGGCATGGGTGACCCCCTCCCGGGCGCGGCGCGCGGCCCTTGCCGACGAGACCTCGGATACTCAACAGGATGTTCATGGTCGCGGTTTGCCGCCTGGCTTGACAGCTTGCCGCCTGGCTTGACAGGTAGCCTTCCAGCAGGGGCAAAGTCCGTTTGACCTCCGCTTCCAGGACGCCGAGCGGCTGCGCCGCGCCGTCAAACAAACCGGCCGTCCCTGGCCATCCGTTCCGACCGCAAGACGGCGTCGACGCAGAAGGATCGAAGCGATCCCTTCAGGGGATGGGCCGCCGTGCCCGGTCCGCCCGGATCGCCACCGCCCAGCATGCGGCGGACCGCTGCGATCATTTTCGGCATTTCGTCGACGACCGCCTGAATGAGAGTATGCAGCAGTTCCTGCCCACCGTCCACCGCCTCGCGGGCGGCGCTTCAGTCGACGACCAGGACCGACAGGATTCTCGCGTCGCCGGCAAGCTCCTCGACAAGCGCCGTCTTCCTTGTCTGTTTCTGCGGGGTGATTGTTTGGGTCGCGTTGGTTGGGAAGGCAGGGTAAGACGGGCTAAATAGCTGGGCTGTGCCGTGCCGAAGCAACGGATGGCCAGACCCTCGTTTTTTCAGCCGGGCGCAGAGGCGGTATTGGATGTCGCCGTGTCCGGAGAATCGTTAGAGCCGGAGCGAAGACCATTTGCCGATCGACTCTCGGCGGCTGGCGGGGAAGGCTCTCCGCCTGGTCTTGAGACCGGCTCCCAGCGGAAAGAAGCCAATTCGATGAACAATCCCAAAACCCCCTTGATCCTGGTCGTCGACGATGAGCAGGAACTGCTCGAAAACGTGGCCAACGTGCTCACTGCGGCTGGGTTCGATTGCCAGTGCTGCAATTCGGCTCGGGCGGCAATCGAGTTTGCCGCCATGCAAGCGCCGGACTTGATTCTCTCGGATATCAATCTGGCCGGACACAGCGGACTGGAGATGTGCCAGCGGATCAAGGAGGACGAAGCTCTTTCGGAGGTGCCGGTCATGTTTCTCTCCGGCGCCCAGATCCCCGATATCATCCGCCGCAGCCACGCGGTCGGGGGGACCTATTATCTCCGCAAACCGTTCGATCCAGGCGTGCTGATCGAGCTGATCGACAAAGCACTCTGGATGCCGCAGTTGGCGAACGATCGGGCGCGCCAGACCCAGACGGCCAATGCCACCTGCTGACCGAGATCGCCAGTCTGCCGCCCGCTTGGGCAGGAATCGCTCGAGCAGCGGACCACTGGGGGATCGGCCACCGCGCCCGAGACGGCGAACGACACGCGATCTGCCGAACCGCGTCGGGGAACTCCCGTCCTGGCAGGATGCGCAATCATCGCAATCAGCGCAAATGGCATCGGGAAACTGGGGATGTTCGGAATCAGCCGAATCTTCGCCAAGAATAGAATGGGCAATGTGCGATAACGGTTACATCAAAGAAGGATGGGTGCCTTCTTGAGAAAAACGCGAGTGCGTCATGTGGGCTGTTTTGGATGCCCGTGACGGCGTGCCCTGACAAAGCATCGCGAATGGCAAGTCTGAGGGAGCTTTGCCTGGCGAACCACGGGGTTGCTTCCCCCGGTAGGCCTCTGGGTGGCCATGTTCGCTCTGCAAAGGGTCAACTGAGCTGTTCCACCGCGCTGGAGAGACCGCGGGGGCGACAAGAGGCCCGGCCACCGGCCGCCGCCTTGCGTCGTCCACCGCGAGATCTCTTCTCCTCCGCGCAAAGAATGGGTTGTATGCGCCTCCATGCCCCCAAAAAGTTGGGGGTAAGCCCGCCGGGTGAAAAGCCGTGGGAAGCCGCCCCGGAAGATCACGGCACGGAAAGCGGAAAGCCTGGAGTGGGGGCCGCTTTGCCCGGCGGCGATTCTCGGAGAACCCGAGCGTCAGGTAGAACCCGAGGGTTCCTTCCGCAAAGTTGATGGTTCTCAGAAAAGCCTACCCAACTTCCTTGAAATTCCCAATCACCGGGATTAGGATTGGCTTAGCGCTTCGTCGCGGCGACGGTGCATGAAGACCATGCGGTCGCGATGATTGGAATCCACTTCTCGCGCTCCTGACGAAAGTCACGGCGGACGGGCGTCAGGGCGATTCGGACGGTTGTTGGCGCGATGCGTGCGGCAATTACCCCCGATTGGGCCCAACGTTTCTGCTGCTAGGAGTCGGTTGCTATGGTTTGGAGACTCACTCTTCTCGTAGGGGGGATTACCCTCCTGTTGACCCCGTCCGGCGACGCGCAAGAGGCCTTGTACGGCCAATTGTACGGTCTTGGAGTCCACAGCTATTACTCGCAGGACTACGCGGGCGCTTACGAGCATCTGACGGATGCGATCAAGTCGGGTAGCCATGATCCGCGGGCGTATTACTTCCGCGGCCTGAGCTACCTGCGACTCGGCCGCGAGGAAGAAGCCCGGATGGACTTCGACAAGGGCGCCGAGTTTGAGGCGGACCCGCAGACCAGCAGCTTCAACGTGCCTCGCGCGCTGGAACGGGTCCAGGGCGCGGACCGGCTAATGCTTGAAGAATATCGGCGCAAGGCCCGTGCGATCGCCTTGAATCGCGAGATCCAGCAGCGCGAGCAGCGCTATGGAGAGATCCGCGCGGAACAGACCCGCGCGCTTCGGGCGCAGACGGAAGACGCACCGGAAGCCCCTGTCGGAATCTCCGCGCCTGCGGAAGGCAGCAACGAGGATCCCTTCGGCGTCGGCGCGGCGGGTGTTGCTCCGGCGGGTCCGGCAGCTCCGGTCGAGACGCCGCCGGCGACTCCTCCGGCCCCGGCCGAAAAGCCCGCGGCCCCGGCCGAGAAGCCCGCGGCCGCCGCCAAAGAGCCCGCGGCCGCTGCCGATCCATTTGCGGCTCCGGCCCCGGCCGAAAAGCCCGCGGCCGCTGCCGATCCATTTGCGGTTCCGGCCCCGGCTGAGAAGCCCGCGGCCCCGGCCGAG
>Ga0123328_1003612_pt1 | contig 13122 bp, 5 predicted proteins | sample BioC12SIPDNA_2_FD_89702 | JGI IMG/M metagenome (GOLD analysis project Ga0123328, IMG submission 89702) | Anaerobic biogas reactor microbial communites from Washington, USA - Biogas_R1_A C12 SIP DNA | ecosystem: Engineered > Bioreactor > Anaerobic > Unclassified | place: Washington, USA...
CACCACGTTCTGCACGGAAGCCAGCAGGTCGCGGTCCTCCTGGTACCCCCGCGTCGTGCTCGCCAGCGTCGTGCTCCCGTCCGACTTGTACGCCAGCGATTCTACCATATCGCTCGTGGGGTTGGAACTCTCCATCAGCCGGGTGTATTGCACCCCGTAGGCCGGCAGCCCCGGCCCGGTCACCCGCTCCAGCCGGCCCAGCGAGTCGTAGTGGTAGGTCACTTCGTAATCGTTGCCGATCTTGAAGCCGCGGTTCCGCCCGGGGATCACGCCCCCCTCCTGGTCGTACAACTCGTACCTGCGGGTGACCACCTTACTGTACAGCCCCTCCTGCCCGGCGTCGATGTCCTCGGTCACGAGGTGCAGCTTCGTCGCGTGGTATCCGAACGTCCGCGTCCCCACGGCGTCGGTGATCGTCTCCTGCCGGCCCAGCCGGTCGTAGGTGAACTCCACGTCCTGGGTGCTGTCGGAGTACTCGATGTCCGTCAAGTCGCCTGTGTTGGCAGCATAAGTATACGTGGTGGTCAAGGCATTCTCGCCATCGAGGCGGGCCCAGGTCCGCGTCGCCAGCTTGCCCGCCGGCGTGTAGGTGTAGTCGACGTGCGTGCCGTCCGCATACTCCTTGCTCAGCAGCAGTCCCGTCGCCTCCTCGAACACCCACTCGGTCTCATCCGCCGTGCCCGGGTTTGCCGGCCACGCCGCCCCGTCCCACCCGCTGCCCCCGCGGAAGGTCTTCATACTCACCCGCCGCCCGTAGTCGTCGTACCCGTACTCCACCGGGTAAGGCGAATCTCCCCACGTCCGGGCCAACTCGCCTCGGTCGCTGTACGCGAAGTACTGGCTCTGGCCCCCCTCGCAGCTCCCATTCGCCCCGGTGATCACCTCCGTCTGCCGACCCGTGACCGCGTCGTACTTGTAGCACGTCCGGTTCCCCGACGCATCCACCACCGATTGCACCTTGCCCTCGGCCCCCGTCCCGCTGGCGTAGTAGGCCGTCTCGGTCGTGTTGACCCGCGAATCGGCAACGGTCGTCTGCCGGCCCAGGTCGTCGTAGCCGTAGACCGTGGTTAGGCCGGTTGGGGACACCGAAGCTTGGAGTAGCCCATTCCTCGTCACCGTACTGCCGTCGATGGTGCTGTCGGGGTGGTCGATCGTCTCAGTCACGAGCTTCGCCGAGCGATCCACGGTGACGGTTGTCTCCGTCACGTTGAGGTGGATGTCCTGCTCCCTGGTCAGGCGAGCTGTTCCTGTGGGCAGCCCGGTAAGCTGCTCCCAGGTTTCGGCGGTTGTCGTTGGAGAATCATCATTGCTGACCGCGTACACCCGCGAGATGGTCTGTCGCCACCAGACGTTGGAATCCTCTACATACAGCGTTTCCGTCTCACGAATTCGATCATCCGAGTTCAAGACCAGCGTCCCCCCCGCATCCACATCCTCGCCGGTCTGGAAGACCTGTCCGAGGTCGTCGTATTCATAGAGCGTGTCGGGCTGGCCTGTCTTCGAGGTCTTGACGAGGCGGTCGAAGGAGTACACGTTCGTGGTCGTGACGGTCGAACCGTTGTAGCCGGGTTGGTCGACCTGGACAGCCTGATTCAGGGCGTCGACCGTGGTTTTCTCCCACATCGGTGAACTGCCGAGGTCCGCGCCTGTGTAGGTCGTGCTCCAGCGTTGTCCGTTGGCAACGCCCCGATCGAAGTACTTGTGGATCACCGCAGTCCCCGTGATGCTCGCGCTCTGCCCGTCAATATAGTGGTTTCGTATTTCCTTAGCTTCCCCCGGCCTTGTGACCGTCAGTCTCTGAGCTTGGTGATCGCCTACCGTCACAAATTCATGGGTGTAGCTTGTGCTCAGTCCTGCGGCGTCAACCTCTCCAATAAGCCGGTTGGCCAGATCGTATTGCATGCTCGTTGTCAGGGTATAATTGTTGCCGGGGTCGTGTACGGTTTCCTCGACCTTGGCGCCGGAGACCGTGGCCGTATAGTTATACGTGGTCACGATGTCGCCTTGGGCGGCACAGCCACCCTCAGCACTGACGCCCTTCTTGGTCTTGGTCAGGAGGCGGCCCAGTTCATCGTAGGTGTACTCGGTCCGGATGCCATGCTCGTCGATCTCATGGTCCAGTCCGCAGCAGTCGGACCAGCCGTTCTGAGTGTGGGATCTGCTATTGTGATGCGCGTCCGTGCGCCGGCCGAGTGGGTCGAATCGCTGAACGATCCAGGTCATATCCTGCCACGCACTGCCATCGTACACGGTGGTCGTCTGGAGGAGTTGACTGCCGACGACGTTCTGGATGATCACTTCTCCCAATGACTTGTTCATCACCGGACCACTCGGCCCCTCGCGCGTGATCGTGACCTGCAGATCGTCGCCCGGCGTGTTGCCATCGAATCCGCCGGGAAGCAACGGGTTGCCTTGATGCTCCGTGTACACCCCCTCCGCGTAGGCATAGACATCCAGCCGTCCATCCGGGTAAACCACCTTCTCCAGTCGCCGTGACGGGTCGCCGCCGGTCCCCGGCGGGACGTACTCGCGGGTCGTCCGAAGACTGCCGGTTCCTTCATAACCGCTGTTCGGGGCGGCGCATCGTTCCTCGATTTCGATGATTCGATTCGTGGACGTGTTCAGGTAGTAGACGTAAAAAGTCTTGGTAACAGCCGCTCCCTCGATCTTCTCCGTGATGGTGCGCGGCCTGTCAGGGTACAGCGATCCGTCGTCATCGCTTTGGCCCGACACCGGGCTGTAGCTGGATATCGTCGCGTGGCCGACGTCCTCATCGATCGTCTCCGGCATGGCCACGTCCTTCCAGGAGGACAGGCGGAGGACGATCCGGCCCTGCGCATCATAGTCGTACATCCCCCAGGAGCCGTCGGGATTGGACCAACTCTTCAACTCCTTGTACTTACCCGTCTCATTGACACTGGTGTGCCAGTCACGGGTGACAACCACCTTGTGGTCCCCCGTTCCGGCCTCCTCCTCAATCAACACATAGCCCCAACCGAAGTCCTGCCAGATCTGGACGGACTGCCCGACAAGGTCTGATCCCTCATATGAGAGTACGGTATCCGTTCTCGTGCCAGCTTGTTCATCGAACACACTTGTTCTGGTCACCGTCCGGAACGCCGAACCGGAGCAGTCCCCTGAGGCAAGCGTCCATGCTTTCGAGGACTGATCGTAGTCATACTCATGGCGTCTTGTGCAGGTTTGGGCCACCACCTTCGAGACCTGAAGGCGGTTAAACGCACTCGCTTCGTCCGGGTTCTCGATGACCCAAACCGCGGACTCGTTACCTTCGTCGGGCTCCCATAGGCCTTCGGATTCCGTACCCCAGTGGGCCTCATCATAGAAGCGAAGTTCGTACTCGTAGTCCGAGATCGTCACGACATCCACGAGCACCTGTGCCGTCTTGACCTGTCGTAGGCCGACAGAATCTCTGATCAGGTGCACCCCCGCCGGGGCTTTGCCTTTGCTGTACCGCAGCAAGCCCCGCATGGCCAGATCCACGCTCGGCAGCCTGGCTGAGACCTCCAGCCGACCGGCGTCCCGACCATCATTGCGCTGCCCCAGGTGGACCTTGAAGGACATGCCGGGCGAAAGACAGGCACTATCCGCTCCTGCGCCTCCGACTCCGCCATCCATAGCTCCGCAGGAGCCATCTGAGCAGGATGAGGTGCAGGCGATGCTATCGTTCGGAGCAGGGGGGCACGAAGAACAACTGCGCGGATCCCGGCGAGATCCGTCCCAGCACTTGTCCATGCATTCGCTCTGGGTGATGCCATCCTCATTAGTGTACGTGAAACACTGCTGATCCTCGCCGCAACAAGCACCACGACAACACTGGTTGCCGCCACAATCGATGCAGCACGGATCGCATAGCTTCTCTTCGCAGTCCACTCCGGTGCAAGGCCCAGCCCATGCCGGACCGGAAGTCAGCAGGTGGGCGAGTCCTCCGACTATGACCACCACCCACAACATCCGGTGGCCCGCCGACCCCGAAACACGCTGACCCGCGGTCATTCCGTAACCTGATGGCCGTGACATCATCTTTGCTCCTTGGTTTACCGGTTTCAGGATGCTCTCTTATTCGCCTGCCGGGCCCAACGGTACGTAAATCCGGTCCCCCGCGTAATCCTCCATCCGCAAGTCCGGGTAGCGGGCCATGAAGTCCTGGTTGATCTCCAGATTCGTCACGCTCCGCCAGCTTTGCCTGAACAACCTCCATAGGGTCTCGCCGGGGCGGATGTCGATGACGCCGTAAAGAACCCCGTCGTGGCTGAATGTTTCGTCAACCTCGCGCGTGGGCGTCACATACAGAAACTCCCCCTTGAAACGGCGTACCCGCTCGTCCATCTTCTCCGGCGGTACGTTCAACTCGATCTCCAGGCGGGCGAACTCGCCGGCCACCACCTGCCGGGCGTTGGGCTTGAGTCGCACGATCTGAAGCCCCAGGATGGATGAGTTCGAGAAGAGCCTGTCCAGCGTCCACTGGCTTGCCGCCGGTGGGCTGCTGTGCAGCATGGTGAGCGTTGGCCCATCCCGGTACAGCATCGCCTGATGGATGCAGCGCGGTCGATAGGCATTGCGCACCATGTACCGGCTGATCACGAAGATCACGTCTCCCGTCGCCAGACGATGGGTGATGCCGGGGATGTACTCCCTGGGTATGTAGCTGCTGACCACGGTCGTGTGCCCGAGCGCTGCCGCCTCCTCGGACGGGCCGTCCACGCACTCGGCGACCCGGGCCGCATGGAGGTTGACCTCGAACTCCACCAAGGGGGTCCCCAAGGTCGCCGTGATGTCGTCGAACAGCCAGGCGTTGTGGGGAATCCACTCTGAAATCGACTCACGATTCCGACATGCAGACTTGGCCTGACCGCCGTTGTACCGTAGCCGGCTCTGCAGCTTGTAGGCCGCCCGCCAGTTGTCCGTGCACGCCAGGGCGATACAGGTCTCCGTGAAGGTGACGCAGTCCGACTCGCCCAGATGATGCGTCAGGGCGTAGAGCCGGAACGGCTGGCCGAGGGCCTTGAGGGCATAGTGAGCCATGTCGCTGGCCGGATCAGGCAACTGACCCTCCAGGACAGCGTTGCGCAGATCCATGTACTCGGCCAACTCCACGTTCGTCATGGCATGAAGGGGCCGCTCTGCCAACTCCCCATAGCGCTCAACGTCTACAGGCGAAAGCGGCTCCCCTGACTCCTCGGATGCCTCAGCGAACGCGCCAGAGAGTTGCAGCTGCAATACAAACGGCGGCAGGGCCGCCCACGCGATCCATCCTCCAACCAGCACCAGTACCACGACCAACAGGTAGCTTCGCCCTGCGCGCAGATAAGCCATGACGCAAACCTCCTCAGCAACAGGTGCCGTGGCATTGGTTTTCAACCGGCGACGGTGCAGATTGGAGACCTGTGCCCGCCCGTTCAGTCACCGGCAACGACGCACCTTGCCCCGCTGTCAGTTGAATGGCCAGCGGAACTTGATCGCCGAGCGGCGACCCGATTCGAACGCGGTATCTTCAAGCTCTGCAGCCAGAGCCATCACTCTCAAGACGGGGTCGGTCCCTGTGAACTCGGAACCGGTATCCACCCATTCCGCCTTCGCCCCCCTTTGGGCTTGGGCTTGGGCTTGGGCTTGGGCTTGGGCTTGGGCTTGGGCTTGGGCTTGGGCTTGGGCTTGGGCTTGGGCTTGGGCTAAAAGCCGGGCCTCATCCCGCAGCTTCCCTTACCACCGCCTATAATATACGCCAAACCTCTGGCCGACGCAAGGACTATTTCTTAAAAAAGCCTCTCCCCAGTCTGTTCCTGGCAAACAGGGGTAGCCATGCCGCAGCGGCCATCGTCGGGGTGTAACGGTACGCGGAACTCATCCAAGACGCCGGAGTGCGAGGAGCTGCGGCAGGGGTTGGCCCCGGCGGGTCTCCGTCTCCGTCTCCGTACCGCGCCCAGCCCGTCGCGGACGCCGCCGGGGCCGGTCCGGATGAAAAAGGGTGGACCGGAGCCGCCTGGATAAGCTAGAATATCATAGGGCGGACGCGGCGGCCTGCTTCGGGGACCGCTCGGGGAGTGCGGGGCGCGTCCTTCCCGGTCTTGCGGAATCACGATTCGCCGGGTCGTTCTCCGGGCGGGGCGGGTAGCCCCTTCAGCTTCTTGCGGTTATCTGGACAGCAGTGAGGTGCGTTATGCCGGAATCGGGCTCCTCTCGTGACCCCAAAGCCGTCAGGGCGGTGATGGAGCAGATGCGCAGTTGGGAAGCATCTCGCGTTCACCGCCGCATGCCTCAGTCCCAGCCCCAGGCGGCGGTGCAGGTTTCCACGCCTGCGGAACTGGCTAAAGAGGTCGCTCATTTCGTGACTCTCAGCAACGCCGTCGGCAGCGGCGGCCGCGAGCTGGCTACGCGGCTGGCCGATCGCCTCGGCTGGCCTATCTTCGACCGCCAGATACTCACCCTCATGGCTGGCGACGATGAAGTCCGAGCCGAACTCTACCGCTCCATGGACGAACGCGACCTCGGCTGGTTCGAGGAGACCTTCCGTACCTTCATGCACGAAGAGTTCCGCAAAAACGATTACTTCCACCGACTTACCGAGACAGTCCTCTGTCTGGCCAGGCAGGGCCCAGCCGTCTTCATCGGGCGAGCCGCCGATCTCATTCTCCCACGCGACAAAGGGCTTCGGATCAAAGTCTTCGCCTCCCACGCGTATCGCGTCCGCAGTTTTGCCGCAGCTACCGGCGTCGACCTCCAGCAGGCGGCGACCCAGGTCGAACGCATCGACGCCGAGCGAGCTCACTTCATCCATCGACGATTCAACCGCGAGAACCACGACATCACGCGTTTCGATCTGCTCATCGACCTCGAGCAGTTCACGTCCGATCAAGCACTGGAGATAATCTTTATGGCTCTTCGATTCCGGGGTTGCCTTTCGTAACCGTTGGAGATGACCCATGCCCAGACCCAATGAGATCGCCCGCTGGCTCCGAGAGCAGCACGACAAGGTGAAAGACCTCAGTGCCCACCTCGACAGGCAAGTCGCCGCTGTGCCCCACCACAACGTGGACCAGTGGCTTGTGAACCTGACGGACGAGTTCGAGCGGTACAGGGCACATTTCGAAAAGCACATGGCCCTCGAACAGGAGGGCGGGTACCTCGCCCCGGTCCTCGAACAGCGGCCCACCCTGGCTGCCGAGGTCACCCATCTGCACGCCCAGCACGGCCAGATTTCCCAGGTGATGACCTGGATCCTCAGCGAGCTGAACGGGCTGACTTCCGCAAACCGCCTCCTGCTTCGCGACGCGTGTGCTCGCATCGATACCCTGATCGAGATCATCTCGGAGCACGAGGAGCAGGAGAATCTGCTCGTCAGCCAAGCCTTTACTGAGGAAGTGGGCACCAAAGACTGATTCAAACTCGCCGGCCAGCGTCCGAAAACCAGCCGGAAAACTCACAGGTCATTCGTCCAAACAAGCGCTTCTCTGGCACGTCTCTTGCAGCGGTGATTGTGCCGTAACTCTTTCTGTAATAAAACCCTAAGTTCATTTGACCGGGGCCCAAACTCGTGGTATATTTTTCGGTCCTGCCGAGTGGCGAGGTATGCATCAGGGGCGAGGCTGTCCGCTACATAACATTTTGCCTGACATAAGCTTAACATTGAAGTGAGCAGGATGGGGTACTAGCTGCGTCGTCAGCTAGCGGTGCAGGACAAAGACTGAAGGGTGTAAGTTGGCAGTATCGGACTGGGAAATCACCACACGGCGGATACGCGAGAGCGTGGACATTGTGGAGGTTGTGGGCAGCTATGTTACCTTGAGGCGGGCGGGAGCCAACTTCAAGGGTCTGTGCCCCTTTCACAATGAAAAAACGCCGTCGTTCAATGTTCATCCTGGATTGCAGATTTTCAAGTGTTACGGCTGTGGGGCGGGCGGGGATGTCTTCAAATTTCTGCAGATGCGGGAGAACGTGGACTTCCGTGAAGCCCGGCGGATGCTGGCGGAGCGGGCCGGCATCTCTCTGGAGGCTGATCGGCATAGTGGTGCGGGTGTTTCGGCGGGCCCAGGCAAAAGTGATCTGGTCCGGGTGAACGACTGGGCCCAGGCGTTTTTCAGGCGACAGTATGAAGGGCCTGCCGGTGAGGCCGCTCGCGCTTATGTGGCCGGTCGCGGGATCTCTGTCGATGTGGCCCGCGATTTCGGAATCGGGCTGGCTCTGGATCGGTTCGAGGGGCTGATTGAGGAGGCCCGCAAAGTTCGGATCGCCCCGTCGTTGTTGGTGGCGGCGGGGCTTGCCAAAGAGAGCGATCGCGGGGGGCTCTACGACACGTTCCGTCACCGGTTGATGTTCCCGATCCACGATGTGACCGGGCGCATTATCGGCTTCGGCGGGCGAACGTTGGGGAATGACCAGGCGAAGTACCTGAACACGCCGGCGACCTCGGTTTTCGATAAAAGCGCCAATCTGTTCGCGATCGACCGGGCGAAGCATACCGCCCGGGAGAGCGGGCGGATCGTGGTGGTCGAGGGTTATACGGACTGCATCATGGCCCACCAGGGGGGCTTCACGGAGACGGTGGCGACGCTGGGCACCGCGATGACGGACGCACACGCGTCGCTGATCCGGCGGTTCTGCGACCGGGTGGTGCTGGTGTTCGATTCGGACGATGCGGGGCAGAAAGCGGCGGATCGTGCTATTTCGGTGACCTTGACGCATGGGCTGGATGTGACGTTGGCGAAAGTGCCGGCGGGGAAGGATCCATGTGATTATCTGGTGTCCGCGGGTTCGGAAGCCTTCGGCGCGTTGTTGAAAAACGGCATCGGGGCGCTAGAGTTCAAATGGGAGGAGGTGTCGCGAGCATACGACGCCAGCGTCACGGGGCCTGCCCGACGGCGGGCGATTGAGAGCTTCTTGGCTCAGTTGGCCGCCTGGGGTGGTCACGGGGTGATCGATCCGATTCAACGGGGTTTGCTGCTCAACCAGTTGAGCAAGGTTTTGTCGGTGCCGGCGGAAGATCTGCATCGGCAGTTACGGCGGTTGATGCGTCGGTCGACTGGTGGCCGGCCGGGGCAGCCCGCTCCGGTAGCCGGGAATGCAAGCCCGTCGGCGGGGCCGACGATTACCGCGGCGGAATTGCTTGCTCAGCGGCACATGGTCGAGGCGTTGTTGAATGACGCCGAGCAGTACGCCCAGGTGGCCGGCCGGTTTGACCTTGGTGCTTTGCGGGATTCCGCTCTGTGTGCGGTGGGGAGGGAGTTGGAGTCTTCACTGGCCGGCGGGGAGCCGTTCGATCTGGCTTCCTTCATTGGCCGGTTCGAGTCGCCCGAGTTCGGCCGGCTCATCACCGACTTGCAGCAGGCGGGAGAGCGTCGCGGGCGCTACGCGGAAGTGGTCGAGGGTGCGTTAGTGTTTCTGGAAGCGTGCACCGCGTCGCGGCAGGCGCTGGCGCTGGCGGACGAGATACGGAGCGGGCGGCAGCGGGCAGGGGTGGTGGAGGCTCGAGCCGGGGGCGGTGTTCAAGCGGAAGGGAAGGACGGGGAGGCGGACGAAACGGATTCGCTCCCGACAGGAGAGGATGCGCGGATGGATGTTCCGCCGGGCGAAGATGAGCGGCTGCTGGCCTTGACGGCCCACGCCAAGCGGTCGCACTTCTCGCCGGCGAGTGTACGCAAGAGGTTTTTGCAGAGCTAGGGGCGTGCCGCGGCCGGATGTCGCGGGTTGTGGATTCGCGATCCCGGATCGGTGTCGGGGGTTCGGCGAGAGGTCAGGGGCCTAAGGGAGTATCGGATCCCTGTGCGATGTGGCAGTGAGGTGTATGGCCGCAGAGGGATGCCGAGGTGGGCGTGAGGCAACGGAGAAGGCGATGTCAGAGTCAGTCGAGACGATCATGGATCCGATCAGTGAGGCGACCGAGTACTTGATTGAGCGCGGTCGCAAGCGCAAATACTTGACGTGGGAGGAACTGAACCAGGTTCTGCCGGATGAGGCGATTGCGCCGGATCATCTGGAGACGATCATGCTTCGGTTGGAGGAGCACCGGATCGAGGTGATCGACGAGATCGAGGCGGCTCGTGTGGGAGAGCAGCCGGAACCTCGTCCGCGGCGGGGTTCGGCACGCAAGGCTCAGCCCCGGATACCGGACTCCGTGGAGCCCGTCGAGGCCGGGGAGCCCGACGAGGACGGGGGCGATGGGAGCAAAGCGGCGGAGCTGAAGGCGGATGAGAGCGGTTCGCGGCGGATCGACGATCCGGTGCGGATGTACCTGACGCAGATGGGCGAGATTCCGCTCTTGACGCGGGCGGAAGAGATCTCGCTGGCCAAGAAAATCGAACTGACGCGGATGGCCTTCCGCAAGCAGGTGCTCGAGAGCGACTACTGCACGGCGCAGGCGGTGGACATCTTGCAGCAGGTGTCGGATGGGCGGTTGCCCTTTGATCGGACGATGAAGATCTCGACGTCCGAGGCGATGGCCAAGAACACGATCACTAAGTTGTTGCCGGAGAACTTGACGACGGTTCGCAAGCTGATGGAACTCAACGAGCAGGATTTCGAGAAGCTTTGTGCGAGCCGATTGTCGGCGTCGGCGCGATCGTCATTGTTGCGTCAACTGGGTCAGCGTCGGCGGAAGATCGCCAAGCTGTTGGAAGAGCTGTCGCTGCGGACCAGCCGGATCATTCCGTTGATGAGGAAGCTGGAGGCGGTGTATCGCAAGATGCGCGATATCGAGCGTCGCATGGCGGCCGAGAGCAAGCGGGCCAACGCCAACGAAGATGATCTGGCGGCGATGCAGGACGAACTGGACGGCATGGAGTCGCTGGCTCTCGAATCGCCGGACCTGTTGTGCGAACGGCTCAAGCGCATGCGGCAGGTATTCACCGAATACGAGGACGCGAAGCGCAAGCTGTCGGGGGGCAACCTGCGGCTGGTGGTGTCGATCGCGAAGAAATACCGCAACCGGGGCTTGAGCTTCCTGGACATTATCCAGGAGGGCAACACCGGGCTGATGCGGGCGGTGGACAAGTACGAGTATCGGCGGGGCTACAAGTTCAGCACCTACGCGACGTGGTGGATTCGACAGGCGATCACGCGGGCGATCGCCGACCATGCCCGGACGATCCGCATTCCGGTGCACATGATCGAGACGATGAGCCGGCTGCGGAACATCGCCAAGCAACTCCTGCAGGAGCTGGGCCGCGAGGCGACGATCGAGGAGATCGCCCGCAAGGCGAAGATGCCGGTGAGCGAGGCCCGGCGGGTGATGAAGATCAGCCGGCACCCGATCTCGCTGGATCGCCCGGTGGGCGAGAGTGAGGATTCGTACTTCGGCGATTTCATCGAGGACGACTCGGCCGAGTCGCCGGTGCAGTCCGCGGGCAATGAGATGCTCAAGGACCGCATCGAGGAAGTGCTCAAGACGCTGACCTACCGGGAGCGAGAGATTCTCAAGCTGCGCTACGGCATCGGCGACGGGTACACCTACACGCTGGAAGAGGTGGGCAAGATCTTCAAGGTGACCCGCGAGCGCGTGCGGCAGGTGGAGGCCAAGGCGATCCGCAAGCTCCAGCACCCGGTGCGCTCCCGCAAGCTCGAAGGCTTCCTGGACAACTCGAAACAGCAGGAAGGGTGAGCGGAGAACTGGGAATGTAGAATGGGGAATGGGGTCCCGGGTGCGGGGGGCCCACAGATCACTCAGATGAAGCAGATCTGAGCAGGCGTGGTCTTGCCTTCTGCGGCGGAACATGAGCGCCCATTGCGTTCCTGCTTGCCGTGTGCCACTGCTCTATGAGCAGTTCGCCTGCGAGCGCTTGCCGCGATTGGGTTGTGCCCAAAGGCTGCCTTGGTGACGGAAGGAGGGCAGCAGCTACTGGCGATGGGATGAGCCGGGTACAGGATGAGGACATGGCGAGGCGGTTGCGGACGGCGTGAGGCGGTCCGGGGAGCAGAGGATGACTTCTGAGCACTTCGGTGGTCGCGTCATGGCTTCCTTCTCTGGTGCCAGGTACTGGCTGATCATCGTGTGCTCATCCCTCAGCCTTCCGCTGATTGAGCTTTTCCTGCCGAGGCTCTCACCCACCCGCTTCTGGGTCGAGGGTGTCTATAAGCTGCTTTACCTTGCGCCCTTGTCGCTGTGCTGGTGGGCCGGCGTGTCGAATCGGTGGACCATGACAGTGCGTGCGGCGTCAATGGGCAGGTTTCGTGCAGTCGCTGGCTCTCGTCTACCTGGCATATGCGGAGTACCAGGTTCGTTCGTACCGAAGCGTTCTGGGCATCTCGGGACAGTCTCCGTCCTGGGTCATCGCCATCTTCTGGATTGGGATCGTGGAGATATATACGACGCTGTACGCCCGCATAACCCAGTCTCTTAGCAAGAGGATCGGCGACGGCGCGTATAGCGCGGAGCGGCCTTGAACGTTCGGGTGCTTGAACGGGACCGCGGCTCGTTTTGAGGCCGGAGGGTTTCGATTGATTGGGGGCCGGATGGTCCCAGAAGGTTCCGGAACTCGCGGGTCGAGAAACCCCGCATCCGCCGGACTCGGTGAGTTCCAGGAGATCCTTCACGAGATGGCCCGGAGCAGGTCGGCCTTGGAGCTGAAGCCGGCCGTCGGGGTGGGCTTCAGCCGGCGCACACGCATCCCCTTTGATCTTTCCCGACTGCAATGGCTTACGGCGAAGGCCGAGAACTGGCGGCGATCTTGCCAAGCTGCTCTGTGGTCATGGTTTCCCCTTCCTGGAGCTTCCTCTTTCTTGTCATGCCGACGGTATCCTGAACAGTGGTGCCTGGGGGAAGGTCGATTTGCAGTTGTCCCTCCAGGGAGACATTGAATCTCGCCTGCTCCACAATGACATGCGTCTGCTCAACCTGGACACCCTTCGCCCAGTGTCGTTCCACGAAGTCGAAGGGGTATGGAATCCCGTCAACCACCCGATAATCCGTTGCGATGTGTTCGGTCAAGAGAGAGCCGTCCGGCTGGCGATGCTCCGCGCGCCGGTAACGATAGCCGATCTTGGGGTCAGCAAAGAACACCATACTTCGCGGGTGCTCGCCACTGGTCGTCACCACGAGCCGCTGAACGGGGATTCCGTCGAGCTCGGTTTCGGACACCGGGCCGACGCGGAACCCATCTGATTCGAAGAACCGCG
>Ga0123328_1003616_pt1 | contig 13117 bp, 12 predicted proteins | sample BioC12SIPDNA_2_FD_89702 | JGI IMG/M metagenome (GOLD analysis project Ga0123328, IMG submission 89702) | Anaerobic biogas reactor microbial communites from Washington, USA - Biogas_R1_A C12 SIP DNA | ecosystem: Engineered > Bioreactor > Anaerobic > Unclassified | place: Washington, USA...
CGTAAGGAGCCGGAGTGATCAGACCTCAGAGATTGCGGCCTGGAGACACGGTTGGCATTGTCAGTCCCTCCTGGGGAGGCGCCGGGTTGTTTCGCCACCGCGTGAGCCAGGGTGTGCAGCACCTGCAATCCCTTGGCTTCAGGGTGAAGATAGGGGCCCATGCCCTCAACCACCTCGGCTTCGTCTCTGACACCCCTCAGAACCGGGTGGATGACATCCACAGCATGGTCGTGGATCCCGAGGTCAAGGCGATCGTGGCGGCCATCGGCGGAGACCACGCCTGTCATCTGCTGCCGCTCTTGGACTTTGACCTGATACGCAGGAATCCGAAGATCTTCATTGGGTTCTCCGACATCACGGTGCTGAACGTGGCCATCTGGAAAGAGACCGGCCTGGTGACCTTCAATGGGCCGGCGCTGCTGACCGATTTTGCCGAGTATCCCCGGATGTTCGAGTACACCGAAAGGTATGCACTCAGGGCGCTGTGTGAGCCGGAGCCGGTGGGTGTCATCGAGCCGTCGACCTGGTGGACGGAAGAGTTCCTGGACTGGGCAAAAAGAGAGGATCTCACCCGGGCACGTGCGCGGCGCGACTCCGCAGGCTGGCACTGGCTGAGGGGCGGTGTGGCGGAGGGCGTGCTGATCGGCGGGTGCCTGGAGTCGCTGGAGCACCTGCGCGGGACCAGGTTCTGGCCGGACTGGCGGGATGCGATCATGTTCTTTGAGACATCGGAAGACGCACCCTCTCCGGAGCGGGTCGACAGCTTGCTGATGGACTACGAGACGATGGGGGTGCTGCAACGGCTCAAGGGGTTGCTGGTGGGCCGGCCCATGCGCTACACCGAGGACGAGAAGCAGCAGCTTCGCGACGTGGTCCTGGCGCGGACGGGGGCGTTCACATTTCCCATCGTCACGGACATGGACTTCGGGCATTCCGCGCCGCAGTTCACGCTACCGCTGGGGTGCCGCGCCCGGATCGATGGGGAGCAGCGGCGATTCGAGATCATCGACGCGGCGGTTGCGTAGGTAGGGGGGGGATGCCGGCGGGTGGCATACGGCGTCAGCGCAGCCGCCTCCGGGCGATCTTCCCCCGGTACGAGAAGGACATCGATGGTCCCCTGGCTGTACTGGAGATCGTCCTGGAGGCTGTTCTCGGTGCCTGTCTTCACTTTGCGGCGTGGGTCGGCTGGTTGCACGGGCTCGCGTCGGCTTAGGGGATCCCGACGTCCGGGAGACTGCCCCCTCCAGGGGCAGTCTCCCGGTTCCGCCTATCGATGCTCACGGGGTACTTGGTCGTCAGGGTGAGGGCGACAGTCACCCTCAGGCACCTCTAGGGCCACGGAGTGGGCCGTCCGCAACCTCCGTTCGCTCGTGCATGGCCGACCACGAATCCGGCCTGGGTCGTCTGTCGTTGCACCGTGCGGACGCTATGGCTCCAGTGACATGAACCGTTTGTTTGCATCCGAGAACGAGAACCAAGGTTCGAACACTGCGAAGAGGCCTGTCTCGCCTTTTGCGACCTGGAGTACTACCCATCCCTCGAACTTTCCGCCCGGGAACAACGTCACATCCAGGGCTGGATCAGGGTCAACCACGGACGGGTTGTCGTAGAGGACATTTGCGCTGCCACTTGCGCTGAGGTATGCGCCGTCGACCTGCGCGGGACTGTCAACAGTGCTGATGTACTCAGTGAGCAACTTCAGGGCGACATATTCCATGCCCTCTTCAGGGGGGTCGTTGTAGGAGTTGGCCTCCTGAGCCATGATCCAGGCGTCGTCGCCGCGACTCATCTCAAGGAACGTGACCTTCCAGTCCTCCGTGATAACGGTCTCACCAAAGGGCGCAGGGCTACCACGGTCCTTACCCAGATCCGTTGGCGATATTGCGGCCAGATCCGGGGAGACAGACAACGCGGCGCCTTCATCAAGCGCAATGAAACGGCGGCGATCGTCGTCAAAGTTCATGAGTTCGTCGAAGATGAGCATCAAGTTACCCTCACCCTTTCCGACAGCGAAGACGACCCATCCCTCTGCCACGCCATCCTTGTAGAGCTGCGCATCGAGTGCAGGCTCCGGGGTAACCACGCCCCCGGCTGAGTACTGGATCAGCCGATCGCCCGTCACCCGGAAATCCGTGCCGCCGATCATGTGTTCATCACTGTCCTCATACAGGCACTTGGCACGCACTCTGACCAGCAGGTACTCCATACCTTCAGCGACAGGGTCGTTGAACTGGTTGGCAGCCTGGATCGCCTCCCAGGCTGCGTCGCCTCTCACCGACTCCAGGACTTGGATCTCCCAGTTTGGTGCAGATACGACCGCCGACAATGGGTAGGGGTTGCTTCTGCTCATGCCCAAGGGTTGGGGCGTTGACGTGGGTGGGACCTCCGTCGGTTCGGGGGTATCTGTGGGCTGGGGTGCCTCCTCCGTTGCCTCTTCCTGGTCCTTACCCAGCGTTTCAGCTCCACCTTCTTCCTGGACCTGTTCAGCCGCTGGGGGCTCGGTCGGACTGGCTGTCCCGCTACCCCCACATGCCAGTGACAGGAGCGCGGCAATGACGGCGATGACGAACAAAAGACGCGACTTGGCTACCCTCTGCATCATGGCCTCCTTCATGACCTCAAGATTCGCGGCGTCTGTCAACGATATCGCTTGGTCTACGTTGACGCCATCATCATTGTAGGGCATAGTGCGAACCAGCGCAATGCAAGCGATTTTGCGGATAACTGGTAAGCATCCTAGGCCGCGACCCGGACTGCTGAACGGTCCTCAGGCAGGCTGTGTCCTACCAGACCCTCGCCGCCAGCGGACCGGCCCTGTACGACGCTGTGACAGGAGAGACGAGATGAGCGTTGCGCCACGTACCGGTCAAGGGCGCCCGGCTCTGCCGGCGCCACGGTGTCCGCCGGCTGCTGCTGGTTGGGCTTGCGGAAAAGGAACGATACGATGCGTGACGTGCGAGTCCTTGAGGTTTCGCAGGATGTTCTGGATTCGGCGCGGCTGACGGCGGAGGAGCTCAAGGTCGAGCTGGCCGTCCATCTCTATACGCAGGGACGCCTATCGATCGGCAAGGCGCGCGAGCTGCCGGGGATGGCGTTGTGGGAGTTCCGACAGGTTCTGGGCTCACGCGGCATCTCACCGCACTACGACGAAGGCGATTTGGCCGAAGATGTCGCCACGCTTCGGGGGCTCGGGCGGCTGAGCGAGCTTGGACGGCTATGATTGCCGTCAGCAACGCCTCGCGACCCCTTTGCGTGTTCTCCTTGCCAGGCGCCCTAGTGGCTTACGCACGTGTGCTGGCGACCGCAAGCGCTTACGCGCATAGGTTGCCGCGAGGGCCCGCTTCGCAGCCATCCGCTCGAGGGCCATCGCCTCGCGAACCCTCGCCACGAGGGCGAACGGATAGGTGATCACCACCTCCTTCTCCCTTGCCGCCATCGCCACAGCCAGCACCAGCTCGGCGTCGCCCTTGGCCTCAGCCAGCACATCCATAAGGCCGAGCATCCAGTAGAGGACAGCCTTTGGCCTGGTCCAAAAGGGGCGCATCCCCAGGCGCTCCTCTAGCGCCTTCCCCAGTGCGATGATGGCACCCTGCGGGGCGGCGGGGTACCATTTGCTCCAGGCCTGGCAGGCGGGGTTGGCCTCCCACGTCTCGGATGGTGACCGGGGAGGACCGGCCCGCGCGGGGATCCAGTCAACCCTCTCCTCCGCCCCAAGGCTCCGGAAGACGCGGTGGCTTGTGGCAGGACCACGGCCGTCGAGTTCGTCGGTAGCCATCGTAGTGTCCTTTCGGTAGAATATATGTTCTATTAACCATTGCTATGATACCACCACGAAGCCCGACAATCAACAAAGGGGTAGAGGTGTTGCGCCGCTGCGCTGCGGTATCCGCGGGTTCCAGTGTGATAAGACGAGGATCAGGCGCCCTCGGCGGCTGCCCGGACTATTCGGGGTCGTACTCCGCGGGTGCTTCGCACATCACGATACTGTCGAGGTCGACGGGGGGATAGGGCTCCGGCGTGCCGTAGCCGCCCAGATGCCGCACCATTGCCTCGACGGCGGGCACGCAGTAGGACTCCATCTGCTCGTGGACCTGCGAACTGGTGAAACGCAGGACCTGCCAGCCTTGTAGCTGCACATCCGCATCGCGGCGATTGTCCCTGGCCGCGCCCTGTGCATCGGCGTGCCAGGTATCGCCGTCCGTCTCCACATCGATCCGCCCCCACCGACAGAAGAGGGCGAAGTCCAGGTAGTACCGTCGCGCGCCAGCCTCCAGGCGCCACTGGCGTTCGGCCTCAGCGCGCAGGCGCTTGAGCCTGACCCAGAGCCGGTTCTCCAGCGGGCTATCGTCAAACAGGTCGTTGATCTCCTCAGCCAGCCAGAACTTCTCCACCGTCGTGGGGATGAAGACGATTCGACGCCACCGCTTGCTGACGATTGGGCGTGCAAGGGTCTGCAGATCCTGCAGGAAGACCTGGTAGTACCGCTTCCCGGTCTTCGCATTCGGCCCTTTGTCCGGGAACAGATCCGACCGCGACACCTGGCGGATGTCGCTTACCTGCCCAAAGTAGCGGATGGCGTACGCCTCGTCGCCAAACACCTGTGTCTGGTAGAAGGCGATGAGCTTGGGTGGCCAACGCCTCGGCGCCGTGGCCACCGGCACACGGTACCAGCCCTGCTCTCTAAGGATGGCAAGGGCGGCAGGATCGTTGAGGATCGCAACTAGCGCTTCGCCTCGATCATCGCTCATTCGGTCGCTCCCATGTCCTCCGCAATCGCGCGGAACTGCTCCATCGCGGCCTCCAGATCCTCCACGATCTCCGCCGCGAGCACGTCGGGCTCGGGCAGGTTCGCCGTCTCCTCCAGCGACTCGTCGCGGATCCAGAAGATGTCGAGGTTGGCCTTGTCCCGCGTCGTCCAGCATCCGGTCGATCAGGTGGCATGCAGCTTGTTCGGGGGTGAGGGGTGTGGGCATAGCCTGTCTCACGTGCTCATGCAGTCTTGCGCCCTTCGAAACGTGCTTTAATTGATGCCCTAGGATACAACAGGAATGCGAATGTGACAAGTGGGCAGAGGCGGGCGGCGGACGCCCGCGTTCCGACGCGCGCGATCGAGACGATCGCGGTACGGTTCCGCTGCCGACGCCCCGGGTTGGGGCGGGCGCGGGATGCGACCGTGTAGGCAACAATGCGGTATGATGGGTGCACGCAAGCGAGAGGAGGCTAGCCATCGACTGGCAGGAGCAGGTTGTCGTAGATCCCGCCATCTGTCACGGAAAAGCATGCCTCAGGGGCACGCGCATCATGGTCTCCGTGGTCCTGGATAATCTCGCGGCCGGGCTCTCCCCCGATGAGATCTGCGCCAGCTACCCATCCCTGACCCGCGAGGCCATCCAGGCCGCCGTGGCGTACGCTGCTGAGCTGACGCGCGAACGCATTGTCGCGCTGCCAGCCTGACTCCGGCCATGCGGTTCAAGCTCGACGAGAACCTGCCCGCTGAGGCAGGAGATCGGCTGCGCCGGCCCGAGACCGCAGGTGAGCTCAGGCGCCGTATGCAGCACGCCTGGCAAGGCCACGCGACCATCGATGCCTTCATTTAGCTCGTCCGCGATCGGGGGCTCCCATCACCGGCCCAGGATCTGAGCCAGGTCCAACGGGTCGACACCTATCCCTAACCGGCTGTGGGTGCGTCCCCCGCCCTCACCCGCCCAGCCGGCCCTTGAGCGCGCGCCAGTCCTTGCGGTCGAAGAAGCTGCCCCGGACGTTGCCCTCCATCTCCAGGAACATGGCCCAGGGGACCGTGAACGACAGGACGTCGGCGGGTACGAGCGCGCGGACGGTGATGTCGATCAGGCCCAGCACGGCCCGCGGCGGCGTCTCCTGAGCGAGGCGGTCCGGCAGCAGGCAGACGCTCTGGCAGCCCGAGCCAAAGCGGACGACCACCGCGTCGCCCGTGCCGCGCTCGTAGTTCGCCAGCACCGTCAGCGCCGAGATCTGGTCCGGGTTGGCGAGGAAGACCACCAGCCGCGGGGTCTCGCGCTCGGGGTCGACATCGGCGAGCGGCTTGAGCACGCGGTAGCGGTGCGGCTCATCGACCGCGCCCATGGCCGCCATAAACGCCCGCGCCACCTCCGGCGACTTGAGGTACCCCTCGCCCTCGCGCCCCGAGGGGCCGCCGCCCACCGACAGGAAGTGCGCCATGTCCTCGGGGTGGGACCAGGTGTCGGCCATCTCCAGGCCGATCAGGCCGCCAGGGCAGCCGGTCGTCGCACGATCGAAGGCCGCCGGCTTGCCCTCCCTGGCGACGGCGACCAGCAGGCTGACCACGCAGCCGCGCCGGCCCGCCTGAAACTGCAGGGCGCCCTCGGGCTTCTCGTCGGTGAAGAACACGGCTACCGGCGCGAGCCCCAGGGCGAGCTCGTCGTTGAGCACACTGTGCATCGCAGCACCTCCCCTCGCGTCAGATCCTGCCCCATGATCGGCGACAACGGCGCCGGCGTCAACACGCCGGCGGCGGGTGTGGTGCGAGCAGAGCGCAAGCCAGAGGCTTACGCTACGCGGAGCAGACGTACCGCAATCGTCTCGATTGCGGCTGGGGGGCTACGGCAGAGCAGAGCGCAAGCCAGAGGCTTACGCTACGCGGAGCGGACGTACCGCAATTGTCTCGATTGCGGCTGGGGGGCTGCGCGCGCTTGACCTCCCGAGCGGCTGGCTTACCATAGCCAGCGTACCCGTCATCAGCGGAGGGTGCGATGCGCTGGTTATCGCTTGAGGTTGGCCCCTGGCCGGTTCGCCTAGGCGATGCCGGCATCCCTTCGACTGCCCGCCACCGCGTCAAGCGCCGGGTCGCCACCGATTCACCGCACGCCACCAGGAGGGCCCCGTGAAGCTCACGGTCTTTGCCGCAGGGTCGCGGGGCGATATCCAGCCCTGCCTCGCGTTGTGCCAGGGGCTGCAGGCGGCGGGCCACACGGTCCACCTTGCGGCGCCTGTCGACTTCGCCGCCTTCGCGGCTGAGCACGGCGTGGCCTTCCGCGGGCTGCGCGGCGACGTGCAGGCGATCATGGCGGGCGATACCGGTCGCGACTTTATGGAGACCGGGGGAGGCAACCCGCTCAAGTCGATCCGCGCGATGCGAACGATGCTCGCACCGGTGGTGCGCCAGATGATCGACGACGTGCTCGTCGCGTGCGCCGACGCGGAGGCCATGATCTGCCTGGGGGTGTTTACCGCCTTCGGACGGTCCATCGCCGACTCGCTCAAGATCCCCATCGTCGCGATCGAGCCGACGCCGCTGCTGCCGACGCGGGCCTTCCCGGCGCCTTCGTGGCCCATCCAGCGCAGCCTGGGCGGGTTGCACGCCCTGCTCTCGGGGCGGGCCATGGTCGGGGTCCTGTGGCTCTGGTACGCCCCGTTCGTGAACGACCTCCGCCGGCGCCTGGGCCTGCGCCGGATGTCCGGCAGCGGGTTCTTGCGCACGCTGAGGGAGACGCCGCTTCTGGGCGCCTACAGCTCGCACGTGATCCCGCGCCCGCCGGATTGGCCCGAGAGCCACGTCGTGACCGGCTACCTATTTCTCCCGCCGCAGGCCGGCTGGGAGCCGCCCGCGGATCTGAGCGCCTTCCTGGATGTGGGCGACCCGCCTGTCTGCATCGGATTCGGCAGTATGGCGGGGCGCGATCCCGAGGGGCTCGCGCGGTTGGTCGTGCGCGCGCTCCAGGATAGCGGGCGTCGGGGTGTCTTGCTCACGGGGTGGGGCGGGCTCGCGTCCGGGGTCGACAGCGCGCAGGTGGCGGTCGCGGCGGCGGTGCCCCATCGCTGGCTCTTCCCGCGGGCCGCCGCGGTCGTGCACCACGGTGGGGCCGGGACGACCGCCGAGGGTCTGCGCGCGGGAAAGCCCACCGTGATCGTGCCCTTTGTCCTCGATCAGCCCTGGTGGGGGGCGCGGGTCAGGGCGCTGGGGGTGGGGCCGGCGCCGCTGCCGCGCCAGCACCTGACTGCGGAACACCTGGCCCGGGCCATCGTCACCGCCACCACCGATCACCGGATCGGCGCGCGGGCTGAGGCCACGGGCGCCGCCATCCGCGCCGAGGATGGCGTGGCCACCGCCGTCGCGGCGATCGAGCGGCTGCTGGGGTAAAGGAGACACACCATCCGATGAAACCTGACGACGCTCCGTTCCAGGCGCTGCCCTTCCCCCGCGAGCGCCTGCTGATGGTCGATGGGGGACGCGTGGCGCGAGCGCGCCACACCATCCACGGGCTTGTCGAGTTCGACATCACCGCCACCCGCGAGGCGCTGCGCGCCTACCGTGGTCGGACGGGCGAGCCCGTCTCGTTCACGGCCTTCTTCCTGCACTGCCTGGGCCGGGCCATCGACGCGGACCGCTCGATGCACGCCTACCGCGATTGGCGCCGCCGGCTGATCCTTTTCGACGACGTCGACGCCAACGTGCTCTTCGAGGTGGATGTGGATGGCGCGAAGCTGATCCGGCCCCACATCCTCCGCGGCATCAACCACCGGAGCCTCAAGGCGCTCGAGCACGAGATCCGCGCGTTCCAGGCGGGGCACGTGGCGAGCACGGAGTCGCGCTTCATCAAGGCGTTCGTGCGACTGCCGGGGTGCGTGCGGCGCCTGTTCCTGCGCACGCTGCTGGCGACCCCGCGGCTGGTGAAGGCGCTGTATGGCACCGTGATGGTCTCGTCGCTGGGGATGTTCGGGCGGGCCAACGGCTGGGCGCTCCCCGTGCCCAACCACACGCTGCAGATCACGTTGGGCGGGACCGGCGAGAAGCCCACCGTGGTGAACCACCGGGTCCAGGTGCGGCGCATGATGAGCGTGACCGTGAGCCTCGACCACGACGTGGTCGACGGCGCGCCCGCCGCGCGTTTCATCCAGCGGCTCAAGGACCTCGTCGAGAGCGGGGATGGGCTGGAGGCTGGCCCGCTATAGGCTGAGCCGGGCAGCCGAGGTCTTGGTCCACCCCGTGGGGATGCTCGTTCAAACCGCTCGCCCCGGGGCGACGGACCATCCAGCCGCGTGTAGCGTGACCCCGACCGTGGAATCCGAGGAGGTGCGCGATGATGCCCGACGTTGCCAGGATTCAGCCCAGCAGGAAGGCCGTCGAGGCCCGGTTGGCCAAGGCCCAGCAGCGCTTGACGCGTTTCCCCAGATCCTGGGGGGGACTGGAGCAGATCGGCCGCTGTCTGCGCTGGCTGGGCGACCCGGAGGGGGAGGTCTATTTCCGCCAGGCCGCGGCTGCCATGCCCGTGAAAGAAGACCACGCGGGTGACCTGATGCGCCTGGGCGCGATCTATCGGCTCGCCGGTGAGGCTGAAGCGGCGCGCGAGCAGTTCGGGCGGGCGCGCGCGATCCTGGCCCCGCGCGCCTTCCGCGAGGATCCCGATCCGCTCGATATCGAGCACATGATCCCTGCGAGCTTCCTGGTGGGCCTCGATGCCGAGGTCGCAGCGCTCATCGCCCGCCTGCGGGCGATCGACCCGGACACCGACCTGCTCTGCTATCCCATCGCCCGATTGGCCGAGGCGCGCCGGGCAAGGGACGCCGATCTGGCCGCCGAGGCCGTGGCGGCGTTCGTGGCTACGGTCCGGCGCTACGGAGCCCATGTGTGGGACACGGGCGGCGTCCTCCCCTGGGACTGGGTCGAGATCGCGATGGAGGTCTGGCGCTCGCTGGTGTAGCCTGCTTGCGCGCACTCCGGTCTGGATGTAGCCTGGGTCTCCTGACCCGCCCTCCGGGCGGCACCCGCTTCTGAGCGTGCCTCGATATCCAGAGGGCGAACTACAAGTTCGCCCTACGTTCGGCGGCCCCGGAGCGGGCGAGACGCCCGCAGGCGTTCCGACGCCCACGGCCCGCCTTGACATGTCCTGCAACCGCAGATAGACTCCCGCCGGCTTGCGCGGGTCACGGATCCCCACCAGATCCGCTGTTTCCGACGTCTAGCTACCGTGTATTCAGCTACGCCGAGACAAGGAGTTGCCATGAATGCTTGCTATCGATGGTTGCGTCTAGGTGTGCTTCTCTGTCTGCTCTGTGGCTGGGCCGCCGCGCCGACGCCACCCGGGCGCGTGCTCGCCGGCAGCCCGCTGCCACCGGCGGATCGTGATACGCTGGAGGGCGCGGGCGTCCCCGCGGCGATCCTGGTCCCCGATGCGCCCTCCGTAGACCTGACCGTCGGCAGCGCCCCCTGCACCTATGCCACGGTTGTGGCAGCGGTGGCGGCGGCCAATCCCGGCGACCGCCTGCTTTTGGAGGGCGGCGTCACCTTCGGCGTCCACCTGACCCTTCAGAAGAACCTGACCTTTCAGGGGGGCTACGGCGGCTGCGGCAGTGGGTCGACCCAGCCCACCACGCTCGACGGCGGCGGAACCGATCGGGTGATGTACATCTACGAGAACCTGAACATCACGCTCAACGATCTGATCATCGCCAACGGGGCCACGACCGGGAATGGGGCGGGCGTCTTTGTGCGCTGGAACTCGCACGTCACGGGCAATAACGTGACGATCCGCGACAACGCCGCCAGCATCGTGGGCGGCGGGATGCGCCTGTATGGTGGTCGTGCTACTCTCACCAACAGCAGGATCTACGGCAATACGGCCCAGTCTGGCGCCGGGGTACATGGCGAGGCGGTCAACGGCTATGGCCCCGTTCTGACGCTCTCTTCCACCGATGTGTATGACAACGAAGCCCTGAGCGGCGATGGCCTGGGCGGCGGGGTCTATCTGCGCGAGGGCACGTTTTCGGGCGCCAGCGGATCCGACGTCTATGGCAACAACGCGCTCGTGGGCGGCGGGCTCCATCTCCAGGACAGCGTGCTCACATTCAGCGGCGAGATCCGGAACAACAGCGCCGGGACGCAGGGCGGGGGGCTCTACGCCGAAACCAGCGTGATCACGCTCACGGGGGCGCTCGTGGGTGGCAAAGGCGTGCAGCCGGCCAACGACGTCTCGACCGGTTATCTGGGCGCGGGGATGGTGCTGAGCGCCACGCAAGCCGTGCTCTCCAACACGGTCGTCGCCAGCAATACCTTCTCCAGCGGGGCTGGCTTTGGCGGCGGCATCGTGGCCTTCAGCGGCAGCGTCGTGACGTTGACCAACGGCAGCAGCGTCACCAACCACCACGCACCGAACGCGTACATCATCGGCGGGGCTGGTGGCGGCATTGTGCTCCAGAACAGCACGGTGACGCTCGATAACAGCCATGTGCTCTCCAACACTGCGGACTACAACGGTGCCGGGATCTATATGATCGAGACGAGCGCCCTCAAGCTGCAGAATGGCGCGACCATGGCCAACAACCATGCGCTCAACAGCGCCGGTGGCGCCATCGCGGCGACAGGTGCACCTGATATCCGACTCTCGGATTTCACGCTCATCAACAACAGCGCTGGTACCGATGGCGGTGCTATCTATCTGGATGCCGGCACGCTGGCCTTTGGCGGCGGCTGGACGATGCGTGAAAACAGCGCGGGCCGCCACGGCGGGGGTATCGCCGCAGTGGGCACGGCTGCGGTGCAGCTCAGGGCCGAGCGCTATAGCTTCGCGTACTTCAACCGGGCGCGGGGCGGGCACGGTGGGATGATCTACCTCACCAGCGGGGAAACGGCGCAGCTGCGCGCCACCAGCGGCCACGCGATGTATGTCTACGCCAATAACGCGACGGGCAACGGCGGCGCCCTCTATTCGGAGGGTGGCGGCCTCTTCGACATCTACGGGCAGGTGGGGTTTCATAGCAACACAGCCAGTAGCGGCGGCGCCGTCTATGTTGCCGGGGGGTCGCGAATCTGGTTGGATGACTACTATGACATCCGCCCGCAGCTCTGGGAGAACCGGGCCACCACGGGCAGCGGCGGCGCGATCTATGCACAGGACAGCCCGCGCGTCGAGTGCGACGGTGCCACGTTTGGACAGGCCACGAAGGGGAATCGGGCGTCGGTGAGCGGCGGCGCGGCGTACCTGAGCGGGAGCACCCTCAATACAGACAACTGCCTCTTCGTCGAGAATCGCGCGGTGTCCAACGGGGGTGCTATTGCTGCCTACACCTCGACGCTGGTGATCGGCGCAACGTATCCCACCGTGGCACTTGCCGGGGAGCGCGCTTCCGAGCGCGAATCTCTGGGCGCCCAGGCCGTTCTGGCGACAGCATGCGATCCGCGCACCGAGACGTGCAGTGCCTTTACCGGCAATGTGGCGGATAGCGACGTCGACGACGCCGGCGATGGCGGTGCGATCTACTCCAACGACAGCACGCTCAACCTGGCCCTGACCGTGCTGCAGCGCAACCGCGCCAATGACGGGGGCGCGCTCTACCAGGCCGGCGCGAGCGCCAGCGCTGTCGTCAGCAACACCCTCGTCTACAGCAACACGGTGGGGCAACCGCTGGGCGCCGGCATCCGCAGTATCGGCGGTGCATTCAATCTCACCCATGTCACGATCGCCAACAACACCGGAGGCGGTGGGTTCTCTGGCGCAGCCAGTGAGGTGCACAACACCATCGCGTGGGGCAACGACCGGGCAGGCTTCACCCTGGCGCCCGCCATCGCGGTATGCGTCATCGACCAGAGCGGGAATGCCGGCGCCATCCTGGATCCCCGCTTCATGTCCCCTGGGGCGGGAGAGAACTACCGTTTGAGCTCGGCCTCGCCCGCCATCGATGCATGCGTTGCCGGGCTCCTGACCGACCTGGATAACCGCATCCGGCCCATCGGGAGCAGCTACGACATGGGTGCGTACGAGTACGAGGAGTTCAGGGTCTACCTGCCGCTCGCGCTGCGGTAGGCCCGAGCTCTGCTCTCCCCCCCCCCCCGCTTCCGACGCCGAGCCACAGAGGGGGGTTCCGCCGCGTGCGACGGCGGTCAGAACGGGGCCGTAGCGCGAGCGGCCCGCTTGCGTCCGCCGTCAACGTCGCGTCGGTTCGTAGGGGCGACCCCGCCCGGGAACCATGGCTGCATCACGGCGCCGCCATTCCCGGGCCGGGTCGCCCTCCGGCGGCGCGCCATCACGCGCGGGCAGAGGGCGACGCATCCCGGTAGGGGGTGGTCCGCGTCCGCAGGGTGATTCCCGGGATGTGTCGCCCCTACCCGGACATGCCGCGGGCC
>Ga0123328_1003618_pt1 | contig 13111 bp, 14 predicted proteins | sample BioC12SIPDNA_2_FD_89702 | JGI IMG/M metagenome (GOLD analysis project Ga0123328, IMG submission 89702) | Anaerobic biogas reactor microbial communites from Washington, USA - Biogas_R1_A C12 SIP DNA | ecosystem: Engineered > Bioreactor > Anaerobic > Unclassified | place: Washington, USA...
CGTCGAGCACAATCCGCTCTACACCGCCCACGAGCTCAAGGGCCCCTTCGCCGACCACGGCGCCCGGGTGGCCATCTGCTGGGACAAGGCCGCCCCGACCCTGGAGAAGCTGCGCTCCACCACCTCCCTGGAGACGGTCATCTCGGTCAACATGATCGAGGCGATGCCGAAGGTCAAGCAGCTGGCGCTGCGTCTGCCGATCAAGAAGATCCGCGAGTCCCGCGAGCAGCTGTCCGCCCCGGCCCCGAACACGGTGCCGTGGGAGGCGCTCATCGGTACCGCCATCGGCGGCGAGGGCGACGACATCGTCTCCGAGCCCTCGGTGACCAAGGAGACTATCGCGCTCATCCTCTACACCTCCGGCACCACCGGCGCCCCCAAGGGTGCGCAGCTGTCCCACGGCAATCTCTTCGCCAACTGCCTGCAGGGCAAGAACTGGGTCCCGGGTCTGGGCGAGCAGGACGAGCGCATGCTCGCGGCCCTGCCGATGTTCCACGCCTACGGCCTGACGATGGTGGGCACCCTCGCCTTCTACGTCGGCGGCGAGATGGTCCTGCTGCCGGCGCCGAAGATCCCGCTGATCATGGACGTGATGAAGAAGCACACCCCCACGTGGCTGCCGGGCGTGCCCACCCTCTACGAGAAGATCGTCGAGGCCGCGGAGACCGACAACGTCGACATCTCCGGTATCCGCAACTCCTTCTGTGGTGCGGCGACCCTCCCGGTGTCCACCGTGGAGAAGTGGGAGCGTTTCACCGGCGGCCTGCTGGTGGAGGGGTACGGCCTCACCGAGACCTCCCCGGTCATCGTGGGCAATCCGATGAACGAGAACCGTCGCCCCGGCTACGTGGGCATCCCCTTCCCCGACACCGAGGTCCGGGTGGCCAATCCGGAGAACCTCGACGAGACCCAGCCGGACGGCACCGAGGGCGAGATCCTGGTCAAGGGTCCGCAGGTGTTCCAGGGTTACCTCAATCAGCCCGAGGCCACCGAGGCCAGCTTCCATGACGGCTGGTACCGCACCGGCGACGTCGGTGTCATGGAGGAGGACGGTTTCATCCGTCTGGTGGCGCGCATCAAGGAGGTCATCATCACCGGTGGCTTCAACGTCTACCCGGCGGAGGTCGAGGAGGCGATGCGTGATCATCCGGACATCATCGACCTCGCCGTCGTCGGCCGCCCCCGCGAGGACGGTTCGGAGGACGTCGTCGCCTGCGTGACCCTGCGCGACGGTGCCGCCATGGACCCGGACGGTCTCAAGGACTTCGCCCGCGAGCGCCTCACCCGCTACAAGGTGCCGCGCACCTTCTACCACTTCGAGGAGCTCGCCCGCGATCAGCTGGGCAAGATCCGCCGCCGTGAGGTGCAAGAGGACCTGCTCAAGCTGCTGGAGAAGTAACCGGCCGCTTGTCGACGTCGCCGCGCCTCCCCCACCGCGCGTTCCCCGGCGTCCCCGAGTCAGCCCCGCGACCGTCGGTCGCGGGGCTTTCCCGTGCAGTTGACCGATCATACCCCCATGGGTATATTCTCCATTGTTCAGACGATACCCCCTAGGGTATGAAACCCCGACGACAGGAGAACCCCATGTGTCGCCCCGTCACCTGCAAGAACTGCGGAAAAACCACCTGGGCCGGCTGCGGCCAGCACATCGACCAGGTCCGCGCGACCGTCCCCGCCGGCCAGTGGTGCACCTGCACCCGTGACCAGCAGAAGAAGCCCGGCCTGTTCGCCGGACTGTTCGGCCGCTGACCGGAAGGACAATCCCATGACCACCCCCACCACCACCACCGTCATCGTGGGCGGCGTCGCCGGCGGCATGTCCACCGCGGCCAGGCTGCGGCGACGAGACGAGACGATGGAGATCATCGTCCTCGAGGCCTCCGGCCACGTCTCCTTCGCCAACTGCGGCCTGCCCTACCACGTCTCCGGCGTCATCCCGGAGCGCTCGAGCCTGCTGCTGCAGACCCCGGACGCCCTCCGGGACCGCTTCAACCTCGATGTCCGGGTCAACCACCGCGTCACCGCCGTCGACCGCGCGAATCAGACCGTGACCGTACGCGACGAGACCGACGGCCGCGAGTTCACCCAGGCCTACGACCACCTCGTCCTCTCCCCCGGCGCGACCCCCGTCCGACCGCCGATTCCCGGCATCGAGCGCGCCCTGACCCTGCGCACCGTGGAGGACGTGGACGCGATCATCGCGTCCCTGGATGAGAACGTGCACTCGGTGGCCGTCGTCGGCGGCGGGTTCATCGGCCTCGAGCTGGCCGAGAATCTCCGCCACCGCGACCTCAACGTCACCGTCCTCGAACGCGGCGACCAGATCATGGCACCGCTCGACCCCGAGATGGCCGCCCTCGTCACCGACCACCTGCGCGAGCACGGTGTCACCGTTGAGACCGGTGCGGACGCCACGGAGATCACCGCCGACGGCGTCCGGCTCGCCGACGGCCGCCACATCGACGCCGACCTGGTCATCGCCGCCATCGGCGTCACCCCCGAATCCTCGCTCGCCCGCGCAGCCGGCCTCAAGATCGGTGAACGCGGCGGCATCAGCGTCGACGACCAGCTGCGCACCTCCGACCCGGCGATCTTCGCCCTCGGCGACGCCGCCGAGAAACGCGACGCCGTCTCCGGCGAGGACACCCTCGTCCCGCTGGCGCAGACCGCCAACCGCCACGGCCGGCTCGTCGCCGACATCATCACCGGCCGCGACGTCTCCCGCACCGCCACCCTGGGCACCGCCATCGTCGGCATCTTCGGGCTGGCCGCCGCCTCGGTGGGCTGGAACGAGAAGCGCGCCCGCACCGCCGGCCGCGACATCCGCCTCATCCACGTCCACCCCGTCGACCACGCCGGCTACTACCCCGGCGCGGAGATGCTGCACCTCAAACTCGTCGTCGACGCGGCCACGGACGCGATCCTCGGCGCCCAGGCGGTGGGCATGGGTGGCGTGGACAAGCGGATCGACGTCATCGCCACCGCCATGCGCGCGGGGCTGACCGCCACCGATCTCGCCGACCTCGAACTGGCCTACGCCCCGCAGTTCGGGTCCGCGAAGGACCCGGTCAACATGCTCGGCTTCGTCAACGACAACATCATCAACGGCGAGAAGACGATGCAGTGGCACGAGGTGGCGGACGCCGTCGCCGACGGCTGGACGCTCGTCGATGTCCGCACCCCGGAAGAGTTCGACGCCGGCACCATCCCCGGTGCGATCAACCTGCCTCTCGACGATCTCCGGGAGCGCCGAGACGAGCTGGCCGGACGGCGGGCGCTGGTGTTCTGCCGCGTCGGCCAGCGCGGCCATGTGGCCGCCAGCCTCCTGGGCCAGCTGGGTGTCACCGTGGCCAACCTCGACGGTGGTTTCCTCACCTGGAGCAGCCTGAACGCTGGGATAAGGTGACAGGCATGAAACTCAGCCCCGAGGAATCCAAGCCGGCCGTCACCCGACTCAAGCGGGCGCAGGGCCAGCTCAGCGCGGTGATCCGCATGCTCGAGGAGGGCCACGAGTGCGAGGAGGCGGTCACCCAGCTGGCCGCGGTGGCCAAAGCCATCGACCGGGCCGGGTACCTCGTCGTGGCCACCGGCATGAAGAAGTGCTTCACCGAGGAGGGCCCGGAGTCCTACGACGAGAAGAAGCTGGAGAAGATGTTCCTCTCCCTGGCCTGAGCTCCCTGGCCTGGGCCCGCACCGGGTTCAGTCGATGGCCACGCCGATCCACACCGGCTCGGGCACGAGGGTGACACCGAAGGCGTCGCGGACGCCGTCGCGGACCTCGCGGGCCAGGGCCACCAGGTCGTTGGTCACCGCCTGCCCGCGGTTGGTCAGGGCGAGGGTGTGCTTGGTGGACAGACGCACGGGGGCGCCCTCACCGGGGTAGCCCTTGTCGTAGCCGGCGCGGTCGATGAGCCAGGCGGCGGAGAGCTTGACCTGCCCCTCAGCCCCTCCGCCGGCGGCAAACCGGGGCATCCGGTCAGCGTCCTCGTCGCCGCGGCGGGCGCGGACCTCGGCCTGGACGGCGTCGGCAAGCGTCGTCGGGACGATGGGGTTGGTGAAGAAGGAGCCCGCGGACCAGGTGTCGTGGTCGTCCGCGTCGACGACCATGCCCTTGCCGCGCCGCAAATCGAGGACGGCCTCGCGGACGTCGGCGACGGGGCGTCGTTCGCCGCCCTCGGTCGCCCCGAGGCGGCGGGCCAGCTCGCCGTAGCGCAGCGGGGCACTCTGGCCGCCGGGGTGCAGCTGCAGCTCGATGGCCAGGACGATGCCGCGGCCCGTGAACTTGAGGTTGGAGTAGCGGTAGGCCAGGTCGAGGTCGGCGGCCGGGACCCAGGCCATCTCGCCGGTGTCGCGTTCGAGCAGGAGGACCTGCACGAGGACGTCGGAGATCTCCGCACCGTAGGCCCCGACGTTCTGGACGGGGGTCGCACCGGCGGAGCCGGGAATGCCGGACAGGCACTCGATGCCGCCGAGACCGGCCTCGACGGAGGCGAGGACCACGTCGTCCCACACCGCACCCGCGTCCGCACGGACCAGGCCGTGCCCGGAGACGGTGACCTCGGTGTTCTCCACGACGACGGCGACGAGATCGAGGTCGCCGTCGGCGACGACGAGGTTGGACCCGCCGCCGACGATGAGGAGGGGAACCGCCAGGGCGTCGAGAAGCATGACCACCTCAGCCACCGCGGAGTCGGTGCCGCAGCGGACGGTGAGCCGGGGCTTCCCGCCGAGGTGGAGGGTGGTCAGGTCGGCGAAGGTGACGGTGTCATCGAGGGTGACATCGTCGATCTCCCGGAGACGGGCGGCAATGTCTGGGGTCGTGGAGGAGTCAGTCACGGGATTAACGGTAGTCTGTTGTTCATGGCAACCCGTAGTGAGAACACCGTAACCATCAATCAGCCGGCCGAGAAGGTCCACGCCGCGCTGACCAACGCCGACTACTGGGCGTACATCGCGAAGAACCTCTCCCCGGAGCCGGGCGAGGTCAACGCTTTCGAGGCCACCGAGGGCGGTGCCGTGGCCACCCTCTTCGAGGTCCTCCCGCTCGACGTCCTGCCGGAGGCCGTCCGCGCGATGATCTCCCAGGCGCTCAAGGTCAAGCGCGTGGTCACCGTCGGCCCGCTCACCGACAACGCCTCGCACATCTCCTACACCGCCGACGTCAAGGGCACCCCGGTCGACTTCAACGGTGACATCCAGCTCACCGGCGACGCGGACACCACCACCCTGTCCTACACCAACGACGTCTCCGTCAACATCCCGTTCATGGGCCCGGCCATCGAACCGAAGGTCGGCGAGGCTCTGGGCGAGCTGTTCACCAACGAGGGTCAGCTCACCGACACCTGGATCACCGAGAACCTCTAGGCACCCCCGGTTTCTCCATGGCCGACCATGCCCATAATCTCCGCGCGGAGCCCGGGCAGGGTCGGCCTTTCGGCGTCATCACCCGCGGCACCACCGGCTTCAACCGCCTGCGCCGCTCCGACCGGTGGACCATCCACCATCCCCGGGTCCGCGAGCTGCTTGCCGACGCCGCGCACCCGCTCGCCGTCGACGTCGGGTACGGCGCCTCCCACGCCACCACCGTGGAGTGGGCCACCCGGTTGCGCACCGTCCGCCCCGACATCGAGGTCGTGGGCCTGGAGATCGACCCGGACCGGGTCCTGCCCCCGCGCGACGGGGTGCGTTTCCAGCTCGGCGGCTTCGAACTCGCCGGCTACCGTCCCCACCTCGTCCGGGCGTTCAACGTGCTGCGCCAGTATGACGTCGACCAGGTGGCGCAGGTGTGGTCCACCGTGTGCGGCCACCTCGCCCCCGGCGGACTCTTCGTGGAGGGCACCTGCGACGAGCTCGGCCGCCGGGCCACGTGGGTGCTTCTCGACGCCGCCGGCCCCGTCTCCCTCACCCTCGCCTGGGACCCCTTCGACGTCGAACGCCCCTCCGACGTCGCGGAACGCCTGCCCAAGGCCCTCATCCACCGCAACGTCCCCGGCGAACCGGTCCACGCCCTGCTGGCCGCCGCCGACAGCGCCTGGGACCGATCCGCCGGGTGGGAACCCTACGGCCCGCGGGTGCGGTGGCGGCAGGCCCGGCAGCTGCTCATCGACGACGGCGTGCCGCTGACCCCCGTCCGCCGCAAGGTCCGTGACAATCTCCTGACAGTTCCCTGGGCAACGGTTGCCCCGGCCCACTGATCTGCGGTTCACTGGTGGGCATGGCTCGCTCAACCTCCTCCACCATCGGCAAGTTCCTCCTCGGCCTCCTCGTCGCCGTCCTCATCCTCGTGCTCGTGGCCGAGTTCGGACTGCGCTGGTTCGTGGGCAAGGAACTGCGCGACGGATTCCGCGCCGAGGCACAGGAACAGGGCACGACACTGAGCGAGGACCCCACCATCGCCTTCGGCGCCACCCCGCTGATCGTCTCCGCGGTCCGCGGCGTCATCCCCGAAGTGGAGATCACCACCCCCTCCACCCTGAGCATCACCCAGGGTGAGCTCCCGGAGATCAACGGCTCCCCCGCCGCCCACGTCCAGCTCACCGACCTGCGGATCTCCGACCCGGACAACCCGGTGGCCGCCCACATGGTCACCTCCACCGAGGTGCCGGAAGACTACCTGCTGGCCACCGTCCAGCGATCGATGGCCGAACAGCAGTCCGGCACCGAGGGCGTGGGCGCCCTGGTCCAGGGGCTCATCCGGGTCACCGACATCACCGCGAACCCGGCCGGCAACACCCTCGACGTGGAGTTCACCGACGGCGCGGCCACCCTCAACCTCACCCCGGTCCCCGTCGACGGCCAGCTCACCTTCGAGGCCACCGGCGCCTCCCTCTTCGGCTTCGACCTGCCTGAGCAGGTCACCGACATGATCACCCGGGGTCTCGCCGAGAGCGTCACCGATCAGAGCGGGCAGGTGAGAATCGACTCCTTCGAGGTCATCGACAACGGCGCCCGCGTCGTCGTCTCCGGCGACAACCTCAACCTCAACTCCATCGCCGGGTCCACCTCAGCCGTCGAGCAGCGCTGACAACTCACTCACACCGACCCGGTCGGCACCGGCCTCCAGCGCGGCGATGACCCCGGCCAGATCATCGGCGCCGACCGCGGTGCGCGGCAGGTCCGTGCGTATCGACGCCCCCGACACCACCCGGTCAGCACCTGCCAGACGGGCCGCCTCCGCGGCCGCCTCCCCGTGCGGGCCGTCCACCAGCACCGCCAGATGCACCGGCGCCGGCACCGCCTCGCGGACCGCCACGAACTCCGCCAGCAGAGTGTTGGGGTCATCGACCGTGGCGTCCGGGGTCAGCCAGATCTCCCCCGCCCCCTGCTGTACCGCCAGCCGCGCCTCGGCGGCCTTGACCAGACTGTGGTGCCGACCCGAGGGGTAGCCCACCACCGACGCGACGGTCAGGCCCGCCGGCTCCCCCACGGCCGCGAGATGACTCGGAGAGACGACGACCCCCGCCAGCCCCGCATCGCGAGCCGCCAACGCACGGTGACGGGCCTGGGTGGGGGTGACGGGGACGTCGACAAGCAGAAGAAAGGCGCGGCCCATCAGCCACGCCTGATCATCAATCACGGCAACTACCAGCCACCGTTGCCGCTGACCAGCGACCGCAGGTGCGGGCGGACATCGAACCAGTAGACGCCGATCGCGACCATGCCCGCCCACGACAGGAACGGCACACGGGTGAACACCACGAACGCCGAGGCGACGAGAATGGCCACCCAGATCAACTTGGACTGCCGGTCCCCGGCCGTGTACGCGTCATCGCGGGTGGTGGCCGCGAAGAAGGCCCCCACCACACCTGAGAGCGCGATGATGGAGAACAGCACCAGTTCGAGGATCTGGTAACCGAAGATGAGTTGTTGGGCAAGCATGGTGGTTCTTAGACGTCCTTGTCGCTGGGGCGGTCGTCGGTGTCCACGACCTCTCCGTCGATCATATGCGGGACCGGTCCGTCCGTCGTAGTCGCACCCGGGGTCGCACCCGGGGCCGGAGTGACATCGGTGGCACCGTCCCGGTCCGCGGCGGCACGGGCCCGGTTGATGAGCACCTCCAGGCGCTCACGCAGATCGTCGAACAACGAATCCTCGTTGTCAGCGCCCGAAGTTGCGCCCGCGGCACGGCGGGCCTTCGCCTGGCTGACCGTCTCGTCGAAGGTGCTGCGCACCGAACCCACGGCGGTGTTGAGAGCGGACTTGGCCTCCTCTGCCGCCGTGGAGTCCTTCGTCTCGGCCGCGGCCCGACGGGCGGAGGCCGCCAGGTCACGCAGGATGTCCTCCGCCCGGCTGGCGAAGGTGGCGGAGACGTTCCGGTAGTCATCGGTGCTGCTCGCACCCGACAGACCGGTGCGGGCCTCCTGGGTCGCCGCCTTGAGACGGCCGAGGGTGGAGTCCTCCTCCTCGACCGGGGTGTGGATCGCGTGGGCACCGGGGGTCAGATCCGACTGCTCACGGTCCTCCCGGAACCGGCCGGCGAAATCGGAGACCACGTCACCGAGACGGGAGCCCGCGGTCACCCAGGCCTGGAACGGCTCGCGGAGATTGTCCAGCAGGGAGTTGTTCTCCTCCGGGGTCTGGTGGAGGTTGTCGTTCGGGGTGTTCATGGTCGATCCCTTCTTGACTGTGAGAGCGCTACGCTCCGAAGAGCAGGTGATTCACAGTGTAAATAAGAAGTCCCGCCAGCGCACCGACGATCGTGCCGTTGAGCCGGATGAACTGCAGATCCTTGCCCACCATGAGCTCGATCTTGTCGCTGGCCTCCTCCGCGTCCCAGCGCTGCACGGTCTCCGAGATGATGGCGGTGACCTCCCCGGCGTAGTTCTCCGCCAGGAACGCCGCCACACCGGTGATCCGGCGGTCCAGACTCGCCCGCAGCTCCGGATCGGACTGGATGTTGTTGCCCCACGTGACGCCGAGCTCGGTGATCTTGGTGCGCAGCATCGACGTCTCATCACCCGCCGCCTCGATGAGTGAGGCGGAGGCGCTCGCCCAGATGCTCCCGGCCGCGCCCCGCACCGGGGTCGAGCCCATGAGATCGTGCTTGAGACCCTCCACCCGGGCGATCATCGTCGGATCGTGCTGGAGATCGTCGGCCAGGTCGCCGAGGAAACGGCGGATGGCGTTACGGGCCTCATGCTGCGGGTCATTCGCCACAGCCGCGGTGAAGCCGACCAGCTCCTTGTACACCTTCGCGCCGACCAGTTCCTTGGCGAACTTCGGTGACCACTGCGGCATACGCTCGTCGATGAGCACCGTCACGGTGTCCTCCATCCCCCGGACCTTCCGGTGGACCCAGGTCACCACCTCCTGGACGATCGGCTCGGTGCGGCCGTCCTCGATGAGATCCGCGAGCATCCGACCCGCCGGTGGCCCCCAGTCCGGGCCGGCGAGCTTGTCGATGAGCTGGGACTGGATGAGCGCCTCCGCGTCCTTCGGGTCCAACGCCCGGACCGCGTTGGCCGTCAACCGGCCCGCCTCACGGGAGAGCTTCCGGGAATTCTCCTCCTCCGCGAGCCACGCCCCGATCCGTTCCGGGATGTTCGCGGAGCTCACCTTCTCGGTGATCAGCTCCGCGTTGAGGAAGTTCTCGCCGACGAACCCCGAGAGCGCCTCACCCAGCTGGTCCTTCTTCTTCGGGATCAGCGCCGTGTGCGGGATGGGGATGCGCATGGGATGACGGAACAGGGCGGTGACCGCGAACCAGTCGGCCAGGCCACCGATCATGCCGGCCTCGGCCGCGGCCCGGACGTATCCCACCCACGTCGGCGCCCCGCCCGGCTGGTTCTGCCACCAGCTGCAGACCAGGAAAATGACCGCGGCGACGATGAGCAGCCCGGTGACGAAGGCCTTGTGGTTGCGCAGGGTGCGCCGACGCCGGGCCTCGACCTCGGGGCTCGGGCCCGGCACCCCCCGGGTGTCGAGCAACGGCTCCAACCCGGCCCCGGAGTCCGTGCCCGTGGTGCCGGCGGTCAAACTGTGCTTACCCATGTTCCCCATTATCCCTAGAGCAGATCGAGCGCCAGCTGGAAGAGGTTGAACGACGTGATGGCGACGATGATGGTGACCAGGACGATGATGATCTTCCGCGACATGCGCTCCACGGTACGGCAGGCCCGGGCGCGGACAGGCATGAGGAACGCCGACAGCTCCGCGCCCGCGGAATGCGGGGCGGAGCTGTCGGAGCGAAAGACGTCAGCGACGCAACGGTCTAGTTACGGCGACCGGTGGTGTCGCGGTACTCCCGGTAGAACCGGCGGCCGCGCCAGATGAGGCCGAAGCCACCGACGAGGAGGACGACCGCGATGGCCAGGCCGATCCAGAAGAACATCATCAGGTTGTACTCGGCCGGGGCGACGCCCTGGCCCCAGAGGTAGTTGGCTGCCACCCAGATGAGGATGCCGATACCGGCCAGGGAGGTGAGAATGAGACCCATGCCGATCCAGGTGGAGGACCGCTCCAGGGAGGAGTGGTGGGCACCCAGGGACACCGGGTCGTAGCCCTCAATGTATGCCTCATGGATCTTCGGGGCGTAGTTGGGGAAGCTCTCGGATGCCTGGTCCGCAACCGCATGGTTGTTGGAACTCATGAGTGCTCTCGCTTTCGTCTATCGGAACTGAAGTTACTTAACGAGCTTAGTCGTCCTTGCCGCGGAAGGCGGCACGTGCGCGCTCCTTGTTGATCGCCGAGACGGCGGTCAGCGGGATGCCCGCGGGGCAGACGTCGGCGCACTCGCCGTACAGCGAGCAGTGGCCGAAGTTGGTCTCCAGCTCGTCGACCATGTGACGGGCACGCTTGCCACGCTCCTCCTTGCCCAGGGGCATGAGGGAGAGGTGGACCAGCTTCGCGCCGGTGAACAGGTGCGCAGCACCGTTCGGGCAGGCGGCGACGCAGGCGCCACAGCCGATGCAGGCGGCGTGGTCGAGGGCGAACTCGGCGGTCTCGTGGTTCTGGTGGAGGGTGTCGGCGTCCGGGGCGGTGCCGGCGTTGATGGAGACGTAACCACCCTTCTCCATGACGCGATCCAGTGCGGAACGGTCGACGACCATGTCCTTGATCACCGGGAACGCGGCGGAACGCATCGGCTCCAGCTTGATGACGTCACCGTCGTTGTAGCCGACGAGGCGCTGCTGGCAGGCCGGGGTGTTCTGGCCCGGGCCGTGCGGACGACCGTTGACCATGAGGCCACAGGTGCCGCAGATGCCCTCACGGCAGTCGGAGGCGAACATGTACGGCTCGAGGTTCTGCTCGATGAGCCGGTTGTTGACGTGGTCGAGCAGCTCCAGGATCGACATCTGCGGAACAGCGTCCGGGACATCGACGGTCTCGAAGGCGCCTTCGTGAGTCGGTCCGGCCTGACGCCAGATCTCAAGTGTCAGCTTCATTACTTGTAGTTCCTTGTCTGCAGCGGGATCGATTCGAAGTACAGGGGATCAGCGTGGCGGATGAACTTGCCCTCGCCGGCCGGCTCCCATGCGGAGACGAAGCACCAGTTCTCATCGTCGCGCTCGGCCTCTCCGTCCTCGGAGAGGTGATCGTCGCGGAAGTGTGCACCACAGGACTCGTCGCGGTCGAGAGCGTCGACGCACATGAGCTCACCCAGGTCGATGTAGTCGGCGACGCGCGCCGCGTACTCGAGAGCCTGGTTCATGTAGTTCTGCTCGCCCGGGACGACGACGTTGGCCCAGAAGTCCGCGCGGATCTCGCGGATCTTGACGATCGCCTCCTGCAGGTCCTTGACGTTACGGGACACGCCGCAGGCGAAATAGAGGATCTCGCCGAGCTGACGGTGGTAGTAGTCGGCACCGTGCGGGTTCGGGCCCTTGATGTTGAGCAGGCGGTCGATGCGGGCCTGGGCACGCTCGACGGCTTCCGCGGCCTCCGGGGAGTCCGCCGGCAGGACAGCCTCGCCGAGGTGGTTGGCCAGGTAGTTCGGGACGGTGAACGGCAGGGTGAACCAGCCGTCGACGGAGGCGGACAGCAGGGAGTTCGCACCCAGGCGGTTCGCACCGTGGTAGGTCCAGGAGGCCTCACCGGCACAGAACAGGCCCGGGATGGAGGTCATCTCGTTGAAGTCGGTCCACAGGCCACCCATGGTGAAGTGGCAGGTGGGGGCGATACGCATCGGGGAGGTGTAGGGATCCTCACCGATGGCCTCCTCGTACATCTTGAAGAGGTTGGAGTAACGCTCGCGGATGGTGTCCTTGCCCAGGCGCTCGATGGCGTCGCGGAAGTCCAGGTACGCGGAGTTGTGCAGCGGGCCCACGCCGAGGCCGGCGTTGATCTGCTGGGAGATCGCGCGGGACGCGACGTCGCGGGGAACCAGGTTGCCGAAGGCCGGGTAGCGGCGCTCCAGGAAGTAGTCGCGCTCCTCCTCCGGGATGGAGTTCGGGTCGCGGTCGTCCTTGGGCTCCTTCGGGGACCAGATGCGACCGTCGTTACGTAGGGACTCCGACATGAGGATGGTCTTCGACTGCCAGGTCGCGTTGACCGGCAGGCCGGTCGGGTGGAACTGGATGAAGGCCGGGGAGGCGAAGTAGGCGCCGAGTTCGTAGGCGCGCATGAGGGCGCCCGCGTTCGAGTTCTTGGCCAGCGTGGACATGTGGTACACGTTGCCGTAACCGCCGGTGGCGAGGATGACGGCGTGGCCGGTGAACGGGGTGAGCTCGCCGGTGATGAGGTTGCGGGTGACGATGCCCTCGCAGCGCTTCTGGCCGTCCCGCTCGGTGACGATGAGGTCGACGAGGTCAGCGTGGATGAAGATCTCCACGTTGCCCAGGCCGATCTGACGGGTCAGCGCGGAGGCGGTGGAAAGCTGCAGCTGCTGACCGGTCTGGCCGCGGGTGTAGTAGGTGCGGGAGACCTGCACGCCACCGAAGGAACGGGTGGCCAGGGTGCCGCCGTACTCGCGGGCGAAGGGGGCGCCGATGGCGTTCATGTGGTCGATGACGCGGACGGACTCGACGGCCAGGCGCCAGCAGTCGGACTCGCGGCAGCGGTAGTCGCCGCCCTTGACGGTGTCCTTGACGTGGCGGTAGGCGCCGTCGTTGTCGACCTTCTTGCCGCGGGCGGAGTTGACGCCACCCTGGGCGGCGATGGAGTGCGCGCGACG
>Ga0123328_1003630_pt1 | contig 13076 bp, 8 predicted proteins | sample BioC12SIPDNA_2_FD_89702 | JGI IMG/M metagenome (GOLD analysis project Ga0123328, IMG submission 89702) | Anaerobic biogas reactor microbial communites from Washington, USA - Biogas_R1_A C12 SIP DNA | ecosystem: Engineered > Bioreactor > Anaerobic > Unclassified | place: Washington, USA...
CCCAGTGATCGGCACCGTGATCACCCCGGTTCTTGATGTGATCCCAGACACCGAAGGCTACCTTGAGCAGTTCATCGCGGATGGTCTCAGTGTCGTGAATGGTGTCCTGCTCTCCGCCAAGTTCGATCCACCAGAAGTTGGACGAGGGTAGATCGTGACCACGGAAAGGTAGGTCGTCGCATGTTTCGTAGACGTTGGCCCACCAGGGCGGGACGAAGAGCTGGGGCCGGTCGGTCTCGCGTGCCTGGATCAGACAACTCATACCCATGGTCTTGCGGTCGGCTGCCTCAGGCTCAATGTCCTCGCCAAACTCCGAACGAGCCTCACGCCCCACGCGATAGGCCGCACCTGCGAGCGGGGCCAGCACGCTGTCGCCGGAGCAGTCGGCATACAGGCGGGCCTGCACCGTGTGCCAGGTCTGGGACGTCGTCTGCCAGCCCTTGACGGATACGATGCGGTTGTCTGCCATCGTCGCGTCATTGCACGAGCAGTTGAGAAGCAGCGTGATGTTTTGCTCGAAGCGTGCTTTCTCGTAGAGAATGCTATCCCAGATCGAGAAGTTGCGCAGGGGATTCCGGTAGCGATTCTCGAGTTCCAGTTCCTCGATGATGCCAGTTTCACGGTTGTTCGGGCCGTGGGCGCCGCAGATCCACATCCGCACCTCGGAGGAGACATTGCCGCCGAGGACGGGACGGTCCTGCATCAGGACGACCTTTGCGCCGTGGCGCGCTGCGGCGATCGCCGTCGCCATCCCTGCCAGTCCCCCGCCGACAACGCAGAGGTCTACCTCGTGTGTGATGTGCCTCATCTTGGCCTCCTCAGAACGAATTCCTCGTTGCAGACGCCGACATCATGGATCACTATCCGGGTCAGCGTGGACCCCGATGTGGACTACCGGGGCGTTCGGATCGATCTGCTTGGTCCGCCCAGGACGCGAACCGACAAACCGGTGCGCGGTCGCCGCCGGTGCAGGCGTGAGGTTGCTTAGCGTCGCCGTGGAGCGACGAGTGCCACACCGGGCAACAACAGCGCAGCCAACACGACGAGCCACGGGCTGGAATCGCGCCACAGGAGCGTGGCCTCAGCCCGCATAGCGCCATTTTCGGGAGGTTGTTGCTCTTGCTCGACTGATGATCGCCAGGCCCGATCCACAGCGCCCAGATCCTGTCCCACGCCTTCCTGAAGCCCGGCATTGCATGCCTTGCCATCGGCATAGGCAAGGATCAGACGGCGCAAGCCAGACCAGCCATAGGTCTGTCGAAGATAGGCGACGACGCGCTCGCTCTGGGCATAGGCTAACTCGGCGCGCTGCGGGTCATCTGGGAAGGGTTGGCACAGCTCAGTCAGCGGGATCAGGGTCCCGGCCTGGTGAGCTTCTTCGATGACGACTGCCCGAAGTGGATCCGGGCGACGTTCAAAGGCCATCGCCAGACCCTCGTTCAGCCAGGTCGGAAGAGCGGCGTAGCCCTGCGAACCCAGCCAGTCATGCAGCGCTCGGTGCGTGAGCTCGTGAGGGATGTCCTGTTGCATGACGACCGGCGCCTCGACCGTGGGAGGAATGGCGACCAGGACCACGCCCAACTCGGGGTAAGCCACACCACCGGCCCAATCGAAGCCGGCGAGCTGCATGGCTGAGGCGAGATCCGGTTGTGAAGGGTATATGTAGATGTCGGTGTCCCGAACCGGCTCCGTGCCCAGGGCCTCTCGGAACCTCTGCAAGGCCATTTCAGCAACATCGACCGCTTGGACCATCAGCGATCGCTCGCCGGTGACCCAATGCACGACAAGGCCATCACCCTCTGCTGATTGCCAGGCATAGCGGTTATCAATGTACTGGAAGGAGATCTTCTCCGTCTCGACGACGGTGGTCTCGACCGCGCTGCCTGTGTCGCCGTCGTAGCTCCACCAGGTCGTGAGGTGTGCGTAGGGAGGCAGGGGCTCGGATACCAGGTTGCGCGTGATCTCCGCATGTCCTTGGATTACGTCAGTGTCGATGCCCGTCGTGGCAGTGCCGTTCACCTGGAGGTAGAACGTGGCTCGCTCGACGGTGACATCCGCAGGCAGCTTCAGAGTGAAGATGGCGGTCTGACCGAAGGTGTAGTCCTGTGCGGTTTCAGGTGCCTGAGCGTAGACCCGTTCAGCCGTCAGAAGCCCCATGATGCACAGAAGCAGGACAACCAAGTCCGGCCCCGCGCTCAGCGTAGGGTGGATGGTGCGCGCTCTCGCGGATCTGCTACCAGCCCTCGTCGTCATCATCGTCCAGCGACGCATCGATGGGAGCCTCGCCGTCATCTTCCCAGCTGAAGTTGTCGACGTCATCATCGTCGTCAATGTCATCATCATCGTCGTCGAAGCCGAGGTACCCTACGAGGTAGTCAGAATCGTCGTCCCCATCCTCGTCGGCTTCATCGGATGCGCTGTCGTCTGCCCCAAGCTCATCGTCGTCCTCGGGAAGGTCCTCAAGTCCCGGGAATTGCCAGGCGTCATCCGATGCTCCGCTAAAGGCATCTGGGGCTCCGAAGAAGGCGGTGGTGTCACCGTGAAAGAACTCGAGCTCCTGGAGGGCTTCCTTAGCTACCAGGGCAAGTGCCTCTTCGTCGCTCTTGGCAAAGCGCTGAAGGGCCTTACGTGCCAGAGTGCCGCCAATCTGTCCGAGCGCCCAGAGCGCCATCGTCTGGACATCAAGGTCGACATCGTCGGTAAGGCTGATCAGGTCTTCCAGGGCTTCCCGTATCTGGAGCTCGCCACAGGCGCGCACTGCAGCCAGTCGCATCCGCGGGTCGCTGTCTGCGAGCTCGCGCAGAACGAACTGACCCCAGGTGTCGTCTGCGCTATGTCCCATCGCGATGATCGCGCTGCGGCGCATATCAACGTCGTCATCCGTATAGGCGCGCTTGATCATCGTCGGAACGCCATACTCGCCCGTGAAGGCCATTGCCTCGACCGCGCACTGGCGAACCATCAGCGTCTCGCCGGGATCGGTGTAGGAGGCCTGGAGTGCTTGCACAGCTTGCCGGAAGGGAGACGGGCGGATCTTCTGCAGTTCCCCCAGTAGCACAAATCGCCCCAAGCCCACAGCCGCGGCCTGCCGCGCCTGCGGCGAAGGGTCATTCTGCAGGATGCGCACGTACTCGGGGACGAGCCGTACGTCCTCAACCTCGTCGAGACCTTCGAGTGCCACGGTGCGTACATCCGCATCGAGGTCCCTGAGGGCGATTCGGAATATGGCAGAGAAGTCCATCGAGAAGTCGGCAGTCGCCAGCTCCTGCAGGATCGCTGTCAACTCACGCCGTACGGGGGTACTCAGATCCGGCCAGAGCGTACGCATCCTCAGCAGATCATCGTCCATCAGGCCCGAGAGCAACGCCATCAGCGAGCGATCGGGCAGGACTCTATCAACCTCGAGGTTCTGCCACAAGGTCACCCGGCGCTCTGCTTCTTGAGGGTCGATCACGGATCCCAGATCGGTCAGGTCCCAGTCTTGCATCGTGGTTCGTGCTCCTTCCAGCGTCCCTACTGAAGCTGCACGGGCATCACGATGTCGAGTACGGTCACGACGACAAAGACGGCAACGAGGAGCAGCAGTGCCACCAGGTGGATGCGCTCTTCCAGAGCTGGCGTTAGAGCTTTGCCACGGATGGCTTCAATGACCGCGAAGAGGATGCGCCCGCCATCGAGCGCGGGGATGGGTAGCAGGTTAAAGATTCCCAGGCTGATGCTCAGCAAGACCAGGACGTTGAGAAACGGGTAGGGGGCGTTTTGCGCGATGCTCTGATCGACACTCTGGTCAGCGATCTGGCTGATGCCGATGACGCCTACCGGGCGCGCCTGCTCAAAGGGGATGCCCATCCGGACGATGTACACAGGCAGCATCACCGTCGTTGCCGCCACATTGGCGAAGTAGCGGCTCCCATAGGTCACTGCCTGTGTCAGGGGGTAGTGCTTGAGCGTTCCGCTGACCTCTTGCGTCGCGATCATGATTCCCAGTGCGCCCTGACCCTCAGGTGGGTTGGCACGCGGCGTGATGACCACATCCGTGGAACCATTCTCGCTCTCGATCGTGAAGGTCGTGGGCTCTCCGGCTTCCTCGAGGATGCGCTCCTGCAGAACGCGGGTGTCCTCGATCTCATCGCCGTTGACGGCGATGATGCGGTCGCCTGCCTGAAGGCTAGCAGCCGCAGCCGGCGAATCAGCCACGACATCGGTGATGACCGCGCGCGTCTGCGGGATGCCAGTTACGAAGATCAGTATGGCAATCAGCCACGCTGTGGTCAGATTGGCCACCGAGCCGCCGAGATAGACAACGATTCGCTGCCACGTGCCCTTGGCGTAGAGGCTGTGCTCCTGAGCCCCCAGCTCGGCAGTGTGATCCGTCCCGTCGTCGAAGGTCGTCTCACCCTCGAAGCGTGTGAACCCGCCGAAGGGCAGCCAGTTCAGCGTGAAGTCAGTCTCTTTCCATCGAAAGAGCTTGAGAACCCGAGGGGGATAGCCGATGCCGAACTCACGAGCCCAGATGCCGACCACGCGCCCCGCGATCAGGTGGCCAAACTCGTGTATCAGGATGAGTGGGATGAGCCCTAACAGAAACCCGATGATCGGGCCCACGATATTCCCCAGACCGGCCCAGAATGTTGACATTGTTTTGCCTCCACTTTATGCACGCCGATTATACCGGATTGAGGAGCCAAGTCCAGGCACCGCACTTGTGAGGCCTCCGATCTAACCTATACTGAGGCCAGTTCAGTGCCGTCCGGCTGAGTGCAGCAAAGGAGGAACACCGTGCGTGGACGGTGGTTTGGTCAGCTCTGGGCGGTTCTGGCCCTGTCCCTACTGATGGCTGCGTGGCCAGCCAGGCCGGTAGCGGCGCAGGGCACTGACTCGCCCGAACGACTGGTCCTGGCTCTTTACCGTGCTGATATCGAGTGGTCATCGTGGGCCGCCCCCAGCTGTGATGTGCCCCTGGATCTGTATATCTCGGCTGACGAGGCCGCGACCGCGCGACACGTCCGTGAGGCTGCCAGCGCAGGGATCGACGGGCTGGTGCAGACGTGGCGTGGACCGTCTGTAGGGGCCGACCCAACCGCTGCCAACTTTCGCTCCCTCCTGGAACAGTCGGACGTCGTCGGCCTCGCTGCGGCTGTTCAGGTCGATCTCACCTCCTCGTTACTTGACTCTACTGACGAGGTGCGGGCCGCCCTGTCGATGGTGCGTGATGAACTGGCGTGGCAAGCGGGCTACCTGCTGGTCGGAGGGCGCCCCGTCGTTTTCTTCGTGGGCCAGGACGCTCTTTCGCTGGGTTCGTGGGAGGCTCTGCGGAGCGCGATCGATCCTGGCCACCGGATGGTCTGGATCGCCGAGGGGACGTCCACCGAGCACCTGGTTGCCTTCGATGGTCTCTACGTGATGGATCCCTTCCGGCTGACGCCTCCCAGCCTGCCGCCGTTCCAGGTCGGGGAGCAGATACGTGCCTGGGCAGAGGCTCACGGGACATCGCGGTTCTGGGTCGCGACGACCGTGCCTGGCTATGACGATCATCTGCTGGTGAGTGCTGATCGGGCCTACGTCCTGTTGCGCAACTTCGGGACAACCTACCGCGACAGCTGGGCGACTGCCGATGTGAGCGATCCCGACTGGTTCCTGATACGCAGCTTCAACGAGTGGAGCCACTGCACGCACATTGAGCCCTCTGGATCCTTTGGTGACACGTACCTGACGCTGACGGCGGAGATGGTGGGGCGCTACCGAACTCCTGTGACCCCGACCACGGAACCCATAGCGAGTGCCGAGCCGCCTACAACTGAGCCGCCAGAGGCGCCTACAGTCGCGGTGACGGCGACGGCTGCGATCTCGCTCACGGAAGAGGTGACAGCCACGTCAACGATGACGCCCGTCATCACAATGGTACCGACGGAGACCCCATTTCGGTTGGCGACGCCCACTGCTACGCCAGCGCAACCGCCGCTGGCGACGCAAGCGGCCCCCGTGACGGGGCCTCAGATACCCGCAGTGCTGGGCCGGACCCCAACACCGGGCAGCTCCAGCGTCCCGCCAACAGCTGGGCCGCGCCCAGTTGTCGAAGGTGGGGAGTCAGGATCCTGTATGGTGCTCCCCATCCTGCTTACGACGGTGGTGTGCTGGGGCGCACGCAGACGGCAGAGCGGCTAGGATTGCCAGCCCGCTTGTGAACGCCTCTGGCCCTTCACGAGTCATTGCGGGGGCGGGCCGGTGTGGTATAGTGACGATCACCCAATCACCGGAGGAGAGACTTCGTCTATGTTCAAGAACCATAGCTGTGGCGAGCTGAGGCTGACGCACGTCGGGACTGATGTCACGTTGGCCGGGTGGGTCCACCTGCGGCGCGATTTTGGGGGCGTGATTTTCATCGTGCTGCGGGACCGTGCTGGCGTGGTGCAGGTAGTGGTGAGTGCTGACGTGTCTGCCGACGCGCGAGCCGCGGCCGCGGATGTGCGAAGCGAGTACGTGATCCAGGTTGAGGGTACGGTTCGTCGCCGCCCTGACGATCAGGTGAACCCTGAGTGGCTGACCGGCGAGATTGAAGTGGAGGCACACTCAGTCCGCATCCTGAACACGAGCAAGACACCGCCGTTCTACATCTACGATGACGGCGTAGTCGATGAAGCTCTGCGACTTCGCTATCGCTACCTCGATCTACGACGGGCTCGCATGCAGCGCAACATCATCCTGCGTCACCGAGCTGTGCAGTTCATCCGGCAGTTCATGGACGCCGAGGGGTTTCTGGAAATCGAGACTCCCTACCTGTTCAAGTCCACGCCCGAAGGAGCACGCGATTACCTCGTGCCCAGCCGCGTCCACCCCGGCAAATTCTACGCCCTGCCCCAGTCGCCCCAACAGCTCAAGCAGCTGCTGATGGTCGCGGGCTTCGAGCGTTACTATCAGATTGCGCGCTGCTTCCGTGATGAGGATTTGCGTGGCGATCGTCAGCCGGAGTTCACACAGTTGGACTTCGAGATGTCGTTCGCGCATCGCGACGACGTATTGGACGTCGTCGAGCGCATGTTCACGGCGATGATTCCTGAGGTTACGCCGCATAAGCATGTGATGACTCCCTTCCCACGACTCTCGTATGCCGAGGCCCTCGACCGGTACGGATCAGACAAACCCGATCTACGTTTTGGGCTGGAACTGGTTGACCTCACCGAGGTTCTTGGCGCGAGCGAGTTTCGCGTTTTCCAGGAAGCGATTGCCAACCGTGGACAAATCAAGGGGATTGCCGCGCCAGGCTGTGCAGCGTACACGCGTCGGGAGCTCGATGCGCTCACGGAGGTCGCGCGGCGCGAGGGCGCCCGTGGGCTCGTCACGCTGGCGCTCACTTCCGAGGGGCCCAAGGGACCGGCGGCTAAGTTCCTGACCGAAGGCGAGGTATCGACGATTGCTGAGCGGCTCGGGGCGACCGATGGCGACCTCATCTGTGTTGTGGCCGCCGAACCGAAGGTGGTTGCGGCTGCGCTCTCCGCATTGCGACTCACCTTCCGCGATCGCTTGGGACTTGCGGATCCGGATCTCATCGCGTTTGGTTGGGTCCTGGATTTCCCGATGTTCGAGTGGAATGCTGAGGAACACCGGTGGGATGCAGCGCACCACCCGTTCACGTGGCCGCGGCCTCACACCTATGAGGAAATGATTGCCGATCCCGCCGCAGTTCTCTCGGATGCGTACGATCTGGTGTGTAACGGATGGGAGATCGCCTCTGGCAGCATTCGCGTTCACGACCCCCAGGTTCAGTCAGACATCTTCCGCATGCTGGGCTACGATCCTGCGGACGCTCGAGCAAAGTTCGGTCATATGATGGAAGCGTTCTCGTATGGTGCACCACCGCACGGTGGCATGGCACCGGGGATTGATCGCCTACTGGCGATTCTGGCTGATGAAGTCAACATTCGCGAGGTGATCGCCTTCCCCAAGACGTCGCAGGCCACTGATCTGATGGCCGATGCGCCGGCTGAGGTGCCCGAGCGACAGCTCCGGGATCTGCATATCCGCTTGGCAAGTGAGCCCTAAAGGATAGCCATTGCCTGTATCGCGTCGATCGCTGCGCAGCCCTTCGTTTGAGCTGTCGTGGGAATCCACAATGGATGCTTTCCGGCTCGAGACGCCTGGGCGGGCGTTCGAGGGCGTGCCGGGTGTGCAGTTTGTTCAGGGTCACCGGGTCAGGACGCTAACCGCCCTCGATCTACAAGCTGGTCGCGAGGTCGAAGGGCAAGTCGAGGATCGGCACGGGACGGGGCAGGAGTTGCAGTTGCAGTTCCAGGAATCACGTGGGCTGGCACTGACCTTCCGCATCAGAATGTACCCGGGCCGACCGTTTGTCCTCATGCGCATCTGTGTGACCAATGTTGGCCCTCACAGTGTAAGGCTACGGCGCTTCTTCGTACGCACTCAACCTGGGGGGCTGACCATGACTGCGCCGCCGGTTGCCTTCTATGCTAACGGTTGGCAGTCAAGTTCTGCAGCTGGCTTGTTGCCCATAGGCATCCGCGATCCGCGAGGACTGGGCATCGCTTCAGTGAATCGCCAGTGTGCGGCGTGGAATCCTGTGACGCCCTGGCCTCTGCGTCGGGATCGGTATTGGAGTGAGACAGCCGGTGCCATCGTCACGTCGCGTGAAGCGCTGATCGGTGGCATCCTTTCGCTGGCCGATCAGTTCGGGCAGATGTGGGCTGACCTCCGGCCTGCGCATCTCACGGCTGTTCTCCAGACGCAGCTCGATGACGTGCCACTCGCAGTCGGTGAGGCACGCCATTCGGAGTGGTTCTACCTGGAGTGGGTACCACTGCCGAACCCCGACCCCTTCTCCCAGTATGCGCATGCAGTGGCCCGCGAGATGGGTGTGGATGCAGCCCGACGTCAACCGCCCGGCTGGTGCTCGTGGCAGACCTATGGGGCCGACGTCACAGAGGCTGATGTGATGACCAATCTGGCATCGGCGGCGCTGCTTGCTGATGAGCTTCCGTTGGCGGTTCTGCGATTGGATGATGGCTATCAGGCAGTATGGGGTGACTGGTCCACTCGATCCAGCGGCTTTCCACACACTTTGCAGTGGTTGGCCGAGCGCATTCGTGGAGCTGAGTTCAGACCGGGACTCTGGCTAGCCCCGCTCATCGTGGAGCGAAGGTCGCGCCTCGCGCGTGACCACGGCGACTGGCTTCTGCGGGGACGTGGCGGTCGTGCGGCGACGGTTCGCCTGCCGTCGGGGGCATCGGGACGCGTCCTGGATCCCACGCACCCAGATGTCACGGACTATCTGACGCAGCATTTGCAGACTGTCGTCGGCGCGTGGGGCTACGATTTCCTCAAGGTTGATGGCCTCTTCGCTGCGGCAATGGAGGGCCGGCGCTACAACGAAAAGCTTACACGGGCTCAGGCGCTCCGCCACACCCTCCAGGTCATCCGTGAAGCCGCGGGTCCCGACACCTACATTCTGGCGAGTGGTACACCGCTGGGGCCTGCGGTGGGACTTGTCGATGCTATGCGAATAGGACCGGATACTGCACCGCGTTGGGAGCCTAAACGTTGGGGGTTTTGGGGCGCCACGGTTCGACGCTCCTCGCTGCCGAGCCTGCGCAATGGGTTGCGCAATACTGCAACACGAAGTTGGATGCACGGCCGGTGGTGGTCCAATGACCCGGATGCTCTTGTCGTCGGCGACAACCGGAGCGAGCTCACGCTCGATGAAGTGGTGGCACATACGACTTTGATTGGGCTATCGGGAAGTGCCCCGATGCTGTCGGACGATCTTGACCACATACCTACCGCGCGACGGGCGATGGTGGCGTGCCTGTTTCCCCAGTTGCTTGAGGGCAGTGATGTCGTCGACCTACTGGAGAACCCGATGCCCGAGGTGGCTGTGGTGCCTGTCGCGCGCTCGTGGGGCCGCTGGCGTTTGGTTGCAGTGTTTAACTGGACCGACGCACCCGTGGAGCGCGACCTTCCCGAAGGCCTGGTGCTGAGTGAGCGGGTCGCCTACCACGTCGTCGATTTCTGGCAGCAACGCTACCTTTCGATGGGTCAGGGGGCGCCGCGCCCCATACTGCACATTCCCCCCCATGGCGTGGTGCTGTTAAGCGTACGCCCGCAACACCCAGATCCGCATCTTGTCTCGACCACGTTTCACATCTCCCAGGGGGGGGAGGTGAGCCAGTGGATACTCGAGGAGGATGCCGTGAGCCTCACCATCGGGCTTGGCCGTGTGGCCCGTGGCTCGGTGTGGCTGGCGTTGCCGTCGCGACCAAGCGGTGCCTGGCTGAATGACGACCCGCTTCCTGAGAAGTCCATTCGGGCTGTGGCTGTGGGTGTGTGGGCGATTGCGTTCCAGGTCAACCACGTCGGGATCCTTCGAGTGACCTGGCCAGGGCGTCCCGCCCTTGTGCAGGCCACCTAGGCGGCGCAGCAGGTTCACGCAGCTGTCTGGCCTTCGGTGCAGCTCTCTGGCCATACGCGCGAGTTCCACCATTGGCCCGTTGTGGTTCGATGGCACTTGCTGATGTGCGAATTCGGGTCAAGCAGCGGGATCATGCGTGGCCTGAGAGCGCATCCCTGATCTGGTGGACGATGTGTTGGAGGTCCAGTGACCCAACGAGCTCTCCAGAGCGCGGGCGCCGCAAGGGGACCGGGATGTCGTCGGTCACACGGCCGGGGCGCGGGCTCATCACGACGACGCGGTCGGCGAGCAGGGCAGCTTCCTCCACGTTGTGCGTGACCATCAGAACCGTCTTCTTCGTCGCTTCCCAGATACGCAGCAGCTCCGCTGCCATGTGTTCGCGGGTCAGTGCATCCAGAGCACCAAATGGTTCATCCAGGAGCAGGAGCTCGGGGTCCTGGGCCAGTGCCCGTGCGATGGCAGCGCGTTGGGCCATCCCCCCGGATAGGTTGGCCGGATACTCGTGAGCGAAGTCAGCCAGGCCGACAAGGGTCAGGAGACTGGCAACCCGCTGCCGAACAGCAGCTTGCCCAACGCCAGCTATTTCCAGAGGAAGCGCAACGTTGGACTCGACGGAGCGCCAGGGGAGCAGCGTTGGCTGCTGGAATACCAACCCAATCTCGCGCCCTGGAGCGCGGTGCGGCTGACCGTGAAGCTCGATCGAGCCGGTGGTGGGGGGGAGCAGCCCTGCGACGATCCGCAGGAGTGTTGACTTCCCGCATCCTGAAGGACCGACGAAGCAGATGAACTCCCCCTGCTGCACTGACAGACTCACTTCCTCGAGCGCTTCCAGCTCGCCAAGATGGCTCACGAATCGGGCGCTCAGCGCCTCGATCACAAGGAAAGGTTCCGCCGGCGCACCAGGGGCCGGCATCGACGCGGACGTCCGGCCCACCTAGTTGCCTGGGATGAAGGCGTTGGTGAACAGGTCCTCAGTCGGGCTGGCCGTATCGATCAGTCCGGCGGACACCATGACCTCCTGAGCGCGCTCCCAGGCCTCTGCGTTCATCAACCCCAACCTGGGCGCCCTCCATAGCTCAATCGATGCGCTGAGTACCTCGCGCTGTGTACCGGCGTTGTCACTCAGTCCTTCGACGGAGCGTTCACAGACGGTGAACGCTCCGTCCGGATCGCGAACCACGTCGTCGACGCCTTTCAAAAACGCCGCAACAAAGCGCTGGACTTCTTGGTGGTGGGTACCGACGTAGCTGTCGCTGCTGACGATCACGGCTGAGACGAGGTCGACATAGTCAGAAGCGTAGATCGCGTTGTAGGGTACTCCCTGTTGTGCCAGCACCACTGGCTCGTTGTTGGCGTACACGACTACCGCATCGACAATGCCGGCGGTGAGCGCGGCGAGTTGTGTGTAGCCGATGGCTTGGAGATCGATATCCGCCTCAGTCAATCCCGCCGTGTCGAGGAGCGCTCGCAACCCAATGTACGAGGCGCCAAAGGTCTCCGGGATGCCAATGCGCAAGCCGCGCAGATCTTCCGGTCGCTCTAGCGGCCTTTCCTGGAGCGCGATCACTCCCACGGGAAAGGTCTGATACCAGCCCGCGACGGCGACGACGGGTAGACCCTTACTGCGTGCCTGAATCACCTGGTCGCCACTGGCCACCGCAAATGGTATCTCGCCCGCGGCGACCAACTGGATACCGTCAGTCTCCCAGCGGTAGTCGAAGGTCACGTCGAAGCCAGCATCCTTGAAGTAGCCACGGTCTTGGGCGACGTAGAACGGACTGAACTGCACGTTGGCGACGTAGCCCATGGGCAGGGCGAATACCTTCATCTCGCTCGGTTTGCCACAGCCGGCGCACGCAATGGATGCCACCAGCACGGCGGACAGAATGCGGACGATGTGAAGATACGGTGTTCGTTTCATCTGGTACCCCCTTGTCGTGAGCTATCAAGGCGGGAGCGCCGGCCGACTCGTTTGGGCCACAGTCGTGGTCTGACTGTCCGAGCCGGTCATGCACCCTCCCGCTTCCATCGGAGCAGGAAACGTTCAAGCAGTGCCAGAGTGCCGTAGACGGCACTGGCAATGGTCATCAGGACCAGAATCGCCGCGAACATCCGGGGCAGGTCGTAGAGGTTCTGGCCTTGCTTCACCAGATAACCGAGACCTCTGCTGGACGCCACAAATTCGCCAACGACTGCCCCCATCGCAGCCAGCGTCCCGCCCACCTTCAGTCCGGAGAGGAACGCGGGCAGGGCAGCCGGGATCTCAAGGTAGCGCAGCAACTGAGTCCGGCTGGCCTCAAGCGTCCGGAATAGGTCGATCTGGCGAGGGTCGATGCCTTTGATACCCGAAGTGACGTTGATCAGAATTGGGAAGAACACGATGAGCGCGCATACGATGACCTTGGAGGCGAGACCAGAGCCAAACCAGACGGTCAGAAGCGGGGCAAGGGCAACGATGGGCAGGGCCTGCGAGATGACGATGACGGGTTCGAGTAGATTGGCAACGAACCGGCTATGGGCCACGCCGTAACCCAGGATGAGCGCGACCGATGTGCCGAGTGCCAGGCCGAGGGCCATTTCCAGGAGCGTCGTTCCGGCGTGGCGGGCGATGGTACCGTCGCGAAGCAGGCGGATGAGCTCGGACGCGACAGCGCTC
>Ga0123328_1003631_pt1 | contig 13074 bp, 12 predicted proteins | sample BioC12SIPDNA_2_FD_89702 | JGI IMG/M metagenome (GOLD analysis project Ga0123328, IMG submission 89702) | Anaerobic biogas reactor microbial communites from Washington, USA - Biogas_R1_A C12 SIP DNA | ecosystem: Engineered > Bioreactor > Anaerobic > Unclassified | place: Washington, USA...
AGGACCCGTCCAAGGTGGACCGTTCCGCCGCGTACGCCATGCGCTGGGTGGCCAAGAACATCGTCGCCGCCGGCCTCGCCGAGCGCGTCGAGGTCCAGGTGGCCTATGCCATCGGCCGCGCCAAGCCGGTCGGCCTGTACGTCGAGTCCTTCGGCACCGCCGCCGCGGGCCTCAGTGACGCGGACATCCAGGGGGCCGTCGAGAAGGTCTTCGACCTGCGGCCCGCCGCCATCATCCGCGAGCTCGACCTGCTGCGCCCGATCTACGCGCAGACCTCCGCCTACGGCCACTTCGGCCGCCTCGACCTGGATCTGCCCTGGGAGCGGCTCAACCGGGTGGACGAGCTCAAGGCGGCTCTGGGCCGCTAGAGTATTCGGCATGGCCTCCCCCCGCGTCCCCGCAGAGCACCTGCCGGTGGCGCGGGTTCTGCCTCTCCTGGGCCTGGCCCACCTCGACCGGCCCTTCGACTACCATGTGCCGTCGACGCTGGACGACGACGCCCAGCCCGGCGTCCGCGTCCGCATCCGCTTCGCCGGGAGGCTTGTCGACGCCGTCCTCCTCGAACGCCGCGCCGACACCGAGCACGAGGGCGGGCTGAGCTGGATCGAGCGGGTGATCTCCCCGCACGTCGTGTACCCGCCGCGCACCGCCCGGCTCATCGAGGCGCTGGCCGACCGGTACGCCGGCAACCGTTCCGACCTCATCCGGGCGGCGCTGCCCACCCGCCACGCCCGCGCGGAGGAGGCGGACGTGTCGACCCCCTGGGAGGAGCTGGGGGAGACCGCCGAACCGGACCTCTCCGCGTGGGCGGGTTACGCGTACGGGATGTCCTTCGTCGACGCGGTGCTGGCGGGGCAGACGGCCCGGGCTGCCTGGCAAGTGGCCCCCGGCGACTCCTGGGCGGAGGCGTTGGCGGCGCTGGCCGTCAAGGTGGTCCTCGACGGGGGCGGGGCCCTGCTCGTTGTGCCGGACCAGCGGGACGTCGACACGCTGGAGGCCGCCCTGCGGGAGCTGGTCGGCGCGAAGCAGATCACCGTCCTCACCGCGGCGCAGGGACCGCAGGCCCGCTACCGGCGCTTCCTCTCGGTGCTGGCGGGGCAGGGGCGGCTGGTGATCGGCACCCGGTCGGCCGCCTTCGCCCCGGTCCACGACCTGCGGCTGGCGGTCGTCCTCCACGACGGCGACGACAACCTCGTCGACCCCCGCGCCCCCTACGTCCACGCGCGGGAGGTGCTCACCACCCGCAGCGCACAGGAGGGCTGCTCCCTCATCCTCGCCGGCCACACCCGTTCCGCGGAGACGCAGTTGCTCGTCGAGTCGGGCTGGATGCACGACCTGGTCGCCTCCCGCGACACGGTGCGCCGCCGGGCCCCGCTCATCCGCGCCACCGCCGACTCGGACTTCGAGCTGGAGCGGGATCCGCTGGCCGCCTCCGCCCGCCTGCCGAAACGGGCCTTCGAGGCCCTGCGGGGGGCGCTCGACCGGGGGGAGCCCGCGCTGGTCCAGGTGCCCCGCAAGGGATACGTGCCGACCCTCGCCTGTGCGTCCTGTCGAGCCCCCGCCCGCTGCCGCCGCTGCAACGGACCTCTGGGACTGCCCGTCCGCGGGGGAGAACACGGCAGCGTGCCCACCTGCCGCTGGTGCGGGGCCCCCGACGCCCGCCACCGCTGCGGCGACTGCGGTTCGCCGCGTCTGCGCGCCGTTGTCCTGGGGGCGGACCGGACCGCCGAGGAACTGGGGCGGGCCTTCCCCTCGGTGCGGGTGGTCACCTCCGGCGGCAACCGCGTCGTGGACGCGGTGCCGGCGGAGAAGGCGCTCGTCGTCGCGACGCCCGGGGCCGAACCGCGCGTGGACGACGGGGCCTACGGCGCCGCCGTCCTCCTCGACACCTGGGCGCTGCTCGGGCGGCAGGACCTGCGCGCCACCGAGGACACCCTGTCCCGGTGGGCCGGGGCGGCCACCCTCGTGGCCCCCGCCTACCGCAGTGGGGAGGTGGTGGTCGTCGCGGACGCCGGCCTGCCGGTGGTGCAGTCCCTCATCCGCTGGGACATGGTGGGGGCGGCGGCGCGGGAACTGGCGCAGCGTCGCGACGTCGGCTTCCCCCCGGCCGTCCACATGGTCGCCGTCGACGGGGCGAACGCCGCACTCGACACCTTCCTCGAGCTGGTCTCGCTGCCGCCCGAGGTCGAGGTTCTGGGGCCCGTCGACCTGCCGCCCGGCGTCACGCTGCCGGGGGAGTACGACGAGAACCGTTTCGGCCCGCCCCAGCGTCTGCTGCTGCGGGCCCCCCTCGGACCGCGCGCGGCCCTGGGCCGGGCCCTCCGGGCGGCGGTGGTGGCCAAGGCCGGCCGCAGGGAGGACCTGCCGCTGCGCATCCAGGTGGATCCGCTGCACATCGGCTAGCACTGGCCCGCACCGGCCCGCACCGAATTCAGCCGCCGCCACCCGGGACGTAGACTGTCACCCATGACAATCCGTGAGATCCGCCTGTTCGGCGATCCCGTCCTGACCACGCGGTCCGACGAGGTCACCGAGTTCGATGACAGCCTGCGCACCCTCGTCGAGGACATGCTCGAGACCATGGACGAGGCCGGGGGTGTCGGCCTGGCCGCCAACCAGATCGGCCTGACCCGCCGGATCTTCGTCTACGACTGCAGCCACGTCGAGGACGGTCTGCGCGGCCACATCATCAACCCCGTGTGGGAGGCGGTCGGGGAGGAGACCCAGCTCGGACAGGAGGGCTGCCTGTCGATCCCGGACATCTCCGCCGACACCGAGCGCTATGAGACGGTCCGGGTCTCCGGGCAGGACGTCGACGGCAACCCGGTCGCCATGGTCGCCTCCGGGCTCATGGCGCGCTGCATCCAGCACGAGACGGACCACCTCGACGGGGTGCTCTTCCTCAGGCGGCTCACGCCGGAGCTCCGCAAGGACGCGATGGCGAAGATCCGCACCTCCGAGTGGTTCAACAAGTAGTCAAAGGAAACACATGCGCCTGATCTTCGCCGGAACCCCCGAACCCGCGGTCGTCGCCCTGGAGCGGCTGCTCAAGACCGACCATGAGGTCGTCGCGGTGCTCACCCGCCCCGACGCCCGCCGCGGCCGGGGCCGCACCCTCCACCCCAGCCCCGTGAGCGCCCTCGCCCAGGAGCACGGCATCGAGGTCCTCACCCCGACCACCCTGAAGGCGGGCACCGAGGACGGCGACGCCATCCGCACCCGCCTCGCCGAGCTCGCCCCCGACGCCATCCCGGTCGTCGCCTACGGCAACCTCGTGCCGAAGGACCTGCTCGACCTGCCGACCCACGGCTGGGTCAACCTGCACTTCTCCCTGCTCCCGGCGTGGCGCGGGGCCGCCCCCGTGCAGGCCGCGATCCGCGCGGGCGACGACATCACCGGTGCCGCCACCTTCCGCATCGAGGAGGGCCTGGACACCGGCCCGGTTCTCGGGACCGTCACCGAGGAGATCCGCGGCACCGACACCGCCGACGACCTGCTCACCCGCCTCGCCTACTCGGGAGCCGACCTCCTCGCCGCCACGATGGACGGCCTCGAGGCCGGCGCGCTGGTCGCCGAGCCGCAGGTCGGCGAGGCCACCTACGCCCCGAAGATCACCACCGGGGATGCCCGCATCGACTGGTCACAGCCCGACTTCGCCGTCGACCGCCACATCCGCGCCCACACCCCCGGACCCGGCGCCTGGACCACGCTTCTCGACGACCGCGTGAAGATCGGCCCCGTCACCCCCGGCTCCGCCGTGGAGGACCTGGCCCCCGGCGAGATCCACGTGGACAAGAACACCGTCAGCGTCGGCACCGGCACCGGCGCCGTGACCCTCGGCCTGGCGCAGCCCCCCGGCAAGAAGATGATGAACGCCGCCGACTGGGCCCGCGGCAACGCGGCCCTGCAGTCCGGCGAGAAGGTGAGCTTCCAGTGAGTGGTGGATTCCGGTCCCGCGCCAAGTCCTCCGGCCAGGAGCCGAAGAGGCAGGCCCCGAAACAGACGCCGAAGCAGACCCCGTGGCAGGCCCGTCCGCAGCAGAACCGGAAGCGGCCGGAGAGGCGGAACACGGCAGGCGTCGACAAGCCGCGTCTGCTGGCCTTCGACGTGCTCACCCGCGTCCGGGAGGACGACGCCTACGCCAACCTGATCCTGCCGCGCATGCTGCGCGAACGCCGGATCGTCGACCGTGACGCCGCGTTCACCACGGAGATCACCTACGGCACGCTGCGGACCCTGGGCGTGCTCGACGCCGTCATCGCGGAGTGCTCCTCGCGCGGGCTCGACCAGATCGCGCCCGAGGTGCTCGACGCCCTGCGGCTGGGCACCTACCAGCTGCTGTACACGCGGGTGGAGCCGCACGCGGCCGTCGACACGACCGTCCGGCTGGTGGAGGCCGCGGGCCACGAGAAGGCCAAGGGCTTCGCCAACGGCATCATGCGCACCATCTCCCGGACGCGACCGGAGAAGTGGATCGAGAGGCTCACCCCGCCGGGCGAGATCGCGGCCGCCGCCTTCCGCAACGCGCACCCCGAGTGGATCGCGCAGTCCTTCTCCCGGGTCCTCGGCCTCGGGGACCTCGACGCAGCGCTCGGCGCGGACTCGCAGCGCCCGACCGTGCACCTTGTCGCCCGTCCGGGCGAGATCAGTGCGGAGGAACTGGCACTCATGACCGGCGGCGAGGAGGGCGAGTACTCCCCGTACGCCGTCCACCTCAGCAGCGGCGACCCCGGGGACCTCGAGCCGGTCCGCGAGGGGCTGGCCGCCGTCCAGGACGAGGGTTCGCAGCTCATCGCCCGCGCCGTCGTCGAGGCCCCTCTCGAGGGGGAGGACCGCGGCCGGTGGCTGGACCTGTGCGCCGGCCCCGGCGGCAAGGCGGCGCTCATGGGCGCGCTCGCGCGTATCGACGCCGCCCACGTCGACGCCGTCGAGGTCTCCCCGCACCGCGCCAAGCTGGTGGAGCAGACCACCCGGGGGCTGCCCGTGAAGGTGCACGTCGCCGACGGCCGGGACCCGGGACTCGAGCCCGGCTACGACCGCGTGCTTGTCGACGCCCCCTGCTCCGGCCTCGGCGCCCTGCGCCGCCGGCCGGAGGCCCGCTGGCGCAAGGCCGAGTCCGACATCGACGGTCTGGCACCGCTCCAGTACGAACTGCTCGCCTCGGCACTCAACCTGGTCCGCCCGGGTGGCGTCGTCGTGTACTCGACGTGCTCCCCGGACCTGCGGGAGACCCGCGCGATCGTCGACCGTGCCGTGGCCGAACTCGGTGCGGTGGAGCTCGACGCGCACGAGCTGGTCGCCCCGATGCAGGACGTCGGCACACACCGGAGCGTGCAGATGTGGCCCCACCGCCACGGCACCGACGCGATGTTCTTCGCGGTGCTGCGCCGGGGCTGATCTCTCAGCCCCTTCAGCTGCGTCCCGGGGCGGTGGATCCGTCGTACTCCAGGACACTGCCGTCGGGGCGCCTGAGCAGCACGTCCGTCCCCAGGGGGCGCCCCTGCAGGTACCTCTCCTCGAGTTGCTCGATGCCGAGGGCGTGCTTGCGGGAGAGTGCGCGGTGTTCCTCGTCTGTGCCGACGGTGTCGGCCAGGAGACGGAACGCCGCGATCCGGTCGGAGAGCAGCAGCAGGAACGCCTGGTTGTACACTTCGTCGTCGCTCGCCGGGTAGTCCCGGTAGTACTCGTACATCCTCTGGGACCGGTCCATGAGGTCCCAGTACCAGGCGCTGCCCCGGAGCGGCCCGGTCGAGGGGCGCGGAGCAGGGGAGGGCACGGGGCGGGAGGTGGGGGCCGGGGCGTGGGTGTTGCGTCCCGGTTCGTGGAACTGCCCCGGATTCCCGCGTTCGTAGGAGATGAGCAGGAGCTGCGCGACGAGCAGCACGCCTGCCGCACCGGCCGCGAGCAGGACGGTCCGGCGGGTGCGCCTCCCCGGCTCGCGTTCCATGCCTCCTCCTCCTACTCTCCGGTGAAGTGGGGCGCGCGTTTCTCGGCGCGGGCGGCCCGGGACTCGTGCACGTCCCGGGAGTGCCAGGCCGCGGCGGCCGCCTCGCCGCGGGCGGTCTCGTCGTAGGGGGCGTGCGAGGTGTGGGCGAACTCGTACTTGAGGTGGCGCAGGGTGAGCGGGGCCTTGGTGGCCAGCAGCTGCGCCAGCTGGAGGGCGTCGTTGAAGCCACCGGCCTGCACGGCGTAGCCGGAGCGGACGGCGTCCTCGGCGGACAGTGCCGCGCCCGTGAAGAGCATGGTGCGGGCGATCGCCCCGCCGACGAGGTGCTCCAGGGTGCGGATGGTCACCTCGTCGAGGGCGATGGCCACGTCGACGATGGGCACGCGGAACAGGGCGGTGTCATTGACCACGCGCAGGTCGCACGCCATGGACAGCTGGGTGCCGGCGCCGATGGCGGGGCCGTTGATCCAGGCGACCACCGGGATGGGCAGGGTCTGGATCGTGCCGAGCATCCGCAGCAGGCGCGGGTAGAAACCACCCGCGTAGACGTCGCCGGACAGGTCCGCACCCGCGGAGAACACCGTGCCGTCGCCGTGGAGCAGGACCACCCGGGCGCCGTCTTCCACGGCCGCCAGCATGGCCTCCTCGATGGCGTCGCACATGGGGATGTTGAGGCTGTTGCGCTTCGGGTGGTTGTTGAGCTTGATCTCCCGGATCTTCCCGTCGGCGTGGTCGGCGGTGACGACGAGCGGCTGCGCGGCGTCGGTGTTCGAGGTGGTCACGTGGGAGAGTCCTTCCGGGTGGAGAGTTTCTGAGACCTATCATCTTGCCCCATGCAGCCCTCCCGCGGGGAGCGGACGGCTCAGAACGGGAGCTCCTCCCCACGGTGCGGAGGGCTGTACGGACGAAGGCGACGCCCGGGGAAGTCGTCGATGTCGCGCGGCTCGGTGTCCTGGCTCTCCAGGTACTCCTGGAAGGTGAGGCGGGGCCGGTGCCGCCTGATCTCGGGGATCGACGGGAGGGGCCGGGCGATCCAGGCCCGGAGTATCCGCGCCCGCAGCTGCGGCAGGTTGCCGTCGGTACCGGCGAGGATGTCGCGTCCGAAGTCCGTGGCACCCAGGCTGGAGCCGGGTTCGACGGTGAGCACGCCGGCGTCCACCCCCACCTGCAGGACGCCGGTGAGGGCGGTGGCGTCGCGTGCCGAGTTGATGCCGCCCCGGTAGCCGTAGCCGTGACGGACCGGAGGGACGAGCTCGGGGAACTTCCCGGCCAGCGTCCGCACCACCGCGACCGGCAGGAAGCCGTGGTTGGTCACGCGCGGCGGCTTCTCGGAGGTGGCCAGGCGCAGGAGCTCGAAGAGGATCTCCACGTCCGGGACCCCGGAGATGAAGTGGTGGTAGCTGCGCAGCTCGTCCTGGCGACCCTCCGCCCGCAGCACCGTGTACAGCTCCATGGCGGACTCCGGGTCGGGGAGCTCGGGGGTCATGAGGCCGATCAGCGCCTCGATGATGATGGCGCGCTCCAGGTCGGGAGGCAGCGGTTCCCCGTTCCGGGCCATCTGGACCGCGTTGTACTCCGCGAGCCGCAGTTTCGGTCCGGGGAGCAGGGGAACGGTGTCCTTGAGGATCGCCGGGACGTCCTTGTCCCGGTACTCGTCGCTGAGGATGTCGATGCGGAACACCCAGCCGTCGAGACGGCTGAGTATGAACTCGGCGTCCTGCACGTGGTCCGGGAGGGGCCTGCCGAGCAGTTCCTCGGAGAGCTGCGGGTGCTCGAAGTGGTGGGCCTCGCGGCCGTGGTACCGCCCGTCGATCCGCAGGATCGCGTCCGGGCTCGGGTACCGGCCGAGTGCGATGCACATCCGGTCCAGCAGTTCCTCCACGGTCATGGTGTCCCGGACGGTCAATGTGCGCACGAGCCTGTGCTCCGCCCCCTTGAGCGTCATGGTCACGGTCAGGTACCGGTGTGTGCCCACCATCGTCAGCATGTTCTCCCCCTGTGTGGTTGATGTCCCCCTCACCACACCACGACGTGCCGCCGCCGTCGAGAGTGTCCTCCGCAACCTGTGGACAACTCCGGCCTCCGGCGCAACCTGTGGACAACACGCCGCTTTCCGACGCCCCGTGTCACGCCCCTGTGGTAGAGGGCGGCAGGGGAGAAACGGGGCGAACCGCCCCCTCCCGTGATGACTCATGTAACAATCGGCCCATGCGAAACATCCTTCACACCGCTGTCGCCGTGGCCGCCGCCACGGCTCTGCTGCTGACCCCCGTCGCCGACGCCTCCTCCCTGTCCTCCTCGCGGACCGTCGTCCCGGCTCCCTCCGAGCCGACTGATCCAACTGATCCGACTGATCCCGCTGACCCGAGCGATCCGACTGATCCCGCTGACCCTGCAGATCCCACCGACCCCGATGAGGACCGCCCGGGCGCCGAGGTCGTCTCTGAGGTGGAGAAGGCTCTCGTCGCGGCCGGCCATGAGGTCGACCCGAAGCTGACCGCCATCGCCCAGAAGCTGGCGGACGACTGGACCGGGAAGGTCACCCTGAACTCGCTCCTCCCGGAGGTGGTGGCGGCCGGCTACACCGCGGCATCGAGTCGCGGGTACATGGGGCCGGACGGCCTGGAGCACCACATCGAGGAGTGGCAGGAGGGCCACCCGGACCTCGGGAAGATCAAGGGGAGGAACGTCGGTGTGGCATTCTCCACCGAGCAGGACGACAGGGGCTGGGACCAGCTGTGGATCGTCTGGGCCCGCGAGAAGATCTGATTCACCCTCCCCGTGACTCCTCCTGAGGGTTACCCTGGAAAGTATGGAGGCGAAACGAACACCGGTGGTCGCGCGAGTGGTCGGCCTGATGATGGTCGGCCTGCTCACACTGACGGCCTGCGGGTCCGACAGTTTCGACATCCCGGAGCTCCCCGGCTCCGGGGGAATGGTCGCCGAGTACGCCCCCGGCCTGGCGGACACCGACATCGAGGACCGGGCCGCAGCGCCGGACAGTGAGGTCCGCGAGGAGGTCATCACCACCGGGACCGCCACCGTGAGCACCGACGACCCCGCCGCGGCCGCCGCGGACTTCAGCGCCACCGTCCGTGAGCACGGCGGCCGGATCGCCGACTCGGAGACCAGCACCCGGAACGACCTGCCCCGGGCCACCGTCACCGCCCGGGTCCCGGCGGCGGAGTTCCAGACCGTGCTCGACTCCCTCGCCGACCGCGGGGAGGTCGTCGCCCAGTCGACCACGTCGACGGACGTGGGGCAGGAGAAGGCCGACCTCGAGGCCCGGCAGAGGGCGCTGCAGGCGTCCATCGACCGTCTCAGTGAGCTCATGGCCGGGGCCGATTCCGTCGAGGATCTGCTCAGGGCCGAGGAGATGCTCACCCAGCGGCAGGCCGAGCTCGACTCCCTGACGGGGCAGCTCGACTGGCTCTCCGACCGGGTCGCCCTGTCGACCCTCACCGTCACCTTCACCGTCGACGACGACGGCTACCGCCCGCCCAACGTGTTCGAGCAGGCGTGGGAGACCTTCCTGTTCTCCCTGCAGTCGGTCATCATCGTGTTCATGGGGCTGCTGCCGTGGCTGGTGGTCATCGCCGCGATCGCCGCCGCCGTCCTGGCCCTGGTGCGTCGTCGCCGGAGGCGCCGTACCCGCCCGGACCGTGAGGAAGGGCAGCCGGAGGAGTAAGCGCCGTTTCGGCGCCTCACCTGGCCCCGCGTACACTCGTGGCCATGGCATCTCCGATCATCGCTCCCAGCATCCTCGCGGCCGACTTCTCGAAGCTCGGCGAGGAGGTCCGCGCCGTCGCGAACGCGGACTGGATCCACGTGGACATCATGGACGGTCACTTCGTCCCCAACCTGTCCTTCGGCCCGGACATCACGAGGACCGTCGACAAGATCACCGACCAGCACCTCGACGTGCACCTCATGATCGAGAACCCGGAGCGGTGGGTCGACCACTACGTCGACGCCGGCGCCGACTGCGTCATCTTCCACGTCGAGGCGACCGAGGACCATGTCGCGCTGGCCCAGTACCTGCGCGCGAAGGGCGTGAAGGCGGGCTTCTCCCTCAAGCCGGGCACCCCGATCGAGCCGTACCTGGCTGACCTGCCGCATTTCGATCTCGTCCTGGTCATGTCGGTGGAGCCGGGCTTCGGTGGCCAGTCCTTCATGCCGGATCAGCTGGACAAGGTCCGGGCGCTGCGGGAGGCCATCGACGCCGCGCAGCTGGACACTCTCATCGAGATCGACGGCGGCATCTCCGAGAAGACGATCCGCGAGGCCGCCGAGGCCGGCTGCGACGCCTTCGTGGCGGGCTCCGCCGTGTACGGCAAGGAGGACCCGGCCGCGGCCGTCGACAACCTGCGTCAGCTCGCCACCATCTAGATGGACGACATCGGTAGGGCGCTGGCCGCCGCTCTCAGCTCCGGCGCGGAGGTGCGGGGCCGGACGAGCCCCAACCCGCCGGTGGGAGCGGCGATCCTCGACCGGAACGGCGAGCTCGTCGGCCGGGGCGCGACCCAGCCCGCGGGCGGCCCGCACGCCGAGGTCATGGCGCTGCGCGAGGCGGGGGAGCGGGCACGCGGCGGCACCGCCGTGGTCACCCTCGAGCCCTGCAACCACACCGGTCGCACGGGTCCCTGTTCGCAGGCGCTTGTCGACGCCGGCGTGGACACCGTCTACTACTGCCAGCCGGACCCCAACCCGGTGGCCACCGGGGGCGCCACCTTCCTGCGCGAGAACGGTGTCAACGCCGAGTGCCTCGACCATGAGGTGGAGGCCCTGGTGCCGTGGCTGACCGCGGTCCGCCGCAACCGGCCCTCGGTGACCCTCAAGTTCGCCCAGACCCTCGACGGTTTCACCGCGGCGCTGGACGGGTCGAGCCAGTGGATCACGGGACCGGAGGCACGTCGGCACGTGCACGGGGACCGTTCACGGCGTGACGCGATCATCATCGGCACCGGCACCGCCATCGCCGACAACCCCTCGCTCACCGCCCGGGACGGGGACCGGGAGCTGCCGGTGCAGCCGCGGCGCGTGGTCATCGGCGGCCGTTCCCTCACGGGGCACGCCGGCAACCTGCACCGCCTCGGCTTCGAGCAGTACCGGGGAATTCCCGAGGCCCTGTGGCGGTTGTGGGACACAGGGGCACGGGACGTCCTCGTCGAGGGCGGCGCGCACCTGGCCTCCGGATTCGTGGAGGCCGGCCTGGTCGACCACATCCAGGCGTATGTCGCTCCGGCGCTGCTCGGGCAGGGCCGGAGCGTCCTCACGGAGGCGGTCGGTCTGAGCATCGACGACGCCCTCCGATTCCGTACCCGCCGCGTCGTCCAGCTGGACGACGACGTGCTCATCGAGATGACCCGAAAGGACTGAGCAGTTGTTCACAGGACTGGTTGAGGAGATCGGCCGCGTCGAGAAGCTCGAGCCGCAGGAGGACGCCCTGCGTCTGACGATCGGTGCCAGCAAGGTGCTCACCGACGCCTCCTTCGGTGACTCCATCTCCGTCAACGGCGTGTGCCTGACGGTCGTGGAGCACAGTGACACGCAGTTCACCGCCGACGTGATGCAGGAGTCCCTCGACCGCACCGGCCTCGGGCAGCTGCAGGTCGGCTCGCGGGTGAACCTCGAGCGTGCCCTGGCCGCCGGTGCCCGCCTGGGCGGACACATCATGCAGGGCCACGTCGACGGTACCTCCTGCCTGCTCAGCCGGGAGAGCTCGGAGAACTGGGACGTGCTGCGATTCTCGCTGGACGCGGACCTGGCGCGGTACGTCGTGGAGAAAGGCTCCATCGCCGTCAACGGCACCAGCTTGACCGTCTCCGCGGTGGGGGAGGACTGGTTCGAGGTCTCCCTCATCCCGACGACCCTCGCGGAGACCACCCACGGTGAACTCGCCGAAGGCGACGTCGTCAACATCGAGGTCGACGTGCTGGCCAAGTACGTCGAGAAGATGCTCGGCGACAGGGCCGACGGTCGGACCGGCCGTGCGGAGGGCTAAGGTTGATCCCCGTGAGTGACGAAACCCTGGAGAAGACCGACAGCCTGCGCCTCGACACGGTGGAGCGCGCCATCGCCGACATCGCGGCGGGTAAGGCGGTCGTGGTCGTGGACGATGAGGACCGTGAGAACGAGGGCGACCTCATCTTCGCCGCCGAGCTGGCGACGCCCGAGCTCGTGGCCTTCATGGTCCGCTACAGCTCCGGCTACATCTGCACCGCCCTGACCAACGCCGACTGCGACCGTCTCGATCTGCCGCCGATGGTGGCGCAGAACCAGGACGCCCGCCACACGGCGTACACCGTCACCGTCGACGCCGCGACCGGCACCACCGGCATCTCCGCGACGTCCCGGGCGGAGACCATCCGCCGTCTCGCCGACCCGACCACCACCCGCCTCGACTTCACCCGCCCCGGCCACGTCGTGCCGCTGCGGGCCGTCGAGGGCGGCGTGCTGGCCCGTGACGGCCACACCGAGGCCGCCGTGGACCTCTCCGTCCTGGCGGGGCTGCGCCCGGCCGGCGTGCTCTGCGAGATCGTCTCCGAGGACGACCCGACCGACATGGCCCGTGGCCCGGAGCTGCGCCGCTTCTCCGACGAGCACGGCCTGGCGATGATCTCCATCGAGCAGCTCATCGAGTACCGCCGCCGCACCGAGTCGCAGGTCGAGCGACTGGTGGAGACCCGCATGCCCACCGAGTTCGGTGAGTTCCGCATGTACGGCTACCGCCACCGCGTCGACGGCACCGAGTTCGTCGCCCTGACCGTCGGTGACGTCACCGGCGACGGCGACGTCCTCGTCCGTGTCCACTCCGAGTGCCTGACCGGCGACGTCTTCTCGTCCCGCCGCTGCGACTGTGGTCCGCAGCTGCACGAGTCGATGCGCATGGTGCAGGAGGCCGGCCGGGGCGTCATCATCTACCTGCGCGGCCACGAGGGCCGCGGCATCGGCCTCATGGCCAAGATGGAGGCCTACCGCCTCCAGGACCTGGGGCTCGACACCGTCGACGCCAACCTGGAGCAGGGACTGCCCGCCGACGCCCGCGAGTACTCCGCCGCCGGCCAGATCCTCCGCGACCTCGGCGTGGCCTCCGTCTCCCTGCTGACGAACAACCCCACCAAGTG
>Ga0123328_1003632_pt1 | contig 13073 bp, 11 predicted proteins | sample BioC12SIPDNA_2_FD_89702 | JGI IMG/M metagenome (GOLD analysis project Ga0123328, IMG submission 89702) | Anaerobic biogas reactor microbial communites from Washington, USA - Biogas_R1_A C12 SIP DNA | ecosystem: Engineered > Bioreactor > Anaerobic > Unclassified | place: Washington, USA...
CGCAGAGAATGCGAACAGCGCAGAGAATGCGAACAGCGCAGAGAATGCGAACAGCGCAGAGAATGCGAACAGCGCAGAGAATGCGAACAGCGCAGAGAATGATGCGAGAACAAACGGTCCGTAATCGTCGGCGGCTGCCGATCTGGCTGCCGGCTGCCGCATGGGCGGCGTTGGCATGCTGCCGAGCGGCCGCCGGCGCCGAGAGGGAAACGCCCCTGCCCAGGCCGCTGGCGGCGGCGGACCGGCCGGTCCTCGACTCGGGCGACCATGCGGCTGCTTACCCGTTCGGCCCTCGTCCTGATGATGACGGCGGCGCATGGGTCAACCAGATCGTGGCCACCGCGATCGCGTGGGGATTGGCGATCGCGGTGACATTGGTTCTCCTGAAATTCCTCGATGCGACGATGGGCCTGCGCGTCTCGCACGATGAGGAAATCCAGGGCTTGGATCTCAGCCCGCTCGGCGAGGAAGGCTACATCTTCATCTAAACGAGCTGCCGGCCGCCGGTGCTCGGCTGCCAGCCCGGATTGCCGAACAAGGCTGCCATTCGAGGAGGCGCTGCATGAAGAAGATCGAAGCGATCATTCGCCATTTCAAACTCGAAGATGTGAAGAGCGCCCTCGATGAACAGGGCGTGCGAGGGATGACGGTCACCGAGGTCCGCGGGTTCGGGCGCCAGAAAGGGCACACCGAGATGTATCGCGGAACCGAATACACCGTCGACCTGGTGCCGAAACTCAAGCTCGAGATCGCCGTGGCGGAGAGCGCTGTCCAGGACGTGATCGACACGCTCGTCCAGGCGGCGCGGACCGGCCAGGTCGGCGACGGGAAGATTTTCGTCAGCGAGCTGACGCAGACCGTGCGGATTCGGACGGGCGAGGTGGACGGCGACGCGATCTGATTCAGGCGGCGCGGCGCGGCGCGGCCACGCCCGACCGCAGGGAGACGATCGTCTCGTAGAGTTGAACAAGCTGGTCGATGCTCCGGTCCAGCGTGTGCCCGATCGCCATCCGCCGCGCGGCACGGCTCATCCGCTCGCGCCGGGATGGGTCAAACAGGTCGACCAGCCGGGCGGCCAACGCCTCGTCGTCGGCCGATTCGATCAGGAAACCATCCACGCCGTCGCTGACCAGTTCGCTGGCGCCGTCTGCCCGCGAGGCGATCGAGGGCAAGCCGCAGGCGGCGGCCTCCAGGAGCGTGAGACTGAACGGATCATGGCGCGAAGGGAGGATGAATGCGTCGGCCGCCGCATAATAGGGGACCAGGTCGGACTGGTTGACGAAGATCGCCCGGTCCGCCGCGCCAAGATGCCTGGCAGACTTCTGGCGGGCCTGGCAATCGAGGCCGCCGACCGCCACCAGCCGGACCCGGCGTTCCGCGGCAGCCAGACGCCTCAGTGCGCGAAGGGCCGTATCCAACCCCTTGCGATAGGGGTCGCTTCCCACCCAGAGAACGAGAAACTCGTCCGTCTCAACGCCCAATTTGCGGCGGGTCGTATCGCGCCGCAGGGGGCGGACATGGGGGGAGTACTTCTTGATGTCCACGCCCGGGTAGACCACATGGAGTTGTTCCGGCGGGATTTGGTGGCAAGACCCGTAGATGCCGGCCACCATCGTCGAGGGCGCGACGACCAGCGTGCGGGGATCGAGCGGTGGAGGCGCGGCCCGTCGCCCCGGCTGAACCGCGAGCGGGAAGAGGCGGCGAGCCAGGCGCTTCAGGAGGCCGGCGAGCCGAGGGCCGCCGGACAGCTCGCCCTGGCCTTCCAGCCCGGCCGGTTCGGCGGGCGTGAACACATCGGCGGATCGGCCCAGCCCGATGCCGTGGACAATGTCGGCTCGGAGGCTGCCCAGGGCGGCCTCAAGATGTGCTTCGCGGGCGGCAGGCGAGCCGGCACGGCCGGCCGTGTGCGCGTGCACGCCCGACGGAACCGCGGCAGTGAACAGGCGGGCGAGCAGATGCACCTGGTGACCTCTGCGCAGCAGCCTGGAGGCAAGCTGGCTGAGCCAGGCTTCGGTCACCCCACTGCGTGAGGGGAAAACGTCGACGGCCAGGGCGATCTTCATCCGTTGGGCTCCCATATTCTGGCCTGAGACATCCAGACAGTCAGCGTAAACCATCGGCATGCAACGCGGTAAAACTTGACGATTCGATCGATTATGCCTCTGGCCGGCGGAAAAGACCGCATGCCGTCGGGTTCCGACCAGGATCGCCACCCGGCTCCCAGGCGGGCGGATAGCGCTTGACCTGGGGTCCATGAGCGGTGACACTGGTAGGCTCACGAGCGAAAATGGTGCAGTTGTCCTAGCCTTTGGGAGGGTACCCCCCTCTCCGTTCGGGTCCCCGGCCTGGTTGCGGGAAAGACACGGGATCGGGGGGGATTGCCGGCGCGCCGCGGGCGACCGGAGGCGGGCAACCAGGCAGAGGCCCCCGTTCGACCAACAGATCAACCAGCGCAGAGGAGACGATTCGAGATGGCCAGCGTGGAAGATCGAGTGATTGCGGTGACAGCCCGAGTTCTTCAGTTGAATCCGCAGGAGATCAAACCGGAGCACGTCTTCACGACTGATTTGGGCGCCGAGAGTGTCCAGTCGGTGGAGTTGGTCGCGATGTTCGAGGAGGAATTCGGCGTCGAGATGGACGAGGACGAGGCACTCAGCGTTCAGACGGTGGGTGATGCGGTGGCGTACATCGCCAAGGTCTGCGAGCAGCAAGGCATCGATGTCTGAGTCCGACCGGCGCCGCGCGGGAAGAGCGCCGGCAGGAGAGCGCCGGCGTCCCGGGCGGGCCCGAGCCTGACTGGCTTGCCGAGCACCGGGCGAGCAGGTTGGCGTCGGCAGAAGTCTCCTTGACAACTCAAATTCACGCAATTTTCTGACGAGGCGCGATTATGCCCAACCAAGAAAAATTTCCCCTGATCGACGCGACCGAACCGAACCTGATGGAGGAGACGTTCGGATACGATCTGCCGCCGCGAATCAAGTTCGACGGCCCGCTGGTGGAATACGTCGACGGCAAGCCGGTCGAATTCTCCACGGAAGAGTTCCTCAAGCGCGACTTTTACGTCACGGATACGACGTTTCGCGATGGGCAGCAGGCCCGCCCGCCGTATACGATCGAGCAGATGGTGCACATTTACGACCTGCTCTCGAAGCTGGGCGGTCCCAACGGCATCGTGCGGCAGACGGAGTTCTTCCTCTACACGAAGAACGATCGGGAGACTCTTGACCGGTGCCGCGAGTTGGGGCACAGGTATCCCGAGTGCACCGGCTGGGTCCGGGCCGTGAAGGCCGATTTCCGGCTCGTCAAGGAGGCGGGTCTGAAAGAGACCGGCTTGCTGACCAGCTCGTCCGACTACCACATCTTCCAGAAGCTCAAGTTCAAGAGCCGCAAGGAGTGCATGGACTCCTACTGCGAGGTGGTCGATGCGGCATTCGAAGCCGGCATCCGGCCGCGGTGCCACATGGAGGACATCACCCGCGCGGACATCGCGGGGTTCGTGCTGCCGTTCGCCGAGCGGCTGATGCGGATGAGCGAGCAGGTCCCCGAGCAACTCCGCGTCAAGATGCGGCTCTGCGACACGATGGGATTCGGGGTGAGCTTCCCCGGCGTCGAACTGCCGCGGAGCATCCCCAAGCTGATCTACAAGCTCAACCGGGAGGTGGGCGTGCCGACGAGCAGGCTGGAGTGGCACGGCCACAACGACTTCCACAAGGTGCACGTCAACGCGGCCACGGCATGGCTCTACGGATGCGATGCCGCCAACGCGACGCTTTTCGGCTACGGGGAGCGGACGGGCAATCCGCCGCTCGAAGGCGCGGTCATGGAATACATTGCGCTGCGGGGCGACCTCTGCGGGATTCAGACCGAGGTGATCACCGAGCTGGCCAACTACATGCAGTCGATCGGGTTCCCGATTCCGGAGAACTATCCCTTCGTCGGCCGGCACTTCAACACGACTCGGGCCGGGATTCACGCCGGCGGGCTCCGCCAGGACGAGCGAATCTACAACGTGTTCGACACCACCAAGCTGCTCAACCGGCCTCCCCGGGTCGCGCTGACGGACAAGTCGGGCGCCGACGGCGTGGCGCACTGGATCAATGAGTTCTTCGGCCTGAAGGACGACGAGCGGATCAGCAAGATCAAGTGCCACAAGGTCGCCCGCTGGGTCATGGACCAGTACGAGAAGGAAGGCCGGATGTCGTCGATCAGCGACCAGGAGATGGAAGACAAGGTCCGAGAATTGATGCCCGCATACTGGGAAAAGCACCGCGGCGAGACGCCCGGCGCGGGTTACGATCGGATCGCCGACTGAGACTGCGCGACGATTACCGGACTGGCCCGCCACCCGATGGCAATCACGGGCTCACTGGAGCACCTGGTCTTCCAACGCGAAAAGCGCGATCGCCAGGCGGCGATCGCCGGCCTGGTGGGCATAGTGGCGGGCCATGGCAAAACGCTCGGCAAAGTAACCGCGGATCTCGTGTTCGTCCGGTTGCCAATGGCCGAGCAACCACTCGCTGTAGTCGTAGGCGATCTGGCGCAGCTCGCCGGCGAGCAGGGGACTGTCTACCGCGTTGGCTTCGTGCTTGAGGCGATTCACGAGATGCAGGGTGTCTTCGCTGGGCGGGTTCATTCGAGCACCTGCTTGGCAGACACGACCGGGCAACACCCGGCAGTTCGGCGATGGCGGACGCCGGCGAAATCGCGGTATGCGCATTCTACGCGCGGCGAGCAGCGCCGTTAATCGACCGGGCGGGGGGATCGGCCGTCACGCCGGGCCGTGAAGCCGGCAGGGGGGGACGTTGCTGCAAGTCATCTCGTAACGAGCGACCCCTGCGGAGCGGGCGAGGCGAAGCTGCATCGGCGAGCCGCAACGCGGGCAGTATTCGCTCTGGCCGACCGGCTCGCCTAACCACTCCGTTCGGGCGGAAGCAAGGGGCATCGCAAGGGGAGGGCACAAAGTAGGGGGATGCCGTCTGCCTCGACCACACTCAACAACACGACCCCAACAGTGCCCCCGGCGAATGGTCTATGCGACTGGTGCGCGCTAGGCGCGGTCCGGCTTCGGGCGGGCTACACGTAGAACCAGGTGTCGTTCGGGGCGCGAACAACCCGATGAACGGCGAGGCGTATTGCGGACGACCATCATCCCGTCGACATGGGCGATGTGGAATTGGTCCTCCAGTCTCGGCGGGACCTCATGGGCGTTGCCCTCGACACGGGCAAACCGCCGGCCGGCTGGGCAGTTCGACGATCAGCGGCTTTCTCCCTCGACAGCTCATCCGGCTACTCCTTGGCGTAAAGGTCCAGGGCCGATTCTCCTTCGCCCCGGCGGACAATCCGCTCGGCCGCCCTCAGGCCAAATCTCCAGAACAGGGCTGGCCGGACGAGAAATTCGAGGGCGGTGCTCGTGATCAGCCCGCCGATGATCACGGTGGCGACGGGGTAGAGGATTTCCTTTCCCGGCTGGCCGGCGGCCATCGCCAGCGGCAGTAGCCCGATGCCCGAGGTCAGGGCGGTCATCAGGACCGGCGCAACCCGCTCCTGGCCGGCACGGACGATCATCGCGCGCGACCATGTCTCCCCTTCATGCTGGACGAGATGGAGGTAGTGGTTGACCAGCAGGATTCCATTCCGTGCCGATATTCCGCAGAGCGAGATGAAGCCGACCATCGCCGCGACGGTCAGTGTCTGGCCGGTGAGGATCAGCGCGGCCACCGAGCCGATGAGGGCCATCGGCAGGGCGATCATCACCTGGAGGGCCAGATTCGCGCTGCGGAACATCATGTAGAGGACGAGAAACACGCCGGCAATCGCGGCGATGGAATAGACGGCCATGCGGCGTGAAGCGGAACGCTGGCTTTCAAACTGGCCGCCGTACTCGATCGAGTAGCCGGAGGGGAGCCCGCGCTCAATGACTTCCAGCCGCTGCCGGATGTCTTCCACGACGTCGACCAGGCCGCGCCCGGACGTGTTGCATTGGATAACGATCCGCCGGCAGACCTGTTCGCGATGGATCGCGTTCGGCCCCCGGGCCTCGTAGATTCTGGCCAAAGAGCCCAGTGCGGCCGTGCCTCCTTCGGGCAGATCGACGGCAAGCCGTTTGACCGCCTCGATGTCTTCGCGCGCCGGTTCTTCCAGCCGCACCAGCAGGTCGAAGCTGCGCTGTCCGACGAGGACCTGCGAAACGACCGCGCCCTGCATCGCCGTCTCGACCAGCCGGCTGACCTCCGCCCGCCGCAGCCCATGCTTCTGCAACTGCCGGCCGTCGATTTCGATCCGCAGTTGGGGGATCTCTACTTGAGGCTCGACTTGCAGGTCGGCCACGCCGGGCACGTCCCGGATGGCCGCCTCGATCTCCCCGGCCTTGCGGCGGAGCAGGTTCAGTTCGTCTCCGTAGAGCTTGATGGCGACCTCGGCCTGCACGCCGGAGAGCATGTGGGAGATCAGGTGGGCCAGCGGCTGCTCCACGCTGCTGGCGATCCCCAACGCGTCGCCCAGCACCTCGCGGATGTGGTGCAGCATCTCCTCGCGGCCGCGGCCGCCGCCCGGTTCGAGCGTGGCGATGAACTCCGAGATGCTCACCGGGATGGCGTGCTCATCGAACTCCGCGCGTCCCGTCTTCCGCACGAAGGCCCGAATCTCCTCGATCGCCTGGAGTCTCTCCTCGACCCGCCGGCCGACTGCTTGCGAAGTCCTGAGCGACGTGCCTGGCGGGAGGATCACGTTGACCTGCACGGCTCCTTCGTCGAACGGGGGGAGGAAATCGCGCTCCAAGCCGGCCAGCGCGGTGGCGCTGACCACGACCGCCGCCAGGGCCAGGCCGAGCAGCGTGCCGGGCGCGCGGAGGCTCTGTTCGATCATCCGCCCGGCCAGCCCCTTCACCAGCCGCAGCGGGAGCCCCTCGCGCTGCCGCTCGGACAGGCGGTCGGCCCGGATCATCAGCCACCACACGAGCGGCGCGGCCGCCAAGGCGGCGGCAAGATGCCACCAGGCGGAGAGCTCCGCCAGCCATCGTCCGGGCCCTGCCCAACCGACCAACCGGAGCGCCGCCGGGGCGCCCCAGGCCGATCCGGCAAACGCCAGCCCGAGCGCGAGCAACGCGGCCAGCCGCGGCCATGCCCGCCGCTCGGCGAGCAACCAGTAGGAAAGGACCGGGGTGAGCGTCAACGACACGGCGAGCGACGACAAGATCGACACGATGTAGGCGATCCCCAGGGGGACGAACAGGCGGCCTTCCATTCCCTCCAAGGCGAACACCGGGATGAACACGAGAACGACGATCGCCGTGCCGAAGACGATCGAGTTGCGAATCTCGGTGCTCGCCTGGAAGACGACCAGCAGGGGAGGGGCCGGATTCTCGCTTTGCCGGTTGAGTCGCAGCCGGCGGAAGATGTTTTCCACGTCGACGATTGCGTCGTCGACCAACTCGCCGATCGCCACGGCCAGCCCGCCAAGCGTCATCGTATTGATCGACAGGCCGCAGGCGGTGAAGACGACGCCGGTGGTCACGATCGAGAGCGGGATCGCGGTCAGCGTGATGAAGGTCGTGCGCAGATTGAGCAGGAATAGGAGCAGGACGACGACCACAAGCAGGCCGCCGTCGCGGAGCGCGCCGACGACGTTCGCCACCGCCAGATCGATAAATGCCCGTTGCTGGTACATCTCCGCATCAATCCGCACGTCGTCGGGCAGCGTTTTCTTCAGCAGCTGCAATTCCTCGGCGATCTGCCGCGAGACGTTCCGGGTGTCGGCGCCGGGTTGCTTGTTGATCGTCAGCAGCACCGCCCCGCCGCCCGCGAAGCGGCCGCCCTCGCCGCGGAGGAAGGCCGCGGCGTCGCCCCGCTTGACTTCGGGGCCCTCGACGACCCGCGCGATCTGCTTGACCAGCACCGGCCGGCCGCCGCGTGCTTTCACCACGACCTGTTCGATCTCCTCGACCGTGTTGATCCGCCCGAGGCAGCGCACCAGCAGTTCCATCGGGCCTTGCTGGTCCAGGTAGCCGCCGGTCGTATTCTGATTGCTCTCGGCCAGGGCCGTTCTCACCTCTTCGAGCGTGACGCCGTAGCGGAGCAGTTCGCCGGGGTCGACGAGAACCTGGTATTGCTTGCGATCTCCTCCCATGACAAACACCTGGGAGACGCCGGAAATCTTCAGCAGCCGCTGGCGGACCTCCCAGTCGGCCAGCGTGCGGAGCGTCATCGGCGGCGTCGAGCCGTCGGCGCTCCACATGCCGATGATCATGATCTGTCCCATCACCGAGGAGATCGGGGCAAGCTGCGGCGTGAAGCCCGGCGGCATCCGCTCGGCGGCCAAGGCCAATCGTTCGGCGACGATTTGCCGGTCGTTGAGGATGTCGGTGCCCCAGTCGAACTCGACGTAGATCACCGACAACCCGATACCCGAGGACGAGCGGACCGCCTCGACTCCCGTCGCCCCGTTCAGGGCCGTCTCGAGGGGGAATGTGATCAACGACTCCACCTCTTCGGGAGCTAGGCCCGGAGCCTCGGTGATCACGACAACGCGGGGCCGGTCGAGGTTCGGAAACACGTCGATCGGCAACTCGAGAATCTGCCAGCCCCCGTAGATAAGCAGGAACGCGGCCAGTGCGGCGACGAGCACCCGCTGGCGGAGAGAAAAGCGAATCACACCGTTGAGAAAGTTGCTCGGCATTCCGCATCCTCGAATCGCTGACGGCTGACGGCTGACGGCCTGCTAGTGCTGACGGCTGACAGCTTGCTAGTGCTGATGGCCGGCGTGGGGGTCGGGACCGCCTCCGGCTTTGCCCTTCAGGGCCAGGTGGATCGCGTAGGCACCGCCCGCCGCGACCCGGTCGCCCGGAGACAGCGTGCCGTCGCGTTCGATCACGGCGTGGCTCTGGTCGCGATACTCGACATGCACCGGGCGGCGGACGAATCGATCGCCGACCTCCTGGTAGACGAATCGCTCGACCCCTTCCTCGACGACGGCTTCGACCGGCAGGACGATCTGCTCCTTCCATCGTTCGACGGGGATCAGCACTTTCACCCGCTGCCCGGGCCGGTAGCGCCAGCCGATGAAGCGGTGGCCGTCGGGGGTCGTTTCGTTGCGGACAAGCTCGTTGGTCAGCACGACGTAGAACTTCAGCGCTCTCGACTCCTGCTCGACCTGGTTCTCCACGTAGAGCACGCGGAGGCCGCCCACGCGGATCTCGCCCGCCGCGTTGCCCGCCCCCTCACCTTCGAGCAGCGCCGCGATCTCGGTCCCCGCGTTGGCTGCCCGCCCGAGCACGCCGGCATCCTGCTCGAACGCCTTGCCCTCGATATAGAGTTCGCAATGGTCGGTGAGCGTGGCCAACCGGGTGCCGCTGACCACGTGCTCGCCGAGTCTGGCGCTTAGCTCGGCGACTTGCAGAATCTCCTCGTGGCCGGCCTTGGCGGCATGATCGGAGATCGGCGGGACGGAGACCACCAGGCTCTGCTGGAGCTGGCGATCCTCGACAATCCTCTGCACCTGCTCCTCGGACATCCCGTGCAGCAGCAAGGCCTGCCGCTCGGCTCGGATCGCCGCTTCGATCTTGCGTTGCTCGTACTGCCGTTCGAGGAGCTGCTTGCCGGCCACGGCGCCGCTGGCGGTCACCTGTTCGAGCCGGGCGACCTCGCGCTCGACGACATCCAGTTCCTCCATCGCCCGCAACAGGGTACTCTGCTTTTCGACCAGGTCTTCGTGGGTCAAGCGGAGGTCAAACAGCGGCCCGCCCGGCGACACCGCCTCGCCCTGAATCGGATAGATCCGGGTGACAATCCCCGTCATCGGCGCGGAGACGACGACCTGGGCCTGCCCAGAACGTTCGACGAGTGTCCCCGGCACGGAAATCGTCCGCTCGAAATCCTTCAGTCCGACCAGGGCGAGTGTCACGCCGGCGTTCTTCCGGCCCTGCTCGTCCAGTTCGAGCGACCACTCGTCGCCGGTATCGCCTCGATGCGCGTCTTCGCCGCAGGCCTCCGCTTCGGAGTGATGCGGCGTTGGACAAGCCGGCGCGACGGCCTCCGGCAGGCAGGGCAGCCACCATCGCGACATTGCCACCGCGGCGAGACCGCCTAGTGCCAGGCACGTGGCGGCAACGGCCGCCATGGCCCACGTTCGGGGGCGATGCGGCGCGAGGACTCGGCGACCGGTCGCCCCCCGCTCCGATCGCTGTTCGTTTCGAGAATCTGAATGAGAATCCGCGGAGGCCACTGCATTTCTCCACAACCTGGTCCGGCAAGAACCGCCGCTGGGCGATCGGCGCACCGCCCGCACGGCACTCTACGCGAGAAACCCTGGGGGGAGAAATCAAATCAGGAGGGCCTGGATCACCAGGTGCAGCCGCAACGACGGGCCGCTCCATGGTGGCGGAGTCTCGAGGATCGTGGGGCCTGGACGATTGCAGTCGAACGTGGCCAAATCGGCCCATCCGACCGTCTGCCGCCCGATGAGGCTGGCCAGGTCCGGGACGCTTTCCGGATCGGGCAAAACGAACGTACAACGCGGATTCTCGCAGGCGCCCTGGTGCTCGTGAGAACCGTCTGCGAGCGGTTCGTCTGCCGCGTGCGGCGCCCCGTAGTGGAAGCTGTCTGGGCAATCAAGGGCACATCCGGTCTGCCGAGCCGCCGCGCGCGGCTCTCCGTGAGCATGATGCCAGCAGCACCCTACCAGCAAGTGGTAGAGAACCGCGAGCATCGTCAGGTTGTGCACCCACTTGTTCATCGCATGGATCGGTCGCTGTGCGCTTTCCGCCAACCCCGGTTGCCGCCATCGCTGGGAAGTTTGCCTCGGCGGCTCTGTAGAATCATATAACCGTTCCGCCTCCGGTTCCAGTCCAATCGCGGGGGGGCATCGCAAGGGTCGCCTCGGCGTCGGCATGGGGATCGGGGGCAAGGAGCGGCCTCGATCCAAAGAAATCGCCCCGCCCCCCTCTGGCGCATAGGATACCTATGTGGAATCGTTTGACGATGATTTTTCCACCCGCAAGCGTCGGACACCTTTCCTGCAACATGGCAAACGGCTACGTTTGATGGTCTTTCGCCCCGCTTCGCAGCCGATCCACGCGGCGATCATCGCGTGGATTCTGTCAAACCAGGCAGCCTCAGCCGAGACACCGGAATACTTTCGCCGGGTGATCGACGAGGCCGGCGTCAGCCTGGTGTTCTACGACCCGGTTCGCGAGCCGAGAGTCCACCGCGGGTACACGGCATTCCGGCTCGACATGTTCTACGATGCCTCGTTCCAGTACCGGTGGGAAGACGGGGCGGCGGGCAGACGCGTGACGATCCAGACGGAGATCGGCAATCTCCGCTACAGAATCAGCAATCGGGTCGAACTACCCCAGTACTTGGACAGAGACGACTGGTGGAACAATTCGCTCGTCCGGCACGAATTCGACCACGTGGCAATGACGGTTGACCCCCGTGTGCGGATGCTGTTTGAGCATCTCTGCCGGAACATCTCGCCGATCACCCGGCGTCTGCCTCGCGCCGCGCCAGTCAACGACGCCGTGATCAAGGCGATCATCCAGGAGGAGGTCGAGCGGCGATACAATGCGGTTATCGATCTGCTGATCGCCAATGAGCACGCGCTGGACGCTGCCACGGGCCACGGTTCCCGCCGGCTCGCCGACCGGGCGGCTTACTTCCGCTCCCTGCTGCTGGAACCGAATCTCAAGGAGCACGATTTCCCGTTTCTGGCCGAGGTCAAGGACTTGCTGCAAACCAAGGCATATCAAGAAGCTCCATTGCCTTATCAATAAGGCGCTTTATGGGCGATGTGCAGTTCAACGGCCGGCCGTAAATCGCGAATTGTGAGCCCAAAGTCTTTAACTTGGGCTACTACTATTCGCCACCGTCTCCATCAGAATCCGTACCGGGAGGAAACGGAAAATCGGCGAAGGAGTTGCCGCCCGCCGCGATGGCGACCACGCGAAACGTACCCGGCGGGCACGGCTTGGCAATTCCTTGCGGGCTCCGCGGAGTGCTCGGGCCGACGATGCACATCGCGGCGGTCGGCGGCAGGGGAATGACGTGAACGGGGACCACGTCCAGGCGCCGGCATTCTTCCCGGCACTGCGCGATCCGTTCAGCCGAGACACCGATCATGCGAGACAAACTCGCCGCGCGATTGTCGAGAAGGTCAAGGACTAGGATGACGGGATCGTCCAGGCCGCCAGCCCGGGCCTTCTCGTATGCGAACTCGATTCGCTCGCGGTTTAACAACAGTAGCTGTCGCCGATACTCCGCGCCCAAGGAATGATTTGCCGACCGTGGCAGGCGCAGGTACTGCTCGTCGAACTCGGCTGCGTCGTCCCGGCACATTCCTCTCGCCTCCCGTCACTTCGCAACGGCCGCGGGAGATTTCGCCTGCTGCGACCGATCGATGTAACTCGTGTGGAGCAACTCATGCGACAGGTGTCCCAGAGGCTTCTGGAGGAAGTCTTGGTAAATCTGCTCGACCTCGGGAGTTTGGTGCGATTTGCGGATCGCGTGCGCGCGGTCGTCGAAATTGACGCCCTGGGTGCGCGCCTTGCGCGTCATCATGTTGGTGGGGATGATCTGTCCGCCGCCGCCAATGCACCCGCCTTCGCAGGCCATGAACTCGATGAAGTGGTAGCCCGCAAACTCGCCGCCGCTGCGCACTGATTCGCACACCTTGCGGGCGTTGCCCAAGCCGTGGGCGACCGCCACTTTCACGTTTCCTTCTTCCATGATCGTCAGGTCGGCGCTGAAGTTCGTATCCCAGACCTGCCGGCAACCCAGCCGACGCAGCGCGGCGTACAGTCTACGCGTCACGAGCGAGCCCGGCTCGATTCCGAACTCCTCGCCCAGCGTCGCGCGCACGGCCGGTGCGAACTGCACGACCACGTATTTCTCCAAGTCTTTCAGGGCGTGCCACACCTTCCGCGTATCATCGACCTGGCGCATCGCCCCCAACGGACGCGAGAAGGGGCACGGGGCACACCCCATCATCTTGCTGACGAAATCGGGCAGCTTGCGAAAGCCGATCGGGCAGCTCAAGATGCACTGACCGCAGCGGGTGCATTTGGCGTCGTCGAACAGCAC
>Ga0123328_1003633_pt1 | contig 13072 bp, 2 predicted proteins | sample BioC12SIPDNA_2_FD_89702 | JGI IMG/M metagenome (GOLD analysis project Ga0123328, IMG submission 89702) | Anaerobic biogas reactor microbial communites from Washington, USA - Biogas_R1_A C12 SIP DNA | ecosystem: Engineered > Bioreactor > Anaerobic > Unclassified | place: Washington, USA...
CGCCCCGGCCAACGCCGGCAATCAGGATCTGAGCTGGTCTTCCGACAACGGAGCCGTCGCCACCGTCAACAGCGGCGGCTTGGTCAAGGCGAAGGCAGTAGGCGAGGCCACCATCACCGTGACCACCGAAGATGGGGGGCACACCGCCTTCTGTCTGGTGAGCGTCGAAGCCGGGGCCGGGGACTTCTTCACCATAGCCGTCCTTCCCGACACCCAGTTCTACTCCGAGGGCCACCCGGAGATCTTCACCGCGCAGGCCCAGTGGATAGCCGACAATGCTGTGATTCAGAACATCGTCTTCGCCGCTCACCTGGGCGACATCATCGACGACTACGACACCGACGCCCAGTGGCAGCACGCCCAGCAGGCCATGGACATCATCAAGGCGGCCGGTATCCCCTATTCACTCGTCCCCGGCAATCACGATGTGAACATGAATGCCGCCGACACGACCACGTTCAACACCTATTTCCCCGCGGCGGGCTTCAGCAGCTTCCCCTGGTATGGAGGGGGCTATCCCGAGGGCAGCAACACGAGCAGCTACCAGCTGTTCACCGCCATGGGGCAGGACTTCGTCGTCCTTGACCTGGTCTGCACTCCCACGCTTCTCAACGCCGCCACCGAGTGGGCCAACTCCGTTCTGACCCAGTACAGCGACCGCAAGGCCATCGTCGTCACCCATGGCTACATCCATCCGAACGGAGACTATGCCGGGGGAGAGGACGTTTCCGGCCCGGCCATCCGCAACAACATCGTGCGGGGGCATGCCAACGTCATCGCCGTCCTCTGCGGCCACATCGACGGGGAGTACCACGGCACCGACACCGGCGACGCCGGCAACACCGTGTACAACCTTCTCACCAACTACACCAGCGAGCCCAACGGGGGCAATGGCTGGCTGCGTCTCTACAAGTTCTATCCCCTCGAGAACAAGATAAGGGCGGTGACCTACTCACCGACTCTCGACGAATATCAGACCGATTCGGACAGCGAGTTCGAGCTCGACCTGGAGCAGGACTCCCACCCCGTGACCTTCTCGAGTGTGGGTGAGATCTACACCACGGCGGTCGCCGCCGCGGGCTCGCAGATCGGCGCCCCGGACGATCCGGTGAGGGCCGGTTACAGTTTCGGAGGGTGGTATGCGGATGAGGTTCTCGCGAACCCGGTGAACTTCCCTTACACGGTGACCGGTGATGCGACGCTGTATGCCAAGTGGGATACGTCGGGAGGCATCCCCCTCACCCTCCATGCCGGCTGGAACCTGGTGGGAGCCGGCCCCGGCACCGCCTTCCCCGGCGCGCTCTTCACCTGGAACGGCTCCACCTTCGCCAGCACCGCCTCCCCGGCGGCCTCGCAGGGCTACTGGACCAAGGTGGCGAGCGAGCATACGGTGGAGCTGGTCACGGTATCCGGCCCCCACACCCTGACCCTCACGAGCGGCTGGAACCTCATCGGCAACCCCATGGCCACCACGGCCGCCCTCACCCTACCGGTGGGCCGCATCGTCTTCTACTACGACGCCTCCCTCTCCCGCTACGTCTCCACCACCAGTCTTACCCCCGGACAAGGGGCCTGGGTGAAGGGCACGGCGGGAGAGACGGTGACCTTCGGGGAGTAGGCGACGCGTGAAACAGCAACTGGAGCAACCGCTCGAGCGACCGCAGACGGGACCTTCCTGTCTGCTTGACCGGTAGCAAAAAAGGAGAGATAGAGGTGTCGACCATGAAGCTGAAACCCCGCCCACGCTACCTGGCGAGCTTGCTGCTCGCCCTTGCCCTGCTGCTCGGCCTGTGCTTCTTGGGCGCCCCCGGCGCGAAGGCCGATTCTCCCGCCGTCTGGGACGGGAGCATCGACACCTCCTGGTATACGGCCGACCCCGGCGCCGGCTCCTTTGTCATTACCACCCCGGCCCAGTTAAAGGGCCTCTCCTATCTGGTCAACGCCAACCAGGCCGAGTGGCTCGCCTTAGGGCTTAGCACCGCCGACCCCAACTACAGCGAGACCAAGCGCTTCGTGGGCACCACCATCACCCTGGGGGCCGACATCTACCTGAACGCCACCACCGGCACCGAGCCGGGGGACACCACGCAACGGGAGTGGATCCCCATCGGCGGCGGTCTTGACAACAGCGGCGTCGACCCCGGCGCGCTTCACTCCTGGGGCGGCACCTTCGACGGGGCCGGACACACCGTCCACAACTTCTATCTCGACCGCCCGGAAGGGGGCCGGGACGGATCGCGCAACCTGGGCTTCATCGGCCTGGTCGCCCACGGAGGCCTGGTCAAGAACCTCACTGTGACCGGCTTCATCAACGCCGATCGCTCCATCGGGGGCGTGGTGGGCAAGAACTGGGGCACCACCGAGAACTGCGTGAACTACGCCACCGTCACCGGTCACGAGAGCAAGGGCGTGGGCGGCATCGTGGGGGCCAACTGGTTCGACCTGACCTACCAGATCACCGTGCCCCCGGTGGTGCGGGGCTGCCTGAACTATGGCACCGTCACCACCTACTACCCCACCGGCCTTGCCGGCGGCATCACCGGCGATAACGAGGGCGTGGTGGAACGCTGCGGCAACTACGGCACCATCCGGGCCGGGGTCACCGGCACCGCCAATGTGGGCGGCATCACCGGCAACATCAAGAACAAGCCCGCCTACGCAGACGGTGAGGCGGTGCGGGACTGCTTCAATGCCGGCACCATCGAAGGCGGCCAGTGGACGGCCGGGGTGGTGGCCCAGGTACAAGAAGGCGAAGCCATCATCCTCAACTGCTGCAACCTGGGCACCGTCACCGGCGGCGGCAACCTCGACTACGCCGGCGGGATCCTGGGCAAGAACCAGGGCGGCACGGTGGCCATCACCAACTGCTATAACACCGGCACCATAACCGCGGTTGATAACGCCGGCGCCATCGCCGGCCTCATCCTTGCCGGAAGCACCACCACCAACCTCTACTACCTGGAAGGCTCGGCCCCCGTGGCCTTCGCCACCGGGGATGGGGTGGGTACCGCCACCGCCACCGACGAGACCGAAGCCGACATGAAAGACCCCGCTTTTGCCCTCCAGGTAAGCGGCCTGGGCCGGGCCTTCGTCCCCGCCACCGACAACTACCCCGTGCTCCGCTGGCAGACCACCGACACGAGCACCCTTACCGGCCTTACCATCACCACACCGCCCACCAAGACCGACTACCTGGCCGGGGAGAGCTTCGACCCGGCCGGCATGGTGGTGAGCGCCTCCTATAGCGACGGCACCAGCGTCTCCTACATCGACTACAGCTACGCCCCCACCGGGGCCCTTGCCTTGAGTGACACCGCCGTCACCGTGAGCTACCAGGGCCTGAGCGCCACGCAACCGATCACCGTCACCTGGTCACCGGTGACCGGGGTCAGCCTGGATAAGACCACGGGGACGATAGACGTGGGGGCTACCACGCAGCTCACCGCCACCGTGGCCCCCCAGACGGCGAGCAACAAGACCGTCACCTGGACCTCCACGAACGAAGCCGTGGCCACCGTGAGCGCGGGCGGTCTGGTCACCGGGGTCGGCGGCGGAGAGGCCACCATCACCGCCACCACGGTGGAAGGCGGCTTCCAGGCCGGGTGCCTGGTCACGGTGAACCCCCACGTGACCGGGGTCACGCTGGATAAGACCACCGCCACCCTTGACGTGGGGGATACCACCCAACTCGTGGCCACCGTGGCCCCGGAGAACGCCAGCAACAAGACCGTCACCTGGTCTTCGAGCAACCAGACCGTGGCCACCGTGAACGCGAGCGGTCTGGTCACGGCCCGGGCGGCCGGCTCGGCCCTCATCACCGCCACCACCCAGGATGGCGGCTTCAAGGCCACCTGCCTGGTCAGCGTGGGCTGGGGAGTGAGCCAGACCCTCCTTGAGAAGGCCAAGCTCGTCGCCTCCGACAAGGGGACGAACGACCAACTCGGCTACCCGGTCGCCGCCGACGGCGATACCGTGTTGGTGGGGGCCTACCAGGCCGACCCCGACGGGGTGATCATGGCCGGCGCCGCTTATATCTTTGTCCGGACTGATTCCGGCTGGACCCAGCAGGCCAAGCTCGTTGTCTCCGGCGCGGCCCAGGAGGACTACTTCGGCTGGTCGGTCGCTCTGGACGGCGACACCGCCCTGGTGGGGGCCTACCGGGCCGATCCCGATGGGGTGAACAGCGCCGGTGCCGCCTACGTCTTTGTCCGCTCGGGTGGGGTCTGGACCCAGCAGGCCAAACTCACCGCCTCCGACAAGGCCGCCAGCGACATGTTCGGCTACTCGGTCGCGCTCGAGGGCGACACCGCCCTGATCGGGGCCTATCAAGCCGACCCGGATACACTAAGCAGTGCCGGCGCCGCCTATGTCTTCACTCGTTCGGGCGGGGCCTGGGGAGAAGTGCAGAAGCTCACCGCCTCCGACAAGGCCGCGGGCGATAACTTCGGCCACTCGGTCGCGCTCTGCGGTGACTCCGCAGTGATCGGTGCTCCTTACGCCGATCCCGATGGAGTCACCAACGCCGGCGCCGCCTACGCTTTCACGTGCTCGGGTGGTGTCTGGACCCAACAGGCCAAGCTCGTCGCCTCGGACGGAGCCGTCGACAACCACTTTGGCTATTCGGTGGCCCTCTCTGAAGATACCGCGCTCGTCGGGGTCGGCAATGCCGCCGTGGACTCCCTCGATGCGGCCGGCGCCGCCCATGTCTTTACCCGTTCCGGCTCCGACTGGACCCAGCAGGCCAAGCTCACCGCCTCTGACAAGGCCGCAGACGACCGGTTCGGCCGGTCGGTTGCCCTCGACGGGAATACCGCCCTCATCGGCGCCTACCAGGCCGATCCCGACGGGGTGAGCAACGCCGGCGCCGCTTATGTCTTTGTCCGCGCCGGAGTGGATTGGAGCCAGCATCAGAAGCTCACCGCGTCCGCCAAGCGTGCGAATGACAACTTCGGTGGGTCGGTGGCCCTGTCCGGCGAGGTCGCGGTGATCGGGGCCACCGGCGTTGATCCGGACAGCGTCAGCAACGCCGGCGCTGCCTATGTCTTTGGTCCCCCGGTCGCTGTCATCGGCGTCACCCTCGACAAGACCAGCGCCACCGTTCTTATGGGAAGCGCCGCGCAGCTGACGGCCACCGTCGCCCCGGCCGACGCCTACAACCAGAGCGTCACCTGGTCTTCCAGCAACGAGGCGGTGGCCACGGTGGCGGCGAATGGTCTCGTCAGCGCCGTGAGCATCGGCGAGGCCACCATCACCGCGACCACCGACGACGGCGGCCACACCGCCACCTGCCTGGTCACGGTCCAGGCCGACACGCGGCCCAAGCTCATGGCCGAGCAGGCTAAGTTCGCGGCCTCCGACCCCGCCTACGGGGACACCCTCGGCTATTCAGTGGCCGTCGACGGCGACACCGCGGTGGTGGGCGCACCCAGTTGGGGCACCAACCCGCAGATCGGCGCCGCCTACGTGTTCGTGCGCACTGAGGCCGGCTGGGTGCAGCAGGCCAAGCTCATCGCCTCGGACGCAGCCGCACAAGCCCGGTTCGGCAAGTCCGTCGCCATCCAGGGAGACACCATTATGGTCGGGGGGGCCGAGAACACAGGCGGCGCCGTCTACGTTTTCACCCGCTCCGGTGAGGTGTGGACCGAGCAGCTGAAGCTCACCGGGTCCGACGGCGCCTCGTCCCGGGGTTTCGGCGCCTCCATAGCCATCCAAAGCGACACCGCCCTGATCGGTGCGTACTATGCCAACGCCGGCACAGTCAACGGCGCTGGGGCCGTCTACGTCTTCACCCGGTCGGGCGGCCTGTGGACTGAACAGCAGAAGTTCTTCGCTTCGGATGCGGCCAACGACAACCGCTTCGGTTGGTCGGTTGCACTCGACGGCGACACCGCTCTGATCGGTTCCTCGGAGGGTTTGCGCGACGGGATGGACGATGTCGGGTCCGCCTATATCTTCACCTGCCTGGACGGCGTGTGGACCCAGCAGCAGAAGCTCGTTGCTCCCGCCCCGGCCGGATACGACTACTTCGGTAGGTCGGTCGCCCTCTCGGGCGATACCGCCCTCATCGGTGTGCATCAGGCCAACGAGGGCTGGTCGAACATCGCCGGCGCGGCCTATGTCTTCACCCGCTCGGGCGATGTCTGGAGCCTGGAGCAGAAGCTCACCGTCCCCGGCTCCGAGTACTTCGGCGACTCGGTGGCCCTCGAAGGCGACACCGCCCTGATCGGTGCGTACTATGCCAACGCCGGCACAGTCAACAACGCTGGTGCCGCCTACCTCTTCACCCGCACGGCTGGGGTGTGGACCGAGCAGCAGACGCTCAGCGCCTCAGACAAGGCCCAGGCGGACCGCTTCGGTTGGTCGGTTGCACTCGACGGCGACACCGCTCTGATAGCGGCCAGTCATGCCGACGTGGACGGAGTCGTGAACGCCGGCGCCGCCTACATCTTCGGCCCGGTGGTCCCGGTCACGGGCGTCACCCTGGACAAGACCAGCACCACCCTTGCCGTAGGCGGTACCGAGCAACTAACCGCCACCATCGCCCCCGAGGACGCCAGCAACAAAACCGTCACCTGGACCTCGAGCAACGAGAGTGTGGCCACGGTGAGCGCAAGCGGTCTCGTGAGCGCGCTGGCCGTGGGGGAAGCTACCATCACCGCCACCACCGACGACGGTCACTTCACGGCCAGCTGTGCGGTCACGGTGAGTCTGGGCATCCCCCTCACCCTCCAGCCCGGCTGGAACCTGGTGGCCGCCGGACCGGGCACCACCTTCCCGGGCGTACTCTTCGGCTGGAACGGCTCCACCTTCGCAAGTACGCCCTCCCCGGCCGCCTTCCAAGGCTATTGGACCAAGGCGGCAGGCGAGCAGACCGTAGAGCTGGTCACGGTCTCGGGCCCCCATACCGCCGGCCTCCTCACCGGCTGGAACCTCATCGGCAACCCCATGGCTACGACGGCCACTCTCACCCTGCCGGCGGGTCGCACGGCCTTCTACTACGACGCCCTGCTCTCCCGCTACGTCTCCACCACCAGTCTTACCCCCGGACAAGGGGCCTGGGTGAAGGGCACGGCGGGGGGGGAGACGGTGACCTTCACGGCAGCGCCGTGACAGCGAGCTCTTGAGAATCGTCATGACATGAAAGGGTTACCTGAATGAGCAAGCGGATCGTATGGGTGCTGTCTGCGGCCCTGTTCACCCTCCTCCTGGTCCTCGGTCTGGCCCCCGTTGCCCTGGCCGGCTCCTGGAGTGACGTCCCTGATTCCCTGCTTGCCTCCTACGGGGTGAGCGAGACCCAAGTGAAGGACATCTCAAGCGGGTACCCGGACGGCACCTTCCGGCCCTCCAAGAGCATCACTAGGGCCCAGTTTGTGAAAATGGCGGATGCCGCCTTCGGGGTGACCCCCCTAGCGTCGGCCAGTGCCACCTTCTCCGATGTCCCCACCACCCACTTCTACCACCCCGAGATCGAAGCCGCCTACGCCGCCGGTCTCGTGAACGGGGTGGGGGGTGGCCTCTTCGGCCCGGAGCGCAACCTGAGCCGGGAGCAAGCCATCGCCATCATCGCCCGCCGGGTGGCGCAACAAGATGGCTTCAGTCTCTCCGCTCTCACCGAGGCCCAGATCGCAGGCGCCTTGGGCGCTTATGCCGACGGACCTCTGGTCAGCACTCCTCTCAGAGAGGAGATGGCTCACGCTCTCATCAAGGGCATCACCAAGGGTAACGCGCAAGGCAATCTCGCCCCTCAGGCTCAGATCGGCCGCCTGGCGGCCGCCACCCTGCTCGTGCGGGCCACGGCCCCGATCGTCACCCCGGCCGCTCCCACGCTGAGCGCTCTCAGTCCCACGAGCGGTCCCACCGCGGGCGGCACTCTTGTCACCCTCACCGGCTCCAACTTCACCGGTGCGAGTGCCGTTAGCTTCGGCGCCACGCCCGCGGCCACCTTCACCGTAGTCTCTTCCACCCAGATAACGGCCGTAAGCCCGGCTCAGGCCGCCGGCCCGGTGAACGTGCGGGTGACGACGACGGCCGGCACGAGTGAGAACACCGCCGCTGATGACTTCACCTATACCGAGAGTTCCACAGCGCCGGCCACGCCCACCGTCACCAGCTGGCCCACCGCCTCTACCATCACCCCGGGGGCGGCCCTTTCCGAGTCCACTCTCTCCGGGGGGTCGGCCTCGGTGCCGGGTAGCTTCGCTTTCGCCGCTCCCTCGACCGTCCCGGCGGCCGCCGGCTCCTACAGTGCTCCCGTCATCTTCACCCCCACCGACACGGCCGCCTACACCACGGTGACCGGGACAGTGACGGTGGAGGTGAACGCATCGACCGGGTCTGCTCCTGTCATCACCAGCCTCGAGGCGGAGACCGTCACCCCGACCACCGGTGCGCCCTACGTGGCCGGACCGACCGCTGGTGGCAACACGGTCACCATCCTCGGCTCCGGGTTAACCGGCGTCACCGGCGTGAGCTTCGGCGGGACCGCCGCGACCAGTTTCACCGTGGTGTCGGCCACCCGGATCACGGCAGTGGCTCCGTCCGCGCCGGCAGGTGCCGTCGACGTGACTGTGACCAGGTCGGGCGCAGTCAGCAACGGCCTCGAGTACGCCTACGTTATTTGGGCCGTGACCGGCAATGTGAAGGGCAAGACAGCTGAGAGCGAGACCGTGGCTATGGCCGGCGCCACCGTGACCCTGCGCGTCAGCGCTAACGACCCGCTTTTCAACGCCCATTACGACCCCGCCCACGACGACAACATCATCGGCGTCGCCATCACGAGTGAAGACGGTGAGTACAGCATCAGCACCGCTTCCTTCAAGGGCGCTCCCCTGCCTATCGGCACGAGGGTGGAGACAGCCGCCCAGAAGACAGGGCAGAAGAGCGTTCTGCAGTTCGGGATCTACGACCGCCCGCATGCTCTCGTCAACTTCTGGGACTACTACAGCACGACCAAATGGGGACTGAATCCCGACGGAGAGAGCTGGGGGGGCCGTGCGCTGCCGTACGACGACGGCAGCATCCCGGGTCTTCCCAATGAGTATCTGACCCCCAACTACTGGGAGCCGATCGAATAGCCCCATGAACCCGAGGCGGCGCCAGCGCGTACGCGCCGAAAAAGGAGGCTCCACATGGCTGGGAGCATGAGAAGGATCATCGTCGTGTTGGTCATCGCTCTGATGGCGCTGCTGACTTCTGCCTCCGTGGCCTTGGCCGGTTCCTGGAGTGATGTCCCCGACTCCTTGCTCGCCTCCTACGGTGTGAGCGAGGCGCAGGTGAAAGCCATCTCCAGCGGTTACCCGGACGGCACCTTCCAGCCCTTCCGCGGTATCAGCCGGGCTCAGTTCGTCAAGATGGCCGGCGCCGCCTTCGATGTGGCCCCACTCGCTCCGCTAGCGCCCACGTTCGCCGACGTTCCCGCCACGCATTTCTACTACCGGTATGTCGAGGGCGCGCACGCGCACAACCTGGTGAACGGCGTTAGCCCCGACCTGTTCGGTCCCGATCGGATCGTCACTCGCCAGCAGGCCATCGTCATCATCGCGCGTGCAGTGGCGGCGCAGTGGGGTTTCGACCTCGCCGGTATGACCACAGGGGAGGTCAGCGCCGCTCTGGCGCCGTTCCGTGAGTCCTCTTCGATCGCCGGCGACCTGCGCGACGAGATGGCCTACGCGATCGTCAAAGGCATCACCAAGGGTAGTGCCGGCGGCGAGCTCCTGCCACACGCCGAGATCGGGCGGCTGGCGGCTGCAACGCTGCTCGTGCGCGCCGGCTCTGTGGCCCCCATCGCGCCCACCGTCACCACCTGGCCGACCGCCTCTGCCATCACGCTGGGCAAGGCCCTTTCCACGTCCACCCTTACCGGCGGGGCGGCCTCCGTACCCGGCACCTTCGCGTTCACGGCTCCGTCCACCGTCCCGGCGGCCACCGGCGCCTACAGCGCCTCGGTCACCTTCACGCCTACCGACACGGCCCACTACACCACAGTGTCGGGGACCGTCAGCGTCCTCGTGAACGCGGCGACCACGAACATTTCCGGAGTTACGGTCACGGCCATCGCCGCTCAGACCTACACGGGCTCGGCGATCACCCCGAAGCCGGTGGTCACCTATGGAGGGACCACGCTCGCACTCGGGGTCAACTACAGCCTGAGCTACGCCAACAACGTGAACGTAGGGACGGCCACCGTGACCCTCACCGGCCTTGGCTCGTACACCGGCACCAAAGCGGTGACCTTCCAGATCATCAAAGCCACGCCCTCCGTCAGCACCTGGCCGACCGCCTCTGCCATCTCCCTGGGCAAGGCCCTCTCTACCTCCAAGCTCACCGGTGGTGCGGCCTCCGTACCAGGGGCCTTCGCCTTCGCTTCTCCATCCACGATACCGGCGGTTGCCGGCGTCTACAGCGCGTCGGTCACCTTCACGCCCACCGACACGGCCCACTACAACACGGCGCCGGGCACGGTGAAGGTCACCGTCAATGCTACCGGCGGCGCTCCCACCATTGCCAACGTGGTCCCGGCCACAGGCCCGGCGGTGGGAGGCAACACGGTCACCATATCCGGCACCAATCTCGCCGGCGCCACCGCCGTCACCTTCGGTACGGCTTCGGCGACCATCCTCACGGCCGCTGCCAACAAGCTCACCGTCACCGCACCTGCCGGCACCAAAGGCACCACGGTCGACGTCACCGTGACCGCAGGCGGGGGGACGGCCAAACTCCTGAGTACCGTCAACGCCTACCGGTACAGCAATGCACAGAGCAGTCTCGCTCTCAAGTTCACCGGCAAGGATGGCGTCGTCCAGACGCTGGGCACCTGGACCTACGATCCCAAAGCCATGACGTTCAAGAACACGGGTGGGGTAGAGGCCACCTTCGTGAAGAGCTTCACCGGCGCGAACGTGGTGCGCTATTCGGGCACCGACGCGGGCAACTTCCCCAGGATGGCCGTCATGACCAAGGGCATCCTGCTCTCGGACCTGGTGGCCTATGCGGGCAACGCTACCGGCATCACCCTCAGCGACGCCGCGACCGTCAAATACGCGGAGGGGGCTTCGGGGCAGACGTACACCCTCGGCCAGTTGAACAACCGTTACTACTATCCATCGTTCGTGACGGGTAGCACCTTCGACGAGGCGACCAAAGTCGCGGTCCCCACCGCTTTTGCCATCCAGAGCTACAACGTGAGAAACGAGGCGCTCTCCGGCCAAGGCTGGGCGAGCGATCCCTACCTTACCCGCCTCAACGGAGGGACGGTCGTGCCGACGGCCACGGACAGCACCTCGCTCGAGCACTGCTTCAGCATCCTGACTCAAGCGGTGGACGACGACCGGTCTCTCAGGGCTCTCTTGGGACAGAAGAGCTCGTCCCCCGCGGAGACCAACCTCGGCTCCATGTCCTGGTACCTGGTCGACAACATCACCTTCAGCCCGGTGTACTTCGACATCGCGACCACTGTGACCAGCCCCGGTGACGGCGGCACCGCCACCGTCACCACCGACGACGGCTTCACAAAGGCGTCCGAGGGCGAACCGGTAACGTTCACCATCTCCGGGATCACCGCGGGCTATGAACTGGCCGGCGTCACCGCGACCGATGCAGCCGCGGCGGCCGTCACCTTGAGCAAGACAGGCGACACCTACAGCTTCACCATGCCGGCTTCCAAGGTGACCATCGCGGTGACCCTCTCCCAAGTCGGCATTCCGGGCGCTCCCACCATCGCCAACGTGGTTCCGGGCACCGGCCCGGCGGCGGGGGGTAACACGGTCACCATTACCGGCACCAACCTTGCCGACGCCACCTCGGTCAGTTTCGGCGCCAATGCGGCGAGCATCGTCAGCAAGTCCGATACGCAGGTCATCGTCACGGCGCCGGCCGGGAACAAGGGAGCCGCGGTGGCGGTCTCTGTGACCAACCCGAAGGGAACGAGCACCCTCTCCAGCGCTTCAACCGTGCGCGCGTACCGCTATAGCAATGCCCAGAGCAGCTTCGCCCTTAAGTTCACCGACAAAGCGGGCGTCGCACAGACGCTCGGCACCTGGACCTACGACCCGGTGGACCGCACGCTGGAAGGCGCGGGGGGCACGGAGGCGTCATTCGTGACCAGCTATCCCGCGGGTGGGTACGTGCACTACTCGGGCCTTTCCGGCAATGAGGCCGGGTCCTCCACCTGGCAGTGGAAGAACCTGGGCACTGTCACAAAGGGCGTGCTGCTATCCGATCTCGCGACGTACGCCACCGGTCTCACCGGGATCCCCCTTGACGATGACACCAACGTCTCTGTGGCGGAGGGGACCCTCCAGGGCCATGGCCAGACGTACACCCTGGGGTACCTGAGTGATGACGACCGCTACTACTACCCTTCGTGGATCCTCGACCAGGGATTCGTCGAGGGGAGCCGGCTACCGGCTCCGACCATCCTTGCCATCGGCAGCTACACCATCACGACCCTGCTCGATACCACGGGTCTGCGCGACCCCTACCTGATGCGTCTCAACGGCGGGCAGGGACTGCCCCAGCCGGCCACGCAGGCGAAGGTGGATGACTGCTTCAACCTCCTCGATCAGGCGGCCGACGACTACTACAGTCTGCGGCTCATGATGGGGCAGAGAAGCTCGACCCCCGACGACTACAACCTCTCGACGGGCGCGGGATGGCTCAACGCCAACATCGTCACCTTCACGCCGGCGTATCTCGCCATAACCGCCCGTGTGACCAGCCCCGACGGCAACAGCGGCACCGCCACCGTCGCCATGGACGACGGCTACCCGAAGGCTGCGCCCGGCGAGGCGGTGTCCTTCACCATCTCCGGCATCACATCCGGCTACAAGCTGGGGACGGTGGCCGTGTCCGACGGTGCGAGCAACCCGGTGACGTTCACGAAGACCGGCGATACCTACAGCTTCACAATGCCCGCCACCGCAGTCACCGTGGCGGTGACGGTCATGCCTGCCGTCCCGGTCACCGGCGTGACTCTGGAGCCGGAGACGGCGACCCTCGATCCCGGCGGCACCGATCAACTGACCGCCACCGTGGCCCCCGACGACGCTACCAACCCGGCCGTCACCTGGTCTTC